>PDVJ01000896.1_pt1 | contig 10121 bp, 9 predicted proteins | sample 1369811 | NCBI WGS metagenome assembly PDVJ01 (sample SAMN07795376, study PRJNA414565) | Alkali sediment metagenome, whole genome shotgun sequencing project. | reverse complement strand
TATTCCCCATACGTATCATAAGAGAGATTCTTTACCCCTTTATCATATACCTTTAATTTTTCAGAGGCTTCCATGTCATCGAAGACGACCATCTTCTTAGACCCCACGATCGTGATCCTTCTCAACTTATGGGGATCCAGCCAACTGAGATGGATATTGGCCATCTTTCCATCAGAGAATTGGAGACCAAGAAATACGACATCCTCAATTCCCTTCTGAATATAGCTTTCACCATGGGCGGTCACCACCATAGGTTCTTCTTCGAGGAGGTATAGGATGACAGATAGATCATGAGGCGCAAAGGAGAGGAGCGCATTTTCATCCTGACGGATGACACCGAGATTAACCCGTTGGGTATAAATATAGTAGACCTTCCCCAATTCACCAGAACCGAGCATTTCTTTCAGTCGATCCACAACAGGGTGGTAAATGAGAAGATGCCCCACCATGAGGACCCTTTCCCTCTCTTCTGCGATCTTTAACATCTCCTGAGCATCGTTGGTATTTAAGGCCATCGGTTTCTCTACCAACAGATCCTTACCTGCCATCAAGATCTCTTTCGCCAATGGGAAATGGGAGAGGGCGGAAGAGGCCACCACGACCCCCTTTACCTCTGAATCCTGAAGAATGGGGGCCAGATCTTGAACCATTTTTGTTCGGGGATAGGTCTTCTGGATGGATTGTAATTTAGTCGAATCCTGATCACAGACATATTTCAATCGAACATTGGGAATTTCTGAAAATACCCGAATGTGGTTCTTCCCCCATGCCCCCGCTCCCACGACAGCTATATTTATCATAGAGTCTCCCCTAACGATCAATTCTCACTTTGTAATTTGAAGTAATTGCTGACCCGCGTTGAGGTTAATTTCAACACGAAAAATCCCGTTCCTCTCTCCCTCAGGAGTTGTCCCATTTACCCAGATCACACCCGGCATCCAGTATTCTCCTCACATGATCAGGGATGAGCTCAACAAGGTCTGTTCTTGGAAAAGCTTGCTGAAATAATCAAAACTCCAAACGATCATTGCTTTTTAAGGTTAGGATTGCTTCTCCCTGGAATAATCCAGGGGGCCAAAAACCCATTAAGGAGAGAAGCACAATGAAATTAAACACAATTCGTAGGAGAAAAGCAAGGGGGATTGCATAAAGCTTGTATGGTTTCATCCAAAAGTTAATATGGGGTCTTGGTGGCTGAGCGGATCATGAATATGGAGTCGGAAGATAGAACTGTTATGAAGATGCAAAGCGGTTACTCAGGAGTCCAGGAAATTGCTCAGGGGGATCAATGAATTGGTGAGAGAATAAAAGAGTAATATGGCAATGTATCCGAGGCCTTTCAGCTTTTGGGTATATCTTCAAACTTAATAGGATATGCCCCGAGTGTGTGAGGTTCTAAAATCCCTTCTAGGACTTTACCGTCGAAACCCCTGGGAATAGGAACTCCCAACAAGTAAAGGATGGTTGGAGCCATGTCCATAATATGAGCCCCTTCAATTTTTTCCCCTTTTCTTACATTCGGACCATGAATAATGAGTATTCCTTCACGGCGGTGAACACCTCGCCCGTCCTTTCTCCTTTTAAAAATATGATTTCTAATTCGATCACTAAGAATATATTCATAATCAGGTATGAAAACGACATCGGGTGCCTGATCTATGTAGGGGCCTTTATAAATATCCTCCCTGCGGAATACACACTCGATCACTCGCCTTCCCTCCTCTTCGTCAACCATAGCCTTCAGTTCCTCGATGATCTTATCACGCACATGATCATATTCCCCGAGGTTAACAATCCCTTCTGGCTCTCTTCCCTTAAGGTTGATCCGAATTCCATGAAACTGACCAGTATTAATGAAGTAGGCCTGCGTCTTACCCCAGTTGATTACTGACCTCTTCTTACGTAGTGCCCATTTTATCCTTTTCAATAAGGGAGGGTCTCCCCTGCGATGAAAGATTTCTGTATCCGGGGTCTCTTTTGAATCAAGCCACTGTTTCCTGTCCACTAAGAAATCCTTCTCTCTTAACCAGGTGTTAAGATAGAGAGTTTTACGAATTGAACCGAAACCGTGATCGGAGAGGATGATAACGGTATCTTCCTCACTCAAAAACTCCATGAGTTGCCTGATCATCTCATCAATTTTCGTGTAAAGCGGTAAAATGCATCGTTCTTTCTCTTCCCACAAAAGATGCTGCACCAGATCGGTCTCCATGAAAACTAAAATAAAAAGATCCCATTCTTTGGTCATCAAATAATGCGCCACCCTAAACCGAGACTCTAAGGTTTGGTAAATTTCACTCAGAAACTTTTCTTCCTGAAAATCTCTAAACCTCTCACCATCTATTTCCATCCACCATCTTCCCAACTTATCTTCGAGCTCTTTTCCCATCTCCTTGGGATAGATAAATTCACCATTAGGAGGAATAGGAATCCCACTGATCATCACTCCTTCAACCTTATCGGGAGGATAGGTAATGGGGACATATAAGATGATGCTCTTTCTACCCTTTTCTCCGACAAGATCCCAAAGTCTTTTTGATTTTATATAACTTGAATTGATCAAGACTTTTTTAAAGGAGTTTGGTTTAAAGGTAACAAAATCATATATCCCGTGTTTTCCGGGATTGACCCCGGTCATGAAAGAAGTCCATGCGGGAGGAGAAATGGGTGGTATCGTACTTTCAAGGCGACCGTAAGCCGACTTCTCCATCAATTTTNTCAAATTGGGTAGTCTTCCATCTNCTATCCAGGGATCAAGAAGATCGAAGGTAGCTCCATCTANACCAATTACAAACACCCTTTTTGAGACCATATGATTTTATTTCCTTTCTAACTCAAATTGTTTGAATCAATTCCTAATAACATGGTTCGGCATTTTAGTAGAAGCTTGAAGTGGGGCTCCCTCCATGGAATAATTCGTGGAACCGAAAAACTCTAAACAAGGGAACCACGAGAGAGTGATACAAAAACACGACTTAGAGAAAAAAGCAAACGGGGCATTCGAAAGGGAATGGGAAAAGAAAGCCATCCCCTTCTTTAAGATGCCAGATCCAAACTATCGTCCCTCAATCCCATTCCTTCAGGACAAAGCCTTATATGCCACCACAGTAGATACGCATAAATCGAGAGTTTTCTCCGCCACCTTTTAATCATGAAAAGGGTTACCAGACAAGCCAACACCATCCCCAGAAGTTCAAATCCCAATCTCATCAGCAATCCGATAAGGAGAATGAACCCTTGGAAATGTCCCCTATTTTTTTTGAAAAAATAATAACGGGAGCGAAAATATTCTACCTTCGCCCTTTCCTTCTCTTCCTCGGCACTTTTCCCTTGGAAGTGATAGACTTCAGCTTGAGGAACGTGGTAGACCTTCCAGCTTGCCCTCTTCATTCGATAGCACCAATCGGTCTCTTCGAGAAAAAGAAAATAACCCTCATCCATGAAACCAATCTGATCCACTGCCTCCCTTCTCACCATCATGCAGGCACCGATCACTGAATCTACTTCAACCGGTTCAGAATAATCTCTTTCTTTTCCTAAAAACTTTTTCGGGCATAACCACCTCAGGAGGCTTTTGTTTAAGAGCTCGGTCGCCAGGGATGGGAAATTGGCAATCGAGTTCTGCTTAGATCCATCGGCATTCAAAAGTTGCGCCCCGTCAAAAGTTGCGCCCCGGCTACCCCGGCATCGGAACAGCCCTCCATAAACAAAACTAATTGTTCGATCGATCCATTCTTTACTTGAGTGTCCGGGTTCATCAGGAGGACATATTTCCCGGATGCTTTTTGCAGTCCCTGATTGACCGCCTTTGCAAATCCCAGATTCCGATCATTCTGGATAAGATGAACGTCGGGAAATGTTCTTTTAACCTCCACCCCACTTCCATCTTGAGAACCATTATCCACAATGATGACTTCCCATCGGTCAAACGGTCCCTTCTGGAATATCAATCCGGTGCAATCCAGGAGATATTTTTTCGTATTCCAGCTAACAATGATGATAGACAAATCGCTCATGCCTTAACGATTTCGGGATGAGATGCACCCAAATGCAAGATTCGTTTAATTCACACGGCTCGATCTCGGACGATTTCTAAAATCTCTCGGTCCCGTAATGTCCCATCAACGTTAGGCATTTTCTGCCTAACTTGCTGCTTAAACCGCCTCCATTCCAACAGTGCCTGGATAAAGCCGATAGGGTAGCTCATCTTCCCTTTCAATAGGGAGTAGATTAATACGAAAGGGAGGTAACCCAAATGTATCATGATCAATGAGGGATCCGAAATAGCATTCCACTGAAAGAGAAATCGGTTTCGATTACTTAAGCTCCTTAACTCCTCTCGGGTAAATACTTTTCGAAAAGAGGTCCCAAAATCATGGTAGACCAAACTCCTGGGCTCATAGATTGTCCGCCAACCCTTCAATTTCCATGCCCGGTATCCCAGCTCAAAGTCTTCCCAGTAGAGAAGGTCTAAGAGCCCGCCCAACGCTAGGTACTTACCTTTATCGAAGGCCCCATATCTTTGCTCGTTCTGGATTTAATCATCCCGCGATGGAAATAAGCGCTGGTTCTGCCAATAATTAATCCCTCTGGTCCGTATACCTTTGGGTTCACAGAGAAGACCTGATCCTCATCGAAATGGGGAATAATAGGCGTGAGGAAATCGGGATGGACATAGGCATCGTTGTTCAGGAGGACGACAATATCTCCGAGGCTCTCTTTCACACCGAGATTATTTCCTGCGCTAAAACCAATATTCTCCTTAAGGCAAATCAATCTCGCCTGCGGATGATCGCTTTTGATGATGGGAACACTCTTATCCTCACTCCCATTATCGACGACAAGAACCTCTCCTCGCCCTTCGTAACGGTCTAAGGCATCTAACGCTGCGCGAAGACACTTGGAGATGATTTTTTCCCCATTCCAATTCAGGACAACAAAAGTGACGCTTTTCATTTAACTCCCAATTTACAGTTTAAAAATAAAATAACTCAAATCTTTTTTCAGAAAATGGAAGGTACTCTGAAGTTTTGCCATTTTCCTATTCCATTTAAAAGGGTTTTTCCTGAAGGTGGCATATTTAATCAACCCAAGGGAATCAAACACCAAATCAAGAATCAATCCTGACAGAAACAAGGGTTTATAGAAGATTTTAAATAAGAGGGTCTTCCGAGGTCCCTTAAATTTCTCGAAATATCTGAACAAACTCTTCAGGCCCGTGATCATCAATCCCTCTGTGGTTTGATTCCTGCTCTCCCCTCCCAGATGGGTGATATGTGCCTCCGGAGCAAAGTAAACCTTATGACCCTTCTCCTTGATCCTCTGACATAGATCCATCTCCTCAATAAACATAAAATAGGCTTCATCCATCAGACCGACTCTATCCAAAACATCCTTTCTCACCAGTAACGCCGCCCCACAGACAGCATCCACTTCTTCTGTTCTATCAAAGGGAAAACCTTCTAATTTAAAATCTTTAATTTTCCACCTTAAAAAAGGAAACCGTCTTAAGACCGTGCTCTCAAGAAGAGCAACGCTGAAGCTTGGAAACCGCCGGATGGATGGCTGAACCGAACCATTTTCATTAAGCAGTTTGCAACCCATAGCCCCTGCTTCAGGATGTCTTTCCATGAACTGAATCATGGTGTTAGGAGCGCCATCGTGAATCACGGTATCTGGGTTAAGAAAAAGAATATACCGACCTTTCGCTAATGGAATGGCTTGGTTATTGGCGGCAGCAAACCCTCGATTTTGCTGGTTCACAATGAGATGAACACTTGGGAAAAGGGTTCTAACCATCTCGACCGATCCATCCTTGGAGGCATTATCTACAACAAATATCTCGTAAGATATTCCTCGGATTTGTTCATAAACAGACCGAAGACATCCTTCCAAAACAGCTTCTGTGTTCCAGTTTACGATACAGATGGATAGGTCAAGCAATGCTCATGCCCTTCTTTAAGATAAACCCCTGAACGGCAGCTTTTACAAAAGCCAAATTTTTTAGGCGTTCTGCAAAATGGACAACCGTAAATGTTTTCTTCGTTTCCTTTCCCCTCCTATCCAGCGAGCTATTGTCCAAAACGATTTTCCTCCCGCCTATCACTTCTCCCTTTTTGGCAAATCGATAAGAAAAGAAAGAAGATATTCCCTTATATTCCGGCTTGTAAATCATGTTGCCTCGATACAAATTTTTCAAATCCTTGAGGTTTCCCAAGGTATCAGTTTGCGCGTCCATCCCTCGTTGGCTTACTTGTAAGCATCGTTACCTTTTCTGCCAACAAAATCAAGGTATTGCCTCCCATGAGAATGGGTGAAGAGAGGGTATCATTCAGATGATAGTCTTCTCTTTTTTCTCTTGACCAAAAAAGACAATAAAACTTTATTCCCCAAACGATGGGGAGAAGCCACTTCATCCGTTTTTTCTTTTTATCCTTTTCAATATGAAGGATTTTAAATCCTAAATTTTCTGTCACCAACTTTAAGGTAGGATAGGTCAAGGGCGTAAGGTGAAGCATCGAGAGGTCATCAAAACGATCCTTTCCTAATATCTTAGGAGAAGGGATTTTTGAAAAAAGACCCGTGATGAGAAATTTCATCCTTCTCTCAATATTAAGATAATTGGGAAGAGAGAGGATCACCTTTCCTCCTGGTTTTAAAAGCCGATGAAATTCACGAAGGGCATTGAAAGGATTCTCTAAATGTTCCAAGCCCTCGACACAGGTGATGAAATCGAAGGATTCAGGAGGATAAGGAAGGGACTGGTTCAGATCACCGATTTCAATCTCTAAATCAGAAATCGAAAAATAAGAAGGGTTGATGTCACAACATAAGATGTCAAACCCCATCTTTCTCAACCGGTCTGCTAAAATCCCGGTTCCCGTGGGCACATCCAAGACTCTGCCCCTGGGCTCCTTGCCCATCATCTCAATGACTTTATCGTGGATTTCATCCCTCGCTAAAGGAATCGCCCCATAAGTCCAGTTCATCTCAATCCAATTTCACCTCCACTCAAGTCATTTCCCCTCAATCCTCTTCTGCTGGGGACATGAGAAACTCCATCACTTATGCTCTTCTGACTCGCTGTTTGAGACGTGTCACTCTCCTTTCAATTTTTTTTAAGATCCGATCATCACTCCCCACAACCCTTAATGCAGGAAGTTTCCCCCATTCTTCTGAGTGAGAGGTCTTCCGACCCGTTACCCATATCCCCTTCGGCCTTTTCAAATCTCCTTCCAAAGTACAATCTAGAATTTTAAAGTGATTTAATAAAAGCTCAATCCCATCCGGTGTGAATCTCCAGTAATCCTTGGGAGCAGGATGAATTTTAAAGTGCATCACAGTGGTTAAGATGAGAAGCCCATGGGGTTGAAGCACACGATGGATTTCATCGATTGCCTTTTGAGGATAGGGGAGGTGTTCAAGGGATTCAAGGTTTAACACTAATCCAATGCTCTCATTGGCGACCGGCTTCATGTCTGCAATATCACAAATCACATCAATGCAGGGTGGATCAAAGTTTCTCATATCCTGTTTGATATACCGCCTCCCAGGAAAGAGAGGCTGGTAGTAGTTGGGCTCCCATCCAGCGCAGGTATCAAGGATGGGTTCCTCAAAAGGGAAACGTCCAATCGCCCATTTTACATAGTTGACAATCGCTTCTCTCAATCCGATTTCCTTTCCCCTCCAGGGTGTTTCTCCATGGCCCGGGTCAAAATGGATAATAGACGGGGCGCGCAGGCTTGATAGGTATAGTTTTCCAAAACTCTTCTTCTCCCCTCCCGACCCATCCGTTCCCTCAGTTCAGAATTTTCAATAAGCACGGAAAGCTTCTTTTCCCATTCCGCTGGGGTCATTGCCCAATATCCATTGATCCCATCCTCGACTAAATCCTTGTTGATCCCCACGGGAGTGCAGACCACCGGGAGCCCTACCCCTTGATACTGGATAATCTTGAGGCCACATTTCCCCCAAGACCATGGATCATCGACGAGTGGCATGAGTCCGACATCAAATCCCTGAAGGTCAGCCACCTCCTCTTCTGAACTCCAATTTTTCTTAATCACTTTCATTCGCTCGCAATCGAAAAAAGTGTCACACACAATCTTCAGGTCCACATGAGGGTATTGCTCCCCTATCTTTTCGAAGAGAGGTCTCATTTTTTCTAAATAATGAATGGAGCCATGGTCCCCGATCCATCCAAGGGTTACCCTATCTTGTTGCAATGGGTAAGTTTTTAAATGATACCTTTCCTGATCGATCGCTGTCGGGATCACCTCAACATTTGGATTAAAGGGAAGCACCTCACTCTTTAAAAATTCATTTCCAGCAATGACAAAATTAGAGTTTTTGATCATCTGGACAAAACGCCTTCTCCGGGTCTGAGAAATCGGATCTCGGGCCTTTGAGTTTCGATACATCACGGAGTCGTCGAAATCGTAGATGATCCGTTTTGCCCTTTTCCTTAACAATCCGAGTCGGGGTTGGTTGAACCGCTTTCTCTGAAGAAAAATGATATCGTACTGTGGCAAATCGTTGAAACATTGAAAATTCTCCTTCAAGGTCCTGGGATAGAGACTGACGCTGGTTTCTACCCCTTTGGAGTTTAAATAGGGGATATATTGAAGCACGCGATACCGACTGGCGGCCACCGAAAACCCTTGAATCAGAAAGAGAACCTTCATCTTAAATTCCATTATTACATCATTCCTGATGCTTTCCTTGAGGATATGTTGCAAGGGCTCAATCCATTGAGCCCTATGAATGGGCTTGATAAATCAAGCCCCTACTATTTTTCACCCCGACCGAGGCTTTGGAGAACGTGGAAAAACTTTTCAGAGGTGACTGCCAGAGAATATCCCTGGTCCACCGTCTCAATCCCCTTTAAACCCATGGCGTATCTAAGATCTGGATTCTGAATAAGGGTTGATAGGCGGTCCACCCATTCCTGATGCGTGGTCGCCCAAAACCCATTCTCCCCTTCTTTGATGATATCCGAGTTCATCCCTACCGGCGTGCAGACAACGGGTAGGCCGACACTGAGATATTGGACGATCTTCAATCCGCATTTGCCCCTTGACCAAAGATCATCATGAAGGGGCATCAGACCAATATCAAAAGAGATCAAGTCTTCATTCTCGTCTTCCAATTTCCAAGGTTTCTTAATGATCGAAAAATGGGGGGAGTCAAAAAAATGATTGCTCACGATCTTCAATTTGACCTGAGGGAACCTTTGGTGGATCGTCTCAAAGACAGGTTCTAATTTCTTAAGGTATTTTAAATTTCCTCCCGTCCCGATCCATCCTAAAATGGTCTCCGGATGGTTAGTAACTTTCTTCTTCTTTGGATAGGAACGCGTATCGATGGAGGTCGGGATGATGAAGACCTTCTTCTTGATGATGAAGACCTTCTTCTTCCGATCTACTCTGAGGACTTCGTCTTTTAAAAATTGATTCCCCACGGTCACTACATCGCTTCCCCTCACCATCCATCTGAACTTGAGCCACCTAGAGAAAGAATAAGGATGAGGGGAACTGGAAGAGCGGTACATGATGGCATCATCGAGATCGAAAAGGATGCTTGAGGCCTTTTTCCGGATCCAATAAAATTCAAAAGGAGGCAATAACCTCCTTTGAATGCAGACGACCTGGAAGAGGGGAAGCTGACGGTATATGAGGAACCGTTCTCTCCATGAAGGGGGGAGGGGTTGCCACCTCGGTTCCACCTGGTGAGCAAGGAGGTAGGGAAAATATTGCTCCACTCGGAATCGATGGCCCTGGTCACTGGAATGGGTGAGGAAAATGATTTTCATGGGACTTTGATTAGGCCCCTTTCTCAGCCACCACCAAAATCGATTTGGCAAAGTCGATGCCCAGATACCGATGGAGAGGGGCCATGACATAGAGCCTGATGAGGTAGCGGTGAAACGCATCGCTATAAGTCCGATACATCATTTTAATTTGAAAACCCTGAGAGAGGAGAAGGCCACCCAGTTCATCATAGCAATAGGCCACCCTATGCGTCGCATCCCTCCAAAACCGACTGGGGTTGAAAACATTGGGAGTGGTCAGGATCAATCGCCCTCCTCCGTTTAGGACGTTATAAATCTTCTTTAAAAGCTG
>PDVJ01000124.1_pt3 | contig 10121 bp, 8 predicted proteins | sample 1369811 | NCBI WGS metagenome assembly PDVJ01 (sample SAMN07795376, study PRJNA414565) | Alkali sediment metagenome, whole genome shotgun sequencing project. | reverse complement strand
TTTATGAAATAAATTACCATGTTTTTTTTAATTGAAATAATTTTACTTGACAAATTATTTAATTAGATATATTTTAACTCAAAATGTTATTTTTTAGAAAATATTTTAGATTATTATTTACCTTTTAAAATATCAAATGAACCCATTTATGGGGCTTAAAAAGGGTAGGCTTATATAAATAGTAAAATTTGTTATTGTTATGGATTGAAGCAAGAGTGGTCAATTCTATAAAAGTGTTGAAGAACTCATTTGATTTTCTCGGCATATGAAAATAGTCAAGCATCTATAACTAATAGAGAGGTAATAGATGAATAAACGAAGTCTTGATTCTATTGATAATAAGATTATTCGTCTGCTTGATGAAAATGGTCGGATGCCAATCGGCGACATGGCAAAGCGCCTGCATATCACAGCACCAACCGTTCGTACAAGGATCAAAAATCTCGAAGAGGAGGGTTTACTGAAGGTAAGTGGACTGGTTGATCCAGACCGGCATCCCAAAATTACGACCGCCATAGTAGCCATGAGCATACGTTCTCATGGAAAGATGGACCAGATACTGAAAAAGATAGCAGATCTGGGTAACGTTGCATGGGCGGGAGTAGTAACCGGACGCTACGATATTGTTGCGGAGGTTGTTTTTAAAGGTGGGACTGAAGAGTTATACCAGTTTACAACGGAAACCATTCTCAAGATGGCAAATGTCCTTCGGAGTGAAACGTTTGTCGTCATGAAGTCGAGAAAGAATTGGGTTCGTTTGCCTGAGGGTGTCAAGGACATTTAATTGTTCCAAGCCTCTTAAGAAGGTTAGTGGTTAAATTAAAAAAATCCCGGAGAGGGCAGACCGAATGGCCTTCTTAGACCAAGGGCGTTTCATTGAAGTTGAATCGCTGGATGTATTCTTCACCAATTCCAAAATTTGACCGGTGAAGGTTTTTCCTCGGTTAGATTTTGACTCACTGATTATATTTCTCAGGGATCAATGGAGGGGAGGCATTTTATGGTTGATCGCATTGCTATCATTGGTGCGGGGAATGGTGGCAAAGCGGCAGCCGCAGATCTTACGCTTCAAGGTAAACGTGTCCATTTATTTGAATTCCCTGAATTCAAGATAAATCTTGAGAAAGTCTTGAAGGACAAAGCGCTGACCGCGACTGGTGTGGTGTCGGGCCGAGCGACGCTCGATCGAATAACCTGTGATTTGACAGAGGCATTGGATGGTGTGGATACAGTCATGGTTTGTACTCAGGCTCTGGCGCATGATCGGGTAGCCCGGGAACTTGCACTCTTTATACTGCCAGACCAACTCGTAATTCTCAATCCCGGCTCCACGGGTGGATCACTCCATTTTGCTCGAATTTTTCAAGAGATGGGTTTAAAAAGACTACCAACTTTAGCTGGGACGTCAACTCTAACTTATGCATGCCGTGCTAAGGGTGCCAAAGTTGACATACTTGTTAAGGTTGCCCGTGTGCTTTACAGCACTCTGCCTGCTGTTGATCTAGATAGGATCGGTCCTGAGTTGGAAGGGCTTTACCCAGGTCTCGTCCGAGCCGCCAGCATTCTTGAGGTGGGCCTGAACAATGGTAATCCGGTCATTCACCCGGCTATCACGCTTCTTAACGCCGCACGCATTGAGAAGGAAGGAAACAAAATGTTCTTCTATCGGGATGGCGTTTCCCCAGCGGTTGCTCGGTTGATCCAGAAGGTAGACGAAGAGAGGATGGCTCTTCTCAAAGCCTTAGGTTATCCTGCTCAGTCTGAGCCGGTGACCTCCGTTCAGCAAGGGTATGCATCAAGCACGGACTACTATGAATGTTATGGAAAGGGGCTCGGGTATCGTGACTTGCCTAGTCCGGACTCATTGGATAATCGATATCTTCATGAGGATATTGGAATTAGCCTTGTGATGTTCTGCTCGCTAGGCAAGTTCCTCGGTATTCCCACCCCAACGTGTGAACTAATCGTCCACATGGGGGAAATCCTTTCAGGCAAAGACTACTTTGGTCAAAGTCTGAGAACGGTGGAAACACTCGGACTTAACGGTCTCGATTTAGACGGAATGAAGTCCTTCCTCCATACAGGCAATAAAGGATTAGGATGAACCTATTTTTTTGATCACAAAATGAGATGAGTTGGTAATCTTTTCTAATATTTGTTTAAGAAGGTAAAGTGGGAGTTTATATGAATGGAGAATCTCATTTTTGGGAACGGTTTGGTCCGAAGATGAGTCAGCAGGGCTTCTATGAACACTTTATCGATGGGGAATGGTCTGTCTCTTCTTCCACCTCTTTCAAAGAGTCAAAAAATCCAGCCCATAAAAACGAACTTCTCGGACTGGTTGCATCAACCACAGAGGAAGAGTCAAGGAGAGCGGTGGAGGCGGCTCACCGGGATTTCATGGCTTGGAAGAATTTCTCCTCTGACATTAAGACCAAACTTTTTCTAGAAGTGGCTAACCTCTTCACCTTACAACAAGATGAGATGAATCGAATCATTACTCGTGAAATGGGGAAAAGCCTCTTTGATGCGAAACTCGATACCAGCGAGGCAATTGGTGTCCTCCAAGTTGTCGCTCCCATGGGACTCTCCTTGAAGGGGTACACTTATCAGACTCTTCAGGAAGGTCTCCATATGGAGTCAAGGCGAGAACCTAGGGGTGTAGCTACGATCATCACTCCTTTCAATTTTCCTTGTGCCATTCCGATCGCACAGATAACTGCAGCGCTTGTGACGGGAAACACTGTGGTCTGGAAACCCTCTCACCTCACCCCGGAAATATCACAAGTGATAGTCCAGATGATCACTTCGTCCATCAAAACGGTCGAAGGGCGATATCATATCAAGATTCCAAGAGGTATCTTCCATATGGTCTTAGGGGGGACAAAGGTCATTGTAGAGCACCCTTCAGTTAAAACGATTTCTTTCACTGGTTCGAAAGAGGTAGGGGACCATGTTAGTTCTGTCGCAAGCAGTCTTGGAAAGGTTGTGATGAAGGAAGTGGCCGGAATCAATATCACCTATATCAACGAGAAAGCCAACCTGGACAGGGCAGCGGATCAGTTTCTTTACGGAAAAACGATCACCTCTGGACAGCGATGCACCTCCATACAAGAGATACTAATCGATAATCCTATCTTTGAACCCTTTCTCAAGTTGGTTATGGAGAAGTCAAATGGCATCGTCATCGGGGACGGGCTCTCTGAGGAAATCGCCCATGCCGATGCGACACCAGGCCTATACAGCCTTCCACCCGTTGTCGATGAGGAACAGTACATCCGAATTCAGAAACTGACCAAGCAATCCCTGGGGGAAGGGGCAATTCTTCTTCATCAGATTCCTGTTCCTGACCATCTCAAACAGGAAGGATATTATGTTCCCTTTACCATCCTTGGAAACGTGGGAGAGAAGAACACCCTTTATTCAAGTGAGGCCTTTGGACCAATGGCGATCTTCACGAAAGTAAAGGGAGTCAATGATGCCATCGACATCATCAACGAGAAGATTGGAATCGTCGCCTGTATCCATTCAGAAGATAAGCACGTCACAGAGCACTTTATTCACCAGGTCCTCAGAACGAGAGTCGATGATGGGCGACATGGGACCGGGGCCTTCTGGGCCACTAAGTTCGGAGGCGACCGAGGGGCAGGCAGCGGAAATCCTTCTCTAGATGATGAGATGGTTAATGGATATACACTTTGGAAAACCATTTATAGAAGATATGATCCCATCCGATAAAGATCGATGGAGATGGGGAGATCGGTATGAAGACAGAGGATTATCTTTGGCTTGAAAATGAATATGGGGCTCACAACTACAATCCCCTTGATGTCGTTTTAACCAGGGGTAGAGGGGTCTGGGTATGGGATGTGGAGGGAAAACGATATCTGGACTGTCTCTCAGCTTACTCTGCTATAAACCAGGGACACTGCCATCCGAAGATTCTTGAAACCCTGATTGAACAGGCAGAACGCCTGACCCTGGTTTCACGGGCCTTTAGAAATGATCAATTAGGATTCTTCTACAAAGAGGTGTGTGAGCTGACCAATTCCCATATGGTTCTTCCAATGAACAGTGGTGCTGAGGCTGTCGAATCTGCTATCAAAGCGGTCAGGAAATGGGGTTATAAGGCTAAGGGGATTCCTGAGAATCAGGCTGAGATCATAGCCTGCGAGAATAATTTTCATGGTCGAACGATCACCATCGTAGGATTCAGTACGGAACCTCAATACAGAAATGGTTACGGCCCCTTCACACCCGGTTTCAAAATAATTCCTTTTAATGACGCAAATGCGCTGGAAGAGGCGATTACACCTCATACAGTAGCCTTCCTTGTTGAGCCAATTCAAGGAGAAGCTGGGGTTATCGTTCCCAGATCAGGGTACCTGAAATCAGTCCGTGAGATTTGTAATCGAAATAATGTCGTGTTGATCCTTGATGAGATCCAGACAGGGTTGGGTAGAACAGGAAAATTCTTAGCGGAAGAACATGACGGCATTCAGTCCGATTTGACCCTGATTGGTAAAGCCCTGTCGGGAGGATTTATACCTATTTCTGCGGTTCTATCAAATAAAGAAGTCCTTGGGGTCTTTCATCCAGGCGATCACGGAAGTACCTTTGGAGGAAATCCGTTGGCATGTGCAGTTGCCCGCACCGCCCTAAGGGTCATCAAAGAGGAGAAGATGTTAGAAAATGCGGCTATCATGGGAAGCTATGTCATGGAGAGGCTTTTAGAAATCGAAAGTCCTTATATTCGTGAGATTCGAGGAAGGGGCCTCATGATTGGCGTGGAGCTTTATCCTGAGGCAGGAGGAGCGCGGCATTTCTGCGAGAAACTGAAGGATCGAGGAATCCTCTGCAAAGAAACGCATCAGAATGTGATCCGGTTTGCACCCCCTTTGATCATTAAGAAGGAGGAAATCGACTGGGCCCTGGAGAGGATAGATACGGTATTGACCTAAAGCGAAGTCTTAATCAAAGTGCCGGATTAAAATCTGGAGGGCGGAGAGAACCATTTCTCGAGATGGTTTGAGCAATCAGGGGGTAGGTCCTGTCGTGGCATTTTCTCCGAAAGAAATTTCGAATTACGAAGACATGATAATCCATCGGAGACAGAGGTTTGATGAGAATAGTGCTAGGCTAAAATCGCAGATATGTGCCTTTCTTGATGAGATGAGCGATTTGATCATCGGATTAAGTCAGGAGATTCACAGCAACCCTGAGTTGAGTTTTCAGGAATACAACGCGGTAAAATCCATCTGTGAAAGAATGAAAAATGCCGGGTTCGAAATTGAGCAAAATATTGGCGGCTTGAAGACGGCATTTCGAGCAATCCACACAGCTCAGTCAACGGGGCCAACCATAGCTTTCCTGGCTGAATATGATGCATTGCCCCAACTCGGTCATGCGTGCGGTCACAACATCATCACCGGTATAGCTGTTGGGGCTGCTCTTGGGATGGCTAAACTGAAGGATCAACTCCCCGGCAAGTTGCAGCTCATTGGATGCCCCGCTGAGGAAAGCGGTGGAGGCAAGATCAAGATGCTCGAGAAAGGTGTATTCGAAGGAGTCGACATTGCTTTGATGGTCCACCCGGGCAACGAGAACGCAGGCACCTATAAAACCCTCACACTTGTTCCTCTGGAAATCACATTCTCGGGGAAATCTTCCCATGCATCCGTTGCCCCCGAACAGGGGGTAAATGCGCTGAGTGCAGTAATACAAACCTTCAACAGCGTTAATGCTTTGCGTGAGCATCTTCCCTCTTACGCCTCAGTTCATGGGATCATTACGAAGGGGGGCGAGAGGACAAATATGGTTCCAGATTTGGCCCAGTGCCGGTATTCCATTCGGGCCCCTGATGGGAAATTTCGGGACGAACTCGTGAAAAAGGTAAAGAACTGTGCGCGAGGAGCTGTTTTAGCAACGGGTTGTAAGGTTAGATTCGGGTATTTTGATTTAAATTACGAACCGATGAGAATTAACGCACCGCTGGAGAAAGCATTCTTAGATAACCTTGAGTGCCTTTGCCTCAAAGTGGAGAGAAAACCGAGGCAGGAAATGGGATCGACCGATGCAGCAAATGTGAGCCAGGTCGTTCCGTTGTTACACGGGCGTATTGCCATTGCCCCTGCCGAAACGAAAGCACACACGAAGGAATTTACCAAGGCAGCCTCTTCCGCGCAAGGAATGCGGGCCATGATCAACGCGGCAAAAGCCCTGGCTATGACTGCCGTTGACGTGTTCAGCTCGGAAAATTTGTTTAATCAGATAAAAGATCACTTCTTAATAGGGAAAGGAGGGGATAGCAGTTCGGAAGCGTAATACATTTAGATCTAGATGTGCAGGTATCGTTTGTAGCTGTTTTCAAGAAAATAATAAAGGAGGAAGATGATCATGGCCAAAGGTTGTGTGAAATTAGTATGTATCCTTGGTGTTTTTTTCTTGGTCTTTTCTCTACTTCCCGACCTCGCTTTGGCTAGCAGCGAGTCACCAAAGTACGGTGGGATTTTCAAAATGGCAACTCATCAAGATATCCCAACCCTCGACTGCATGACGACTTCAACGGATGTGGCTTATGAAGTAGGTGGGCATATCTTCGAGACCTTGGTGCAGTACATCACGGCTGACGGGAATATCGCACCGGAGTTGGCAGACAGCTGGACAGTATCGAAAGACAACTTGAAATTTACATTTAAAATCAGACAGGGCGTTAAATTTCACAATGGGGCAGAACTGACTTCCGAAGACGTGCTGGCATCCCTCGAGCGATGGCTTAAGTACGGAGCACGGGGTGGTATCGCAAGTCCTTATATCGATCGTCTTTCGACCCCCGACAAATACACATTTGAAATGTATCTGAAACAGCCCTACGCTCCATTGTTCTCATTGCTAGGCTTTGGAAATGGTGGGCCGGTGATTATCCCCGCCGCCATTGCCCGTAAGGCAGGTGCTGAAATGCTCAAGCCGGAAAATTATATTGGCACCGGCCCTTACAAGTTTGGAAAGTGGGTGCAGGGGGAGTATGTCAGGCTTGATCGGTGGAAGGGATATGTTCCTCGAAATGAACCGCCCAATGGTCGTGCAGGAAAGAAAATCGCTTATTTCGACCACGCGGAATTCCACATTGTCAAGGAAGCTGCAGCTCGGATAAATGGCGTCAGTTCCGGACAGTACCATTACGGCACGGGTATACAGGCTGATCTGTACGGTTCATTGGTCAAAAATCCCAACGTTCGAGTGATCAAACTGGAGCCTGCCTACTGGTGTCAAATCTTCTTCAACACCAAAGAGGGGCTATGTGCAAACCAGGGGCTGAGGCAGGCAATACTTGCAACGTTGAATATGGATGAAATCATGATCGCCGTTTTTGGGGACCTTGGTGATGTCCAAGGGTCCATTTTCCCCAAAAGCACGCCATGGTTCACGACCGCCGGCCTCGACAAGTACAATCAGGGCAATCCCAAACTTGGCATGGAACTGGCGAAAAAAGCGGGCTACAACGGCGGCAAGATTCGTATGCTTGTGGGAAACACGTGGCCCATGTATGATTTGAGCCAAGTCGTCGCCAAGCAGCTCAAAGACGCCGGATTCAACGTTGACTTGCAGATCTACGATTGGGCAGGCGTGATTGCCAATCGGAAAGAACCGGACAAGTGGGAACTCTTTATCACATCAGCCAGTGCGGTCTATTACGATCCGGGCATAAGCTATTGGCTGAGTCCCACCATGCCGGGATGGTGGAACACACCAGAGAAGCTAGCCGTTCTGAAAGACTTTGTTTCAACAACCGACTATAAAGCTCGCCTTAACTCCTGGTCTCGATTCCAGGAACTTTTTTACACCCAAGTGCCCATAATCAAGTTCGGCGATTATTACGTACTTCATGTAGCGGCCACCGAAAACAAGATAAAGAATCTGGGTTCCAAGACCCATCCCATCCATACTTTCAATTACGCATGGAATCTCTGGCTGCCGTAGGCAAGATGCTCGATGGAGGCCTCCGAGAATCGTCTTGGGGCTTCCATCGAAAACCGGGGTCTTTCTTTGGGAAACAAAGGACGCCGACCGGACCAAGAGGAGAACTAAAGCAAAAATGACCGACTTCATTATCCGTCGATTCCTGCTGATCATTCCGATCATGCTGATGGCCGGTATCATATGCTTTCTGCTCATCCACTTTATCCCCGGAAATCCTGCCGAGCTGATGCTGGGGCCGGAAGCTGACCAAACCGTCATTGCAGCATTGACGAAGAAGATGGGATACGACCAACCCCTATACATCCAATTTTTCAAATGGCTGCAAATGCTTCTGCGGCTTGATTTCGGCATGTCGATCTATTCTCATCAACCTGTTATCTCCCTCATCGCCCACCGCGCGGAAGCCAGCATTCTCATCGCCTGCGGAGCGACCATCCTTTTTTCGATTTTCGGAATTTTGGTTGGAATTATTTCCGCGGTAAAACGCAACAGTTGGCTTGACCAGATTTCCATGACTCTGTCACTGGCCCTTGCCTCGATGCCCAGCTTTTGGATCGGTCTCAACCTTATGTTAATCTTTGCGGCAACTTTGCGCTGGCTGCCCAGTTCAGGATATCCAGGAGTCATTGAGAGCGGACATATCAGCAATCTTCGCTATCTCATCTTACCCTGTCTTACTATTGCCATCCCATCGACCGGCCTTATCGCCCGACTAACCAGATCCTTTTTCATCGATATTCTATCAATGGAATATATCAACACAGCAAGATCCAAGGGTCTCAAGGAGAGTGTGGTCCTCATAAAACATGCGCTCAGAAACGCTCTCATCCCGGTGGTTGCGGTTATTGGGTCCTATTTTGCGGAGATTGTTTCATTATCGGTGGTCATAGAGACTGTCTTTAACGTACCGGGCGTTGGTAGGCTTGTGGTGGAGTCCATTCTTCAAAGGGACTACCCCACTCTGCAAGCCCTTCTCATGCTTATTGCAGGGCTTTATGTGTTCATCAACTTTCTTTGTGATATCATCTATGCGATTTTGGATCCCCGAATCCAATATGATTAGGAGGCAAGGATCTTGAGGAAATTCCTGAAACTCGCCCGAAGGAGACCGATTACCATTTTGGCGCTGGTTGTCTTGGCGGTCATGCTTTTCTTGACAATTCTCGGCCCGGTTACGGCCCCTTATGATTCCAACAAAATGCAGGCCAAGAATCGCTTGCAGCCACCCAATATTAAGAATTGGTTCGGTACGGATCATTTCGGGAGAGATGTGCTGAGCCGCATCATGGTTGCAACGCGCCTCACACTGGGCACATCGCTTTGCATACTGATCATCATCGCTTTCTTTGGAATTGCGATCGGCAGCATCTCAGGCTATTACCCCCCTGCGGGTGCGATTCTCATGCGTATCGTGGATGCCACGATGGCATTTCCAAGCATGCTTATTGCCCTCTTTTTAGCGTCTATTATGGGACCGGGATTCATGACGGTCATGATTGCCGTTGCCGCGGTTTACACCCCCAGGCTTGCAAGACTGGTCCACGGAATCACCTTGACAATCGCCACCAACACCTACGTATCCGCAGCCAAAGCAGTAGGTGTCGGAGAGTTTCGCATCCTCACGCGGTATGTCATTTTGAATTCTTTGTCCCCGATCATTGTCCAATGTAGTTTTCAGCTGGCCCATATTATTTTGATACTGGCGATACTTGATTTCCTTGGGGTAGGTTTCCCTCCTGATGTGCCGTCTTGGGGAAACATGATTGCCACATCGCGCATTTACATAACGCGAGCTCCGTGGCTCTTGATCTTTCCTGGTGTGGTGATTTCACTGGCAGTGATCTCCATCAACATCGTTGGAGATACGCTGCGGGACGCGTTCGATCCTCATGCCCAGTAGCACATTCACCAGGCGTGATATTGTACAGGAAAAAGTAATTTCATATATGACGGAGCGATAGTGTACGATCTTGTCTTGAAAAATGGAAAAATAATTGATGGAACCGGTAACTGCTGGTTTTCCGGTGAGCTGGGAATACTTAATGGCAGGATCAAGAAAATTGGCACATTAGAAGAAGAATCAAAAAAGACTCTGGATATAAGCAACCATGTGGTTTGTCCCGGCTTTATTGACATACATT
>PDVJ01000895.1_pt1 | contig 10124 bp, 11 predicted proteins | sample 1369811 | NCBI WGS metagenome assembly PDVJ01 (sample SAMN07795376, study PRJNA414565) | Alkali sediment metagenome, whole genome shotgun sequencing project. | reverse complement strand
GCCATAGTGAGAGCGATTCAAAAGGCGAAGACTCTGGCTGGCGGGCCAGCAGCTAAGGACGTAAGCAAATGTTGAAGACAGGCTTCATTGGCGCCGGAACGACAGGCACTGCTCTAGCGGTGAGGCTCTCTCAAAAAGGATGGCCGGTGGTGGCTGTGTCCAGTCGAACCTTATCCTCGGCGCAGAGGCTAGCCAAGAGGGTGCGCAACTGCCAGGTTTGTCATACAACTCAGGAGCTAGCAGATGTTGCTGAACTGGTCTTCATCACCACTCCTGATGATGTTATAGCTCAGGTGTGCAGCGAAGTTCACTGGCATAAGGGACAGAGCGTCCTGCATTGCAGCGGTGCTCATTCCGTAGATAGGACAGAGCGTCCTGCATTGCAGCGGTGCTCATTCCGTAGATATTCTGGAACCGGCAAAGAAGCTCGGCGCGGCTCTTGGCTCTTTTCATCCTTTGCAGACTTTTGCCGACGTTGACCAGGCCGTAGCCAACTTGCCTGGCTCTACCTTCGCTCTGGAAGCCGAGGAGCCGCTATTATCAACGCTGAAGGAGTTGACCCGCCTTCTGAACGGCAACTGGGTGAGGCTTGGGTCAGGGGACAAGGTACTGTATCACGCAGCGGCCGTTTTCGCCTGTAATTACTTGGTGACCCTGGTTAAGTTGGCTCTGGACTTGTGGAAGGACTTCGGCGTGTCGTCAAAAGAGGCAACGAGGGCCTTGCTGCCCTTGCTCAGAGGGACACTGAACAACATCGATAGTATCGGCTTGCCTGACTGCCTCACCGGTCCTGTTGCCCGCGGGGACTTGGGTACCATAGAGACGCATTTGAGGGCTCTTGATGCCAGGAGCCCCGCTTTGCTCACTACCTATAAGGAGCTGGGGCTTCAGACTATTCCTATTGCCTTAGCCAAAGGCAAGGTCAATGAACAGAAGGCAGAAGAAATGAAAACCCTGCTTTCTATGAAAAGAAAAGTAAGCAAGGAAACTTTGCACTTAGGGAGGTAGAAAATGAGAACTATGCTGAAAAGTAAAATCCACCGGGCCCGCGTTACTCAAGTCGATCTGGATTACGAAGGCAGTATCACTATTGACCGGGTTCTCATGGAGGCCAGCGACATTTTGCCCTTCGAGAGGGTAGAGGTGCTAAACGTTAACAATGGGGCCAGGTTCAACACTTACGCTATCGAGGGTGAGGCGAATTCGGGGATTATTGGCATCAATGGTGCTGCTGCCAGGCTGGTGGCCAAGGGCGACATAGTCATCATCGTCTCTTATTGCCAGGTCCCTGATGATGAGGCGGTCAACATGACTCCCAGCATAGTTCACGTGGATAGTCAAAACAGAATCGTTGAGCCGTTGCCCGCGGTTCCTCAATGGGAAAGAATTGAGGAGTCAGTAGCCAGTAAGGGGGACTTTCGACATCCAAATCCTGACTACTGAATTCTGGCTACTGACTGCTATTGTAGGAGGAGACGATGCGAGTCACCATTACCGAGATAAAAGAAATGAAGCAAAAGAAAGAGAACATCCCCATGCTTACCGCTTATGACTACGTGACCGCCAAGATGGTTGATGAAGCTGGTGTGCCTTTAATATTGGTCGGGGATAGCTTGGGGATGGTGATGTTGGGCTATGAGTCAACCATCCCGGTGACCATGGAGGACATGATTCATCATACCAAAGCTGTGGTGAGGGGAGCCAGGAGCGCCCTGGCGATAGGTGATATGCCGTTTATGACCTACCATATCAGCGTCTCCGACGCTTTGCATAATGCTGCCAGGTTTATTCAAGAGGGCGGGGCGCAAGCGGTGAAACTGGAGGGTGGCGAGGTCGTTGCGGACACAGTTAGACGCCTTGTTGGCTGTGGTATTCCAGTCATGGGACATATTGGGCTTACACCTCAGTCTATACATCAATTGGGAGGGTTCAAGGTGCGCGGTAAAGGACTCGAAGAGGCGAGGAAACTGCTCAACGACGCCCGTATTCTGGAGGAGGCTGGGGCTTTTGCTATCGTTCTGGAATGCACTCCGGCACCTCTCTCCAAGTTGATTACTCAGAAGCTGACTATCCCGACGATTGGTATCGGGGCGGGACCTGACTGTGACGGTCAAGTCCAGGTGATTAGCGATCTTCTCGGCCTCTATACTGAATTTGTGCCCAAGCATGCCAAGCAGTATGCCAGGTTGGCCGGAGAGATTAAGGCCGCAGTCTCCAGTTATGTATCGGAGGTCAAATCCCGTAGTTTCCCCACTGCGGAACAAAGCTATACCATGGACGAAAACCTCATCAAACAGCTAAAGGCCGAAAGCTAACAGCAAGCTTGACGGCGAAGTTTCTCCAGGAGACGGCTGCTTGCATTCCCCTCTTAAGATAAGAGGGATTAGGGGAGTTATGAGGCAGGCAACAAGATGAAGCCCATGGAGATAACCCCCTTTATCCCCCTTATGCTAAGGGGGAAACTATTGTGAAGACCGGGTTATGGCTGACATGCACGTGGTAAAGACCGTCCTCGAGATAAGGGCTTCCAGGCAGAAGCTTAAGGGCACAGTGGGCTTCGTTCCCACTATGGGCTATCTTCACGAAGGCCATCTGGCTTTAGTCAGGCAGGCCAAGATAGAAAATTCCGCCGTCATTGTTAGTATTTATGTCAATCCCACTCAATTCGGTCCTAGGGAGGATTTGGGCGCTTACCCCCGAGACCTCGATCGGGACCTGGAGCTATTGCGGAAAGAAGGAACGGATATCGTCTTTGTCCCGCCTGACGATGAGATGTACCCCCACGAATATAGTAGTTGGGTGGATGTGGAGAAGGTGACTGAGCGACTGGAAGGAGCATTTCGTCCGGGGCATTTTAGGGGAGTAGCGACCGTGGTGGCCAAGCTATTCAATATTGTCCAGCCAACCAGGGCTTACTTCGGGCAGAAAGATGCCCAGCAGGTAGTGGTCATCAAGAGAATGGTGGTTGACCTTAATATGAACCTGGAAGTTGTAGTTGTGCCCACGGTCAGGGAGAGCGATGGTTTGGCTATGAGCAGTCGCAATATTTACCTTAACCCCAAAGAGCGTCAGGCCGCCACGATATTGTTCAAGGCTCTGACACTGGCGCAGCGATTGTGGCGGAGTGGGGACAGGGACACTGAAAACATCCGCCGGCAAATGACCGCGCTTGTCCAGAAAGAACCCCTGGCCCAGATTGACTATGTCAGCATTGCTGATGCCGAGACGCTGGAAGAATTGAACTCGCTCGACCGCCCGGCAGTGGCTTCCCTAGCCGTCAGGATAGGCAAAACAAGATTGATAGATAACATGCCTCTGGAATAAGTGCCTCCTGCGTTATTGCGGGGCTCTTCCTATCGGTTGTCACGAGATTCTTGTTTTTGGCATGTTTTGAGTGAACGATAATTCACGCGATGTGCAGCGGTATGGATTGAGACAGTCATTATTAAGTCATGTTGGATTGTCGCAACTGGCAAAAACTTCTATAATAGACCTTGTCTAAAGGGACAAAGTTATCATCAGATAATTAAGGAGGCAGCATATGACGCCAAAAGGCAGAACGGACAACCTGGTTTTGAGATTATGGTTCATAACGCACCGAACCCGCGACGTGCTCAGAAGCTGTGAGGATAAGGTCTTCGGTGAATACGGGCTTACTGCAGAGCAATATGCGGTGCTTGCGGTTATGAAAGTGCTCGGTGGTTCCGTGAGGGTAAGTGACCTGGCCCGGGGACTGGAACGTACGCCAAATAGCGTCAGTATGATAGTTGACCGCATGGTCAAAGCTGGTCTGGTCAGAAGAGTAAGGGACAGGGGTGATCGCAGGGTGGTGTATGTGATTGTCACTGACAAGGGGGAGAACGTTTTTAGACCGGCAACTCGGGCGGGGCTTGAGTTAATCCAGGGGATTATGTCGCCATTATCAGATCAAGACAAGCGTACATTTCTCAGTCTACATCAGGCGATAAAATACAAGGCACTTGAGTATCTCAACGCCGGAGCGGATATGGAAGAAGTGGGAAGAAATGATATCACGAACCGGCCCGATCTAGTGAAGCAACTGCGTCAATTCCTTTCACCCTCCACTGGAGAGGGTTGAGAAGCCTCTGCACCTTTCACGAGCTCGCAACGGCATATTGAGAGATTCTGCCCTCGAGAACAGGAGATGTTGAATTCAATTACTGATAAATACCCCCTGTTTTGTGATTTATTTGTCTCAACTCGGGCAGAATGCTATACTTGGAGCTTCCCAAAAAAGCAGTAGTCGCATTAAGATAATAGAGAGAGGGCAAATATGGCCATGAATTCTGAGTCCGGCAACACAGTTATGAAATTGTGGCTTCTGATGCACCGAGCCCACGATGCACTTGTTCTGTGCGAGGATTCACTGTTTAGGGAATACGGGCTTACTATGGAGCAGTTCGGACTGCTTGCGACTTTGAAAAGCAGCGGGGGTTCTCTAAGGCCAGTTGACCTCGCCTTGCTTCTGGAACGTAGCCCAAACAGCGTCAGTATGCTGGTCGACCGTATGGTGAAAGCTGGTCTGGTCAGAAGGGCAAGAGACAGGAAAGACCGCAGAACGGTGAATGTGGCTTTGACCAGCAAGGGGGAGAAGGCCCTTGGACCGGCAATGCCGGCGGGCTGGGAGTTTATTCAGAAAACCCTGTCACGGCTATCGTATGGACAAGCATGCCCTCGCCGATCTGCTTGAGACAATGAAATGTGAGTTCCTCGCGTATCTGAAGCCCGAAGTGGACCGGGCAGTAATCAGTAAGAACAGTGTCACAAACCGGCCTGATCTATATAAAACGTATCAAAGGGTGATGAGAGACGTTCTTCCCTCGGGCCCTGATGCTGAAAGTCAGGTGGCAAAAAGAAAGAAGGCCAGATAAAGAAGACAGGCACCTTTGCTTATGCCAGCTTGAGCCGAGCCGCTCCGCAGGATCGGTAATTGTGGTGGGGTGGTTGACGACCAGGTTAACGTGCCTCAGGACATCGCTTTCATTCTTCGATAGACCCACGAAATACTCTTGTTCCTATGCTCTGAGGAGAAAGGATCACAGGTCGCAATAGCAGTGTAGCCATACAGCCACCCCTGGGGGGTGGCCGTATGGGGGAAGCTCAGTTCGCCTGTACTTCGGGGCGAGCAGCTCTGCTTCTACGCAAGAAGAAAATCACGAGTCCCACCACCACCACCCCTACTATTATCCAGGGCCACCACGGCATCCGCACCGTTGTAGCTCCCCACATGTTTGTCTCTGTTGCCTTAGCAGTGGCTGCAATGCTGGGAGAAGTTGAGGATATCTCCACCATCACCCCGGTCAGTTTATCCCAGTAATAAGTAACCTGGGTTTCATTCTGCGAAAAGCTTGCATAGACTACCGTTCTGTTTGCTCCCGCATAAGTTCTTGTAACTTCGCCTGCTATTGTTACATTGCCATACCCGGCTATGTAAACGGAGTCTCCTGTCGTCCGGTTGGCGGAAATAACAATTCCTGCCAGCCCGGGAACTTCGCTGCCAGATACAACATCTACAGGCCCGGTGTCGCTTTGTTCGGTTCCGTTAGATATGCGCAGCGTAGCCCGCACATCAGCAATTGTGCCATTAATGCTTAGAAACTCCAGCCTCAACCACTCTGGATACAGCTGGCCAGCAGGCAAACCAGTAATCGTATACGTAACCTTTATCCAGTCGCCAGCCTTAATGCCCACACCACCAGCCTCAGCGCCCTCAAAGTTAGCTATGATGGAGTAGTTGCCGCTCATGGTGATGTTGGTTGACGCGGCGTCGACATCAGCAATGGTGGCCACATCGCCAGTCCACTCGACAAACCGATAGCCAGCATCTGGGGTCGCCACCAGGTTAACCAGTTTTCCCTCATCGTATGTAAACACTCCCTCGCCAGGTACGGTGACTGAACCTCCTTCCGTGCTGTTGATGGAGAGCTCGCACTGAACCGACGCCACACTGCTCGCTGTCGTCGATAAATCCGTGGTGTCTGTGCTGCTTTCCCCGGCTAACAAGCTGACTGCCGGCAAAGCCACCATCAAGGCTAGCACCAGGATTGCCGCCGAGGCGAAGATTCTCTTTTGTCCCATGGTTCCCTCCTTATCTAGTAGTCTAGTTTCCCAAGGATGTTATTACATATAATAGCACTGCTCCCTGCACTGTCAACCACTTTTCAAGAATCTTGGCGGGTAAGAATGAGACTTCTTCCAAAGAATCAATACCTCGATTTGACGCGCACCTTGTGACTTCCGACCCTATTATGTATGCCATTTAGTCTATTCATTGCCTAAATGCCGTAATCTTCTCCCGTCAGGGCAGACGACTATAGCTGGCAGTGACATATTGACAGATTCTGTTCACGGAAGCCAAAAATACTAGACTTGACTACAAATAAATACCAACGGCTTTCGGGGTCTATTTGACAACCCAGAAGCCCTATTGTACAATTGGCATACTCCTCAACGGAGATTATTTGCGCACGTTAACAAGTGAATAGGTTTTGTGTTCTGTCTGGCGTGAGTCAAGGGAGTAAGAGCATAGAGTGGATGCCTTGGCATCAGCAGCCGAAGAAGGGCGTGGCAAGACTGCGAAAAGCCTCAGTGAGCTGTCTAGCTAGCTTAGCTGGGGATTCCCGAATGGGGCAACCTGCTTGGGTGAAAACCAAGCACTCGCGAAAGCGAGAGGGAACTGGGCGAACTGAAACATCTTAGTAACCCGAGGAAGAGAAATCAACCGAGATTCCCTGAGTAGTGGCGAACGAAAGGGGAAGAGCCCAAACCAGGATAGCTAAGTGGACTTAGAGCCTATGCTATCTTGGGGTTGCAAGGCGCAAGGGGCAGATTCTAAGGTCTGCCGCAGAGTGACAAAACTTTTCCTTAGTCAAATGCTTCTGGAACGGGCAATCGTAGAAGGTGATAGTCCTGTAGGCGAAAAGGGAAAGTCTCTGCTTGTGTTCTTGAGTACCACGGGACACGTGGAATCCTGTGGGAAGCAGGGGGGACCATCCTCCAAGGCTAAATACTGCTGATGACCGATAGTGAACCAGTACCGTGAGGGAAAGGTGAAAAGCACCCCGGGAGGGGAGTGAAATAGAATCTGAAACCCTATGCTTACAAGCAGTCAGAGGTCCGATTTATCGGACTGATGGCGTGCCTATTGAAGAATGAGCCGACGAGTTGATCTATGTGGCTAGGTTAAGCAACTTAGTTGCGGAGCCGAAGCGAAAGCGAGTCTGAATAGGGCGAGGCTCAGTTTACTGAGCAGGTCGCATGGATCAGACCCGAAACCGGGTGATCTACCCATGGCCAGAGTGAAGCTCAGGTAAAATTGAGTGGAGGCTCGAACTTGTGAATCAGGCAAAATTCTAGGATGAGCTGTGGGTAGTGCAGGTGAAATGCCAATCGAACTCGGAAATAGCTGGTTCTCCCCGAAATGCATTTACGTGCAGCCTCAGGACGTAATTTACGGAGGTAGAGCTCTGGATGAGCCAGGGGCCGTGAGGTTGCCGAACTCAACCAAACTGCGAATGCCGTAGATAGAATCCTGGGAGTGAGACTGCGGGGGCTAAGCTCCGTAGTCGAGAGGGAAGCAGCCCAGACCATCAGCTAAGGTCCCTAAACGCAGGCTAAGTGGGAAAGGAAGTTGTATCGCAGAAACAGCCAGGAGGTTGGCTCAGAAGCAGCCATCCTTTAAAGAGTGCGTAACAGCTCACTGGTCGAGTGGTACTGCGCCGACAATTTAACGGGGCTCAAGTCTGCTGCCGAAGCTATGGTCGAGCACTCAATTCGTTGAGCGCTCGAGGTAGGGGAGCGTTGTCATGGCTGCGAAGCTGTGGTGTAAGCCATGGTGGAGCAATGACAAGTGAGAATGTCGGTATGAGTAGCGTGAAGGCATGTGAAAATCATGCCCACCGTAAACCTAAGGTTTCCTACGCAACGTTTATCGGCGTAGGGTTAGTCAGGCCTAAGCTGAACCCTAATGGGGTAAGCGATGGACAGTAGTTTAATATTCCTACACCGCTGAGCTTTTGTTTTAAAGCAAAGGGGGGACGCAGTAAGGTAGGTTGAGCATGCCTATTGGACATGGTGTGTTTCCAACTCAAGGTGCATCAGGGCAGGCAAATCCACCCTGGTATTAAGCTGAGGGGAGGGAGAATTTGAGGGGCGACCCGAGAAAACTCAACTGAGCCTACACTGCCAAGAAAAACCTCGTTGCTAAAAAGCTTGGCGCCTGTACCGCAAACCGCCACTGGTAGGTGGGGATAAGTGTCCCAAGGTGTTCGAGAGAACCCAAAATTGGCCCAGGCGACTGTTTAACAAAAACACAGGTCTCTGCTAAAGCGAAAAAGCTGAAATATAGAGGCTGATACCTGCCCGGTGCCAGAAGGTTAAGGAGAGAGGTTAGGATGGTAACATTCGAAGCTTTGAACTGAAGCCCTGGTGAACGGCGGCCGTAACTATAACGGTCCTAAGGTAGCGAAGTCCCTTGTCGGGTAAGTTCCGACCTGCACGAAAGGTTTAACGACCTGGGCGCTGTCTCAACGAGGGACTCGGTGAAATTGAATTGGGGGTGAAGATGCCCTCTACCCGCGACAGGACAAAAAGACCCTAGCAGCTTTACTATAACTTGACATTGGGCTTAGGCTGAGCATGTGTAGGATAGGTGGGAGGCTGGGAAGCTGGGGCGTCAGCTTCAGCGGAGCCAACGGTGAAATACCACTCTTGCTTGGTTTTGGTTCTAACCCACCTTCGGGTGGGGACACTGTCTGGTGGGTAGTTTAACTGGGGCGGTTGCCTCCTAAAATGTAACGGAGGCGTCCAAAGGTTCCCTCAGCACGAATGGAAACCGTGTGTAGAGTGCATTGGCATAAGGGAGCTTGACTGTGAGACCTACAAGTCGAGCAGGGACGAAAGTCGGGCAAAGTGATCCTACGGCACTGTATGGAAGGGCCGTGGCTTATCGGACAAAAGCTACGCTAGGGAAAACAGGCTTATCTTGCCCAAGAGTTCACATCGACGGCAAGGTTTGGCACCTCGATGTCGGCTCGCCGCATCCTGGGGCTGGAGAAGGTCCCAAGGGTTGGACTGTTCGCCCATTAAAGCGGCACGCGAGCTGGGTTCAGACCGTCGTGAGACAGGTCGGTCTCTATCCGTCGTGGGCGCCGGAGATTTGAGGGGAGCTCTCCTTAGTACGAGAGGATTAGGAGGGACAGACCTCTGGTGTGCCAGTTGTTCCGCCCGGAGCAGTGCTGGGTAGCTATGTCTGGTTGGGATAAGCGCTGAAAGCATATAAGCGCGAAGCCCACCCCAAGATGAGATCTCCCACCGGTTTAACCGGGTAAAGCCGCAAGTAGACTACTTGCTTGATAGGCGGCGTGTGTAAGCGGAGTAATCCGTTTAGCTAAGCCGTACTAATGGCTGAGGCCTTGACTTACGCCAGACTGAGCACAAAACCTTATAAAACAAATATTCGACGCGGGGTAGAGCAGTGGTAGCTCGTCGGGCTCATAACCCGGAGGTCGTTGGTTCAAATCCAACCCCCGCCACCAAGACAAAACTAAGGGGAGCGATAATGCTCCCCTTCTGTTTTTGGGGCGAACAGCCCATATGAGAAGACTCGGCAACGGCACCTGGAGAAGAAACTCGAACGGAAGCCGCTCATGGACAGCGGCTTCACTGGTAAAGAATACGAACTAGAAAAAAGGACCACATCCCCATGGGCGCCTGTATGGTATGTGGTCCCGAGATGTCAACTCAGGGATTTCCTACTAGCAACCGCCCAGGGGTCGATTCTCTATTTCGCCTAGAGTAGGTTGAGACCCTAACCTAGATTTTCTTCAGCTCTTGTTCGATGAGCTTCAGCTTGTCATCGGTGATGACACCCTTGGAGAAGGGCTGAACCTGTTTCAGCGTCATGCCCATCGCCATTTGCAGCTGAGGATTGCCGGAGAAGCCGGGAAAATGCTTCTCAAGTATAGCCTTTGCCTTCGGGTCCGCAAGTAGATCCTTGAGGCTGGAATTGATTGTGACTGCCATGCTTTCCCTCCTTTCTGTGTTTACTACAAACCGCTATGATATTACGGAAGCGCTGTCCTGTCAAGTATCCGTAAGCGTCC
>PDVJ01000894.1_pt1 | contig 10127 bp, 9 predicted proteins | sample 1369811 | NCBI WGS metagenome assembly PDVJ01 (sample SAMN07795376, study PRJNA414565) | Alkali sediment metagenome, whole genome shotgun sequencing project. | reverse complement strand
GAGATGTTCAATACCATTGGAACAGAGGACATAATCGAAGGTTCCATCTGAAAAGGGTAAATCCAGGTTGAGATCAGCTTTTCCACAGGGGATTCCTTGGACACTGAAAAGATGGGGGTTGATATCGATGGCAACCACATCGAAACCAACTTCTTTCAATTTCTGTGAGATGACTCCCGTTCCGGCAGGGGTATCCAATAACCCCCCATGATGGCCATAGCGGGTAAAGAGTTCAACCACTTTATCATGAGGGTGTTGAAGTCCGAAGACCTTGATCATGAATGACTTGACCTTCATTGACCCCTGCCCGGAATCTATCGCTCTTTTCTGGACTCCGGCTTTCGCCGGAGTGACGATCGACGCGGCAAGCCGCGGGGAATTGACCCGAAGGGATTAAAAAATTCTTGATTTGCCTCGCCCCTTTCTCCATTTCGTATGATATTTAACCCCAGTATTCCTTCTGATACGTTCTGTAGAATTCGATTGTCCTTCGGAGTCCTTCTTCCAAGTCGGTCTTCGGTTCCCAACCGACGATGCGTTTGATCTTGGAGAGGTTGGTATAATAATCCCCTGGCTCGACCTCCTTTCGCTCCCGTGTAAATTCGGTGAAGGCCACCTTCCCCGTTCCAGCCATTTCGACGATCCTCTTACCCAGATCAATAAAACTGATGGGAATGCCGGTCCCCACATTAAATACATCTCCATAGGCCTGATCGCAGGTGGCGACTTCCAAAAAACAATCGATCAGGTCGTCCACATAGAGAAAATCTCTCAAGATCCGGCCGTCTCCAAAAACAGGAATGACATCATCGTCGATCGCCTTCCGGATAAACCAGTTGAGGACACCGTATTCATCATGAACCATCTGGTGTCGAGGCCCATAGGTATTCGTAATCCGAAGACAGATCCCCGGAATTTGGTGAACATCGTGATAGACCAAGACCATCTTTTCCGCTGTTAAATTGGTCACGGCATAAATTCCCTTAGGATTCGTCGGATGATCTTCCCCCACCGGCAAGGTCACACTGGAACCATACTCCCCCCGCGTCCCCGCAAAAATGATCTTTGCCTCCCGACGATATTTTCGACAAGATTCGAGAAGAACAAGCGTTCCCCGGCAGTTGATGTCAAGGTCTTGAATTGGATTCCGGATACTGTCCACATGATTCACCTGTCCAGCGAGATGGAAAATGATCTCCTGCCCTTTCACCAAATAATCCATGGAATGGGCGTCCCTGACATCGCTGAAGTTAATTTGGAGGTGGTCGGCAATCCCTTTCACGTTGAAGAGATTTCCTCCCAGACGGGGCATCATGTTATCCACGATCGTCACCTTCGCCCCCTCTTTGACTAATCGGGCCGACAGATTGGATCCGATGAACCCCAATCCCCCCGTCACCAATACCTTTTTCCCTTTGAAGGCTTCTTGATCAGGAGTCATTTCCTTTCTCCTCCTTTAAAATCATCAATTCCCACAGTTTGGCATACTTCATAAAAACATAGAACATGGTGGAGATGATAATGATGAAGCCCGGCAACCCATCTCGAAATCCTGACTTAAAGAGATACTCTTTGATGAATCGAAACAGAGGGTGAAAGAAAAGTTTAAAAAGGCTGAACCTCTCTCCGCTCTTCAGGAGGTCTGCGGCAGCAATGGTCGAATACTGATCAATCGTTCGAATCTGATCCGAAATGTTTCCATAGGTATAATGATGGTACTGATTTCTTAAAATACCGATTTCCCCATCGACCACTAACTTGGCATGAAGCCCACCCTCCCATCTTCCTTTCTCTCTTCGGGTGAGGCGAATCTCACCATCCGGATACCATCCTCCGTATCGGATCCACCTTCCCAGGTAATACGTGCGCCGGTAAACAAAATAGCCATTTAAATCCTTTCCCCTCCCGCCTAATTCCATTCGAATCTCTTCAGCCAATTCTGGAGGAACCTCTTCATCGGCATCCACAAACATGATCCAATCTCGGGTGGTGAGATCGGCGGCGTACTGATACTGATCGCGATGTCCCGTCCACTTCCTCTGAAAGGTATTATTCGTATATTGTTTACAGATTTCGTATGTCCCATCCTGGCTGAAGGAATCAACAACTACCAACTCCTCAGCCCATGAGAGGCTTTTCAGGCATCGCTCAATCGTCCTGCGGTTGTCGGTGGTGAGAACATACACGGAGACTGGAATCTTCTCGGTCATTCTTTCTTATGCCCTAATTGTTCGTCCACGACTTCTTCAACTTCATCCACCGTAATGAGTTCCATGCATCGATGATCCGTTGGACAAACCCTTTTCCAACAGGGACTGCAAGGGACATCCCTTTTCACGACGACATGTCCATCTCCCCATGGCCCTGTGGTGATAGGATCCGTTGGTCCGAAGAGAGCCACCACAGGGGTGCCGACGGCTGCGGCCATATGCATCGTCCCCGTATCATTGGTGACCAGGAGATGAGACCGTTCCAACAGGGCGGCCAACTGGAGCAAACTGGTTTTTCCTGACAAATCAATCCCCCTTGCCCCTAAATGTCTTTGGATCTCCTGGATGATGGGTCGTTCCTCCTCCTTCCCAAACAAAAGAATTCTCCCGGACCATTTTTCCGCAAGCCTCTTACCCAGTTTCCCAAATCGATCTGGATACCAACATTTGGCCAATCCATAAGTGGCACCAGGGTTCATACCGATCAGGGGCTTCCCATTTTGAACTCCAACATCTTTCAGCACTTGATCAGCCCATCTTCGGTCCTCTTCTCTAAGATAGATCCGAGGAGAGGAAGGATTTTCTATCTTCCCTAACGGTTCCAGCAGTTTCTGGTAATAATGAACTCGGTGAACATGAAGGATCTCTTTGGTTCGACGAATTCCATGCGTGAGGAAAAAAGAGCGTCCTTCATCTTGATATCCCATTCGAATGGGAATACGAGCCAGGTAGATATGAAAAGCGGAACGGAAAGAGCGTGGAAGGATGAGGGTCAGGTCAAAATCTCTCTCCTTCAAAGATCGACTGAGGTTGAAATCTTCCCAAAGGGATCCCATCCCTCTTCTTTTCTGAAAAGGGATAATCTCGTCAACCTCAGGACACGTCTTCCACAAATCGACCAGATATCTCGGAATAAGGATGGCCAAGTGGGATTTGGGAAAAAGACTTTTCAATCGTTGAACGGTCGGAAAACTGAGGACCGTATCCCCCACCCAGTTGACCCCTCTTACCAAGATACGGTTGATTTGGCTCAAATCGGGTTTCAAGGATTTTCCTTCTCTCCACAGTGATGAAAAATACCATTTTAAAGCATAGGGCTCAATATCTCATTCACTGCCTTAAAAACCTCATCGGTCGATATGGCCTTGATACAGAGTAGCTCCTTACAGGAATAGTGATGACACGGATTGCACCCCACCTCTTCTCTCACCTTGATGTGACTTCCAAAGGGTTCATTTTCAATCGGGTCTGTGGGTCCATAAATGACGACGGTGGGAATCCCCATCAGGGAGGCGATGTGCATGGGTCCTGTATCACCGCCAATATAAAGATTGCAGTAATGATAGATCTCTCCCAACTGAGTCAACGATTCAGTCCTTGGCGCTAAAAGGGAAGGTTCCTTCATCTCTCTACGAATCCCCTCTACCCATTCGAGTTCCCCATCCCCCCAAGTAAAAAGAACCGCCCCATGGAGTTCGCGGGTCAAACGGTCCGCCAATTGGGCATATTGCTTGGGCATCCATCGCTTGAAAATCGCCTTGGGGCTCGTCCCCGGATGGATTGCAATGAGAGGCCTCTTCAGGGGGGAAGCGAAGGCCTTGAAAAATGACTTCACATATTCCTGATCCTCCTGCGGGATATAGAGGCGATATTGAAGTTCTTTGACCTCCAATCCCATCCCACGGAGTAGGGCAAGGTTTCTTTGAAATCGATTGATCCTCCTTTTTGGAAGTTCCACTTTGATATTCGAAAATAAGAAATTTCCCTCCCGGGTGGCCCTCCGATCATATCCGATCCTCTTAGGGGAACCCGAAAGAAAAGAAAGGAGACCACTTTTAAGAATTCCGTGAAAATCGAGAACCACATCAAACTTTCGCTTTCGGAGACCGATGATGAATTCCCACATTTCCCTGAGGGTCTCCCCTATCCTCCTTATTGACTTCATTCCCTTCGTCCATTTTTTCCTCGGAAACAAGATCACCTCATCCACCTCTGGCTGACTTTCCAGAAAGCTTCGAGAGGGTTCTTCAACGATCCAGGTGATAAAGGAGGAAGGAGAATATTCTTTTAAGGCTTTTACCGCAGGCAGTGTTCGAATCACATCTCCCACCGCACTCAGCCTTAAAATTAAAATTTTAGTGGAATCCATTTCTGACACATTACCCTATTACCCCCTAATTTTCAATAAAAAATACAAGAAGATGCCCTATTTCTGCAAGGGAGGACATCCCCCTAAAGGAGGAAAGAGTAAAAAATAAGATGAGGGAAACTATCCGCTGAGACAGATCAAAAATTTTTCAGGAAGGCTTTTTGTCTTACCCTTTGAATCGACGCAGATGTGTCGGGTCTCCCCTTCGGCAATCACCTCCTCCTGACCCTTGCGAAGGACCTGATATTCAAAAGTGATCATCCGTTTATGGACACCCTTCAACCGAGTTCGTACAATCACTATTTCATCATAGCGTGCAGAATTCCGATATCGACAACTGACATCCGATACGACGAGTTTATAGCCCGAGGCTTCTAAATCTGCATATCGAAATCCCCTCTGTCGACAAAATTCAGACCGCCCAACCTCAAACCAAATCAGGTAGTTGGCATAATAGGCTACTCCCATTTGGTCTGTCTCGGCATACCTCACTTGAATATCAATATCCACGGTGTCCTTCATCTGAGTTCCCCTACCGAATTATTCGAATGACGGTTAATTTAAAAAAAAGAGCTCCCCATCTCCCTATCCCCTCATCCCCCCATATTCATTTCTCAAAGGGCTCTCAGATACTCAGGCCGTAATAGGGCCGGATCTTTCTTCTTCTTTTTGTTCCGGTAATTGAATTCGAAGGGGGAGGTAGTTGGAGGCATGATTGGAAGCAAAAAAACAGTGAGTGAATCGGCTATGGGTGATCATCCATTCCACTTCTTGGATCAGACCGAAAGGAGTGGGTAAGACCAACCTTCCCGTCTCAATCTCCTTTTCGATGGGGGTTCCGGGGACGATCATCAGAGAAAGAGCGCCCACATAGTCAGGGTCCATCTCTGAGAGCACGTTTCCAGTCTCCACCGCATGAACTTGGCTACCTTCGACACCACCCATACCTAAAATCACGGTCACAGAGAGAAGGATTCCTGATTCCTTCACCCTCCTGCCGGCACGGATCATTTGTTCGATGGTGGCATTCTTCTTAATCCGTTTCAATACTTCCGGATCCCCTGACTCCAAGCCCAGATAGATCATTCCCAAGCCGAGATCTTTAAGGGCTTTCAGTTCCTCCTCATCCTTTCGCAGGATATCTCTTGCATTGGCGTAAATCCCTACCCTCTCGAGCCCCCCTAATTTTGTTTGCAGATAGGAAAAAATCCGAAGGAGTTCTTTCTGAGGGATGATCAAGGCATCCCCATCTGCCAGAAAGACCCTCTGAATCCGATGAGGACTCACCTCATCAATATCTTCTTTGATCTCTTCGAAACTCTTAATCCGAAAACGCTTCCCCTGATAGGCACCGCAAAAAGTGCACCGATTGTAAGAACAGCCCACCGTCACCTGAAGGATCAAACTATCTGCCTCGCTCGGAGGTCGGAAGATCATCCCCTCATATTTCATTTTGAATACCCCCTTTATAGCGAATCATTCGAAGGATAGCGAATTTGACGAACATATTCGATGGATTCATTTTTATTGGTCCTATTTGTGATTAACCTTTTCTTTTTTATCATTTGGGGTATCGAATTGATAAATGATCTCTCCTTCTTTGACCATCCCCAACTCCCTCCGTGCGATCTCCTCAATATAACGTTTATCGCTCCGCAATCGTCTCACCTCTTCCTTCAACTTCTCATTCTCCTCCTCCAACTTAACATTTCTCTCTCTGATTCGGGCCACCTCCTTCTGGAGACGCAAGAGGTGAACGATCCCTTTTTCTCCAAAAAAAGTGAAGCCTCCGAGAATCAAAAGAAAGAGAAGGATCAGGAGAAGAAGACGCTTTTTTTTCATGTTAACCCTGTTGTTGCATTAAATTCGGCGCTTGGATTCATCAAATCCTTGACCATAGAGGCACAGCTGTTAAATCAACGTAATCCACTGGATCACCCCAATGGTGACCTTTGAAAAGTATCATCAAAGTGACGGAAACTGCCTTTTTATGGTGGTATGCAGTTGATTCAACAATACCTTTATGCACAACAGGGTTAACATTGATGAGCCCAGGAATCCGCTAACTTCCCAACCCACAAACCCACGCCACCATCATTTAACTCTCTTCTATTGCAGTCTAAATTTAATGGGGAGGGTCCCCCATTGTTCCACCTGAGGTTGATCTTTTGGCAGTGGAGCAAATCGCCATTGTTTCAGGAACTGAATAGCGATTCTTTCTAACTCGGCATCTCCTTTTACAGAGGGGACCACTCGATCGACTGTCCCACCGGGCAATACCCAGAGGGTCAGTTCGATTTCCACCTCCACTTTCACTTTGACTTGGGGGGGGCTGGACCTTTCCACAATTTTTCTCATCAGAAGAGGGCCTTTCATCCCCAACCGGAGGTTCTCCTCAAGAGGCTTTCCCTGAGAATCTCCTTCTCGGGGGCTCATAAGCCTTCCCATTACCTTCCCCTCTCCCTTATCCTTGGATGCAAGATTATCGGGGATATCCGTGAGAGAGGGGAGGGGAGGCTCCGGATAAAAAATTTCCTCTTTCTTTTTCAAATATTCTTTTACTTCCCTATCCATTTCCTTAAAGGCGGATGAATTTTTTAAAGCCTTCATCTTCTCTTCTGCCGTAGGGGATTCCATTTTTTTCGGTTGAGGATATTCTGGGGCAAGGGTTCTCCAATCCTGAAGGGCACTGGTCTCCGCCATCTTCTTCAGAATCACCTCCTCCCTGATCCGTTGCTCCTCAAGGGAAATCTCACCCGTCTCCCACCCCAAAATCCTTTTACTTTCTCGGGTCAGAGTTTTCCATCCCTTCCCAAGGCGATTTTGGAAGGGGAAGGGATAGGGGGAAAGAAAAAGCCAGAATAAAATTGCAAGGAGAATAAAGAAAAGCAGAATGAGAAAAGCATTCCGTTTTTGGCTGAGGCCCGCTCGTTTCCTCATCAACGAATATCTCCCCTCTCGATCTGGTCGAGCATTTTCCTGGCCATCTCTCTTCGATCTTCCTTTTTGCTCTTCTCCAACAATTTCCGGTAGACTTGTCTGGCCTCATAGATCTTTTTCTCTTCGAGATAGAGGATCCCCAATTTCAGAAGAGCATCCTCCATGAGATCCAAGTAATGGGGATAGAGATAGACCACCCTGGAGAATTGAAGGAGGGCCGATTCTCGATGGCCCGCTTCCAAATAGGCCTCTCCCAATTTATATTGGGCCTGACTGGCCACTCTCTCTTCTGGGCTTCGAATGGCAGCGGAAAGGGCAGCAATGGCTTCCCCTCCCTTCCTCTGGGTGAGATAGAGCATCCCCAATCTCAACTGCCCTTCAAAGGAGAGGTCGTCTTGAGGAAAGTTGACGACTAACTCTTTTAATGCCTTCTCGGCCTGATCGATCTTCCCCAAACCCCGATATCCCTCCTCCATTCCCAGATAAACCCCTTTGGTTAAAGGGTGCTGAGGGTGCATTTTAGTCACCCATTCATATCGTTCAATGGCTTTGGGGTAATCTTTGAGAAGGAGATAGAGGGTCCCCAGTTCGATATGGGTTTCGATTAAAAAACGGCCTTTGGGATATTGACGAATGACCTTTTCCATCTCCTCAATGGCTTCAGCCCATTTTTTTTCCTGTTTGAAGAGAAGGGCAATACGGAATTGGGCCTCCTCCGCCCACTCGCTGTTCGGATAAAGACTGAGCAGATCCCGATAGGTCTTCACCGCCTTGTCTTTCACACGTTCCTGTTGGTAGGTATCCCCCAAATGCATCAAGGCCTGACCGGCGAGGGGGTGCTGGGGGTATCGTTTTATAAAAGGTTCTACCCTGGATGCAAAAGAGTCATATTTTTTTTCCTGAAGGAAACAGAGGAGGATTCCAAAATCAGCCTCCGGCGCTTCTTTTGACTTGGGGTAGGTTTTGACCACTTGAAGATAGGCATTGACGGCCTGGGCATATCGCTTAAGATTATAGTGCCCATCTCCTATCTTCAGAAGTGCTGAAGGGGCATAAGGGCTTTCAGGGTAATGTTGAACGAGACGTTGAAATTCCTCAATCCCTTTATGAAACTCTTTCTTCCGAAAATGGGACCACCCGATCCAGTATCGGGATTCCCCAGCATAGGGGCTCAGGGGATTCGATTCCAAGAGCCTTTCAAATTGACCGATCGCCTCATCAAACCTTTCCTCTCGATAAGCCATCCATCCCAGAAGATAGGTGGCCTTTTCCTTATCCTCCTTCCCTTCGGTCATGGCGGCTGATTGCATCAAATAGCTCCTGGCCTTCTGATAATCATTCTGATTTAAATAACATTCTCCTACCATCAGGGAGAGAGAGGGGGAGGAACGATAGTGAGGAAATTCGGTCAGGATCATCAAAAAATAATGGTTGGCTTCCTTCCACTCTCGCCTTTGGAAATGGTACCACCCCAAACTGTTCAGCCCTTTGGGATAAAAGGTGGAATCCCCCTTCAATTGATCGACATAGGCAACTCCCTTCCGATACTCCTGTTTTAAGAGGGACCCTTCGACCAACCAATAAAGGATCTCATTTTTCTCCGCCCAGTGAGGAAAGTCAGCCAGCAACTTCTCCCAAAATTGGATGGCCCCCTCGTAATTTTTTAAATAAAAATGAGCGTAACCCAATCTGGAGTAGGCTTGAGGCTGAAGCCTTGCCGTTCCCTTCTGTTCCAATACCTGATGATAGGCAGCCATGGCGCCTGGATAATCTTTCTGATTGAATAGGCTTTCTCCAAACATGAAATGAACCCATTCATGAAGTTCACTTTCGGGATAAGTCCTCAGGAATTGTTGGAAAAGGGTGGTGGCCCTGGAGTATTCCTTTTTACTGAAATAGTATTGGCCGATGTCAAAGAGACATTGCTCAACCCACGGGGAAGTGAGAAAAAATGAAAGAAACCTCTGATAGAGAAGAATCGCTCTCTCCACTTCATCATCGCCTAAATAGGTTTTCATCACTCCCCAGAAGATTGGATCCGAAAGCTTAGTTCCAGGGTTAGCAAGGAGGATCTCCTCAAATATTTTTCTTCCTTCGGAGTATTGTCCCAGGGAGACCAAGCTCCAAGCCAATGCATAACGAGAACTTTCTCCTAGGGGATGTTTCGGGAAACGCCCCCAGAAGTTTTTGAATTGGTCTGCCGCCTCTTTGAATTTTTTAAGTCGAAAGGTGCTGACGCCGATGAGATAGTCGGCCTCTGGTCTCCACCTTCCCTCCGGATGCTTTTGGAGGAGGATCTCCATTTCCTGCTGTGTCTCTGGATACCGACCGAGCTGATAGAGGCAGTACCCAGACCAGAAGAGTGAAGATTCGGCAATGGGATGGGCAGGAGTGTTTTCATAAACTTGATGAAAAAATCGATGGCCGGCTTCATAGGCCCTGCGTTTAAGTTGGATCCATCCACAGGAATAAAGGGCATAGGCGTAGAATTCACTTGCAGGATATTTTTCAACCACCCTATGAAAATACGAAAACGCTTCGTCATCCTTCTCCTGGCGATATTTGGCTTCCCCCATCCAGTAAAAGGAAGATCCGACCCATTCATTCTGGGGATATTCTCGAATGAATTTCTGGAAAGAAGTGATGGCGTCCTCATAATCCCCTTTGAGATATCGGTATTTCCCCTGTTCATAAAGGGCCTTATCCCCCACAAAGGCTTTGGCCAATCCAATGGTGAATCGACTTGAATAGGCACATCCCGGTTGCGTGGTGGAAGCCCTCATCTCCTGCCCCGGACCGATGGTGTCTTCCTTCAAATCAAAGGAATC
>PDVJ01000893.1_pt1 | contig 10127 bp, 8 predicted proteins | sample 1369811 | NCBI WGS metagenome assembly PDVJ01 (sample SAMN07795376, study PRJNA414565) | Alkali sediment metagenome, whole genome shotgun sequencing project. | reverse complement strand
TCAATTACACACGAGCCACGACTGGACTGATGGCCATTACAGGCAATCTGGATGCTCCCGGGGGAAATGCCCTTTTTGTAAACCCACCCACGCGGACGGTGGCCGAATTTTCGCGCCATAGGGATCTTTCTCCGGAGCAGCAAACAAAGAGGCTGGGCGGAGATCAATTTAAGCTCGGGGCAAGGGTGGCCCTGATCAATCCCAAGAAAGCATGGGATGCGATCGTTACCGGAAAACCCTATCCTCTTAAGGCAGGGATCCTATGTGGTAGCAATCCCGTGGTGACGAGGGCCAATGCCAAAGAAGCTTACGAAGCATTGAAGAAAATAGAGTTCTTGGCTGTCATTGATTTCTTCATGACCCCAACAGCAGAGCTGGCCGATATTTTCCTGCCTTCTGGCACCTGGCTCGAACAGAACCATGTTGCCGACAACTGGAAACGGCATGGTTATGTATTGGCCAGGCAGAAGTGTGTCGAAATCGGTGAATGTTGGCAGGACCACAAGATCTTTTTGAAATTGGGAAAACGAATGGGCCAGGAGTGGCCGAACACAGTGGAGGATGCGCTGGATTATTTACTTGAGCCCTCTGGACTGACCTGGGAACAATTCAAAGAGAAGGGATATCTACGAGGTGAAATGGTTTATTACAAATACAAACAGCGGGGCTTCTCTACTCCTACCAAGAAAGTGGAACTCTATTCGACCATTCTGGAGAAATGGGGGTATGATCCCCTTCCCAAATATGTCGAAGTTCCTGAGAGCCCGGTTTCCACGCCCCATCTCCTCAAAGATTACCCTTATATCCTTGATGCAGGGCTTCGAACTCCCACCTTTTTCCATTCGGCGAACCGACAGATACCCTCTCTGAGGGAGATCCGACCTGATCCCATCGTGGAGATCCATCCTGAGACAGCGAAGAAACATAATATTAAAGATGGACAATGGATTTATATTGCATCGCCGAGGGGACGCATCAAGCAGCGTGCAAAACTAAACATCAATATTGATCCAAGGGTGGTGGTAGCAGAGCATGGGTGGTGGTACCCAGAACAAAAAGACCCGAGCCATGGTTGGAACATATCCAATGTCAATATCCTGACCGACAATGCCTACGAGACTCTGGACCCTGCCATGGGCTCCACCAATCTAAGAGTCTGTTTGTGTAATATAGCTCCGTGTGAAGAGTGAATCTTGATTACACAGATTACAAAGAATGATTACAGAGATTTAAGAGAATGATTAAACAGGGTGCGGTTGAAGGTGGACATGTATTATCGGTGAAATCTCTCTTTTGAATCGGTGTAATCATTTTCTATAGGAGGATAGAGATGGGAAAAGTTGCATTGATGCTTAACGAATATGAATGTATGGGTTGCCATGCCTGCGAAGTGGCTTGCAAACAGGAACACGGACTTGGTGTCGGCCCGAGAGTGATAAAAGTGATTGAGAGATCTCCCTATTTTAAGCCCCTCTTTTGTCACCATTGTGAAGATGCCCCTTGTGCCCTGGCCTGTCCAGAAGGTGCGATCACCAAGGACCCAAAAACCGGAGTTGTTCTCGTTAACAGCGAGAAGTGCAACGGCTGTAATGCGGTAGAGGGGAAGTCTGGAGTTGAAAAGCAGGAGACTTCTGCGTGCAAGGTGGGATGCCCCGCACATATCGACGTCCAGGGATTTGTGAGCCTTGCTGCCAAGGGAAAATTTCTGGAAGCCTTACAACTCATCAAGCTTGCAAGCCCCTTCCCATCCATTTGCGGCAGGGTCTGCCCTCACCCATGTGAGTCTGAATGCAAACGCGATCAAATTGACAAACCTGTAACTATCCACGCGGTCGAGCGTTTCCTGGGGGACCTGGACCTAAAGGCGAAGAAGCGTTATATGCCAGAAATCAAGGCCAAGAAAAAAGAGAAAATTGCTATTGTTGGATCAGGTCCTGCTGGCTTGACCTGTGCTTACTATCTTGCTCAAGAAGGTTACAAGGTAACGATTTTTGAAAAAGCCGGGGTATTGGGCGGAATGCTTACCGCAGGTATTCCTTCGTATCGTCTGCCTCGCAACATTGTCGAGGCTGAGATTAAGATGATTCGCAATATGGGCGTGGCGATGAAGACCGGTGTTGAGGTGGGTAAGGATAAAACGATTGCTCAAATGCGTAAAGACGGATTTAAGGCCTTTTTCCTTGCTATCGGTGCCCAAGAGAGTGTCCGACTGGGCGTTCCGGGTGAAGATCTGGACGGCGTTTACCGGGGTTTAGACTACCTCCGTCAACTCAATCTTGGGAAACCCATGAGGCTCGAGGAAAAAGTTGCAGTGATTGGTGGAGGGAATGTAGCGATGGATGCGGTCAGGTCTGCCCGAAGGTTGGGGTCTGAAAGGGCGTTTATTATTTACCGACGAGGCTTGGAGGAAATGCCCTCTACACCGGAAGAGATTAAGCAGTGTCGGGAAGAAAAGATTCCCCTCAAGACTTTGACTCAGCCTGTACGGTTCATCAGTAATAATGGGCGGGTCAAGTCGATCGAATGCGTCAAAATGCGCCTGACAGAACCTGATGAGAGTGGGCGGAGGAAACCCGAGCCTATCTCTGGTTCTGAATTTATGGTTAAAGTAGATGCGGTGATCACGGCATTGGGGCAGGAATCAGATTGGTGCTGTTTGACGCCAGAGTGCGCCTGCACCTTGACTGATTGGGGAACCATGAGGATTGATTCCTTGACGCTTCAAAGTGATGACCTTGATATCTTTGCAGGGGGAGACGCAGCGAGAGGTCCTAAGACCGTGATCGAAGCTATTGCAGACGGGAGACAGGCCGCTATTTCCATTAACCGATATTTAAGTGGCCAGAATCTTCGATTGGGTAGAGATATAACATTGAAAGCAATCAAAGAACCACAGAAAGGGAAATACGATCGGGCTGCCCGGGCTCCGATGCCTTACCTGGATCCCAAGAAGCGAGTAAAGAACTTCAATGAAGTCCAAAAGGGGCTTACCAAGGGAGTGACTGCTCAGGAGGCAAAGAGGTGTATCTCATGTGGGACCTGCTGTGTCCAGACCTGTCCTTATGATGTCATGCAGTTTAACCAGGATATGACGAAGGCAGTTAAGTGCGACCTCTGCGTTGAAAAACGAGGGAGGGATGAGGTCCCTGCATGTTATGCAATCTGCCCGACGAGATGTATTTTCTGGGGTGATCCAAAAAAGTTTGCAGGAAATTATAAGGTTCTATAGAAAAGTCGTATGGGTTACGGATAGAGGTAGGAAGCCTGTTTGGGCTAAGGCCAATGGTAATGGTTAAAGATTTGAAGCCCATTGACCTAACCAATAAACAAAACTGGCATCCTTACCATAGCCTTAACCTCAAAACTTTTTATTTTCTACGTAACGATGAGTTACTTCTCTGTTTCTCCTGCGATTAAATCCCGAGGACAAAACCCACTTACCTGGAAAGACCCAAAGACTGGCCTCGAATGGCAATCCGAATCTCCAGGCGAGATGAACTGGTTTGAGGCCCAAGAATATGCGGAATCACTTTCATTGGATGGCAAAGACGATTGGCGTTTACCCACATTAGCGGAACTGGAATCCCTTCTGGACAGGACTAAGGCGCGTCCCGAAGGAAGACCTCCTATGCGCGAAGAGGTTCCATTTCGAAATGAGTTATCCTATTGGTCATCTACAACCTTCGAGCGTGACACAAAGAATGCCTGGATCGTAATGTTCGACGGTGCCTATGTGCTCAGTTACTATAAGAGTAACTCGTACCATGTCCGCTGTGTTCGAGAGTAGAGGGCTTCGCCTCGTGTGATAATAAACTTTAGCAAGTCAGAGAAGCATTACTTCCTTGAAATCAATCTTTGACATGTTCTACTAGGAGGTGTAAACTTCAACTGATAATCGATAAGATGAGGTATTTGGAGTCTATTTTGCTCGCCAATTGCTGTCGCCTTTTATGTGAAAAGTCGACATTCCTTTTATTTTTCTTTAACATAGTGATGTTTATTCAAAAACTTTTGACAGTCTCCATATTTTATGAGAAAATTAACATCATAATTCACACTCTTTCGGACCTTTTTATTTAATTCTATTTAGTATTTCATTGTAGAGATGGAGGGGGCCTATATGAGAAAGTTTCTTATCACGCTATTATTATTGACTTTTACCATACCCGCATACGCTGCAACTATTTATAAATGGGTGAATAAAGAGGGGACGGTAAACTTTACCGATGACTATAATCAAATCCCTTCTGCCTATCGCGACCAGGTCAAGACAGAAATTAGAGGGGAGCCTTCAAAACTGGAAGACCCTCCCTCTGCTCAGGCTCCTCCCCAGAAGAGTGAAGATGCAAAGGCAGTTATGTACGGCCTGGGGGAAAGCTATTGGAGGGAAAAAGCTCGTCCATGGAAGGAACAATTAGGGGAAGCCACTGAAAACTATGAGAAAGCCCAAAGAAATTTTACGAGAAAATCAGAAGAGCTGAGCCAGAAAAACTTCTATGGCAGAAGCAGGTCTCAAACTAAATGGGATGTTATGGAGTTGAAGCGATTAAAAGAAGAAGTGAAGAAGTATGAGGCTCAAATGAGTGAAGCGAATAAGATGTTAGAAAAAATTTCGAAAGAGCTTCAAGAATGGAAGGCCAACCCGGATTGGCTGAAATAAAACAATAAAAGAAAACCCAAGAATTATTTTATTATACACTGGGATATATAACAACTCCCTCCACAAGTTGAGATTCTATATCGGAATACGAGATTTCAATTGATATTCGCATGCCTTGATGAACCGATTTAAGGATTATCACTGGAATTGTTAGCCAGGACTTAGTTTTGTTAGTATCTGTGAGCTTGAGTATCGTTCAGGACAGATAATTGAAGTGGTTTTTTTAACCAATTGCCACCGAACACTCTCAGATTTTAAAAGCTTCTGCCATGCATCCCACGATGATGCATGCATCCATCCATCCATCTCCCACTTACTCTCTTGAAATCGATATGGTCTTGGGGAGGATGTTGCCCCAACCCCCTCTTGCCTTTCTCTTCTCTAAAATCTTTTTCTCAATTTCGACAGGATCACCGAAGTAGATGCAGTGGGCGAGGCAGATATTATCTGCGCAGGCCGGATAGAGGCCGTTATCAACCCGATGATGGCAGAGATTGCACTTGGCTGCGGTCTTTCTATCCTCGTCGAAGCTAATGGCATGGTAAGAGCATTCATCGATACAAAGCTGACACCCGGTGCATTTCTCATAGTCAAGGATAACAATCCCGTCTTCCCTTTTCATTATGGCCTCTTCGGGGCAGGCCTTCACACAGGCGGGCTCATCGCAATGTTTGCAGACGTTCACACGCCACAAAAAATCGAGTTTCCCGTTCATCAGTTTCGGGCCATCCTCCCAAACAGATAGGTACTTGATCCCATTGGATGCATCGACCGGATTGTACTCCTGTTTGCAGGCCACTTCACAGGTCTTACATCCCCAGCAGGCGAACTCTTCGATAATGAGTGCATACTTATTCATGGCTGTCCTCCTGGTATAATCTTAGGTAAAATTATAAATTATACCTGATTACTAAGATTATCTTAGATTACGGAGATTAAACCATTAATCTCCTTACTTGACAGCTTTTATTGCCAAAGTTTATTAACAGCCCCACCTTGTATTCCGAGGCTTTCAGATAGGATAAGACCTGTAATTCAAACACAGTAGGTATATTACCGGTTAAAGCTTTTACTTCGATTATGACCTTATCTTCAATAATTAAATCTAATCTAAGTTTTCCGACATGTTTGCCCTGAAATGAAACATTAAAACTTTTCTCGGTTTGAAATTTTAACCCATCCTCTTCCAAAGCTAATTTCAATGCATTATGGTATATGCCCTCATTAAATCCGGGGCCTAATTCACTGTGCACCTTATAAGCACAGGCAATTATCCTTTCTGTTAATGGATCTCTATCTTTTGTCACTGTAATCTTCTTTTTAATCTCTGTAATCAGACATCCTATTCTTTTTTTTCATAGGATGCTTTCTTTTCGGGATATATCCTGCAAAGGAGTGTCCTGATGTTCGATGCGCCCATGGCGGGGTCACAGCCTTCTAAGGCATTGTCAGTCAGGATATTGATGTTAGATTCATCCCAACCATGACATGGGTCTTTGTTCTCGGGAAACCACCACGCGTGCTGGGCCGCTACAATCCGAGGATCGTGTCCAAGGGCGATCTTAGCTCGTTGTCTCACCTTTCCCCGACGGCATTCAATGATGACCCAATCCCCCTCTTTGATGCCCTCTTTTGAAGCTACATCAGGATGGATCTCAACGATTGGATCCCTGTGAAGTTCTCTAAGTCGTCCTATTTGTCTGTTTTCCGTGTGAAAGAAACCGGGTTGCCGCGCACCCGTAATCAGGATATAGGGATATTCCTTATAAAGCTCCGGTGTACTCACCGGACTTTCAGGGGGTTCCCTGTGATGAGGGAGCGGATCGTATTCCATCTTTTCGAGAACCGTGGAGTATAGCTCAAACTTCCGCGTGGGAGTGGAGAACCCGCCCTCTTTATATTTGTAATACTTCACCTCTCCTCTGATATAATTCATCTTCTTAAAATCATTCCAGGTGATGTTCATCGGATGGAGGATATAATCGAGGGCCTTCTCAAAGTTGTCCCACCAGTATTGGCCCTGGCCGATCCGGTGGGCGAGGTCGTTGAGCATTTCATGATCTGACCGGCATTCGCCCACCTGTATGATCTTGCATCGTGGTAAGATATAACCATGACGCTTCCAGAAGTCACCGACGTAATCCATCTCAAGCCAGGTTGCAGCAGGGAGTACGATGTCTGCAAGTTCTGCGGTTGGGGTGAGGAAGAAGTCGGCCACGGCCATGAATTCAACTTTCTCAAGGGCACGATAGACCTCTTTTGCATTGGCACGGGTGATCACAGGATTGGAACTGATGAAAAAGAGCATTTTTACCGGATAAGGCTTTTCTTCGAGGATTGCATCCCAGACACATTTCGGTTGAATGATAGCGAATCTGGAAGCGAGACGGAAACGCTCCCCTCCGAGTCGTTTTGCAAACTGATCTTTCGGGAGCATGCCATGTGCACCCAATTGACCTACATTCACAACATTCGGCGTCCGGTTGAGGACCTGTCCACCAGGGGCATCGATGTTGCCGGTTATTCCCATGAGGAACATGAGTAAACGGTCATTGTCTGCGCAGTTATTCTGTTGCTCGATGGCTACCCCCCACTGAATGGCAGCGGGTTTTGTCATTGCAAAGAGCCTTGCTGCCTCTCTAATCTTTTCTTTGGGAACCCATGTAATCTCCTCAACCTTAGCGAGGGGATACTCACTCAATCTTTTGACGAATGGCTCCCAGCCATGGGTATATTTTTCGACAAATACTTTGTCATAAAGCTCCTCGTTGACGATCACATTGAGCATGCCGAGGGCGAGGGCAGCGTCTGTGCCAGGCCTCAACTGGAGCCAGACATTTGCCCGTGCTGCCGGACGGGTGAGTCTGGGATCAACAACAATGAGCTTTGCACCCTTGTCGAGAGCTACTGAGAAGGGTTCCCCTTTGTATTCGTCAGGGTTACTGATCGTCACATTGTTTCCCCACATCATGATGCACTTGGGGAAATTCTCGTAGTCGGCGATGGGATTCGTGCCGCAGGTGATAATGCCTGTCGAGATACGGGGGCCATAACAGAAATGACCTGCTGTCAGCACGTTTGGCGAGCCGAGTAGATTGGCGATGCGGTAGATCACGGCCTCATTTTCCCGGCCGGTCCCATAGCCGAACACGACAGATTCAGGTCCGTACTTTTCTTTATAGGTGAGGATTCGCTCGGCAATGGTATCCAGGGCTTCATCCCATGAGATCCGTTCCCATTTGCCGCTCGCCTTGGGACCCACCCTTTTGACCGGGTAGGTGAGCCTGTCTTTATGATAGGCAAGCTGTGCCGAGGCAAGTCCTTTAGTGCATAGTGTCCCATGGGCAATGGGGCAATCCGGATCACCGGCAATTTTTGCGACTTTGCCATCTTTCACATAGACGATGACTCCGCATCCGCCATGGCACATGCGACAATGGCTTTTGACCACCGAATCGTAACCGTAAACCTCCATCTCGCGCTCACTATTCGAATATTGAAAATCATGCATCTCCGCCTCCTGATGATTCTATTATTACTGAGAGTAATAAATAATTTACATTTAAAATCATTTTTACCGCCCATTCGCCCCGAAAAGATCGGGCTCCTTCGAGACACAGAGGGCACAGAGAAGGAGTATTTTATGGAAAATCGGGAGATACCGATATTCCATAAGCTTTCAGGCCTTCGGCCACTCAATGTCCCCAATGGGGTCGAAACGTTTTTTGTTTGTCGGTACCTCCCGACAAACAAAAACTTCTTTTCTCTGCGACCTCTGCGCCTCTGTGGTGGAAGTAAACAATTTTTCGCTCTACTTAATAGATAGGTTTAACTATTATTTTCTATGGCGTCTGAACAAATAGTAGCCTATCAGTTTGATCTCGTGTAGTATCCAGAAAAAAAGGGGTTATAAGGAACCATCCAGTTCATCCGATATGGGGCTTTTGCATGCTCTGCAGCGCTGTGCTCCTCTAAAAAGAGGCTTGCCACATGAAAGACAGTGATAACGCTCACATTCTGTCCTTGCCCATTCAATGCTTCCTTTCTCATCACCATGCTCAGCGACTTTAGCCCGCCATAGAGGAATTGTTCTTCTCATCACTCTGCTACCGGTGGCAAAACCGAAATTCTCTATTAAACTGCATGGCCATTCCTTGCATTGATGGCAGGAGTAAAACCCTTTCAATTTCGCACAATTCCTTATCGAGCAGGATTTGCAATAACCATAAAGCTTCTCGGGGGGATCAGGCTGCATACAGCCAAGGCATTCTGTTTCTTCTGGTTTTGTTCCATAGAGGTTGCCCATCACAGTCCTGAATTTTTCATTTTTATCCCTTGTCGCAATGTAAACTCCGCAGACACCGCAATATAACCCGCAGGGTGCCATCAAACTCTTGTTTCTCATCTCTTCTTCAGTCCACCCTTCCATACTCATCTCTCCCCCTCCTGTCGTTTACCCCGTTAGAAATAATGCCATGCTTGGTTTCGAGTCGCAACCACTGGAATTTCTAACGAGGTTATACCAATGAATTGACCCTGGGAGTATTTTCTTTTATAAAGAGGCACTATGTCAATCGAAAAGAAAAAGCTATACAGACTCGTGATCTTCGATCTTGATGGAACGCTCACTCAGGAACGATCCATCTGGGAATATATTCATAAGCAATTAGGGAAGTGGTATGGATTTGCCGAGGAGTATCAAACTCAGTTTTTGGCCGGTAAGATTTCTTATGAAGAATTTTGTGAACGGGATGCCAAGGTATGGAAAGGGATGAGGGTGGAAGAGTTGCTGGAGATGGCTCAAACGGTTCCCTTCCATCCAGGGGTCGATGAACTGATCAACTACCTTAAACAGAAAGGTTTGAAACTTTCAATGGTTTCTTCCGGACTTTCTATCCTTACCCATTGGGTTCATCAGAAATATGGTTTTGATTATTCTGTTTCCAATGACCTCCTCCATAAAAATGGAATTTTGACTGGAAAGGTGAAGATTCAGGTCTATTTCGATAAGAAAGCAGAATGGGTGGAAAAGATTTTGAAACAATTTGGAGTGAGGTCTGAGGAGGTAATCGCCATTGGGGATAGTCGAGGCGATCTGGATATGTTTCAGATGGTCGGGTTCTCGATTGCCTTCAACTCCTCTTGCTCTGACCTTGACAAGATTGCTAATGTTTGCATCTTAAGCAAGAACCTTGCCGACATCATTCCAAAACTCGAAGTGCACTTGTGAAGTAAAAATTCATTAAGAATAATTCGTTTTTAATTTGCAAATGACAAATAGGATTTTTTCTGTGTTAGGATGTTTTTCTTGACAAAGCGTGTCACGTTTGGTATGAAGTCGACCGACTGGTCGGTTTTAAACTATCCGGTCGGTTTTTAGTGCTGATATTCAATCAACCTTTTTGGACAACAAAACGAAGGATCCAGAATTTGAAAATGGGGGTAGATAAATGAAAAAGAGAATCTT
>PDVJ01000891.1_pt1 | contig 10135 bp, 9 predicted proteins | sample 1369811 | NCBI WGS metagenome assembly PDVJ01 (sample SAMN07795376, study PRJNA414565) | Alkali sediment metagenome, whole genome shotgun sequencing project. | reverse complement strand
CCTTTTACTATTTTTTTTCGCGAAGGGCCTGCCGGTACGGCGGGACTGAGTCCCACGCCGGTGACGGTGTAGACAACACCGCTTATCTTGAACAGGTTTTCTCCTGAAGAAATCGGGCCGCGGCTCATGAAAAAATCCGGTTGCCGGATAAAGAAGATGCCTTCATGTCCCGCCAGACGATGAGCATTCTCGACAGCTCCCGCAAGTTCAAGTTCTGTAAGACCTTCTCTCAAAACGGTTAGGACGGCTTCGTGCCCCCGGTGGATGGCGTCACAGGCTTTTCTGATTTTTTCGATTTCCGAAGGGTCTTTTGTTTTTCTCTGCTCTAAAATGATGGGTGAGATGTTCACAAATTCACAATTAAGAAACGTTTTTTTAAACTGCCCGAATTGCTCTGCCGTCACAATATCAAGCTCCGTCCCTATGCGGCATGCCCCGTGAGCGAGATCACGAAATATTTTCTTAAAGATGTTGTCCAGACGGCGCTCTTCCTCCATTTTTTCTTTATCTATGAATACCTCATTGCAGGCAAAATCATACCCGCTCCGTATGAACAGGCGGTAATCGTCCGGGAGAACGACAAGGTATGATGGCTGGGCTGTACCGGTGTAATAAAAAACATCCCTCGAATACAAGATAAGCGCTCCGGACAGATTGTGTTCTGAAAGCTTTTTCTGCAAATGGGAAATCCGATCATGTGGATCTTTATTCGGTCTATTCATAATTAGTTAATATCAGAATGACGTAAAATATACAATGATTCTGAATTCTGCCATAGTAAAAACTCCTTTCTTCTTGACGTACCAAATCCTTATTTCTATACTCTGTCATGAAAAAAAAGGAGTTTTGTAAGAGATGGCCATTATAGAGATGAGGGCTCTCGCGAAAGCATACGGCAAGATACAGGCTGTTCGGGGTATCGACCTCTCCATAGAGAAAGGCGAGATATTCGGTCTCCTCGGCCCCAATGGCGCGGGTAAAACCACTACTATCGGGATGCTCTGTACCATTGTGCGTCCGACCTCGGGCAGCGCCTCCATTGCCGGTTACGACATTGTGCGGGAGCCTGCGGAGGTGAGGCGCAATGTAGGCATCGTCTTCCAGGATCTTACGCTGGATACTATTCTCACCGGGTTCGAGAACCTTGAGCTTCACGCCCGTCTTTATGGCATCCCCTCCGTAATCCGGAAAGCAAGAATACAGGAGATGCTCGCACTTGTCGACCTGAAGGATCGCGCTCATGACATCACGCGAACCTATTCAGGCGGGATGCGGCGGCGGCTCGAGCTTGTGCGGGGTCTTTTGCATCGGCCGGCAGTGCTGTTCCTCGATGAACCGACGTTGGGGCTTGACCCTCAGACACGGGCACGAATATGGGATTACATAAAAAAAATGGCGAAAAACGAGGGCATTACCGTCGTGCTCACCACCCATTACATGGAGGAGGCGGAGCACGTCTGCGACCGTGTGGGAATCATCGATTACGGCCGGATAATGGTTCTCGGCACTCCTGAGGAATTGAAGGATTCATTGGGCGGGTATTTGGTTGTCATGCGTGTGAAAGACCCTCCCCTCGACAGTATTCGCGGCCTGCCTTATGTCTCGGGAGTGAAGATGAACGATGGCGTAGTGGAAATTACTATGAAAGAGGCCCATCTCCACCTGCCCGACCTGCTTTCAAGAATCCCAAACGTTGAATCGGTGGAGACAAGGGCGCCCACGCTCAACGACGTCTTCATCAAGCTGACCGGACGGGATATAAGGGAAGAGTATACAGAGGATACGGGCGACTGGGTTGAATCCGCAGTACGCTACCGCCAGAGAGGGAATTGAGTCTATGCATGAGGGACGCTTCAAAAAGGAACTGCGGGGCATCTACGCGGTCTGGTGGCGTGAATTCAAGATTTTTCAGCGAGAAAAGAGCCGCGTAGTCGCCAGCGTTGTCCAGCCTCTTCTATGGCTTTTCCTCTTCGGGAGTGGTGTGGGGGCCAGTTTCAGCGTCGGCGGCGTCAGCTATCGGGATTACATATACCCGGGAATACTGTCCATGTCGGTGCTCTTCGGATCGGTTTTTTTCGGACTCTACATTATCTGGGACAGGAAAATAGATGTGCTTAAGGCCATCCTTGTCGCGCCGGTATCGCGCGTGAGTATTTTCTTCGGAAAGGTCCTCGGCGGCTGTACGGACATTACCATCCAGGTGCTTATACTCTTTATCTTCTCATTTTTGTTTCCCTCCATTAACCTCTGGGGGATCCCTCTCGCCCTGCTTATCCTGCTTATTACTTCAATTGCGCTGGTTTCCTTGGGTCTGGAGGGCTTTCAACTCGTTTCAACATTCGTTGTGTTTCCGCTCTTCTTCCTTTCGGGCGCGCTCTTTCCGGTCGATGACCGGCTTCCCGTCTGGCTGCAGGGCGCCGTGAAACTGAATCCCCTGACGTATACCGTTGACGGAGTCCGGTACGCCCTGCTTGGACTCAACAACTTTCCGCTTTACGTGGATATTGGGGTTATTGTTTTTTTCGCAATACTGATGATTCTTATGGGAAGCGCTCTCTTCAGCAGGATGAAGTGATTTTCATAGTGCCGATGGAAGATTCATCCCTGATGCGAAGACTGGGAAAGGAAACAAGAGAAAATGCAGGGATCGGAACTGCGCACCTTTCCGGACTGCGGTCACATTCCTTTCTTTGAACAGCCGGACGCCTTCAACGGCGTCGTCCTCGATTTTCTGCGCAAAGCATTTTGAACGTAAGCTTCCTACACTTCCCTGACTCCTCGAACCCTCACGCTACCGGCTTTCGCTGACGGTAGTTGACTTGTGACAAAGTCTCTCATCCAGGGATGATATATGATATCTACTTAAATAATTGTAAATATTTACCATAGCCTTCTTTTTCCAGGTCTTCCTTGGGGATGAATCTCAGGGAAGCTGAGTTCATGCAATAACGGAGTCCCGTCGGTTTCGGCCCATCCGGAAATACATGCCCGAGGTGTGAATCCGCATGGTTACTCCTTACTTCCGTACGCTTCATAAAAAGGCCACGGTCTTCCTTCTCCACGATATTACCAGGTTCGAGGGGCTTAGTAAAACTGGGCCAGCCGGTGCCCGAATCATATTTGTCCAAGGAACTGAAGAGCGGCTCACCGGAAACTACATCTACGTAGATACCGTCTCTTTTATTGTTCCAGTATTCATTGTCAAAAGCTGGTTCGGTGCCTTCCTGCTGCGTTACTTCGTATTGCCTCTTTGTCAGTTTTTCCCTCAATGTCGGATTGTCCGGTTTTTTGTATGGTTGTTTGGAAGGGATACTGCACCCTATGCTTTCGTTTCCCCATACTCTGTTCAAGAATGGATCACGGCCCGATCCGGAGCGATAATACTTATAACGCAGAGGATTTTTCTTGCTATACTCCTGGTGATATTCCTCCGCGTCGTAAAACTTACTGAATTTGACAATTTCCGTGACAATGGGCTTGTCAAAACGTCCGGATTTGGCTAAGTCTTCTCTGGACTTTTCCGCCAGGAGTTTCTGCTGATCGTCATGATAGAATATGACGCTCCTGTAGTAAGGTCCCCGGTCAACAAATTGTCCCCCGGAATCTGTAGGATCGATGTGCTTCCAGAACACATCCAACAATTGTTCATACGTAATTTTTGTGGGATCGTAGTACACCTGAATCGCCTCCACGTGTCCCTTCTTGCCGTATGTTTCATAGGTTGGATTGTCGCCTGTTCCACCGGTATACCCGGACACAACCTTTACGACACCCGGCACTTTTTCGAAATCAGCTTCTACGCACCAAAAACAACCGCCCGCAAATGTGGCGATTTCTGTTTTGACATTCGGTTCCTTCATCATGCTTTTCACCTCCCGTTGGTCTCCGCTTGAGCTCTGGCAGCCAAATACAAGAAAAAACAATGGTATTAAATATAGTAAGGGATTTTTCATTTCAATCCTCCATGGTAACCGGCATCCGATATCATTTTGTTGTGCTAATGTAAGTATGATTATCTGATTGTCAAATCATCCATGGGGTGTCAGAAAATTGGACGCCGGGAAAGGTTGACATCAGTCATATGGTGTACTATTATAACAAAAGTAGTCATATCGGCATTCTTTATGACAATTTACTGAGTATGCGTAAGTTCGTGTTGTGTCATTTCGACCGCAGGGAGAAATCTTTTTCAATGATATTATAGATTTCTCAGTCACTTCGCTCCTTCGAAATGACACCTTTTGTTTACAGGATAGTAGCGGTTGATATGTGGCCGCGGAAGCAGATACCATTCTTGCAAACTTTCGCATAGTAAGGACAAAACAAGGAGAGAGCCTATGTGGGAATATACGGATAAAGTGAAAGAGCACTTCCTCAATCCCCGCAATGTCGGGGAAATCGAAAACCCGGATGGCATTGCTGAGGTCGGATCCATTGCGTGCGGAGACGCTCTCAAACTTTCTTTCAAGCTGGATGAGAGTAAAAGAATTAAAGACGTCAAATTCAAAACGTTTGGCTGTGCCAGTGCGATTGCGACCTCTTCCGCGTTGACCGAAATGGTCAAAGGGATGACTCTGGAGGAAGCCATGAAAGTGACGAACCAGGATATCGCTGCCTTTCTTGGAGGGCTTCCACAGGAAAAGATGCATTGTTCCGTCATGGGCAAGCAGGCCCTGGAGAAGGCAATAGAAAATTATCAGGGCGCACCCTCGAAAGAAACAGTGGCACAGATCATATGCGAATGTTTTGGTGTGACCGATCTGGAGATCGAACGGGCAATCAGGGAGAATAACCTCTCCACGGTAGAAGAGGTGACAAACTACACCAAAGCCGGCGGCGGGTGCGGCGGCTGTCATGATGCCATCAGGCACATTATCGAGGAAGTCCGGGCGGAGGCAAAACCCATCGTCAGGCCAAAACTCTCCAACATTCAGAAAATCAAAATGATTGAGGAAACCATCGAACGGGAAATCAGGCCGTCCTTAAAGCATGACGGCGGCGATATAGAACTCATCGATGTGGTGGGCAACCGGGTCCTCGTTGCGACACGGGGCGCCTGCGCGACGTGCAAAGCGGCAGACATTACGCTGAAACATTTTGTAGAGCAAAAACTCCGGGATCTCGTTTCTCCTGAGCTGGTAATTGAAGAGGTGACGCCATGAAAACGATTTATCTGGATAACAATGCGACTACCCAGTTAGCCCCTGAGGTTCTTGAGGCCATGCTTCCCTATTTCAGTGACCTCTATGGTAATCCATCAAGCATGCATTCCTTTGGAGGGCAGGTGGCAAAAGAGGTTCGCGAGGCCCGTGAGCAGGCCGCAGCGCTCATCGGAGCCACACCTGACGAAATCATATTCACCAGTTGCGGTACGGAAAGCGACAACGCCGCCATCCGGGCGGCTCTCGCAGCTCATCCCGACAGGCGTCACATTGTGACGAGCAGGGTCGAGCATCCCGCCATAAAATCCCTGTGTGCCCATCTGTCCAGGCAGGGCTATCGTGTGACCGAACTGCCCGTAGATAAGGACGGCCTTCTGGACATGAATCACTACGAAAGAAGCCTTTCGCCCGATACGGCGATAGTCAGCCTCATGTGGGCCAACAATGAATCAGGGGTTCTCTTTCCGGTGGAGAAGGCCGCCGAGCTCGCCCATAAGAGAGGTATCCTGTTCCATACCGATGCGGTTCAGGCCGTGGGTAAGATTCCCATATCTATGAAAGGGAATGTTATCGATATGCTCTCCATTTCCGGCCACAAACTGCACGCTCCCAAGGGCATAGGAATTCTTTATGTCCGTCGGGGAACAAAGTTCTCTCCTTTTTTGATCGGTGGGCATCAGGAAAAAGAACGCCGTGGCGGCACAGAGAACACACCCAGCATCATCGGACTGGGAAAAGCGTGCGAATTAGCGGCCCGAAATATGGAAGCGGAGAATACGAGGGTAAAACAACTGCGCGACAAGCTGGAAGAAAAGCTCCTGGAGCTGATTCCCAACAGCCGCGTGAACGGAAGCAGATTGTATCGACTGCCCAATACGACCAATATGAGCTTTGAGTTCGTCGAGGGCGAGGGTATTCTCCTTCTGATGGATGAATACGGCATCTGTGCATCCTCCGGATCAGCCTGCACCTCCGGTTCCCTGCAGCCTTCCCATGTGCTTCGCGCTATGGGTGTTCCGTTTACTATGGCCCATGGATCCATCAGGTTCAGTTTGAGCATTTATACTACGGAGGAAGAAATAAACTTTGTGATTGAAAAGATGCCTTCCATTATTGAGAGGTTACGCAGCATGTCACCGTACTGGACAAGCGAAAAGGCGTGCACAGTGCAATAGAGAAAATATGAGATCGGGGCACACCGCAGTATTTCTTGCAAAGGAGGTGGCGTAACTGTGGATGACATGGCAAAAGTGAAGCAATGTAAAACCGATATCAGCATTGGCCGGCGCTTTCGTGAAGAAATCCCCCCTATTGTTGATGAACTTGTATCGTCGTGCAACCGGGAGGACTGCTTTGATCACATAGGGCCGGAGCCCATTCCCTCGCGGGAGGCCATCATAGACATCTTGCAACGGGCAAGCCGCATTCTCTATCCCGGTTATTTTATCCATACACGCGTGGACCAGGTGAATGCGGGATATTATTTCGGACAGGAGGTCACCGGTCTTTTTGAAGCGCTCTCCGAGCAGATTATGCTTGCCATACGCCATGACTGCATCCGTCATGATCTGCCATGCACAGACTGCGAGGAGCGCGGCCAAGAGGATGCCATAGACTTTTTACGCGGCATGCCCGAGCTGCGAAGACTATTGGCGACGGATATTATAGCTGCCCATGAAGGGGATCCGGCCGCGCAAAGCTTTGACGAAATAATCTTCAGCTATCCGGGGCTCTATGCCATTACGGTGTATCGCATTGCACACCAGCTTCGACATCAGGAAATACCGCTGATCCCGCGAATCATGACCGAACATGCCCATAGTAAAACCGGAATCGACATCCATCCCGGAGCCCACATCGGAGAACGCTTCTTTATCGATCACGGAACGGGGGTGGTAATAGGCGAGACGGCGGTTATCGGCAAGCGGGTGAGAATATATCAGGGCGTAACCTTAGGGGCCTTATCGCTCGGCCGCGAAGAAATAAATGATCTAAGAAATCAGAAGCGTCATCCAACGATAGAAGATGATGTCGTCATTTACGCGAACGCCACTGTGTTGGGCGGTAATACGGTAATCGGGACCCGTTCTGTGATCGGGGGGAATGTCTGGATTACCGATTCGGTGCCTCCGGACACGGAAGTATTTCCGAAAAAGCCGGAACTTGTCTTCAGAGGGAAAAATTAGTATAAGCGGATGAAGAATGAACAATTTCGATAACACGAGGAGTGAAAAATCATGACCACCATTATGCCTGAAGGGGAAGCTATTCGCAATGCCGTAAAGTGGATCTCCGGCAAGCTGCAGGAAGACCCGAACAAGTCTCATCAGAAACTTATCAATGAAGCAGTCTTACGTTTTGATATTTCGCCAAAAGATGCGGAGTTCCTCACAGAGTTTTATCGCAAAGGGAAAACGGATAGTATCCCGTGATCCTGTTGAGAAGAAAGCGGCAATATTTTGTGAATAAAACATATCATCCATTCTGAACCTTAATGAAGTATTTCAATATGGCGGGTATTTCCTGCCTATGTATGAAATCTGCCCCAATACTCCGCCTTGTATACGGGCGGTGAATGGCTCTGTGGTGTTCGTACATCTCGAAGGGGCGCGTTGCCCTTTTGTAATCCCAAAGGAAATAATCCTTCAGGGAGACTGAAAGGAGGGGCCTTTGTCCCTCAGAGGTTAATACAGCGAAACATTCACAATGAAAGAAGGCGTATTGCCGGGAGAGAGGAGGTTTACTATGAAGGTGTTAATTGTATATTATTCTCTGTATGGTCATATTCATCGGATGGCAGAAGCCGTTATGGAAGGAGCAAAGGAGGTGCAGGGTGCGGATGTTTCCATGTCTCGCGTACCGGAAACCCTTCCCGAGGAAGTTCTTAAAAAAATGGGAGCTCTGGAAGCGAAGAAAAGTTTTGCACATATTCCCGTCTGTGCCATAGATGATCTTGCCTCGGCGGATGCGCTCATATTCGGTACCCCTACACGTTTTGGAAATATGTGCGGTCAAATGCGCCAGTTTCTTGATGCGACCGGAGGACTCTGGGCGAAAGGAGCCCTTGTCGGAAAGGTGGGGAGTGTCTTTACAAGCAGCGCGACCCAACATGGGGGCCAGGAATCGACAATCCTCACATTCTACACCAATCTTCTGCATCACGGCATGGTTGTTGTCGGGCTTCCTTATGCCTTTGCCGGTCAAATGCGCATTGACGAAATAACCGGCGGTTCTCCCTACGGGGCCTCCACCATTGTGGGGCCTAAAGGCGAGCGCATGCCCAGCGAGAATGAATTGAATGCGGCACGGTTCCAGGGTAAATTTGTGGCGGAAATCGCCGCGAAACTTACGCGTGAAGTATAAAGGTGTTCATTTCATATGGGGAAAAATAGAGACCGTTCGCTTCTCACCAAAGGGAGTAATTCATGGAATTCAATGTTGTCGTAGGCGGGGAGGCAGGGCAGGGAGCTTTTTCTGTGGAGCTGGAACTGACGGAAATCCTCTCGGAGCTGAACTATTATTTTTTCGCAACCAAGAATTATATGTCCCGGATACGGGGAGGTCACAACTACCATATGATCCGTATCTCTGATGTTCCCGTCCACGCCCTGAGCGGGCAAAAATGGGACATGGTTGTCGCCCTTGATGATGAAACGGAAAGGCGGCACACACCAAATCTCCACGAAAAAGGAATCTATTTTTCTCGGGAAGTTACAGGAAAAATTCAAAAGGAAGGTGTTGAAACATTCAAGGATGCCACAAGCAGCAACACGATCATTGTCGGTTTCGTGCTTGCAGTTATCGGCGCCAGCTTTGAGAAGGCTGTTGCAGCGGAATCGGGCAATGGGGAATTTCTCAAGAAAGGATTTGAGATTGCCAATCGCTGGAAACTCGCAGGAACCTATCCTGTAGAGCCTAAGGCGGGAGACCATTGCAAGTTCGACGGGAATCAGGCCCTTGCCTTCGGCGCCCTCCTGGGGGGCTGCCAGTTCATGGCCGGTTACCCTATGACGCCTGCCACTTCCATTATGCATTATTTTGCCACCGCCGCACAGGGAATCCCCGTTCATTTTGAACAGGCGGAGGACGAAATCTCGGCCATCAATATGGCCCTGGGGGCATCCTATGCAGGTCTCCGTTCCATGGTTGCCACCTCCGGCGGCGGTTTTGCATTGATGCAGGAGGGCCTATCCCTTGCGGGCATGACGGAGACACCGATCGTTATTGCCCTTGCCCAACGACCCGGCCCGGCCACGGGACTTCCCACACGCACCGAACAGGGAGATCTCAACTTTGTCCTCCATGCGGGTCATGGCGAATTTCCCCGGATTATTTTTGCGCCCGGCTCCATCGGCGAAACCATCACTCTCGCCCGGGAGAGCTTCGAACTGGCTGACCGCTATCAGATCCCCGTGTTTATTTTGACTGATCAGTACTTTGCCGACTCTGTCCAGATCGTGGCGGATGTTGAAGAGACGGAAATCCGGCGGCGGAACTACCCGGTCTTCGACAATACGTACACGCGATATCGTCTCACCGAAGATGGGATTTCACCCCTGACGTTTCCCGGGCTTTCCGACGCTCTGGTCAAAGTCGATTCGGATGAGCATGATGAGGAGGGTAAAATCACAGAAGATTTGAACCTGAGAGTACGGATGGTGGAGAAGCGCCTGAAAAAATTTGAGCTCCTGAGCAAAGATTTCGTTCCACCTACTTTGTACGGAAACAAAAACGCCCCATCGATTATTCTGTGCTGGGGCTCCAACAAGCTCATTGTGAAGGAAGCCATAGAAAAGCTCACACGGGAAGGGATTAATGCCGCGGCCCTGCATTTCGGCCAGGTGTACCCCCTCACGGCGGATATGGTCGCCCCTTATGGACTGGAGGGGAAAACCCTTATCTGCGTGGAAAATAATGCCCAAGGTCAGTTTGCCGGACTTTTGAAGCGGGAACTCGGGATCGATGTGGCTCAT
>PDVJ01000890.1_pt1 | contig 10136 bp, 13 predicted proteins | sample 1369811 | NCBI WGS metagenome assembly PDVJ01 (sample SAMN07795376, study PRJNA414565) | Alkali sediment metagenome, whole genome shotgun sequencing project. | reverse complement strand
GCCGAACGTCTTCAGGACGTCCGCCTCGCTCTCGCCCAGCCCGATCATCAATCCCGACTTGGTCAGGGCGCCCCGGTCTTTGGCGGCCGCCAGGACCCCGAGCGAGCGGCGGTAGTTCTCCCGCGGCCGGCGGATGGACGGGTAGAGGGATTCGGTCGTTTCGAGGTTGTGATTGATGACCTCGGGGCCGGCCGCGAGGACCGTCTCCAGGGCCGCCGCGTCCCCGCCGAAATCGGGGATGAGCGCCTCGATCCGGGTCCCGGGGCTCTTCGCCCGGATGGCCCGCAGGACCGCCGCGAACGCGGCCGCCCCGCCGTCGGGGAGGTCGTCCCGGGTCACCGAGGTGACGACGGCGTAAGCCAGGCCGAGCGAGGCCACCGCTTCGGCGACGCGGTCTGCTTCGCCCGGGTCCGGAGGGAGAGGCGTCCCCTTGGCCACGGCGCAGAAGCCGCAGTCGCGGGTGCACGTCGCGCCGAGGACGAGGAAGGTCGCCGTCCGCCGCTCCCAGCACGTCCCGATGTTCGGGCAGCGGGCGCTCTCGCAGATCGTGTGGAGCCGTCATGGAAGCCGGACCTTCAACCAAGAGGGTTTGTGTGTCGCCGTGGCTCCCCCTCCCCCGCGATGGACTCAGCCTTTCGGTTCAGTTGGTCTGCCGGATCGGGACGATGGAATTCCGAGAAGAATCGAAAGTTCTCAGTACTCGATGTCGCGCTCTCTCTTGATGCGCCGTCTCATCCGCTTGCGCGCCTGGGCCTCTTTCATCCGCCGCTTTTCGCCGGGCTTGAAATAGACCGAGTGCTTCTTGATCTCCTTGATGATCGCTTCCTGCTGGACCTTCCTCTTGAATCGGCGCAGAGCGGATTCGAGGTTTTCACCTTCGTCAAGCTGTACAAAAGCCAAGAACTTTCACCTCCTCACTGGGGAAAAAACTACCGCAGATTTATACCGGATTGCCCCCCCAAAGTCAAGGAAACCCCTCGGCCTCCTCCGGGCATCGCTCCTGCGCCACCGCCCTTAGTGCTCTCTCCAAACCCCTCGGGGGTCCTTCCTTGGGGCGATCCGGAATAAATTTAGGATCAGCGGTGGGGGGCGCCGGCCCGCCGGACGGCCTCGCGGGCCCCGAGGACCATGGGATCGAGGAGCGGAACGGCCAGGTCCCCGGGCCGGACGACAAGGGGGACCTCGGTGCAGCCGGCCAGGACGGCCCCGGCCCCGGCGCGGACGAGCTCCCGGGCGATGCCGAGAAGGGTGTCCCGGGGCGCGCCGGAGGTCACGCCGGCCTTGATCCCCCGCTTCCCGTAGATCGCCGTCATGACCCGGGCCTGGGCCCGGGCCGAAGGGACGATGACCTTGAAGCCGGCCGCCTCGAAGCGGACGGAAACGAGGCCGGACCGGACCGTTCCCGTCGTCGCGATGAGGCCGATCGTTGCGGGCCGCGGCTCGAGGGCCCGGGCCGCCGCCAGGGTCGCATCGATGAGATCGAGGACGGGGAGGGGCGATCGGGGCGCGATCCGGGGCAGGAAATAGTGGGCGGAGACGCATGAGATGACGGCGAAATCCGCGCCGGCCCTCTCCAGAATCCGGAGGCCGCGCCGGATCGCCGGCACGGGGCTCGGGCCGCCGTGGAGGATGGCCTCGGTCCGGTCCGGGACCTGGGGGAGGCTGAAGAGGACGACGGGAGGATGGTCTTGGTCGCGCCCCGCCCGGCAGGCTTTGGCGAGCTGTTCGAGGAAATAAGCGCCCGCTTCCGGGCCCATGCCGCCGAGGACGCCGATCGTCCGGAGCTTCTTAGGGCTCACCGGAGGGCTTCCTTGACCCTGTCGAGAGGCAGGGCCTCGGCGACATGCCCGTCCTTGCCTTCGGTCCGGACGGCCTTGAAAAGGGAGTTCCAAATGGCCTCCTCCGAAGCCTCGGCCGCGGCCTGGAAGAGCGGCGAGATCGCGTCGTCGCGGAGCACGATAACAGTTCGCGTCGGCGCGGCCGCGCGGTTGGGGACGCGGACCGACGAAGCGGTCGAGAAGGCGACGGCGTAATCGCCGCTCCCGTTCGAGAAATAGCCGCCCGTGCGGGCGATGCCGAGCAGGGCGCGCTTGGCCAGGCGCTCGAGGTTGCGGGCGTCGAGGGGGGCATCCGTGGCCACGACGATCATGCAGGAGCCGTCCCCGGCGGGGTTCGGGGCCGCGGCCGCCGCGCCCACGCCGGCGTCCTTCCTGTCGAAGGGGAGGCCGCGGATGGTCAGGACGCCGCCGAAGTTCGTCTGGACGAGGACGCCGACCGTATAGCCGCCCCGGTTCTCGGGCAGGCGGCGTGAGGCCGTGCCGATACCGCCCTTGTAGTCGAAGCAGGTCGTCCCCGCGCCCGCTCCGACGGCCCCTTCGGCGACCGGGCCATCGGAGGCGCTCCGGATGGCCTCGAGGACGTGGGCCTTGGTGACGTGCCGGCCGCGGATATCGCTGAGCCAGCCGTCGTTCGTCTCGCCGACGACGGGATTGACCGAGCCGACCCTCTCGTTCCCGGCCTGGCCGAGCGTCCAATCGATGACCGCGTCGGCGGCCGTGGGCACGCTCAGGGTATTGGTCAGGACGACGGGCGTCTCGAGCGTCCCGAGCTCCATGACCTGGGTCACTCCGGTGAGCTTGCCGTAGCCGTTGGCCACGGAGATGCCGGCCGGGACCTTGTCCTGGAAGACGTTGCCGCCGTGGGGGAGGATCGCGGTGACGCCGGTCCGGACGTTCTTCCCTTCGAGGACCGTGACGTGACCGACCTTGACCCCGGCGACGTCGGTGATGGCGTTGAGCGGACCGGGGGTGAGGACGCCGACGATGAGCCCGAACTCGCGGGCCCGGGGACGGTCCTCCGAGGCCAGAACGGCGGCGCCGAGAACGAAAAGGGCCAGGCCGAGCGCGACGGTGACGAGCATGGGATCTTCCTTGGCGGGCATTGCCTCCTCATGATACGAAGTCGGGCCCCAAATGACAAGCGACGCCGTTTCTGATAGAACTTGGCCCATGACAGGGACGAAGGGCCCCTTTCTCGTCGTGCCGCGCCTGGCGCGGGTCCCCGGGCTCGTCCACGGCTACGGCCGGGCCGGCTGGAGCGAAAGGGATTTCCGCGCCTTCGCCGCGGCCCGGGGGCTGGAGCCGGTCATCATGCGCCAGCTCCATTCCGACGTCATCCACCGGCTCGACGAGGCGCCTTCGGAAAAGCTCGAGGGCGACGCCCTCATAACGAACGTCCCCGGCCTGCTCCCCGTCATCCGTACGGCCGACTGTCTGCCCGTCCTCCTCGTCGACCAAACGAACCGGGCCGTGGCCGCCGTGCACTGCGGTTGGCGCGGGACCGAAAAGAGGATCCTGGAAAAGGCCGTTCGGGCCATGGGCGAGGCCTACGGCTCCAAGCCCGGGGAGATGCTCGCGGCGCTCGGTCCCTGCATCGGCGCGGCCTGCTACGAGGTCGGGCCCGAGGTCCGGGAAGGCTTTCTGAAGGCGGGATTCCCGACGTCCGTCTTCGCCATCCGGGGACATGTCCCGGAGGTACGCGTCCCCCTCCTCAAGCCAAAGTACCTTCTCGATCTGCGCGCCGCCAACGCCTGGCTCCTCGGCGGCCTGGGATTCGCGAAGGGGCGCATCTTCGATCCCGGCCCGGCCTGTACCCACTGCGAGCCGTCGCTCCTATCCTATCGGCGCGATCCTCACGACCCCCGCCGGATGGTCAACTTCATCGGCCTTATTTAAGGAAAGCCCCCCTCCGCTAAATTCTCTTGCGTCTTTCGTCGTTTTTAAAAAGCAAACCAACATCGACGGACGCGGAATCCTCCCCGCACGGGCCGGCGTCTTCGAACTTTTCCAGGAGGGAGAGGCCACATCCGAGCCGCTCCGAGGCCGACGAGAGGAATATCCCCAGCTAAGCCCGGTGGATTCCCGAGCCGTCGTTGACATTTGCTTTTTAAAAATGATTTGGCTATCCTTGTCGGGTTCCCAAAGGAGATGGTCATGGATAACCCCCTCGGTGACATCGAGCTTGCCGGTCTGCCCCTCCACAAGAAGGGCAAGGTCCGCAATGTCTACGAGGTCGGCGACAAGCTCCTCATCGTCGCCACGGACCGCATCTCCGCGTTCGACTGGGTCCTGCCCTCGCTCATACCATCTCCTTCAAGGACGTCCAGAAGGAGATCGGCGCGGAGCTGGCCGGGAAGATCCGCAAGATCAGCCTAGAGCTCTATCAGAAGGCCGCCCTCGCCGCGTATGCCGACATCCTGGCCCGGCGCTCCATGCTCGTCAAGAAGACCGACGTCATCCCCGTCGAGTGCGTCGTCCGCGGCTATCTCTCCGGCTCCGGCTGGAAGGAATACAAGACGACCGGGAAGATCTGCGGCCTCAAGATCCCCAAGGGGCTCCGGGAGTCCGATCGCCTCGAGGAGCCCATCTTCACGCCCTCGACCAAGGCCGAGAAAGGCCACGACGTCAACATCTCCTTCAAGGCATCTCCTTCAAGGACGTCCAGAAGGAGATCGGCGCGGAGCTGGCCGGGAAGATCCGCAAGATCAGCCTAGAGCTCTATCAGAAGGCCGCCCTCTACGCCGTCTCCAAGGGGATCATCATCGCCGATACGAAGTTCGAGTTCGGCTGCGACGGGGACGAGCTCGTCCTCATCGATGAGATCTTCACCCCGGACTCCTCGCGGTTCTGGCCCCTCTCGCTCTACGAGCCCGGCAAGTCCCAGCCGAGCCTCGACAAGCAGTTCGTCCGCGATTACCTCGAGACGACGACCTGGGACAAGAACACCCCGCCGCCGGAGCTTCCGGGGGAGATCGTCGCCAAGACCTCCCAGAAATACCTGGAAATCTACAGGGTCCTGACCGGGCTCGACGATATCGCATGAGCGGACGGGTCGATTTCCACGTCCACTCCGATAAGAGCAGCGACGGGGACTTCTCGCCGGCCGAGCTGGTCGGCTTCGCGGAGAAGCATCACATGCGGGCCATCTCGATCGCCGACCACGACACCGTGGCCGCCTATCCGGAGGCCGTCGAGATCGGCCAACGGGCGGGGATCGAGGTCATCCCCAGCATCGAGGTGACGACGGTCTTCGGCGGCCGGGAATTCCACCTCCTCCTGCCCTTCGTCGACTGGACGAGCCCGGCCACGGGCCGGATCGTCGACCGGCAGACCGAGTGCCGCGACCTCGAGAGCCGGGAGCGGGTCGATCGGATCCGCGAGCTCGGGTTCGCCCTGACGATGGAGGAGATCGCGGAGGGATCGAACGGGGTCCCCGCGCTCGGGGTCAAGATCGCCCAGATCCTCCTCGAGAAGCCGGAGAACCGGCGGAACCCCGCCCTGGAGCTCTTTTATCGACCCGAGAACCGCGGCCACGCGCCTTACCTCTTCTACAAGGAATATTTCGCCGAGGGCAAGCCGGCCTACGTCCCCAAGAAGTTCATGGAATGCCTCGAGGTCCTGGCCGCCGCTCCGGCGACCGGCGGCGCCCCGGTCCTGGCCCACCCTGGCGCCTACTTCCAGCGGACGACCGCCGAGGACGCGCGCGTCCTCAGGGAGCACGGCCTGCTAGGGATGGAGGTCTATAACTTCTATCACACGGCCGAACAGACCGCCTTCTATCGCGAGCTGGCCGCGGAGCTGGACCTCGTGGCCACCGCCGGTTCCGACTTCCACGGCCGGATCAAGCCTCACGTCGCCTTCGGCGCCCTGACCGATGGGGACTATGGGATGGTCGAGCGGCTGAAGGAACGAAGGAAGGGGGCGCCATGAACTGGCTCGATCTCGTCCTGCTGGCCATCGTCCTCGTGAGCGCGATCGTCGGCATCTTCAAGGGCTTCGCCAAGCAGGCCATCGGGCTCGCCGCCGTTATCGCCGGGCTCGTCCTGGCCAGCCTGTATTACCGGGATACGGCGGGGATCTTCGAGACGTTCGTCAAGAACAGCCTCGTCAGCGACTTCCTCGGCTTCCTGCTCATCTTCGTCCTTGTCCTTGTGGCCGGGGCCATCCTCGGACACCTCGTCACCAAGGCCATGATCGGGCCGCTGGCCCTGATCAACCGGCTCTTCGGGGGCGTCTTCGGGTTCATCAAGGCTGTCCTCATCTGCGGCATCCTCGTCTTCGCCATGGTTTCCTTCGAGATCGCCAAGCCGGCCGTGGAGACGTCGGTCGTCGCCCCGGTCAGCCTCGCCGTCACCCGGGCCGTGGTCAACATGATCCCGCAGGACCTCCGGGCTAAGTTCAACTCCTCGTATAAGCAGATCCGCGAGAGCGGAGGGAAAAATGGAAAAAAGATCTAGCGAGCTCAACCTCCACCAGCGCATGGAGCTCATCGTCAAGGACATGGTGGACAAGGATATCAACCTCAAGGACGCTCTCCGCGAATTCGAGAAGATCTTCTTCGAGCAGGCGGCCCGCAAGCACGAGGGGAACAGGACCAAGATGGCCAAGGCCCTCGGCATCCACCGGAACACCCTCCATAACAGGGCCAAGATCCTCAAGATCAGGAAGAAATATTAGCAATCGACGCTAAAGACTGCTAATATTCTCCCATTTTCCCCTTGACAAACGGACCCGATTTCTGTATAATTAGCACTCACATTTTCTGATTGCTAATATTTCAATATCACCAAGGAGGTTTTAATGAAAGTTCACCCTCTGTACGACAGAGTGCTCCTCAAGAGGCTCGAGGAACAGGAAGTCAAGAGAGGCGGGATCATCATCCCGGACACAGCGAACGGACTCGGCCAAGGAGAAGCCCCTGGAAGCCGAGATCATCGAGGCCGGAAAAGGGCGGATCACTGACGAGGGGAAGACGATCGCCCTCGCCGTCAAGAAGGGCGATCACGTCCTCATCGGCAAGTACAGCGGCACGGAAGTGACGATCGACGGCGTCGAGCTCGTGATCGTCCGCGAAGAAGAGATTCTCGCCGTTATCGAGAAGTAAGGAGACACCATGGCTAAACAGATCCTGCACGGAGACGATGCCAGACACGCCCTGCTCAAGGGCGTGAACATCCTCAGCAACGTCGTCAAGGCGACGCTCGGCCCCCGCGGCAAGAACGTCGTCCTCGACAAGAAATTCGGCTCCCCCACGAGCACCAAGGACGGCGTCACCGTCGCCAAGGAGATCGAGCTCAAGGATTCCTGGGAGAACATGGGCGCCCAGCTGGTCAAGGAAGTCGCGTCCAAGACGTCGGACGTCGCCGGCGACGGCACGACGACCGCGACCGTGCTGGCCCAGGCGGTCTACAGCGAGGGCCTGCGCTACGTCACGGCCGGCGCCAACCCAACCCTGATCAAGAAGGGCGTCGACAAGGCCGTCGAGACGGTCGTCGGCGAGCTCAAGAAGATGAGCCGCGAGGTCAGCGGCGAGATGATCGCCCAGGTCGGCGCCATCTCGGCCAACAACGACGAGTCCATCGGCAAGATCATCGCCGAGGCCATGGACAAGGTCGGCAAGGACGGCGTCATCACGGTCGAAGAGGCCAAGGGCCTGGAGACCACGATGGAGACGGTCGAGGGCATGCAGTTCGACCGCGGCTACCTGTCGCCCTATTTCGTGACCGACCCCGAGCGGATGGAGTGCGTCCTCGAGAAGCCCCTCATCCTCCTCCACGAGAAGAAGATCAGCAACCTCAAGGACTTCCTGCCCCTCCTCGAGAACGTCGCCCGCATGGGCCGTCCCCTCGTCGTCGTGGCCGAGGAAGTCGAGGGCGAGGCCCTGGCCACCCTGGTCGTCAACAAGCTCAAGGGCACGTTCATGTGCTGCGCGGTCAAGGCCCCCGGCTTCGGCGACCGCCGCAAGGCCATGCTCGAAGACATCGCCACCCTGACCGGCGGCCAGGTCATCACCGAGGAGATCGGCGTCAAGCTCGAGAAGGTCGGCTCCGACTGGCTGGGTGAGGCGANAAGCTCCAGGAGCGGCTGGCCAAGATGGTCGGCGGCGTCGCCCTGATCAAGGTCGGCGCGGCCACCGAGACCGAGCTCAAGGAGAAGAAGGCCCGGGTCGAGGACGCCATGCACGCCACCAAGGCGGCCGTCGAGGAAGGCATCGTGCCCGGCGGCGGCGTCGCCCTGATCCGCGCTCAGAAGGCGCTCGAGAAGCTCCAGCTCGAAGGCGACCAGCAGATCGGCTCCAACATCGTCAAGAGGGCCATCGAAGAGCCCCTGCGCCAGATCGCGGCCAATGCCGGCTTCGAAGGCTCCGTGGTCGTCGAGAAGGTCAAAGAGATGAAGCAGGACATGGGCTTCAACGCCCTGACCGAGAAGTACGAGGACATGATCAAGGGCGGCATCCTCGATCCGACCAAGGTCGTCCGGATCGCCCTCCAGAACGCGGCCTCCATCGCCGGCCTGCTCCTGACCACCGAGGCGCTCGTCGCCGAGCTCCCCGAAGAGGACAAGAAGCCCGGGTACCCGGCCCCTCCCGGCGACATGTACTAAGCTCGCGAGGGGACCGTCCCGGAGTGGACTGTCCCGCTTGAGCGCGCTGCCGAGAGGCGCATCGAATCGCCAGCCCCGGGCGGCCTCCCGCCCGGGGCTTTTTTTTGGTTCTTCTCCCATTTCCGGGACGATCCTCTCTCCGGCTTGGCTCGGGATATGCCTCCGCGCCGGAGAGAGGTTTGCTCCCTTCTTCCTTTAGCCGGCGCTTTTTTATATTATCTGTCGTATATCATGCCGCGCCTTGTCGACCGCTATGTGCTGCGCGAGGTCGTTCCGCCGTTTCTCATCGGTCTCCTCCTCATCGTCTTCGTCCTCTTAATGAACCAGGTGCTCCTGCTGGCCGAGCTGTTCATCGACAAAGGCGTTCCGGTCCTCGAAGCCGTCCGCATCCTCGGCCTGCTCGTCCCATCGATCCTCGTGTTCGCCCTGCCGATGGCCGTCCTGATGGGCGTCCTGGGTGGACTCGCCCGGCTCTCGTCGGATTCGGAGATCGTGGCCCTGCAGTCCGTGGGCATCGGTCCCCGCCGCCTGGGACGGCCCATTCTCGCCTTCGGGCTCTGCGGCGCCCTCCTGACCCTTCCGCTCGCCCTGGTCGTCGCCCCGCGGGCCAACAGCGCCTGGGTCCGAGCCATGACCCGCTCGGTCCTCGGCCGGGTCCAGCTCAAGGTCGAGCCGCTCGTGTTCAACGAAGCCCTGCCCAACATCGTCTTCTTCGTCCGGGAGGCCGGCCGCGACGACCGCTGGCGCGACGTCTTCGCCCACATGACCGACGATCCCGCGAATCCCCGCGTGGTCCTGGCCCGGTCGGGGACGATCCGTCTTTTTCCCGAGCAGCGGCGGGCCATCCTGGAGCTCGTCGACGGGGTCGTCTATTCCGGCCCTCCGAACGCCCCGGAAAAGGACACTCTGACGACGTTCGAACGCTTGGAGGAGGAGATCGACGTCGAGAGCCTCTTCCCGACGATCTCGAGCGCCAAGCGGGTCAGGGAAAAGGATATCGGCGAGCTCACGCGAGGCCCGCGAGATCCGCGCCCACAGGGTCGAGATCCACAAGAAGATCGCCCTGCCCGCGGCCTGCTTCGTCCTGGCTCTCCTGGGCCTGCCGCTCGGCCTCATGACGGGCCGCGCCGGCCGCACGGGTGGCTTTTCGCTGGGCCTGGTCATCATCCTTCTGTACTACGTGCTGCTCACGGCCGGGGAGAGCGCGGCCATGGATGGGCGAATATCGGCGCCCCTGGGGATGTGGGGCCCGGACATCCTCCTGGCCGCGGCCGGCGCGCTCCTCTACGCGATGCCGGGGCGGCGCTGGCCCGTGCTGCGCCGGCGGGCGCGCGGGCCCTCCCCGGCGCCTGCCCGAACGGAGGCGCCGGCCGTCCTCACGCCATCCGCCGCCTTCCCCTCTTCCCGCTCCACTCCGTCCGTCCTGCGTTTCAGCCCGATCCGTTTTCCGGGGCTCCTCGACAGGTACATCGCGCGCAAGTTCCTCGCCCTCCTGGTCCTCATCCTCGCCGGGCTCGCTGCGGCCGCTCTCATTCTCGCCTTCTTCGAGCGCCTGGGCGAAACGCTCTCGCGCGCCAAGCCGGTCGGCCTTCTCGCCCGCCACGTCTTGTTCAGGCTGCCCGAGCTACTGGCCTTCCTCCTGCCCGTGGCCGTCTTGACGGCCGCCCTTCTCGCGCTCGGCTTCCTGGCCAGGAC
>PDVJ01000889.1_pt1 | contig 10139 bp, 9 predicted proteins | sample 1369811 | NCBI WGS metagenome assembly PDVJ01 (sample SAMN07795376, study PRJNA414565) | Alkali sediment metagenome, whole genome shotgun sequencing project. | reverse complement strand
TTATTGAAGCACGAAGAGTCAAGCGCAAGAAAAGCTGGAAAGATTCTTGATGCTGGATTCTGGCCACTGGACACTCGAAAAGAGCAGGGCGAGAAAAGCTAAGGGCAAATACAAAGCAAGAGCGGTAGGGGGAGAGGGACGGGATTGATGAGATTCTTATTGCATAATTTGCAGTGTCATTGCATATTATCTGCATGTGGATAGACAGACATTCTGAAAAAGTAATCCGGCGTATGGCAAAACAGTTCCCCGCCATACTGGTTACCGGCACCCGGCAGGCCGGGAAAACATCCATCCTGCGCCATCTCTTCCCGAAGGCGTCATTCCTCAGCCTCGATCTTCCTGCTAATGCGGAAGCTGCCCAGACTGCGCCCGAAAAACTTCTTGACCAACATCCGGAACCGGTGATCATCGATGAAATTCAGTATGCCCCCTCTTTGCTGCGCCATGTTAAATATCGGATAGACAAAGATCGTTCTCCCGGGCGATATTTGCTGACGGGATCGCAGATTTTTCCACTCATGCAAGGCGTTTCCGAGAGCCTCGCAGGCAGGTGCGCGATTCTGAACCTCTATACCCTGTCGAGAGCCGAATTGCTGGATTCCGGGAAGGCGATAAAAGAGGCATCCTATATCTTCCTTGGCGGATATCCGGAAGTGCATGTTGGGGCGGACGCGGATTTGTGGTTTCCTGCGTATGTAGCGACCTACCTGGAGCGGGATGTGCGAAATATCCTGCGGGTTGTGGATTTGCAGGATTTTAACCGGTTTATTCGAGCCTGTGCGCTCCGGTCGTCCCAGGTCCTCAACTACTCAGACCTCGCCAGGGATACCGGGATCGCTCCAAACACGGCCCGCAAATGGCTGGGCCTTTTGCAAAGCTCGGCGGTCGTCGCCCTGATCGAACCGTATTACGGAAATCGAACCAAGCGGTTGATCAAGTCTCCCAAGTTGGTTTTTTTGGACACCGGTCTGGCGGTTTTTCTGGCCGGATTTCGGTCCGAAGTGGATTTATTTGGCTCATCTGTTTCAGGTGCAATCTATGAGTCCTACGTATTTGGACAAATACTGAGACAGGCCGCATCCCAGGGGGAGTCAATAGCTATCAACTACTGGCGCACCGCTAACGGTCCGGAGGTAGATTTAGTCATAGAACAGGGCGGTGGGAGGGTCGCGGCTGTAGAGTGTAAATTAAAAGAGCACCCCGATATCGCGGATTCAGCTGGCCTGAGGGCTCTGGATGAGGCGGAGAAGGGCCGCATTAAGAAAAAGTTTGTGGTATGTCGCACGAAAGTTACTTACAAACTCGCTGATGGGACTTGGGTAGTGAATTTATCAGAACTCTTAAGAATCCTGAAGATAGGCTAAAGCGATGACGATAGGATGGTGTGGGGCACGCTGGTAGGTTTTGAAGGTTATTGGTACAGAGAGAGCGAGAAAAGCGAGAAAGGCGAGAAAAGCGGGAAAGATTCTTGATTCTGGTCGCTGGACACTCGAAAAGAGCAGGGCGGGAAAAGCTAAGGGCAAATACAAAGCAAGAGCGGTAGGGGGAGAAGTGGCCGAAGATTTGTTCAACCGTGGCCTCTGTTTGCCTTCGGGAACGGCCATGACCGAGTCCGACCTCGACCGCGTCATATCCACAATCACCAAATGCCGCCGATAGCTCATTGTAAAGGAAAGAATGGCAACGAGCAAAGGGACTTAAAAACAGGCAGGAAAAATGATGTAAGGCCGAAGAGACGCTGTGCGAGGGACATCCATCGTGGCTACGGCCAAGAGACGGAAGCCAGATGTGGCGGCCGTGCTCATGATAAAGAGCTTTGACACTTGACCTATTTTTGGACTAAATTTAGTCATGCTCAAATCCAATGAGGTGACCTATGAAACTGTCCCGTCAGATCAAACCCATCAGCTACCTGAAGGCTCATGCTGCCGAGATTGTGCGGAATATAGGCGAGCAGCGCGAGCCGCTTGTCATTACCCAGAACGGAGAGGCCAAGGTTGTCCTGCAGGACATCGAAAGCTATGAGCAAGCCCAGGAAACGATGGCTCTTCTGAGAATCCTTGCGCTCGGCAGGCGCCAAATCGAGGAAGGCAAGGTAGAGCCAGCAGCGAATGTGATCAAGCGCCTAGGCAAGGATCGGAGGAATCGCTGATGCCCTATGCGGCTTTTCTGACCGCCGATGCTGCAGGGGATCTTGAGGAGCTCCACGATTACGTTCTCTTGCATGATGCGCCGGGGAAAGCGGAACACCTCCTTAAGAGAATCGAGAAAACTTTCGGCAGCCTGTCTGAATATCCGGAGCGCGGGGTGTATGCGAAAGAGCTGTTGGCCCTGGGAATTCGTGAGTACCGTGAGATCTTTTTAAAACCCTACCGCGTGATCTACCAGGTTATAGGCGATGCGGTGTACGTGTTACTGATTGCGGACGGACGCCGCGACATGCAGACCCTGTTGCAGCGAAGACTTCTGAAGGCTTAGATGTCGGGGGGCGCGGTAGGTTTTGAAGGTTATTCATACTGGAGCAGAGGAAGGCGAGAAAGGCGGTTATCTCTCGCCCTAGTCGAATATTCCCGGTATGCCGGGAATTCAACAGGGCAGGCAGAGGCGCCCGAGTGGAATAGAAAAGCAAAAATCTTAAAACCCTATCTCTCACAGAGTCACAGAGGCCACAGCGCGGCGTAGCCGCAACCAAATCCGAAGCACGAAATCCGAAATTCGAAACAAATTAAAATGACCAAAATCCCAATGATCTAAACAAGTTCAAAAACGAGACAGAGAATTTGCTTAACGAAATTTCAAGAAAATGCACATTAGTAGTACAGAGAGGGAAAGAAATATGGATCTTAAAAACCCTGTGAACTCTGCCTCGTGGAATTCACGCCGCAGGCGGGACTATTCAACTGGGATGCGCTCCAGCGAGCTTAGGCGAGCGGGTGTGATACAAGAATATTTATTCCTGATTTTGGATTGCCCGACTTGGCCGATAGCCTTTTGTATGTTAGGGTCTCGGTGTTTGTAATCGATTATGACGAGATACCTTTATAAAAACTTCCTCATTGTTCTTGCGAGCGACGTTCTCCTTGTCGCGTTCGCGTGGTATTTGGCCAATCTCCTGCGCTTCAATTTCGACATCCCGCCGGACAGCATGGCGGTGATGACGCGCCTCGTCCCCGTTATCCTGTGCACCAAGATGGTGATCTTTTACCTGTTCGACCTCTACAAGGGCATGTGGAGATACACGAGCATCGATGATCTTCTCAGTATCATCAAGGCGTCGGGCATTAGCTCTCTGATCATCGTGACCCTACTGGCCTTTACCCACGGCCTAGCAGGTTTCGCCAGGGCGGCATTCATCGTTGACTGGGTCCTGACCATCTTCCTGATCGCCGGTTACAGGATGGGGATTCGCCTGTACTTCTGGCTCGGTCCCAAGGATCGACTCAGTAGTTTCCGATTCTTAACCCTCTTCAGGCTGAAGAAGGGCGGAAGAAGCGGCGCCAAGAAACTCTTGATTCTGGGTGCAGGGGACTGTGGCGAAAAAATCTTCCGAGAGATCCAGGACAATGCGAGCTTGCGCTACCACGTTGTAGGCTTTCTCGACGACGATCTCACCAAGGTAGGGAAGCTCCTTCACGGGGTGCCGATCCTGGGGACTACCGCGGAGCTGAAGGTTTTTGCTGAGAGAATTAGGGCTGAGGAAGCCCTCATTGCCATTCCCTCGGCGACGGCGGCACAGATGAGAGCTCTCTTGGCCCTCTGTGAAGAAAGCGGTCTTCCGTCCAAAACAGTCCCGGGAATGGGGGAACTGATCGATGGGAGGGTGAGCGTCAAAGCGATCCGCGATGTCGACTACCGGGACCTGCTGGGCCGTGAGGTGATCCGGCTCGACGAAGACCGAATTGCCGCGTACCTGGAAAAAGCCAGGGTCCTCGTGACCGGCGCAGGAGGATCGATCGGTTCCGAGCTTTGTCGGCAAATCTGCCGGTTCAATCCTTCCTGTTTGATTCTTTATGAGCGAGCGGAGAGCCCTCTTTATGAAATTGACCTGGAGCTGCGCGCGGATTATCCGGATGCCAAGGTGGTGTCCATTCTCGGCGATATCCGGGATCGCAGCCAGCTCTCCAGGGCACTCGCTGACCACCGCCCTCAGGTGGTTTTCCATGCCGCAGCGTACAAGCACGTGCCGATGATGGAACTCCAGCCCTGGACGGCGGTGAGAAACAATATCCTGGGAACCCGTCATGTGATGGAACTCTCCAGGGAGAATGGTGTAGAGAGGTTTGTTCTGGTTTCTACTGACAAGGCGGTCCGTTCAGCCAATGTCATGGGCGCTTCAAAGAGGGTGGCGGAGCTTCTGGTGCAAAACCAGAACGGCTGTGAACTGAGAAAGACCAAATTTATCACGGTCCGTTTCGGCAATGTGGTGGGCAGTGTGGGGAGTGTGGTGCCTCTTTTCAAGAAGCAGATCGAAAGAGGGGGCCCTGTCACCGTAACACACCCGGAAGTGACTCGCTACTTCATGACCATTCCAGAGGCTTGCCAGCTCATTTTGCAGGCCGGAGCCATGGGTGAAGGCGGGGAGATCTTCATTCTCGAGATGGGCATCCCCGTCAGGATTGTGGACATGGCGAAAGACCTGATTCGTCTTTCGGGCTTTGAGCCCGATGTGGACATCAAGATCGAGTTCGTTGGACTGAGGCCGGGGGAAAAGCTTTTCGAAGAACTCATTACCAGCGGTGAGGGCATCGTCCCAACGAGTCACGAGAAAATTATGGTCCTTCGCGGGAAATCGTGCGATCAGGAGCGCTTGAATGCAGCCATCGATGGACTGACGAAGCTCGCCCAGGAGCAGAATGGCGAAGGCATCAGGGCGAAGCTGCAGGAGATCGTGGAGGACTACACGCCGGGGGCGTGATAATAATTATCCGTTATTGGTTAATCGTTAATAGTCAGGAAGAAAGCAGGAAAGGTGAAGCCTTTGGTCGAAACTCATCCGGAACAGGCGAAAAAGGATAAGAAAAGACTGAAGTCTTTTGAAGAGCTTGAATGCTGGAAAGCGTGCACAGAGGTTCGAAGGTTCATTACCCAGTTGGTGAAAACTTATCCAAAGGAGGAGAGGTTTGGTCTTGTCGATGACATGAAGAGGGCGGCAAGATCCACAACTCACAATATTGCGGAAGGGTTCGGCCGATATCATTTTCAGGAGAATATTCAATTTTGCAGGATAAGTCGTGGCTCACTCTGCGAGCTCATTGACCAGTTGATCACATCCAGGGATGAAGGACTCATCACTGACTCAGATTATGAAAAAGGGCGAGAACTGATTGACAGGGCCTTGGCGCTGCTGAACGGGTATATCAATTATCTTTCGCGTCAAAAGGACGGATTTGGTCCAAGCGATAAATGAGGCTTTTATTGAGCCCGGGTAACGGATAACCGATAACGGTGCAACTATGAACGGCGAAAAAAGATATTTTCTAATCGGACTGGTGATCGGGATTTTTCTGTCCGGAGCATTCTTTTATTATTTCGCTCCTCGTTACACGACTGTGAAATCGGGCGATACGATTCTCAGGCAGGATACCTGGACAGGACGATCCTGGAGATTGGCGGACAACGAATGGAAGTCCATCGTGGGTTTCTTGCAGCCCTCCGCATTCCTTTTGCAGAGGTAAATACGGACTCAGCCCTGGTGCGTCTGCGTGAAAAGCATCCGATTCTTAAAGATGTTCCGAATGAGGAACTCCTCGAACGGATCAAGCTGGTCTATTCCAGGCAGGTCCTGGTCAACATGTACCTCGACAACTTCGTTAAAATGGAACAACAGGGGAAATAGAAAAGCGAAGAAAGAAAGTTAATCGTTATGTGTTATTCGTTAATGGGCAGGAGCAAGTTAATCGTTATTCGTTATCGGGGGGCAGATCCACTTTGCCTGAGCGTATGCATCAAGTTCTGGGGTTATCTCGAATAACAAATAACGAATAACTTTCCCTTCCTGTCCTTCCGGTTGACAAAGGGGGGGAGGGGGGTTAATTTGTGGCAATTTCGAAAAGGATGAAAGGAGATAGGGCATGGCTGATTTACTTCAGGTCACCGATGAAACCTTTGAGACAGAGATCATGAAGTCTGAGATTCCTGCGATGGTTGATTTTTGGGCGGAATGGTGCGGCCCCTGCAAGATGGTGGGTCCTGCGGTTGAAGAACTGGCCAACCAGTACAAGGGCAAGATCAAGATCGCCAAGATGGATGTGGACAAGAACCGACAGACCCCTGGGAAGTTCGGCATTCGGAACATCCCGACGCTGATCCTGTTCAAAGGCGGACAGGTCGCCCAGACCATTATCGGTGCGCAGCCCAAAGCTTACATCGAAGGGGAACTGAAAAAGCTCTTGTAAGTAGGCAGTAAACAGTAAGCAGTAGGCAGCATAACAGAAGTGTCTAAAGTGCCTAAAGTTGGAAAACCATGAAGGGCATAAGAATTGGACCACGAAGGCACGAGAAAAAAAGTTATCTGTTATTCGTTATTCGAGAAGCGAACCCCGCTCACTAATAACGGATAACGGTTAACGGATAACGACCTCATGTACGACGTCATCATCATAGGAGGAGGGCCGGCAGGTCTTACAGCCGGGCTTTACAATGCCAGAGCCCGCTTGAACGTCCTGCTTCTGGAGCGCCTGGCCCCTGGAGGGCAGGTGCTGACCACGGACCGGGTTGAAAACTACCCCGGGTTTCCTGACGGCATATCGGGATTCGAGCTGATGGACCGGATGAAGACCCAGGCTGAAAAATTCGGCCTCAAGATCCAGAGCGACGAGGTGACCAAGCTGGAGCTCTCTCCAGAGCGGAAGGTGGTGTTGACTGCCGGTGGGCCGCTGGAGACCAAAGCGATCATTCTTTGCTGCGGCGCCACGTGGAAAAAACTCGGGGTCGAGGGAGAGGACAGGCTGATGGGCAAAGGGGTCTCCTTTTGCGCCACCTGTGATGGCCCGTTTTACAGAGATCAGGAGGTCGCCGTGATCGGCGGTGGAGACACCGCAGTGGAAGAGGCCATTTTCTTGACCCGCTTTGTGAGCAAAATCCATCTCGTACACCGAAGGGACAAGCTGAGAGCCACAAGAGTGCTCCAGGAGAGGGCCATGTCCCAGGAGAAGATTGAATTCATCTGGGATTCGATTCCGGTGAAAATCCTCGGAGAGAAAGGCGTCGAGGGAATCGAACTGAAGAATGTGAAAACTCAGGACGTGTTTCGAAAAAGCGTGCAAGGGGTCTTCGTCTTTATCGGCACCCTGCCGAACACGGGCATGGTCAAGGGGCTCATCAGGCTCGACGAGAACGGGTTCGTGGTGACGGATGACAACATGCAGACATCCGTTCCCGGTGTGTTCGCTGCAGGAGACATCCGGTCCAAACTTTTCAGGCAGATTTCAACTGCCGTGGGTGAGGGGGCTGCGGCTTCCTATGCGGTGGAGCGATATTTGGAGAACCTCGAGTGATTGAAAAGAGGCAGGAAAGAGAGAGAAGCATGCCATGAACAAGAAGTCCGTGCTTGTGAGAATCGTCCTTGCAGCGGTCATGCTCGCTTTTCTTTTGAGCGGCTGCTCAACCATCGAGAAAATGTTCGGCGGCGGTGGGGAAGAAGAGGGGGATGCCGGGGAACTCATGACCCAAGGCATGGAGAATCTGGCTAGCGGGCGTTATAAAGATGCGGTAGATGCCTTTCAGAAAGTGAAGGATCGTTTTCCCTACAGCAAATACGCGTTACTGGCGGAACTTAGAATGGCCGACGCTATGTACGGGCAAGAAGAATATGAAATGGCTTATGCCGCCTACGATGAATTTGAGAAGCTCCACCCCAAGCACAAAGACATGCCTTACGTCATCTACCAGAAAGGAATGTCTAATTTCAGCCAGATCAAATCAAGGGACAGAGAGCAGGTTCACACTCTCAAAGCAAAAGAGGAATTTGAGAGACTGATCAAGAGATTCCCGAGGGATGAGTATGCCAACAAGGCCAGGAAGAACTTGCGGGAGTGCCTCATCTATCTGGCTGAACATGAGCTCACTGTGGCCCATTTCTACTACAGGAGAGGCAACTTCAGAGCCGCACTGGGGAGATACACCTATATTATCAACAACTATCCGGACATGGGGCAATATCAGGACGCAATGGAAGGCATCACCCGGTGCAAAGAAAAGCTTGGCCAGGAAACCGCCCAAGAGGGAACGTGGAAGAGCTATTGGCCCTTCTCTATTTGGAAATGATCTCTCCTACCGACTCCAGAGCCTGACCCAGCAGTTCAGGTCGGCTCCCGCCACCCTGGGCCATGTCCGGACGGCCCCCTCCTTTACCCCCCAGCATCTCTGAAAGGCGGCTGATGATCTCGCCCGCCTTGAACCGACTCACAAGATCCCTCGTGACCATGCAGAGGAGCATGGCCTTGTCGTCTTTTCGGGCTCCCAGGACGATGATCCCGGAATCAAATTTTTCCTTGATGCGGTCTGCAAAGTCCCTCAGGGCCTTTGGGGAGTCGGCCTGCACTTCCCGAACCAGGACCCTGGCCCCCTTGATCTCTTTGACACCGGCCAGGAGATCTTCAGACTGGGCGGAGAGGAGCCTGGACTTCAGGGTCTCGATCTCCCGGTCCTTTTGCCTCTGCTCTTTGAGAAGTTTGTCGATCCTCTCGCGCAGCTGTTCGGGGGATGTCTTGAGAAGGGCTGCAGCGTCTTTGAATTCGCCTTCCTGATTCTGCACCTGTTCGAGGGCGGCTTTCCCTGTCAGGGCCTCGATCCGGCGGACATTGGAACCAACCGCGCTTTCGCTCACGATCTTGAAGAGCCCGACATCTCCTGTTCTGTGGGTGTGGGTCCCTCCGCAAAGCTCCATGCTCACCCCCTCTCCCACTTTAACGAGACGGACATGGTCCCCGTATCTTTCTTCAAAGATGGCCATGGCGCCTGTCTTCATCGCCTCATCACGGGGCAAGATCGAGGTGGTGAGAGGAAGATTTTCCCGGATGGTCCGGTTCACGTGTTGCTCCACTTCCTTGAGCGTCTCGTGATCCACCTGGGCAAAGTGGCTGAAGTCGAAGCGGAATCTTTGAGGCGACACGAGGGAGCCGGCCTGCTTCACGTGAGGGCCCAGGATCTCTCTCAGGGCTGAGTGAAGCAGATGGGTCGCCGTGTGGTTGAGCTCAGTGGCCCTGCGCTCCTCTTCATTCACTCTGGCCTCCACCCGGGCGCCAGTTGAAAACGTGCCATGCTCCACCATTCCGCGGTGAACAATGAAGGCCTCCCTCAGTTTCACCGTGTTCGCGACCTGCATGCGCATCCCGTCACCCATCAGCCAACCCTTATCCCCTACCTGACCTCCTGCCTCGCCGTAAAAGGGAGTCCGGTCGAGAACCACCTCGACCTCTTCGCCTGCCCCGGCTGAACGGACTTCCTTTCCCCCCTTCAGAATAGCCACCACTTTCGAATCCGAGACCAGGGTCTCGTACCCCAGGAAAGCGCTGGTCAGGCCCTGGTTGGACAGCTTCTGGTAAACTTCGGGGATTTCTTCTTCTCCGCTCCCTTTCCATGACTCCTGGGAAAGAGTTCTCTGCCGGTTCATGGCTTCATCGTAGCCGGCGAGATCGACTCTCAGGCCTTCCTCCCTGGCCACATCCTGGACGATGTCGAGAGACAATCCATAGGTGTCATAGAGTTTGAAGGCGACGCTTCCGGGAATGATCACTCCTTTCTTGTCCTTCACCTCGTTCACGCCGTCCATCAAGAGTTTCATGCCGTAGTGGAGCGTGTCGGCGAAACGTTTCTCTTCGTTGAGTACAAGGCCTTCAATAAAGCTTCTGGAGGCGGCAAGGTCGGGATAATCCTCGCCCATGAGGTCGATCACATGGCCGGTGACCCGGTGAAGGAACTTCTCCTTGATCCCGAGGACCTGGCCGAAGCGGATGGCCCTGCGGATGATCCTTCTAAGGACGTAACCCCGGCCTTCGTTAGACGGAAGCACTCCGTCGCCGATCAGAAAAGCCGTGGCCCGGGCATGATCCGAAATGACCCGGAAGGAGACATCCTGTTTCGCATGGTCTCCGTATCTCTTTTCGGCAAGGTGCTCGATGCCGCGGATAAGGTCT
>PDVJ01000888.1_pt1 | contig 10146 bp, 9 predicted proteins | sample 1369811 | NCBI WGS metagenome assembly PDVJ01 (sample SAMN07795376, study PRJNA414565) | Alkali sediment metagenome, whole genome shotgun sequencing project. | reverse complement strand
GGCGCTTATATGCCAGACGGCAGACGTGTAATGCTCAACTTGAGCGATTCCGCTGTCAGGATGTACGATGCTGTAACTGGTGAAGAAATGGCTATGTTTGTCGGTTTTACAGACGGCGAATGGCTTGCTATAACCAAAGAAGGCTACTACAACTCCTCGGAGAAAGGAGCACAGTACCTTAGCGTCGTGGTTGGAGATCATAAGTACGGCGTGGATAAATTCTATGATGTCTTCTACCGCCCCGATATTGTGGCCGCGAAGCTGAGAGGCGAAGATGTCAGCGGCCTCGTGACGATTACAATGAACGATGCCATCAAGAACCCGCCACCATTCGTCGAGTTCACCTCAAGACTAAGTGATACTGACCAAATAAAAGTCAAAGTCTGCTATCAGGTGAAAAGCGCCGGTGGCGGTATCGGTGAGGTGCGGCTCTTCCACAACGGCAAACTCATCCAATCAGATGGTTATTACCGGGAAGTTGCAAAATCTACGGTTGAAAAAACCCAATTAGCCTCTTTGGACAGCAAATCGATTTACAAAGATATGCGGAGTGTATTCATAAAAGGCAAGGTTGACAATAGCACTGTATCGAGCAAATCCAAGGGAAATGTCTTTGGAGACTGTAAAGAAATAGATGTTGTGCCAGGAGACAATGCGATCAGCGTCACTGCCTTTAACAGCAGCAACACCGTTCAGGGCTATATGAAGACGATTAATTTTAATTCCAAAGCCAAAGCTGAAGACCCTCATCTTTATATCCTTGCCATCGGCATGGATCAGTATCAGGACAGAAGTGTCAATCTGAAATATGCTGTAAAGGATGCGATAGACCTCGAGGAGAAACTAAAAGTTCAGTCAGCCACGCTGTATAAAACACAGAATATTCATTATGTGCTGCTGAAAGATAACGAAGCGACAAAGTCAGCAATTCTCAGTCTGATTAATGAAGTTGCACGAGTGATTAAACCGCAGGACAGCTTTATCCTGTTTGTTGCCGGCCATGGGGTTCTTCTTCAGAACCAATACTACATGCTCACCCATGACTATAACGGGGCGGTGAGTGATAAGAGCATGATTAGCTCCAATGAGATTGTGGAGGCCTCCAAGAAGATAAAATCCCTAAGCCAACTGTTCATCTTCGACACTTGCCATGCAGGTGGAGTGGATTATATCGTGAGCGGCCTTTACGATGCTAGGATGTCTGTGTTGGCGAAGAAGATGGGGCTTCATATTTACGCATCAGCCAGTGACAAGCAGTCTGCGATGGACGGATACAAAGGGAACGGACTTTTTACCTACGCCCTACTTAATGGCCTTAACAACAACAGAGAGGCGGATAAGAATAAAGACGGAAAGGTAACGGTCGTGGGGCTGGGTGAATATTCAAAGAAGATGACGATGAGCGTATCAAAGCAGATTGGCCATGAACAGACACCGCTCATTATCAACTTCGGGAAAGACAGCCCTATATATAAATTGCAATGAACATTTCAATCGTTAATCATCAATCGTTTTATAGGTTGTCAATGTTTTGTTTGTCGGTGAAGGTTGCAGGAATAACCACCGACCTTATTGGTGGCCTTGAATATGCGGCAAGCCTACGAACAATTTCCGTAAGCTTGCCAGATAAGGATTGAAACTACTACTCCAAAAACATTGTTCACCAACAGTGTTGGTTCACAAAATGGGTGGGGTACGAGGAAGCGGCGGCGGGCATCCCAACGGCTTGCTCATCTTGATCGGGCCTTTCTTGTTGTCCAAATCGCTCGTCTCGTTCACAAGTTTCAGTGGATCTGCAATCGCGAAGAAGGGATGGATCACGTTCGGCGGCGTCCACATAAATGCCGGCTCGGACATCAGGTAGTAGACCGGAATGTCAACGGTCTGACTTGCACCCGGCGCCAAGGCATTAAGAAACGCGCCATTGCCCCATCCTGCTTTGTCTTGCGCCATAACCTGCACGAGCGCCTTGTTCCCCAATGACGCAGAGGAAGGTGACGCGGCGGTACCAACGTTTTTCACGGTCACCCTAAAGATGTAGACGGGATGACCAGGTGTACAATTGCCGGGTGCAGGGGCGGATGGCCCTATGAACCCGAAACTTTCAATGACCAGATTGGGCTTGCCCTGGGGACATGGAACGTTGGAAGGCACTTCTACTACTGAGGCGAAATCAACGTAGAACTCAGCCGGACCGTCTACGGAGTAAATGATTGTTTCGTTCGCCGGGCACACCGTATTTGTTCCTTTTATTACTTGCCAGCGGCCTGTGCCAGTCGTAAAGGCGCTGACACCGGTGTTTCCCCCATTGCCGGTCCCCATGCCCACCTTACCGCTTTTGACGAAGATGGACGCTGAATTGGCGACTTTTGTCGGGCCCGTATTGATTGGCTTCCAAACCTGCACGAGGCCGTTGCTGGCGCCAGTGGTTTTAACGTGAATAACGCCGCGACGTCCCATGAATAATGGAAGGTGATTTGTCGTGGTCGTGGCCGCGCTATTGTTCCAGGTCGTCCACGGTGGCGCCGCAGAACCACCAGGAACCGGTGCCCCTGTAATAGTACTGGGCGCACCGCCAATCGAGAAATCTGGGTTTGTGAGGACGTTGGCGGCAACTGCGGAGCCCGCAAATAGCACCAAGGTGACAAAAACAACACATGACAGCAGGAATCGTTTCATTCTTTTCTCCTTTCTTTTCCTAGATCTTTTTTGATTTGACAAGACTTTCCTTTGGAGTAAGCGAAGTATAGAAGGAAACATTCTTATATGTCAAGACTATTTGACTGTAAAAAAATGTGGCATCACTATTCGTTTTTCGCAGGAACGTATGCGAGATTCTATTGAGCGTCATTTGAACCGACGTCAAATCCATCCATTCCGCAAATCACCGCGGTAAATATCCTATGTTGGGTAAGCAGTGACAATGTTATCCATGGAGGAATTAGGCAGCATAGTGGGGTCAGACATGATATGTGATTTCATATTTCAAGCCTGACCCCATTATCTATTTCAAAACAAGAAAGTTCTTATCAATAGAGCGTAACAATGTTATAACCGCAGCCAAACCCCGTTCAGTGATCGCGTTCTGCGTTCGTTCTCCGGGGTTACATTGATATAAAAGAAAGGGAAAAGTTTATGACGCGGGGCGACGTTTTTATACAATTGTTATCGGAATTGCACGACGAACCAAAAGAGCTCATCGCTGACATGTTGTCCGTGATGAAGAACTCGATACCCCTCGAAGAGCATAATTTCGACGAAGAAATCTCGGACACCGAAGCTGGACAATTGCTTGATGAATTGATGCAGGAAAAAGAAGCCATACTTGAATGGTTTTTCGAAGGTTATCGTCGATTTCTTTGGCGAACTCGAATGCCGCAGGGTGACGCGTGAGTAACATTATATTTTTATCAAATTGTGAGGAATATGGAAAAGAACTCCCGTAGCAAGCAAGACGGCGATTCCGGCCGGAAAGGGCCTGTAGATGGAATCAGTTTGGAGGATTGGGCCTACCCGATTGATTACCTGGGAGGCTCGTACCTTGTCATAGATGACGACGCGCTTCTCGAGTGGGCCCAGAGCAACGGCATTTCTCCCCGTGATGCCCAGATAGAGGCGCTCCAGCGCAAAATAATTCCGCTCCGCTATGCGAAAAACTTTCGTGCCCTGACTCTTGCCGAACAAAGAAAGCTATGCGAGAGCCGGGTGCTTATATGCGGCTGCGGAGGAATAGGCGGGGTTCTCATCAATCTCCTCTCACGGGCTGGCGTAGGCACTCTGCGCCTGGTGGATGGAAGCACTTTTGCTCCCTCCAATCTCAATCGCCAGTGGTTTTGTGATACACACGCTCTCTCACGCCCCAAAGCAGAGGTAGCCAACGAGCGCGTTCGGGCCATTAACCCTCTCATAGAAGTTGAGGCATGTTCCACACATATGGATGAGGATAATGTCGAATCATTGATCAAGGGGATGGATCTGGTTGTGGATGCCCTGGATGACCTCCCGGTACGTTTCCTTCTGGCGGAAGCCGCAAAGCACGCAAAGATACCCTTCATTCATGCCGCCGCGACGGGATGGTGGGGACAAATCAGCACATTCCTTCCGGGATCTTTTTTTGATCTGCACGACGTGTATGGACAGGAAACAGAGCAGGATCCGGCAGTGGAGATGATGGGCGCCCTCGGACCGGCTCCTGCCGTGATCGGGGGCCTTGCGGCTTTTGAAGCAATCCGCCTTCTTTCGGGCAGAAACTCCGCATACGCCGATCAGCTTCTTTACCTTGATGGAGAGAGCGGGCGAATGGATGTCGTTCCTCTCGGCTAAAGGTTATCCGCGAAGACATATCCTGCTGATTATAAAAAAGAGCGGTGTTCAAAAAAACACCGCTCTTTCAGCTCTTGTAAAATTTAGTTTACTCTTCAACTATCCGAGGTAAAAACCGGTCGGGTCAAGGCCTCTGAGGATCTTAAGTTCTTCCTCGGTCGGCACAGTGGTTTCTACTACATTGGGCGACACCTTGAGATCCCATGCGCAGGCGGCCTTGATCTTATCCACAGACTGGCCGGGGAAGTACTCGCTCAGGTACATCTCCTTGGTGTCTTCGTCGAACCTGTAGACACCCATGGTGCTGACCACACAGTTAGGTCCCCCACCGATCATGCCGAGTGCCTCGCGTTCTCCCGCGCCACCGAGGAAGCCGGGTGTGGTAATGTATTCACATTTTTCGACGAACTTCTTTTTATCCTGGGGCATAATGGCAAGGACCCTTTTTCCCGAAGTCGCCATGTCGTTCGCGCCGCCGCTTCCGGCAAAGTAGGTGAAGCTTTCCTTTTTAGACCAGTCCCCTGCGCCCGTCGAGTTGATGTTGCCGAACTTGTCGATCTGGGCGCCGCCGATGAAGGCGACGTCTACTTCGCCGCGCTGCAACGCTGCCATGGTGGCGAGCATGCCGAATGTTGCATCGCCCCCTAGGAAAGCAGCGGGGTCATCCACGGTGATCGCAAGTGCCGGAGGAGGCGTTGCCCGGATGGCGCCGCCCTCGGTTAACATAATCATGTTTGGGGCGTGGGTGGCAAAGGCATATGCGGCCACCATAATCGGCAGTCCCACTCCTACGAAGACAGTCTCTCCGTCCGCAATTTCTCTGGCACAGCGGATTGTCATAAGTTCTGTCAGTTTATAATTAGCCATAATTACTTTCCCCCTTTCTTCGCGGCGAGCGCTGCTTCAAAAGCCGTCAGCCGGTCATCCGTGTACATGGGCACACCTTTCCAGCATACCGGATCATGGTACCCATAATCGACACCCAGTTTTGGGCTCGGCGTAAAGCCGAGCTTGGGTTTCAGCAGGTCCAGGCCTTTCTGGCCGAATTTCGATTTATATTTCTCGATGTACGCTTCTTGGTCTTTGCAACCATAGACCCATTCATCGAGGAAGGCGGGCAGGAGTTCCGCGTGCCGCTCATATCTCCCCTGATACTGGCTGAAGCGTATATCCAGGCCGTAGTAGCCGCGGCAGGCCGATGGATGAGCGCCATACGGGCAGTGGACAACGGCCAGGGTCTTGAAGTAGGGAACAATCGTGCGGTCCGGATCGCTTCTGGTTACCTCCGGCTCCACAATCTCCTCGGCAGTAACGATGACGCCCCGCGTTGCTCCGTTGGCGCCGAACTCGTCGGTGACGCCCCGTGTTCCATAGGATATGACATTGCCGAGACGGTCGGCCTTCTGTGCGTGGATTATTGCCACATCGGCCCGCCACGCGCGGACAACATTTACCTTCTTGCCGGTGAAAGGATCTTCAATTATCCTGAGATCGGTTGTGTTGTGTTTTTGCATATCCGTGCCGATATTCCCCCGGATGGGCATGAAGGGAATGCCCATGAAACCTGCTATCATGGCGGTGGTGGCGCCGAAGTTGGAGATGTCATACCTCTTGAGGTGACCTTTGTTGAATGCCCGGCGAATGGCATAAGGCGCCTTCACGTACCAGTTCATGATCCAGGCAGTGTGAATTTCCGACACACAGCCGGCGCCCACCATGAGATCCAGACCGCCCACGTCCGTTGATGATTCGATCGTGGTGAGGTGCCTTTTCTTCTGTCTGATGATTTCGTGAGTTAGGGCCATGGGGACATGGATCTGGAAGCCCCCATAGTATACTACATCGCCATCATGGATGAATTTTGATACCGCTTCTTTGAGCGTCATCCTTTTGTCGATATCTGCCATGTAATCCTCCTTTTCTTGTCATTAAAGATAAAGTTAAAGTGATGCCAACAATTTCTGGAAAGTAGCTCATACCTCCTTCCTAGGGTTCCACAAACCCCCTCGCAATGCGTCTCTCATAACATGGACGGCATAGATAATACACACGGACATTGCCGCAACCAGTCCCATAGAGCTGTAAAAGAAAAGTGCATTCAGGACAACTCTGTTCCATACATCTGCGCTCACAAAACCTGAAGTTCTCCTCCGGCTGGTAGCATTCATCGCAATCACGGGGAAAAATGGACATGGAAACTCATTCCCTCAGTTTATCGCTATCTTTTGAAGCAACCAATGGTATCGCAATAAGGTTGTGCGGGCAGCAGAATAAACATCCTGAGGTCGCGAAATAGAGAATCTCGCGTGTCAGGATCGTATGGTCTCCGAAATTCCCCAAAACAATTAGGTAGGTGTTCTCTATCAAAAAATCATTCGTTGTGTCAACTTTTTTCTGATCCAAAGTAAAGATTTTTTTAGATAAGAGCACTCTTAGAGGTCAAGGAAAAAAATACCAGCGATTTTTTTATTGAAATCACCGGGAAAATAGTGTAAACCGGGTGCCGTGAAGTTGTGAGACAATGTATGTGCGGGGATGCAAATCCCGCATATGGGTTCGGGGAAATAACCCTGTGAGCATAAAATGTGAGTAAAGCTCCCCGCCCACAGGGAGAGGCATTCTGGCAGTTTTAGTAAACGCGTAAACTTCGGAAAGGAGCAGATCATTTATGTGACTTCCGCAGCTTTCAAGAATATGGAAGAATAACCATTACCGAGAAAAAGCTGCAACAACATTATTAATCGACACGTATGCCGCACGATGCGGGGTCCGGAAGGCAAAACCCCGGCTGCCCGTTCCTGCGGACCTTTGATTCGCCTCTTTTGTGGCCAGGCTCACATTCCAACGAAATGCCGCCACTTCCTGAGCATGGCAATCATATCTTGTGTCACCTTACTTTTTACCAACAGCATCCGAGAAACCTTGTACTGAAATAGTGCCTGCACATTTTTCAGTTCCAGAGGGGGTGAAACCCGGAATACACCCCTTCCGCAGACGCTGTGACGATCCCGCCGAAGGAAGCAGCCGTCTGTCTCCCGGGTGCGGCAATGAGAATTGGATCTGAGGAAGTCACGAAAGGCACTGTAATCTCTTTGGAACAACGAGAATTTTCAATGCAACAAGCAATACTGTGAAGGGTAGTACTATGCAACAAAAGATCATCACCGTGAGTAGTAATAATGGCAGCAACAACAAACTGTATGAACGATACCTGAAATACCGTCATTACTATGCAGGCATTGATATTTCCGGCTTTGGCGGGTATGGGAGAGCCGTGTATGCCCCCCTTCTTCCGGTGTTTGATCGGTGGTTTGAAAGAAAGTCACTGGATGATATTCCCTATATTATGCCTTTGCTGGAAGATAAAACATTTCTCCAAGATCATCCCGATTTCAGGCGGGAAAGAGGGGGAGCAATCAGCTTCCACATAAAAGTACTGGCCCTCAGTATGAAAGGACTTATTCTGGATACGCACAAAGATGAAATATCGAGGCCACTTCTCAATAACGTAGTCATTGACGTGAGCAAGAAAACCAAATCGTACGACTATTCCGAATGTCTGTGTTTTATGATCACGGTCAGGATGTTTGTCGATATGCTAAAGGAAAATTTTTCTCATTTCGGCAGCCCGCTGAAAGATCTCTCCCTTCATGATTTTGCCAATGAGGATACACTCAATCCCAAACCGCAGCATATTATCAGCATCCTGTGATATGCATACCACCCCACACGATGTGCGATACGCAATCTATATCTTTCTATCCCCAATCCAGGGTCTCGTGTTGTCCAGGAGATAGTCCGCGATGTTCTCATACACGCAGTCCCGGCAGAGGTGCACAAGCAGCATGGTTTCGATCTGTCGAAAGATCATCAGGCTTGGCATGTCTTTCCTGCATACGAAACACATGTCCGAGTCGTCTTTCTCGTGAAACTCGTAAAATTTATCGTCATCGTACTTCATCACAGTCCCTGTAACTTTTTTGATTGATAAATCCCCATGCCCCGTGGAGCACCACGAAGCATGAAATTCACCCTCACCTTAATCCTCTCCCCTCAAGGGAGATGAACTCTCTTTTCCCTCCCCTGGTGGGAGGGATGAAAAAGAGGGGGTATTTTCGTAATAATCCTGTTTAAGCTCTGCATAGCGCTTTCCCTAAGAAGGAGCCTGGGAAGCTTCCGCCGGGGATGAATGAACAGGAAATTTCATTATAAAAGTTGAGCCCTCGCCTTCCTTCGATGAGGCATTGATTTCCCCACCGTGAGATTCCACAATTTTTTTGCAGAATGTCAGGCCGAGGCCGGAACCTCTATGCTGTTCATCCTTTCCCTTTACTCTGAAAAACGGCTCAAAGATAAAGGGCAGCTTGTCGTGGGGAATGCCGCTTCCTGTATCAGAAATACTTACCGTAACATAGGAATCATCATTCCTGGCCGAGATTGTTATTGTGCCGCCTTCCGGAGTATATTTTGTTGCGTTGCCTATGATATTTGTGAATACCCGCACCAGGCCTTCTTCGTCTCCGACAATGTCACGCACATTCTCCGGCACCTCGGTAAGCAAAGATATCCCCTTTGCCATGCATACGGGAACCATTTCTTCCACAATTCTCGCTGTAATATGAGACAACTTTAACGTCTCTTTCTTTTGCACAAAGGTACCGTTTTCTATTTTGCTTAAATCCAGCCAGTGTTCAATAAGCTCTTCAAGACCCTGGATGCGTTTGTTGCACCTCTCGATGATATCTGTAACGTCTTTACCAAAACGATCGCCCGCAATCGCTTTAAGGGATTCAATATATTGCCGGATAACCACGAGAGGGGACCTCATTTCGTGGCTCACAAAGGTAATGAAGCTCTTCTCCATCCGCTCTTTTTCTGCCCTCAAGCGCCTTGTTTCAATTTTGAGGTTACGATGATCAAGACCCCGCCTTGCTACAGTCCTCAACTGGTCCGGATTGAAAGGTTTGGGAAGGTAATCGTAGGCTCCTTTCTGTATAGCCTCAACTGCAGAGAGAATTGTTGCATAGCCCGTAATCATTATGAGAACAATGTCGGGAACATCTTTGGAAAGGATTTCAATAATTTCCATTCCCGACATCCCCGGCATTTTCAGATCGATAAACGCGATTTCTGGTTTCCTCTCCCGCGCAATCTTTACGCCTTCGACTCCCTCACCGGCCGTGAGGACGGTGTACCCTGATTTCTGCAACGCCTGCCTGCATCCGTCCCGTAAGGCTTCCTCATCATCGATGATTAAAATGAGCGGCTTCTGCTTCTCCATCATCACTTCTTCTCACCTAACGCATTCGCAACGTAGCGGAGCAGTTCTTCCCCCTTCACAGGTTTGTGCAATACCTGGTTCACCCTGGGAAAATCTGCAGGCGCCTCAAACGACTGGTAGGGCCCCTGCAAATCCACGGCGCTCAACATGAACAGCGGTGTATCCTTCCCCGTGTCCGTCGCGCGGATCTTCTTCAATACCTCAAACCCCTCGCCCCATGTCTCCATCATCATATCGATAATGGCAAGGTCCGGAGATACGGACTTCCACATCTCCACGCCCCGTCTCCCGTCTTCCGCCATAAACACCTCATACCCGCCCTTCTCCAGAATAAGCTTCGTCGCAAATAGAAAATCTTTGTCATCATCTATCAAGAGAATCTTTTTCTTTGCTGTCATGGCCTGTCACCTCCATCTTTCTTTTTGTATGATTATATGAGCAAGGATAATGCCAAATTGCAACATATTGATTTTTATAAATAAAATATTGGGGGTGAAGAGAATGAAAGGATATTACGGGGTAAATCTCCCCGCACAAGAGGC
>PDVJ01000887.1_pt1 | contig 10156 bp, 6 predicted proteins | sample 1369811 | NCBI WGS metagenome assembly PDVJ01 (sample SAMN07795376, study PRJNA414565) | Alkali sediment metagenome, whole genome shotgun sequencing project. | reverse complement strand
AAGGCAAGGAAGCGTCGCATTTATCTCTCAGTCCGGCAATCTTGGCATCCAACTGATCCACTGGGCGGAGCAGCAGGGGGTTGGAGTGTCCCTGTTTGTGGGCTCAGGCAACGAGGCCATGGTAACCTGCTCAGACTATCTTGAATATGTGGCCGGGGATTCTCAGACCCGAATCATTATCCTGTACCTCGAAAGCATGCTTGAGGGCAGACGCTTTTTTGAAACGGTAAAACAAATCAATATGAAAAAGCCTGTCATTGTTCTCAAGGGGGGCAGAACAGAAGCGGGAAGGGCGGCTTCAGCCTCTCACACCGGTTCCATGAGCGGGGAGGTTACGATCTTCAGGGCCGCTTGCCGGCAGGCTGGTCTTCTGGAAGCCAAGGTGCCGTCCGAATTGCTGGATCTTTCTGCGGGTTTTTCATCGTTGCCCTTGCCCAGGGGAAACCGTGTCGGCATCGTGACCCTAGGTGGAGGATGGGGGGTGGTGACATCGGATGAGTGCAATGAGCCGACACCTTCCGAGCTTCTGGAGCAAAGGGAATCCTGTGGATCTTGTGGGAACCCGTGATCCTGAGGCACCGCTCGTGGCAGTGGAAGAGTTGCTGAAATCGGATGATATTGATGCGGTGATAAGCCTTGGAATCGTGGGGCGGATCGAGTATCTGCGGCTCATGAACCGATCTGCTAAAGAAATTGATGAGACCATTCCACCGGGGTTGCTGGAACAGACGGAGACGTATTTGCGAGAATACGAGGAAAAGTATATCGCAAAAACAGCGGAGCTTATGGAGGGCTACGAAAAGCCGGTGATCGGCGTTTCATTGGCCAAGACGAGCGGAGGAACCGTGCGGCCGGTGGTCGGAAGGCGTTACAGCCCTGTCCTTTTTGAATCACCTGAAAGCGCCGTCCACGTGCTTGCCAAGATGGTGGAGTATCAACGATTCGTGGCAAGACAGGAGGGAGAGCTGGAATGATGGAGTCCTGGAGTGATGGCAAATTGTCACAAGCGAATTTCGTTTTGCTTTTTTCCTAACTTTTGGCATTTTAGTGCACTTTAGACACTTATCCTCTCATCCATGTCACCGTCTTTTCTTCTTACTGCTTACTGCCTACTGCCTACTGTTTACTGCATACTGTCTACTGCTTACTGTCTTTGATATCGGCAATCGTTGCCGTCTTCGTGCGAGTCTCTTCTCTCAGCTTGCCCAGGTCATGAAGAACCCCGTCAAGACAATCCCCCCAAGCTTTTGACAGAGCCTTTGTCAACCCCTCCAGAGCCTTTTGAGAGGACTTGTTGAGAAGAGTTCCATAGCGGCGGTAAAAACGAAAAGCAAGAAAGAGGTTCAGAAGCGCAAAGCTTCCCAAGGCTGCAAGCCCTCTGGTGCTGAAAAGGGTGTTGATGATGGAGATGAGAAGCTGGAGCACGCTCGATACCCCAAACGCATTGAGAACATTGAGCCAGACGGCTTCCCCGCCGACCGCGATGAGAAGCACGCCGAGGAGTATCAAATAAGCGGCCCACTGTCCTGCCTTGAAAAGCCGAAAGGCGGGCAAGGGCGGCTCCACGATGTATAGCGTGACAGCGTTCAAGAACGCTTCACCCAGCGACTCGAATCTCCTCTCCAAATTGATCGTTTTCTTTGTCTGTTCCGCAAAAGAGGAAGGAAGGCCTTGGCGCAAAACGGAATGGCCGAGGTGCTCATCGACCCACTCAAGTCTTTTGCGAAAGCAGTTTGTGGCCTCCTCCGGAGGCTGAAGTCTGGAAGGGTCCAACAATCTTTCACTCTCCGCAGAAGCATTCCGCTGGATCGAGCCCAAAACAAGGGCGAGACTGTACCCCGGGCCTACAAGATGGGAAGGATCTCTTTTGTAATACTGCATGACAGGCTTAATCCGTTTTGTAAGCCAGAGCTGAACCGCTTCCTCTCCAGCCTGAGCCCATGATTTGCGCTGATCGTCGAGGTCCTTTTCAGACTGGGCAAGCACTTGCTGGAATCGGGTCAGGTTGAGCACTTCAGCTTCCAGAGCGGAAAAGAGTCTCTGAACTTCCACATCCAGGTTGGCTGCCTTGATGGCCGTAATCTGTTTGGTGTCCCGGCGGTGAAAAACCTCTTGCCTGAAAGAAGGAAACTGATTCCATGGGGAGAGGGGATCAAAGAGGACGGCTTCTCGAGCGGATAGGATGTAGAGTTGAGGGTGGTCCAGGCCTTGCCTCTTGAGATGCTCCTGGAAGGTCCTCGCGAGTCGGGTCAGTTGCTGGTAACCCTCTTCAAGGGAGCCCTCCTGAAAAAGAGAATCTGCTTTGTTCAGAACAAAAATGAAGTTTTTCTCCGCCTTCAGCACCTGAGACAGAAACTCATAAAAACGGCCATCCCCATATTTCTCTGGGGATGTGACCCAGATCAAGAGATCGAGGTGTTGCAGGAATTCGATCATTCGTTCGCGGTGTTCTTCCAGAAGGCTGTCAAAATCCGGAAGGTCGCAGAGAAGCACTTGCCGTATGGCATCGCTTCTGTGAGCAACTCGGGCCCATGGCAAATCCTCTCCCGGCAGTGACGGCAGGAATTCGGTCTCCTCGTGGCTGTATATTAACACCCGGTCCGTGTGAGGCCTCCTGTGGCTGGCGGAGGCAATTTCCGCACCGGCAAGGGCATTCATCAGGGTGGATTTGCCTACCCCAGTACCCCCGAGAAGGCCGATGGTCAGAAAGCTTTCCTGCATGGAACGCAGTTTGTGCGAGAGCTTTTCAGCCTCGTCTCGGAGTAAGGCTTGCTGCTCTGCACCAAGAGACAAAAGAGCATCGCCGCCAAGAAAGACGCGGAAAAGATCAAGCTTGCGGTAAAGCTCTTCCACAGCGTTGTCGGATCGTGCTGTCATGTTTTTTCACTCATTGACGAATACGAACACATTAAATGAATTGTCATTTCCCTGAGTCATTCAAAATCCCCCCATCCCCCCTTTAGTAAAGGGGGGCCAGGGGGGATTTGTGCAGTAATCCCGTGTATCACAATGACGAATTTATTATTGCGTTTGTATTAGTTATTTCCCTTCCCGCAGTTTCTCTACGACCTCTCTTGCAGTGAGCAAGGAGTCAAGACATTCCTCGTATCGCTTCTCCTGCTCCTTCATGACGGAAAGCAGTCCGTCCTGGTAGCGTTTCGCCAGTTCCCTAGCAACCTTCTGAATCTCGTGGTAGGCGAAGAGCTCCACGGCGCCTTTGGTCACGAATGGAGCAATCGCCGAGTCAAGGGCTGCATCCAGAAGTGAGAAGCCTCCCCCCACGACGATCTCAAAGGCGATGATCAATAGTCCCCAAAGAATCGAAGTCGAGTAGATCCCCCACTTTTTGCTCCAAGGAATACCCTGCGACAAAGTCTCGAACTGGTTTTCCAGCCAGCGCTCAAGTCGCTCCTGTTCCTGGAAGACAAGCGCTTTGATCTCTTCGACCGTGAGCGCAACACCCGGTCTTCTCATGCTTTCGAACAAGGACGCACGATGATCCTTCGGGGACAGCTCCTTGAGAACAATGCCGTTGAAGCTTTCGACAGCGGTCTGGACAGGCATCAGGTCGATTCTTTGCCGGACTCTCAGAAGAGCCTCCCTGTGGTCTTGCTCTCTGAGAACACCGATGAATCTCAGGGGGGTCAAGATGATTTCTCTGATCACCTGCCGGGGTTTCGCAAACACGTCGTACTTGGAGAAGAGTTTTCGGATTTCCCGCTGGATGAACTCGCGGCTCTTTTGAGAAAAACTCTCTTCCTGTTCCTTGATGAAACGATTACAGATCCTGTCGCAATGCTCCCTGAGCGCGGTTCTCCATGCCTCTGCTTCGCGTTGCTCCTCTTGAAGGAGGTCAAGAAGCCGGCGAGCCATCCCATGAACCTCTTGGGTTCTCTCTGAAAGAAGTTTGGCCCGGAGGTGCACCCAATGGGTGTTTGCGAGCTCTTGCTCAAAGTGTGATTTGAATCCCAGGAACGAGGGATGGCGTGAAATGGCCTGAAGAGGATTCGCAGTGGCATAAGGGATGAGCCATAGCCGGTCTTTTGCCGGAGAAAGCTCTTCTCCTTTGAGTGTAAAAAGAAAGTCTCCCGGTGTCGCGCTCTCCTCCGCTTTATTGAACAAAAGAAAAAAGGGTCTTTGCCCTTTCAGGATTCTCAGGAGAAACCGGTGAGGCACCTCATCCGCATATTTCTCCTGGCTCGTCACAAAGATCACTGCATCCGAAAGCAGAAAGAGATCCTCTGCGATTTGGCGGTTGTCGATTTCGATGCTGTCCAGGTCAGGGGTATCAACGAGGGCGAGGTGCGAGAGCTCGCTGCGGGCATGCTCCAGGATCATGAGACGGCCTGCAGCGCCGGTCGCGGCTTTCAGGCCGGCTCCCTCACAAGGCTCTTTGCACAGTTCCGTGCCGGGGAGTGGAAAATCCTTTTCAACAAGACGTCCCTTAGGGGCGTAAAGAATTGGGCCGCATGTTTTAGGCCTTTCCACGCCGGTCTCGCTCAGGGGCGCACCGCAGAGGGCATTGAAAAGAGTGGACTTGCCTGTGCCTGTGCCGCCGAGAAAAACCACCCAGAGGCAAGACATTCCCTGCTTGTATTTTAGAATATCCAGCCCCTTTCTAACATTCGTCGCAAGGCCGGGAATCTCATGGGAGGCTTTTGTCAGCCCAGGGGCTTTAATGGCTTCCGGCTGAAGCCAATCAAACCTCGAAGACTGCAAATCTTGATGTGTGTAGGCACTGCTCATTATGACAATCGCCCTTCCGAAGGAGGGGGAGAACGGCGGAGGGGGCAAGTTTCCCTCGCAGATAAGTCATAGAAAAGACCAGCCCGGGAGCCCTTGGAACGAAAGAAAAGATACCAATGACCCACTGATCCAGTTTGGTCTCACCGGACAGTCTCAATCTGTCAATATAAACCGCAGTAGACAGGGTGTCAAAAACAAACGGAGGAAGGAATCAGGGAAGGGTAGGGAATAAATTGACAAAGAAAGGCCGTCGGAATATCTTTGCTTTCACACCTGCTCCTCACCTTCAAGGAGGATAACCATGCCATCTCTCCGTTCTGCGTCCTATCGGACTCTTAGAATCGGTGTCTTGATCCCCTTGCTTTTACTGGTAGGTTGCGCAGGATTTGGCAAAACCCTTGAGCCTCCTCGTATCAATCTCTCCAATGTCCAATTCCAGGAATCAAAAGCTCTTGAAACGGTCCTTCAAATCGAGCTCCGTGTATTCAACACCAATGACGTCCCCATCATGGTGAAGGGGCTGGACTGCGACCTTGAACTCAATGGGAGAAGTTTTGCAAAAGGGGTTTCGAGCGTGGACAAGGAAATCCCGGCTTTTGGAACGACGACCGTTCCTGTGACCCTTTACTCCTCCGTGGTGGATATCTTCCGCGGGATCGTCGGTCTCCAGAAAAAGGAGAAACTCAAGTTCGGGGTGTCCGGCCGGCTGCACTTGGAAGGCGGGTTTCTGCTCCCCTCGGTCTTTCCCTTCAAGGCAGAGGAGGAGTTGGCTCTCGAAGGGTTTGATAAGCGTAAGTGACGACCGACTCCAGGATTTCATTCCCCTCGCTTGGCTGGGGGGAGGTGTGAATAAATCGGGTCGATGGTCTGCCATGTCATTCCGGCGGAAGCCGGAATCCAGGATTAGCAAGGGCAGCAAAAATATTCTGGACTCCGGTTTTCACCGGAGTGACGCACAAATAGTTTTTTTCACAGCTTCAGGGTTGTCAGGAAGATGAGGGATCTCTCATGACGAAAAAAGTGGAGAAGAAAAAGCCGGCAGCCATCACGAAGGCGAAGCCTTTGAGGTCCAAGAAGTCGACAAAACCCTCGCGGCACGATCAGGAGAAGTACCGCATCCTGGTGGAGAATTCTCAGGATGGTTCTTTCATTCTGCAGGATGGGAATCTGGCCCTTGCCAATCAGGCCCTTGCCAAACGGATGGGGTATCCTGCTAAAAAAATGATCGGATTGGATTTCAAAACTCTATTGCCGCCCGAGGAAGCAGCGTTTCTGGAGAAGCTCAGGAGAATGCGAGTTACCCGGGACTTTGATCTTCACCTGCTTCATTGCGACGGGGCAACGAGGCTCTTCGTAAGAATGAGCCTGCGGCGCATTCGCTACCAAGGAAAGGCCGCCATTTTGGGTGTGGTGAAGGACCTGACCGAGCTCCGGAAAGCGTCGGAAGCTCTGGAAAGATCTGAAAGGCGGTATCGTGACTTATACGATAACCTGCGTGATGGATTCGCTGTGGTGAACTTGAAAGGAAAGATCATAGAGTGGAACAAGGCTTACCAGGAGATGTTGGGATACTCAGAGAAAGAGATTCGAAAGCTTTCCTATGGAGATATCACCCCGGAGAGATGGCACGACCTGGAAGCCAAGATCGTAGAAGAGCAGGTTGTGACAAGAGGTTACTCTGATCTTTATGAGAAAGAATACATAAGGAAGGATGGATCGGTCTTCCCGGTGACGCTGAGAACCTATCTCATGCGGAATGAGCGAGGAAAGCCGACAGGAATGTGGGCCTTTGTCCGGGACATCACGGACCGAAAGAAAACGGTTGAAGCGTTGCGGCACAGTGAAGAGAAGTACAGAACTCTTTTCGAAGACAGCAGAGACGCCATTACCATCACGGACAGGGATGGGACGTTTCTGGATGTCAACAAAGCCATGCTGGATCTTTTTGGTTACAAGAAAGCGCAGATCATGAGGATGAAATTCCAGGATCTTTATGTAGATCCAGCGGACGCGGCGAGATTCCAACACGAAATAGAAAAGAAAGGCTCTCTTAGGGATTATGAGGCGAAGCTGTTCAAGAAGGGCAGCAAAGTCATGCACTGCCTTTTCATAGTCACTCAAAGGCGCTCTGAAGACGGAACTATTGCAGGGTACCAGGGAATTGTCCGCGATATTACCGCTCACAAAGTCATGGAGAAAGCTTTAAGGGACAGTGAAAAAAAATACAAGGAGCTCAGCATTACGGACGATCTCACCGGCCTGTTCAACCAGAGACAGTTCTACAATCAGCTAAGAGCAGAGATTGACCGCATCCAGAGGTATAAGCATCCCCTGGCCCTTCTGCTGTTGGATGTGGATAATTTCAAAATATACAACGACACCTACGGGCACCTTGCCGGTGACAAAGTGCTTGCCACGCTTGGTGAAGTGATCAGGAACTCGATCCGAAAGACAGATACAGGGTACCGGTATGGAGGAGAAGAGTTCACGGTCATCCTCATGGAAACCCAGGGTCAGGATGCGGTGATCGCGGCCGAGAGACTGCGAAAAAGATTTGCCGACGAGATCTTTTTCCCTGTGCCCCTTGAGCCGGTTCACGTCACGGTGAGCGTTGGGATCGCCAATTACCTGGACGGAGAAGAAATTTCTTCCTTCGTGAAGCGGGCCGACCAAAACATGTACGAAGCCAAAGGCAAAGGCAAGAACTGCGTGTACTTTTCTGACTAAGATGGAGATAGAAGCGCCAAAGAACAAATGCGTAGAACGGTTGGCGGAAACGACTGGGCTGGTTCTGCTGATTCAGGGATGACCATGTGTTTGAGCGGGATTAAGGAGCCTCCATTTGGATCAGAGGGTTTTCCCGAATGGGGGCTCTTTCTTCTTTAAGCCTGCGAGGGGCGCAGCGATGGCTGGAAAGCACAAGAACGTAAATCCGGAGAGAAGGGTGGACAGGTCCAAGAGTGAGTTGGTTGAGCGGTTGAAAGCGGAAGAGACGCTCAAAGAGCCCTGGGACCAGCTTATTTCGATCTTCGACGCGATTGATGAGAAGGTGTACGTCACTGATCCGGAGACCCATGAAATCCTCTATGCCAATCCCGCGAAAAAGAGCGTGTTCGGGGAAGGTATCGTAGGACAGAAATGTCACAGAGCTTTCCAGGGGCTGGATGAACCCTGCGAATTCTGTACGAATCACCTGATTTTCGGCGAGAACCTGGGCAAAACGAAGATCTGGGAATTCCAGAACAGGAAAACCGGAAACTGGTTGCGCTGCATCGATCGCGCGATCCCTTGGTCGGACGGCCGAATGGTGCGGTTTGAAGTGGCCATTGACATCCATGACCGTAAGGTTGCGGAAGTGGCTCTGCGAACAAGCGAAGAGAAGTATCGCTCCATGGTAGAAAATATCCGTGAAGTCATCTACGTGACGGACAAAAGAGGTATTGTCACCTATGTCAGCCCCGCCATTGAGTCGTTCACAGGCTTCTCCCCATCTGAAATAGTGGGCCGCCATTTCTCCCATTTTATATTCAAGGAGGATTTTGAGCGCATCGTCAACCGTTACGATCGGGCACTTTCAGGGCAGCGTAGGCCTACGCAATATCGGGTGCTGACAAAATCGGGGGAATGTCGCTGGGTGCAGACTTTCACCAAACCGGATCGAGAAGGGGATGTAACTGTTGGGCTCCAGGGAGTCCTTTCAGACATCACTGAGCTGAAAAAGACGGAGGCCGCTCTTCAGGAAAGCGAAGCGCGTTACCGTGTGCTCGTCGAGACCATGAATGAGGGATTTTCCATTACCGACGAAAACGGGATTCGAACCTACGCAAACAAGAGGCTATGCGATATGCTAGGTTACGAGGTGGATGAGATTGTTGGTCATCCTGTGAAAAAGCTCCTGGATGAGGAAGGCAGGAAGGTTTGGGCAAAGGAATTTGAGAAACGTAAGAAGGGCGATTCACGCTCTTATGAAACGAACTTTATAAGGAAAGACGGAGAAAGGGTCCCGACGATCGTGAGCCCAAGACCGATCATTGATGACAAGGGTGTGTTTAGAGGAAGCTATTCCGCGATTACCGATATTAGTAATTTGAAGAGAACTGAAAAGTCTTTGAAGGAAAGAGAAAAGGAACTCAAGGTTAAGACGGTTAACCTTGAAGAGATGAATGCGGCGCTGCGGGTTCTCCTCAGGAGAATGGAGGAAGACAGAAGAGAACTTGAGGACAAGGTCAGGTTGAACATTCAGCAGATGATTCAGCCCTATCTGGAAAGGCTGAGATCTGGAGGAATGAGCGAGAGACAGAAAAAACATCTTGAAACGCTGCAAGCCAACCTCCCGGAGATCCTGTCGCCGTTTACCCATAACCTACTCATTGATCATCCGCGGCTTACGCCTTCAGAACTCCAGATTGCCTGTCTACTGAGACAAGGAAAAACCTCAAAGGAGATAGCCGATGAGCTGAGTCTTTCCTCTCGGACCGTGGAGACGCACAGGCGGAACATGAGAACCAAGCTTGGAATAAATGACAAGAAAACGAATCTCAGGTCTTATCTCCTCTCCAACCAGCACACGTAGTCATCATACCTACTTTTTACACACTCAAGAACCTTTACAAAGTGGCCATTCTCATCTAGTTTGATTTATAAGCTACTCTAAGTTTTTACTCGAAGTTTAAAGGAGTTAGCTGAGCAAGAGATGATGATCATATCATAGTCGCTTGCTAAGGGTTTCTCCTGCGTTGCGTCTAACTAGGTACAATTAATACTCATTTCTTTTCCAATGTTCTTTGAGAAACAAAGCTTTCCGGCAGGCGTTTTTCTGTGGTGGACTGTTTCCAACGCTTCACAAGTTAGAGTTAAGTGAGAGTTCCTCTTTCTCAGATTCCAACAGAGGTGCTTTCAAATCCAGAGTTGAGGAAACCCAAATCAGCGAAACCACTAAGAACCGGTACCTTGTTTCCGTCTAACTTATTTACCTCACCCTTATCCAAAACCCAAGACGTTTGATTATTAAATTATAGACGTGCCCCCTCCCTGTGGGACGCACTGGTGTCCGAACCCGGGCAGGTCTGAACCATTGAACAGGAGGTAAGTACGAAATGAAGCGTGCCTCTTCATGGTTTTTTGGCCTCGTGTTGTGCTCAAGCTTAGCGCTGATCGCGCTGTGCGCCTCCCCTTCCTTTGCGCAAAGATGTGAGCAATGGGTTGCCAAAGCGGTTTCAGTGCAGGGAACAATTGAGTTCCAAGGCAAGGGGGATTCACGCTGGCAGACGGTGAAATTGAACGACACGTTCTGCCAGGGTGACAAATTGCGGGCCCAGGAGAAAAGCCGGGCTGATGTTTTGCTCAGCAACGAATCGGTTCTCCGCCTCAATGAGAACACATCGATCACCCTCGAAGACGTAAAGGCTGA
>PDVJ01000886.1_pt1 | contig 10158 bp, 12 predicted proteins | sample 1369811 | NCBI WGS metagenome assembly PDVJ01 (sample SAMN07795376, study PRJNA414565) | Alkali sediment metagenome, whole genome shotgun sequencing project. | reverse complement strand
TCCATTAATATTCCCGCACCCGACTTACGAGAACGTTACAAAGCATTGGATGTGAAGGCTCCTATCGTGGTGATGTGCAACACAGGTCATCGTTCGAGCCTGGGGGCCAGCATCCTCAAACAGAAAGGGTTTAAAGAAGTCTATAATCTTGCAGGTGGCATGACGGGTTACAATGCCGCTGGTTACGGTGCGGAGTGCCCAATGTGTCTTGCCCCACATGGCCCAGACGTTGCGAAAATGTAATGGTCAAATCCCCCCCTCGGTTGCGAGTCGCACTGACTTTTCTAAAGGGGGGGATGCCGCGGAGGAGTTAAACATGGAATGGTTGATGATGGAACGATGGTCACCTTATGTCGTGGGCATCGGGATAGGGCTTTTGAGCTGCGTCACCTTCTTACTATCCGATAAGCCGATTGGATGCTCCACAGCCTTTTCTCGGACAAGTGGGATGATTGAGAAACTGATCCGTGGAGGCATCGTCGCAGAAAAGGCGTACTACAAGAAATTTGCCCCTGTGATCGAATGGGAATGGATGCTCGTCCTGGGAGTTTTCGTTGGGGCCTTCCTTTCAGCGATGCTCTCTGGCCAGTTTCAAATGGCCTGGGTCCCGGCAAAATGGGCGGAAGCTTTCGGAAATACACCTGTCACGAGATGGGTTGTCTCTCTCGTCGGAGGGATCATCCTGGGATTCGGTGCCCGTTGGGCCGGCGGCTGCACAAGCGGCCATGGAATTAGTGGAACGCTCCAACTGGGTATCAGCAGCTGCATCGCTGCCCTTTGTTTCTTTATCGGGGGGATTATTACAGCCAAGCTGATCTTCTAACAATGCATTCACCTCCCCCTGTCCTGCCAGTGCCTGCGGTAGGAGGGAATCAGGTCTAAAAATAAAGTAGATATCCAAAGGAGGATGAATTCGTAAAAAGTGGAAAACCAAGAAAAATGTCATGCTGAACTTGGTTCAGCATCTAACAAAGTCGGGAACTTACGAGACCCTGAAACAAGTTCAGGGTGACAAATCTGGACTTTTTGCAAGACCATCAAGGAGAAATGTTTCATGCTCAAGACACTTCACGCAAAAGGGAACCTTCAGCTGGCGATCGGTTTTTTCGTAGGGATTCTCTTCGGATTTCTCCTGCAAAAAGGAGGCGTCACGAAATATGATGTCATCATTGGTCAGCTTCTCCTGACCGATTTCACTGTGGTTAAGATCATGTTTTCAGCAGTCGTCACAGGCATGATCGGTGTCCATCTACTCCGGAGCCTCGGCCTGGCGCAATTGCATCCCAAGCCCGGATCCTTCGGGGCTTCAGTCATCGGAGGATTGATTTTTGGTGTAGGATTTGCCCTTCTTGGGTACTGCCCGGGGACTCTGGCCGGAGCAGTTGGACAGGGATCTCTCGATGCTTTGTTTGGAGGATTAGTGGGCATCCTGATCGGCGCGGGACTCTTTGCAGAGCTTCATCCCAAATTGGACAAAGCCATTTTGAATAAAGGTCACTTTGGGGAGATCACCTGGCCTCAGTTGCTAAAAGTAAATCCCTGGTGGGTGATCCTGCCCGTCGCCTTCTGGATCATAGATTTGCTCATGGTGATCGAAAAATATGGCCCCTAAGAGGGCCCGATAGAATAAAGATTAGCATTCTCACCGCGCATGACTACACTACAAAAAATTGTCCCCGCCTTTGAGTGGCTTCGAAATTATAAGAGAAATGATATCCGCGGAGACCTTTCAGCAGGAGCCATCGTTGCTGTCATGCTCGTTCCCCAGGGCATGGCCTATGCGATGCTCGCTGGATTGCCTCCCGTGATGGGACTTTATGCCTCCACTCTTCCCCTCATTGCCTATGCCCTTTTCGGTTCCTCGCGACAGTTGGCAGTTGGACCGGTGGCCATGATGTCCCTTTTGGTTTTTTCGGGGGTTTCCCCATTGGCCGATCCAGGTTCAGAAGAATATATTCGCTTGGTTTTGATCCTTTCACTCGTGGTGGGAACGATTCAACTCGCTATGGGTCTTTTCCGTATGGGATTTTTCATCAACTTTTTTTCCCACGCCGTCATCAGTGGATTTACCTCTGCCGCTGCCATTGTGATCTGTCTGAGTCAGCTGAGTCATCTTCTGGGGATAAAACTGTCAGTTCAACATTCGATCGTTCCATTGCTGGCGGAGGCGGCGCAGCGATTTGGAGAAACCAATCTCATTGCTCTAACCATGGGTGTAGTCAGCATTGTCGTTCAACTCTTTCTTAGGAGGAAGATGCCCCGTTTTCCTGCCCCCCTTCTGGTCGTGGCTGGTAGTACGCTTCTCGTCTACGCACTCCGTTTAGACCGGTGGGGAGTTGCCATCATAGGAAATGTGCCAAAGGGGCTTCCAACCTTTTCACTCCCGGCGTTCAGTGTTGAGTCGTTCCGTCTTTTGTTTCCATCGGCCTTGACCATTCTTTTTGTGGGATTTATGGAATCGATTTCAGTCGCCAAAACAATCGCTGCCAGAGAAAAGTATAAAATCGATTCGAATCAGGAACTGAAGGGATTAGGCCTTTCCAATATCGTTGCATCCTTCTTTTCCGCCTATCCCGTTACCGGAGGGTTCTCTCGGACAGCCGTCAACTATGAGGCCGGAGCCCGCACGGGTCTGGCTTCGGTCATCAGCGCAGTCTTGATCATTCTGGTGCTGTACTTTTTCACTCCTCTTTTCCATTATCTTCCTAAGTGCGTCCTGGCCAGTGTCGTCATGGTTGCGGTGATTGGTTTGATCGATGTGAAAGAGGCAAAGCACCTTTTCAAAGTAAAAAAAGCAGACGGATGGACACTGGCACTGACTTTTGTCGTTACCTTAGCCGTTGGAAGCGAGCAGGGGATTCTTATCGGAATGGCCTTTTCCTTGCTCGTCTTTATCTGGCGAAGTTCGCACCCCCATACTGCAGAATTGGGCTATGTCGAAAAAGAAGACGTCTTCCGGAACATCAAAAGATTCCCAGAGGTAAAGACATACCCTGAGGCACTGATCCTGCGTGTCGATGCCTCTCTTTACTTTGCCAATATGGGTTTTTTTGAGGACCGACTGCGAAAAAACCTCATTGAAAGACCGGAGGTCAAATGGGTGATTATCGATCTGTCGGGGGTGAATGATATCGATGCCGTGGCGATCGATGCGTTAGAAGAGGTCATTGAAAACTACCACGGCAAGCAGATTCAATTTCTATTTGCTGGAATGAAAGGGCCTGTTCGTGATCTTGTGGCAAAAGCCGGATGGGAAGAAAAATATGGAGAGCGGATAAAACATCCTTCCATCCAACATGCATTGCAGAGCATCGGATTGCGGGGATGACAAATGGGTTAAAACTCGAATAGAAAGGAGTCTTCAAATAGAAAGGGCTTTCTGATCATTCGTTCGTCAGAAAGCCCTTTTCGTGACAACACATTTCAAACTTCTATAAGATCTTACTTACCCGTAAGGGTGGTAATGTAGGCTGCACCGAGTTTATCGACGTGATCCTTGATATTCTCAAAGGTATTCAAATGATCTTCCTCCTCTTTGAGAAGCTCTTCAAAGACCTCTTTTGAAATCTGGTCCTTCTCCGCGGCACAGACCACAGAAGCGTCATTGTACATTTTGATCGCCTGTGCCTCAAGGCCGAAATCGGTAGCTAACATCTCTTGAATCTTCTGGCCCTTCTTGGCTACGCCGTCCGGTTTTGACGTAGGCTCTCCTTTCAGATACAGAATCCTTTCTGCCAGCTTCTCAGCATGCTTCATTTCCTGAATCGCAATCTCCTTTAATTTGGAAGCTAACTTCCCGAAATCCTGATCCTCCAGTTCATAGTGCTGGGCCATGTACTGAGTGATTGCTGTCAGCTCCCTGGACCTTGCCTGGTTCAATAAATCGATCACCTTTTTGCTCATACGCTCTCCTTTCCTCCATTTGTAGTTTTATGGAATATATTAATTTGTGAGGACTGATTAGTCAAGAGAAAAACAGAAGTTTTTGACTTCTCCACGCTTCCATGGCTTAAACGGTCCTCCGGGCTGTCCCTTGCCGCATTTATAAATCGCAAGCGTTTTAGCCCCCTCACCCCATCCCTCTCCCGCCTGGGGAGAGGGGAAGGATGAGGGGACGTTTGACAGATTCTTTTGAATGTGATATCCATACTCTAAGAAGATGAGGCAAGCCTGCGTAAAAATTCTTCTTCTCTCTCTCCTCGGAATTCTTGTTGATTTCTCCCAATCCACTCTTGTTTCAGCCGCATTGATCACGGACGTGAGAATCTGGTCAGCCCCGGATCACACAAGAGTGGTTCTGGATCTCACCGAACCGATTCAATATGAAAGCTCTTCTCAGGTGAACCCTGCGCAGCTCCATCTCGAAATGAAGGAGACAATTCTCCTGACTAAAAAGAGGGAGTTAAAGGTAAACGATTCCTTTCTATCCAAAATTAGTCTGACCCCTCTTGGAGAAAAGAAGGTCCAGCTGATCCTCCATCAAAAAAGACCGCTTCAAGCTAGTATCCTGACCCTCAAACCTTATCAGGATAAGCCTCACCGTCTTGTGATCGACCTCATCGATCCAGCACAAGAGAAAAAGGAACAAGAAGAGAGACAAAAGCAGAAGGAGACGAGCCCCAAAGGGACAAGGATCGTCGCCATCGATCCTGGCCACGGGGGAGAGGATCCCGGAGCCATAGGTTCCCAAAGGACTATGGAGAAGAATGTGGTGTTGAGGGTGGGAGAAAAGCTCATCCATTTCCTCAACCAGGGCAATGAATGCAAGGCTTTTCTCACTCGGAAACGAGATTATTTTATCCCCCTGGAAGACAGATCCAAGATTGCAAGGGAATACGGAGCAGAATTATTTGTCAGCCTCCATGCCGATGGAAGTTTTAATCCTCAAGCAAGGGGCTCTTCCATTTATTGCCTCTCCCTTTCCGGCGCAACAGACGAAGCCGCCAAGATCTTGGCGGACAAAGAAAATATGTCCAACGTGTTGGGCGGCGCGATCGCCAGACCCTCCATCGCCAAAGACCCTAACCTGAACCAGATTCTCTTAGATCTCATGCAAAACAACTCGATGAAAGAGAGTTTTCGATTTGCCGATTTGTTTCTTGGGAATATGAAAAGCATCAATCATCTAAAATATTCTCATTACCGCCAGGCCAATTTTCTTGTTCTCAAAGCTCCTAACATTCCTTCTGTGCTCGTGGAGATCGCCTTCATCACAAATAGGGAAGATGAGCGTCTGCTTAACCAGGATGATTTTCAAGAAAAATTCGCCAAAGCGCTTGCCACCACTATTAAGAAATATTTCAGGCAGTAACCCCCTCTCCCGTCCTCCCTGACTGTTCCCTCTTCTTGACCCCTCAATTGCGCCCGGGGCTTCAACCTCTGCCCCGGAGAAGACGGAAGATTGACTTTCCGAGGAGGCATGATTAATTTTTAGTCAAAGGAGGTGGAAATTATGAAAAAGATGGAGACAAAAAGTTTTAGTGTTCCTGATGAGGTCAGGAAGTTTGATAAAGGGAAAGTAGAGCTTGTAAATATAGGAGGTGCCACCATCGGGAGAGCTGTATTTGAACCTGGATGGAAATGGTCCACTTCTGTAAAACCCATTGTAAATACGAGAAGTTGTGAGGCTCCTCATTTTCAATACCATGTCTCGGGAACTTTAAAAGTGGTGATGGATGACGGCGCAGAAAAGGAATTAAAAGCAGGCGACGTGTCCTTATTGCCATCAGGTCATGATGCGTGGGTTGTGGGCAATGAACCGGTTGTCGTCGTTGATTTTCAGGGGATGGTTGACTACGCAAAAGCGTCCAAAAGAAAAAAATAATATTGACAAATAGTATCCTTATTGATTAAATGATCATTAGCCACGAAGGTCAGGCTCCTTAGAACCAGGAGAAAAGCGTGGCTTTTTTTATTTTATAGGTGTGAGATGGGGGGAAGTCCAAAGTCAATTGCTGTTATCGATGGCCAGGGAGGTGGGATAGGAAGCGCCATCATTAAGCGCCTGCGGGAAGTTCTGGGTGAAGAGGTCGAGGTTATCGGTCTGGGAACGAATGCGATGGCCACAGGGGCCATGTTAAAAGCGGGGGCCAATAGAGGCGCCTCCGGTGAGAATGCCATTGTTCAAACGGTAAAAAAAGTGGATATCGTCGCCGGGACATTCAGTATTGTCTTGGCTAATTCGATGATGGGAGAGTTAACTCCTAAAATGGCAGAGGCTATTGCCTCATCATCTGCAATCAAATGCCTTCTGCCTCTGAAAATTCCTGAAGTGGAAATCATTGGGACAGCCAAGGAGCCCCTCCCCCATCTGGTTGACCAACTGATTAAACGAATTGAAGAGATCATTCGAAAATAATCCCCCTCACCCCATTCCTCTCCCCCTGCCTACCGGCAGGCAGGCATTGGGGAGAGGGAGTAGGCGAGCGGGAAGGAGGATCCAATGTGTGAGGCTAACGCGTATTTAATTAAGGGAGGTAAAGAAGAGTTAATTCTCGAAGATATCTCTGTTCTTCGGCCCGAGAAAGATGAACTCTATTTGCAAAATATCTTTGGCGAACAGAAGCGGATTAAAGCCCGAATCAAAGAGATGAATCTCATTGATCACCGAATTGTTTTGGAAGAACCCTAAACCTAAGTTCATAAGTTGAAAGTGCCTAAAATGCCTAAAGTTAAATTTTACAAGTAAAGAGTTTTTTAAACTTTTTAACTTTAGTCAATTTAGTTCACTTAGAATTTTAGTCACTTTAAACAGATGGGGCCACGAAGGCATCTATGCACATTCCTGATGGATTTCTAAGCCACAGTATCAATGCCGCCACCTTTGCCATCTCCGCGGGCGCGTGCGCCTATGGAGTGAAGAGGGTAAACCGAAACTTTGGAGAGAAGGAAGTCCCCCTGATGGGTGTGACCGCTGCTTTCATCTTTGCAGCACAGATGATTAATTTTCCCATTGCAGGAGGGACAAGCGGCCACTTCCTTGGAGCTGTCTTTTCCTCCGTCCTTATGGGTCCATGGGCAAGTCTTCTGATCATGACCATTGTCCTAATCGTCCAATGTCTGGGATTTGCAGATGGGGGACTAACGGCTCTTGGATCCAATATCTTCAATATGGGAGTTATTGGAGCATTGGGAGGATACGGCATCTTTTTTGTCCTTTATCACCTCTCTGGAAAGAGTCGAAAAGGGTTCTTCTTCGCCCTGGCCGTCTCCTCATGGCTTTCTATTGTGGCGGGGGCCTCCGCTGCGGCAATTGAGTTAGCAGTCTCAGGGACCTCTCCTTTAAAGGTGGCATTACCGGCGATGGCGGGGATCCATGCACTCATTGGCATTGGGGAAGCCATCATCACGACAACCGCTGTTTCCCTCATCTTAAAAACAAGGCCTGATTTGGTGATCAGTTTTGCCAAGAAAGGAGCCCTCCATGAAAAGACGGCTTGATGGATTGATCTGGATTGGATTGGGTGTATCCCTACTCCTTGCCCTCTTTCTCTCCCCTTTCGCTTCTTCCTCTCCCGACGGCCTCGAAAAGGTCACGGAAATGAAGGGATTTTCAGAAAAAGGAGGAGGCTGGAAAGTCTGGAAATATGCACCTTTTTCCGAATATGCCATCCCGTGGATCAAGAATGAAAAAGTATCAACCGCTCTGTCGGGCCTGATTGGCACTCTCGCCATCTTTTTCATTGCGATGGGTATCGGAAAGTTAATCAAACGATCGACCGCCCAAAAAGCCCTTTTTCTGATGATTCTCTCCTTTAGCCTCTCTTCGCCTGCTTTTGCTTTCCGTCCTCTTACCACAGACGATGCCTACACAGTCGAAAGGGACACGTTCCAATTAGAGGAGGGAATGGCTTTTGAAACCTTGATCTTTTTCCCCGCCCAATCAATGGGGACGGCTGTCTACTTACTTGATAATTCTTGGATTTTCTTCCACTTCCATGTGGAACCATCCAACCTCGAAAAAAATCTTGACCAAATCATTTAAATTTATTATTAAGTAGATATCCCATAATATTTCGATTCGGCCCGAATCAACCCTTCGACTATCCCCGGTCTAAAGTCCGGGGTTTGCCTTCGGCCCGAGCTCAGGCCGAGGGCTCAGGGTTGATACTGAGCGGCGCTTTTGACCCCGTCCTAAAGGCCGGGGTTTGGCGTCGTCGAAGTATCAAGATGACTAAGGGGGGCTAGGTTGGAAAGGGAATATATCAGTATTCTTTTCTTTGGCCATCACACCTCCAGGACCAGGCAGCTGAAGATTAGTAAGAAGTCGTTTAGGATCTCACTCTACCTTTCAGCCTTTACCCTTCTTGTCGCCATTTTCTTCTTGTCCGATTACATCCAAGTCAAGAAAAGGGCTTTCGACGTGTATCGATTGCGCCAGGAGATGAAAGGTCAGACGTCGCAAATTCATTATTTCTTAGCGAAGGTTGAGCAGTTGGAAAGGCAAATCTCCGGATTAAAGGACTTTGACAGGCAGATCCGAATCATTACTAATTTGGAGAGGAGAGAACAAGGAACTGCTCCCTTAATGGGGATCGGCGGGCCCTCCCCTTCGGATATTCGAGAGAAACTCAAAGAAAGGGAAGACGAGAAGGCGCTGATTCTGCAAATGAGAAGTGATATTGAGCGTCTCCAATCGGAGGCCGTCTCCAGTGAGGAAAGCCTCTCCCAACTCCTAAGACTCTTACTCGTCAAAAAGCAGATGTTAGCCCACACTCCTTCCATCTGGCCAGTCCAGGGTTGGTTGACATCGGTATTCGGTTTTCGTACTCATCCTCTTACCGGCTTATCCCAGATGCACGAAGGGTTGGATATTGCAAACCGGGTGGGGACCACCATCATCGCGCCGGCCAGCGGAATCGTTTCGGACATCGAAACGAATCACTTTTTCGGAAAGATTGTGGTAATCTCCCACGGATTTGGAATAACCACTTGCTACGCCCACCTCCACAAAGTTTTCGTAAAATTAAGCCAGAGGGTGGAAAGAGGGGATAAGATCGCAGAGCTCGGTATGAGTGGAAATGCGACAGGTCCTCATCTTCACTATGAAGTAAGAATTAACAACATTCCAACCAATCCAGCGCAATATATTTTGAATTGACATCTCCTCTCCATTTTCCCCTTCCCCCTGCAACCGAGATCCCGAACCAATCCTGAATCAAGTTCAGGACAGGGCCTGCAGGCAGGCAAGGGACAGGGTTTTCAGATACATCTCTCATCAAGAACAAGAATCACTTGACCGGCACGTGCCCCGCGAGCCCCGCCCTTCAGGGCGGGGACTTCAAAGTTTTTTCGCCGGCTTTGATCTCGATCTCCAGCATGTTCTCTTTCGGCGGGAGGGCGCAGATAAATTTCTCGTTGTAAGCACAGGAGGGATGATAGGCCATATTGAAGTCTAACATCATCCTGTAACCAGGCAGGATCTCAGCATCGATATACCTACCCCCTTCGTAAGTCTCTTTCCCGTTGGTCATGTCTTTAAAAGGGATGAAGAGCATATCGCTCAGGATGGATTTGTAGGTTTCAATGGTATAATCCTTTCCATTTAGTTTGAACTGCAACTTTCCATACCGGATATAGCGTTTGTTAGTCCCTTTATTGGTTAAAAAAGTGGCATAATATTTCGGATTATTGATGTGAAAGTTATAACGTTCAATCTGGCTAGAAAAGACATATTGGGAATCAAAAGGATAATATCTCAATCCTTTAAAACTTTTCTTCTCGGCGGGGGTCAGAGGGGATCGTTGGTGTGTCTTAAAAAATTGATCTCTATCTTTTCTCCACTCCATGACGTATTTCTTTTCTTTGGCTAAGAATTCCTTGTCTCCTTCTTCTCCACAGAGAGCCACTCCTTCCAGAAACAAAAGAACTCCAAAGATGAGAAACGCCACTTTCTTTTCCCGGTTTAGCGTCAGCGGAAAGCTTTTGTTCATCGTTAACATCTTATCCAAACTTGCTGATGAATGCAAATAGACCCTCTTCAAGACTCTCTTGAGGGGTTGACAGATGGAAAAGAATCTTATAAATTATCGTTATTCTCACAAAAGAATAACGCACGCTTATGGGAAGGCAATGAAACTCTCCTATAAAGTTTGGCTTGATCATCATGGGAAGGCCTTTGGGGACGGACCCTACGAGCTCTTAAGACAGGTTGACAAA
>PDVJ01000884.1_pt1 | contig 10179 bp, 10 predicted proteins | sample 1369811 | NCBI WGS metagenome assembly PDVJ01 (sample SAMN07795376, study PRJNA414565) | Alkali sediment metagenome, whole genome shotgun sequencing project. | reverse complement strand
CCAGGAATACGCCATCGAGAAGCTGGGCATCGAGACCGTCGAGCTCAAGTGGGGCCAGGGGGCCAAGGACATCGGCGGCGAGGTCAAGATCAAGTCGGTCAAGAAGGCCCAGGCCCTCAAGAAGAAGGGCTACATCGTCCTGCCCGACCCCGAAGACCCCAAGATCATCGCGGCCTTCGAGAAGGGCAGCTTCAAGGAATTCGAGCGCCACTCCCGCCTCGGCATNGTCGAGGAGGANTCGTTCATGGCCCGGGTCGANGAGCTGCGCAAGGCCGGAGCCAAGAACATNTTCCTCAAGACNGGCGCCTACCGGCCGGCCGANCTGGCCCGGGCGGTCAAGTACGCCTCCAAGGCCAAGCTCGACCTNCTGACCGTCGACGGCGCCGGCGGCGGCACGGGCATGAGCCCCTGGCGGATGATGAACGAGTGGGGCATCCCGACCGTCGAGATCTGGTCGCTGACCTGGAAGTTCGCCGACCAGCTGGCCAAGCAAGGCGAGTATGTGCCCGACCTGGCCTTCGCCGGCGGCATCACCTTCGAGGACCAGATCTTCAAGGCCCTGTCCCTCGGCGCGCCCTACGTCAAGGCCGTCGGCATGGCCCGCTCGCCCCTGGCCGCGGCCATGGTCGGCAAGACCATCGGCAACCGGATCAACGACAATCAGATCCCGGTCTACGTCGAGCGGTTCGGGGCGTCGCGGGACGAGATCTTCGTCACCGCCCCCGAGCTGAAGCACCACTTCGGGGACCGGTTCAAGGACCTCCCGGCCGGGGCCATCGGCGTCTACACCTACTTCGAGCGCCTGAACCAGGGGCTCCGTCAGATGATGGCCGGCGAGCGCAAGTTCACGCTCGACTTCCTCAGCCGCGACGACATCGCCGCCGTCACCAAGGAAGCGGCCGACATCAGCGGCATCCCGTTCATCACCGACGTGGACAAGGACGAGGTCCAGAAGATCCTCAAGGCCAAGTAAGAGCCCGAACAGGCCTCCGCCGGGAGGAGGAAGGGCGGCCTTCTTCCTCCCGGCTTTTTTTTATCGTCTGTTCCGGCTATAATGGCCGTGCCCCTCGGAATCAGGCAAGGCGGAGGCCCCGATGATCGTTCTCAAGGACGTTCTGGCCCTTCTCGAGGGCGAGCTTCTGACCCCGACCACATCGCCGGAAGCGGCCTTCCAGAAAGTCTTCGCCTCCGATCTCATGAGCGACGTCCTGACCTCGGCCGAGCCTGGCTGCCTCCTGTTGACCGGCCTGGTCAACTCCCACGTCGTTTGCACCTGCTCGGTGGCCGACCTCGCCGGGGTCGTCTTCGTCCAGGGCAAGCGGCCGGCGCCCGAGGTCGTCTCCGAGGCCGGGACGAAGGGCCTCCCTCTCATCACCACGAAGATGACGATGTTCGAAGCCTGCGCGAAGATCTCCGGGCGGCTCCAGGACGGAGGACATGCCCGCCGCTGAATCCGTCTTCCGCCGGGAGTTCCCCGTCAAGGGCGGCGATTTCGCCAAGGCCGGGGCCGCCGCCTGTGAGATCAAAGAGCTCCTGAAGGAGCTAGGGATCGACTCCGCCACGGTGCGGCGGGCGGCCATCGTCGCGTACGAGGCGGAGATGAACGTCATCATGTACGCCCGGGAGGCCCGGATGGACCTGGCCGTCTCGCCGGACGAGGTCCGCCTCGTCGTCGCCGACCGCGGCCCGGGCATCCCCGACATCGAGCTGGCCATGACGGAGGGCTATTCGACGGCCACGGCCGAGATGAGAGAGCTCGGCTTCGGCGCCGGCATGGGCCTGCCGAACATCAAGAGGAACGCTGACGTCTTCGCCATCGACTCGGAGGTCGGCCGCGGGACGCGCCTCGACATCATCATCCGGACGAACGGACACATAAAGTCATGAACACACCCGACCGGAACTTCCACGCCATACACATCACCAAGGACAAGTGCATCGGCTGCGTCCACTGCATGTCCGCGTGCCCGACCCGGGCCATCCGGGTCGCCGACGGCAAGGCCCGCATCATCGACCAACTCTGCATCGACTGCGGCGAGTGCTTGCGGGTCTGCCCCCACGACGCCGTCCATTCCCATACGACGTCGTTCGCCGCCCTGGATGCCTTCGAATACAAGGTGGCCATCCCCTCGACGGTCATCTACGGCCAGTTCGGATCATCGGTCGTGCCGAACGAGATCCTCTCGGCCATGCGCCGCGTCGGCTTCGACGAGGTCTACGACCTCAGCTCGATCTGCGAGCTCAACTGCGCCGCGACCGAGGAATACCTCAACGAGCATCCCCAGCCCCGGCCCTACATCACGTCGACCTGCCCGGTCGTCGTCCGTATCGTCCAGCGTCGCTACCCGTCCCTGTGCGGCCAGATCCTACCGATCGAGCCGCCGCGGGAGATCGCGGCCAAGATCCTCCGGACTATCCTGCCCAAGGCCCTGGGCATCCCTCCGGAGAAGATCGGTATCATTCACATCACGCCCTGCTCGGCCAAGATCGTCTCCATCAACAGCCCGGCGACGCTGGCCAAATCCTATCTCGACGGGGCCATCTCCATCCGGGACATCTTCCCCCAGATCCTCAAGGCCCTGCGCAAGAGCGAGGAGGATGCCCTCATGCGGCACCTCTTCCCGGAGACGCTCTTCAGCGGTGTCGGGGATCCGGGACACCATGCACGTCCTCGATCAGGTCGAGGGCGGACTCCTGCAGGACATCGATCTCCTCGAGTGCACGGTCTGCCCGGACGGCTGCGTTGGCGGCCCCCTCGGCGTGGAGAACCGGTTCCTGGCGAAGAGCCGGATCTTGGAGCTCGTCGCCGCCGCGGGCGAGCACGCGGTCGTCGACCAGAAGGACGTCAGCCGCCTTTATCACAGGAACTTCCTGTCGTTCGACCATCCGGTCTCGCCGGCCGAAACGCGCCCTCTGGACGGCGACCCAGGCGAGGCCATCCGCAAGGCCAAGCTCAGGGACAAGCTCTTCGCCCGGCTGCCCTTGAAGGACTGCGGCGTGTGCGGGGCGCCCGATTGCCGGACCTTTGCCGACGACATCGTCCGGGGCTACGCCCGGATCGAGGCCTGCCCCTTCGTCGTAGAGCCGGCGGCGAAGCCGGTGAAGAGGAAGAAGAAGGAGAAGCGATGACCCTCAACGACCTGGCGACGCGTCTCGAGCTCACCGTCTTCACCCCCGGGATCCCTCTCGACCGGCCGGTCCAGGGCGGCTATGCGAGCGACCTCCTCAGCGACGTCATAGGACGGTCCCGCAAAAACGACGTCTGGGTGACCATGCAGGTCCACCCGAATATCGTCGCCGTCTGCGTCCTCAAGGAGCTGGCGGGGATCATCCTCGTCGGCGGACGGGAGCCCGCGGCGGAGACGCTCGGCCAGGCGGAGCGGGAGAGGGTCCCCATCCTCGGGACCAGCCTCGCGGCGTTCGAGCTGGTCGGCCGGCTCTACGGGATGGGCGTCCGGGGCGGCTGATGGAGCTCCGGCGCCTCAGGGCCGACCTCCACGTCCACACGTGCCTGTCGCCCTGCGGCGAGCTGTCGATGTCGCCGCGCGCGGTGGTCGAGCGGGCCCGGGACGCGGGCCTCGACATCATCGCGATCACGGACCATAACACGACGGAGAACGCGGCCGCGGTCGTCGAGGCCGCCCGCGGGACGGGCCTCGCGGTCCTCCCCGGGATCGAGCTGACGACGGTCGAGGAGGCCCACCTGCTCGGGCTCTTCGATCCGGGCGCCGACCTCGGGCGTTTCCAGGAGGAGGTCTTCCGGAACCTCCCCGACGTCCCCGGGAAGCGCAAATACGTCGAGGACCAGGTCGTCGTCGACGCCGAGGATTACGTCACCGGCTTCAGCCCGCGATGCCTCTTCGGCGCGACCCTCTTCTCCGTGCAGGACGCCGTCGGCCTCATCCACGGCCACGGGGGGCTGGCCGTCGCCAGCCACGTCGACAGGGGATCGTTCAGCATCATCTCCCAGCTCGGGTTCATCCCGCCCGGCCTGGGGCTCGAGGCGGTCGAGGTCTCGCCCCGCACGGGGGCCGCCGAGGCCCGGGCCGCGCTCGGCCTCGGCGAGGATCTGCCCATCGTCCGGTTCTCGGACGCCCACAAGCCGGACGAGATCGGCACGGCCGTGACGGAGTTTCTCGTCGCCGCTCCGACGATCGAGGAGATCCGCAAAGCCCTGGCCGGCCGGGACGGACGGAGGACGGACCCGTCATGATGGAGGACCTGTCTCTCCACGTCCTCGACATCGTCGAGAACGCGGCCGCGGCCGGCGCCCCGCGCATCTTCATCTCGGTTACCGAGGACGCGGCCCGGGACGTTCTGACCCTTCGCGTGACCGATAACGGCCGAGGCATGTCGGCCCGGGAACAGGCGCGCGCTCTCGATCCGTTCTTCACGACCGGCCGGAAGCGGACCGGGCTCGGCCTGCCGTTGCTGGCCCAGACCGCCGAGCTCAGCGGCGGGAAGGTCGTCCTCGAATCCGCGCCAGGCCGCGGGACGCGGGTCACGGCCCGGTTCCGTCTCGGCCACGTCGACCGGCCGCCGCTGACCAAGGTCCCCGAAACCCTGATGACCCTGTTCTTCGGCCACCCCGGGATCGGCTTTCGCTATCGCCACACCCATAACGGGGCGACATTCAGCTATTTCCGCAGAGGGGCCCGGGACGGAGCCGTCGTCCCCTCGGAGATCGCCGGGACCAGAGCGGCGCTTCGCGCGGGGCTCGAGGGGATCGGGGCGCTGTGACCGTCAGCGGGACGGCGACTGGCCGAGAGTTCTGTTGAGGCGATCGAGCGCGGCCCTGGCCCGGCGGACGCTCTCCTCGTTCTCGCCCTGCGAGTTTTTGAGGTAGAGCGAGAGATACTCGGCGGCCTCCTTGAGCCGGCCGATCTTCTCGCAGGCCACGGCCATGTTGAAATACCCCACGGCCGTCGGCCTGATGGCCAGGGCCTGGCGGAGCCGGGAGACGGCCTGTTCATATTCCCCGAGGTAGGAATGGGCGATCCCGGCGTATTGATAGAAAGCCTGCTCTTCGGGGAAATCGGCGATCAATCCGTCGTAGACGGCGATCGCCTCCTTCAGCCGGCCGCCGTAGGCCAGGTTCGAGGCCAGGTTGGCGCGCAGGAACCGGCTTTCCGGCTCGACGGCCAGGGCGCGCTCGTAGACTTCGCGGGCCTCGTCCTTGCGGCCCGAGGCCTCGAGGATGCCGGCCCGGACCGTCAGGGCATCGACGTTCCGGGGATCCAGGTCGAGGACCCGGTCCATCGTGGCCAGGGCCTGGCCGGGAGGCCTGGACGATGGCCAGATTGACATAGGCTTCGGGGGAGTCGGGCACTTCCCCGAGAATATCGAGGTGGGCCTTCTCGGCCTCAGCGAACTTCCCTTCGGATTCGAGGATCTGGGCCCGCTGGACGAGCTGGAGAAGCGCGATCTTGTCCTTCGGATCGGGCGCGGTCTCGCCGGGCTTGGCCGGGGCGAGGTTGACGTACCCCAGGGACCGCAGCCGTTCCCTGTCCTCGGCCCGGCCCGAGGCCTCCCCGGCCGCGGCGCCCGGGCCCTGGCTCCGCCGGAGGATCTCCTGCTCCAGCTTCTTCGCCAGCTCCCCCGCCCTGCCGGCGGAGGACCCGAAAAGGTTGGCCCGTTCCAACGGGTCGGCCCGGAGGTCGAATAGCTCGGGGCGGGGCGATTGGACGAGCTTCCAGCGTTCCGAGATCAATCCGACGAGCTCCGACCAGCCGAAATTCTCCCGGGGATAGAACGTCTCGATCAGGGCGTCGAGGTCCGCTCCCGCCCGGCCAGCCATCCATGGGACGAGGCTCTGTCCCTGCATGCCCGCGGCGTCGCGCTCGAGGCCGATAGTCTCCAGGATGGTCGGCGCGACGTCGACGAGACGGACGGCGCTGTCGACGACCCGGGGCCGGCGGAAAACGGCCGGGTCGCGGAAGATGAGCGGGACGCGGAGCGTCTCCTCGTAGAGAAAGATGCCGTGGCCCTGCTCGACTTTGTCGCCGAAGCCTTCGCCATGGTCGCCGGCGACGACGACCAGCGTCTTTTCGAGGAGTCCCCGGTCCTCGAGCGACTCGAGGACGGCGCCCACGTAGCGGTCCATGTAGGCGATCTCTCCGTCGTAGGGCCGGCCGGCCGCCTCTTCCCGAAAAGGCGGGGGCGGATCGTAAGGGAGGTGCGGATCGTAGTAATGGACCCAGACGAAAAAGCGTTCCGAGCCCCGGCCCGCGAGCCAGCGGGAGAACCGGGCGAACGTCGCTTCGGCCCGGCGCTCGGCGTTGGCGCTCTTCAGGGGCAGCTGAGCGTCGAAGGTGTCGTCGTAGACGTCGAAGCCCCGGCCGATGCCGAAACGGGAGTCGACGGAGAAAGAGGAGACGAAAGCGGCCGTAGCGAAGCCCCGGGACCTCAGGATGTCCGCCAGGGTCCCGATCTTCGGCCCCAGCTCGTGCCCGTTGTTGCGGACGCCGTGGGCGACCGGATAGAGGCCCGACATGATCGAGGCATGGGCCGGCAGGGTCAGGGGGGCCGGAGCGTAGGCGCGGGCGAAGCGGACGCCGTCGCGGGCCAGGCCGTCGAGAGCGGGTGTCCGCGCCGCGCCGTAGCCGTAACAGCCCAGGCGGTCGGCCCGGGTCGTGTCGAGCGTGATGAGAAGGACGTTGTGCGCCGAGGCGGCCTCGAGGTCGACGCCGCCATTCCCGGCCCGGCGCGTCAGGATATATCCGGCGGCGGCGAGGACGACGACGGCCGCCGCGACGCCGAAGGCCGCGCGCGGCCGGCGGCGGACCGGCCTGCCGGCAGCGGTCGGATCCGGCGCGCCGGGACGCCGATTCTCCTTGCTTCTAGGTTTCGCGCGGCTCATAGATATCCCAGATTAGGGGATTCCGCGAAATAGTCAAGAAAAAAGGGCCCGCCCCCCGCGGGGCGGGCCCTGGCCGTTGCGAGGACGGACGGCGCCCGGTCAGAACGAGAACTTGAGACCCAGGCGGGCCGTCCAGGTGTTGAACCGGGTGCTCCAATCCCCGTAGTTGGAGTGCGCGATCCCTCTGGAGGCGATGATGTCCATGTAATCTTCGACGAACGAGCCTTCCAGGATGGCCTTGTAATACTGGTTGCCGCTGAAGGTGCTGCGGTTGGGGGTGTTGATCCTGTCCGTGATCGTCGACGTGTTGGTGACGTTGTTGATCTGGAGGTTGATCGAGGCCCTATACTTACCGGCGAACTTCAGGGTGTAATCCAGATAGATATCGGCCCAGAAGGTGAACGGCAGCCGGCCCAGGTCCTCGCGTCCTTCGACATAGAAGTACTTGGAGTTGAAGAGGACCTCCGGCCGTAGGCGACGGCCCCGACGGTCAGCCCGAACGGGAAGGAATAGGACCCGAAGGCCTTGATATAATGGGTCCTGTCTTGGGGCAGGGCGCCGGTGAGCACATTGCCGTACCCGTCGTACCCCATGAACCAGCGGTCGAAATCCTGCTCGACACCGGGGCCCAGGCGGCCGCCCTCGTCGGAGCTGCCGAGGCCGGAATAGTCCCCGTAGACGCGGCTCCAGGTGTAGTTGAGCCCGCCCTGCCAGTTGTCGCTGAATCTTTTTTCGAAAGCGACGTTGACGCCCCAATAATCGCGCGTCGCCTTGGGACATTGCCAGAGATCGTACGTCAGGCCGTCGTCGGCTGTCCCGAACCTGTTGTCGGGGCCGGGGTCGGTCCAGGTCTCGATGAACTGACCGCCCTCGGAGATCGGCCTGGTTACGCCGTAGCCGGGGTTGGCGATCCACCAATCCTGATAGACCCTGAAGGTCCCGTCCGTATTCTCTTCCGTCCGCCAGACGCCGACGTCCTCGATCGTCCGGAGCAGGTGCGTGTTGACGACCGGGACCGACAGGGACGTCGTTTCCCACAGCTTCTTCTCGACGCCGAACGAGATCTCCCTCTGGGAGGTCGGCTTCAGGTCCGGATCGACCCGGTCGAAGGACGGCGGCAGGTAATCCATGGATCCCGCGTATGTATTGCCGGCTTCCTGGGCGGCGGCGTCGTCGAGCACGCCGTTCGCGGCGATCGTCGTCCAATCCGGGTCCTGGAGGGCGTAGATGTCCTCGACGCGCTTCGAGCCGCCGAAGGTCAGCTGGCCGAGATAGAGCTTCATGATGTCGTTATAGATGCCGTAGCTGCCGAAGATCTTCAGGCTGGAATCCCCGAAAACGTCATAGATCACGCCCAGCCGGGGAGCCACGGAATCGCCGAGATCGAACGAGATGGGCTTGGGCGAGTACCCGGGGTTGCTCGCGGCGTCCGTGAAGGCCGGCATGTACTGGCTCTCGGCGCGGAGGCCGAGATTGAGCGTCAGCTTGTTGCTGATCGTCCAGCTGTCCTGGACGTAGAGCGACAGGTTGTTGCTCGAGCTGTCCCAGACGCTGCCATAATCCGACGTGAACGAGCCCCGGATGAAATAGTATCCGTAGGCGCCGTAATAAGGGCTGGTCGGATCGGCATCGACGCCGACGTCGTAATCCAGGGTGCTGTTGTTCTGGCCCCAATAGAGGTAGACGCAGGGATGCTTCGCGCCGGTAAAGCGGTTATCGTACAGGTAGTTGTAGCCGATGCCGGCCTTGAGGGCGTGCTCGCCCTTCCAATCCAGGTAATACGAAAAGTCCAGGTTGTTGCTGATCTTCCCGCGCTTGTAGTAGAGGGTCGTCTGGTTGATGGCGCTGGACGACCAGTTGGGGCTTTGGATCAGGTCCGGATTGGCCAGGAAGAAGGGATCCGAGGCGTAGCTCGAGTTCGACGTCCCGAAGAAATAATACGTGGCGTCGGGAGGGGTGATCTGCTCGTTGGTCGTATCCTGCTCGTGCCAGCCGCCTCGATAGCTGATGAGCATCCTATTGCCGATGGAATAATCCGCGGTCAACGAGGCGCTCATGTTGGGATAATCGTATCCTTCCTGCCCCCAGGCATAGTTCTCGGTGCTCGTGCCGGCGATGCTGGGGAGAGCGCCCCGGTAGTTGGTGAAGTTGTTGATGAAGCCGGCCCCGATACGCAGGCCCGGGAGCGGAGCGGACGTGAGCCGGATCGAGCCGCCCAGGCCCTTGTTCTTGTTCGTGAAGGTCTGGAAGTCGTCCGGGTAAGTCCCCGTCCGGTCCTCGAAATCCCGCAAGGCGCTCGTCTGGTTGTACATCGGGTTGATCGAGCCGAAGAACCAGAGCTTGTCCTTGATGATATAGCCGCCGAGGCTGAACACCAGCTCGTACCGGTTGTACCGGTCCCGGTCCGAGCCCCCGTTGAAGTAGAGCTCGTCGTAATTCACGTATTCGTAGACGTAGCCGGAGGCGTAGGGGTCGCGCCTGAGGAAGTCCCGGGAGGGCCCTTGCATACCCTGGTGGTTGTTCTCGTAGTAGCCGATGACGTCGCCGTGGAACGCGTTGCTGCCGGACCGGGTGATGATGTTGATGACGCCGCCCATCGAGCCGCCGTACTCGGCGCCGTAGCCCGACGCCGTGACCTTGACCTCCTCGAGGAGCTCGAGAACGACGTTCTGGGGAGCGCCCCCGTAATGGAAGTCCGAGATGTCGGCCCCGTCCGCGTAAAACATGTTCTCGGGCCCGGTCGCGCCATCGACCGAGATCCCGGCGGTATTGGACTCGTACTGAACGCCGGGAATGGTGCTGATCAGCGAATCGAACGACCGGCCGCGAGGCAGGTTCAGGTAGGTCTCCTTGGTCATGACCTGGCCCTTGACCGTGCTCCTGACGTCGATCAGGGGGGTTTGGCCGACGACCGTGACCTGCTCCTCGAGCGTGGCCGTCTCGAGCGTGACGTTCATGGTGATCGTCTGCGACAGCTCGAGCAGGATCCCTTTGCGGATGAGCGTCTTGAATCCGGGGAGAGAAAAGGTGATCTCGTAGGTTCCGGACGGCAGGGCCATCAGGCGGTAATTACCGTCCGCGTCCGTGACCGTCGCGGCCGTTCCCACGAGTTTGGGGCTCTTGGCCTCGACGTTCACGCCCGGAAGGGAGCCTCCCTGCTGGTCGACGGCGCGGCCGTTGATCCGTCCCGTCGACGTGAGCTGGGCGAACGCCGATCCCGTGGCGCAAAAGCAGACGACAAGAGCGAGAACGAGGAATCTTTTTTTCATTCGCATTTGCTCCGATGCATGAGAACCGTTGAATCGCTTTCCCTGCGGCGG
>PDVJ01000880.1_pt1 | contig 10189 bp, 11 predicted proteins | sample 1369811 | NCBI WGS metagenome assembly PDVJ01 (sample SAMN07795376, study PRJNA414565) | Alkali sediment metagenome, whole genome shotgun sequencing project. | reverse complement strand
TTTCCATCACCATACATTATCTGCAGCTTGACAGCATTGATGATGGCGTTTATTACGCCCAGCTTGTACTCTCGGCTGATCATCACAAGGAGTATCTGGACTGCCGTCCCAGCGATGGCATTGCCCTAGCACTCCGCGCAGATGTACCGATATTTGTCGATGAAAACGTGCTTGTGTCGGCTGGCCAGAAAACGGCAGATCTCCCTCCTATGGTTGACCTGTGTGGAAATGGCAATTTTTTAATTCTGTAGTAATAAATATGAATCGATTCGTTTAAGACCAGAATTATGTGATTTATATGATGGACTTCCGCTTCAGGGCCTCTCCGAGGCACGGCGGGCAGTGAGAGTTTTTTTTGGAATAGTCGTTTTGATCCGCCGCGGGGGCGCCCCGTCGGGGGCGGTGGCATCCATCGTAACTGATGAATAATGGGGTAACAATCCCGAATCATATTTGAATACTACGACCATCATTAAGAAATGCAGTTAAATAAAGGACTTATGCAAGCATATTGAAAACAAAAGTTTTTCACGTAATTCTCCTTTTTATGAACTATGAAATGAAAAGTAAATGCACAATCAATAACGGATCAGTATCCCTTTTCCGCACCTGCACTTTAGCGTGATACTGATGAACTACCCTGTTTAGGTTTTATCAATTTTTTTAAAAAGAACCGAAAGAAATGGAATTCCTGTGAGCGTTCAGATTGTTTTTAAATAAATATTCTGCAGTTCCTATTTCCGCCGCCGTTCAAGTTCCTGCATCACATCGGACAGGTCTATGTCTGCTGCCCGCAACGCAACGAGAAGGTGAAATATGAGATCAGACGCTTCCTCGACTATACGCTCGTTCATTCCGTTTTTTGCTGCAATAATAAATTCTGTTGATTCCTCACCGACCTTTTCGAGCACCTTATCGATACCCTTGTCGTCCGTGAGCAGCCGGCTGGTATAGGATTCCTGCGAGGGGTTTTTTGCCCTTTCTCCAATAACAGACCAGATCTCTGCGATAACCGCAGGATCAACCGTAACTTTCATGGTTCCTCCTGTACAAGAAGAACTTCCCCGACATCCAGACCAAAGAACCTCCGCGAGAGGATGCGCGCTTTTTCGATATTACACCCTGCTTTTCCGATGGCGATACCAAGGTCGCTTCTCTGCTTCACAAACACATTCAATGGCCCGTTTTCTGCACCCCGTTCAATACTCACCACTTCAGCCGGTTTGAAGATATTGGTGATAAATTCTTCCGGAGTCTCCGCATACTCCACCATCTCAATCCGCTTGCCGAGCACACTCTGAAGACGTTTGATATTATCTCCTTTTTTCCCGATCGCAAGCCCCATATCCCCCTGGCGGATCACGTAGATCACCCGGTCAAAACGATCATCGATCACGCAGTCGAAGGCAGTGGATTTTGTAAGAATTCTTAACTCCTCAATATACCTTCGCTCTTTAAAGCCGATATTGCGTTCCATATCAAAATCAATCCTATTGTATCCGCAATTTCTGGGATATTCGAAATTTTTGCTGTCAGATTTTTTTCCGGAAAACCCGGATGATGCACTGTGCTTTAAGAGATGATCATACGCTGCTTATGTAAAAAAGTTGTGAAGAGATCCTGACAGATTACCGGATTGAGTACGTGACAGATACCTGTGCAGTTACTGTTATATCCCCGGGCTGTATCGGTGTTGGCGCTGCTGATTTTACCATAGCGTCGCCTGCCTGGTAATTCTCAAACAGTACGGGGGCATACCCTCCGCTGATATCGGCATTTTTTACACCAGTAATCGTAGTACCGAGGGCAGCTGCTACGGTGTCAGCATCTGCGCGGGCACGCGACACCGCTTCTTTCAGGGCTTCGGTCCGGAGTACCTGTGCCTGTTCATCGGAAAGCAGGAACTGGATTGAATTTGCCTGGTTTATGCCGTTTGCAACTGCGATATCAATCACTTCACCAGTCCGGTTCACATCATGGAGCGTTACTGTCAGGGAGTTTGTCACATGATATGTCCTTATTTTCTGATCAAGGAGGGGTTTTGAGTAGTCATCATACACCGGATAAATTGTGTACCCGGTCGTTTTGAGCGCATCCTTCGGCAGACCAGCCTTAACGAGAGCATCGATTACCTTTGCCATCTGTACGGCATTCGCCTTCTGTGCGACTTTTACCTCAGGATTCTCGGTCTCAACCGCAAAGGTAATCTGAGCCCTGTCAGGAGTACCGATCACATTACCGCTGCCGGTTGAGTGAATCACATTTTCATCACAGGTTGCGGTCGTTGCTGCTCCAACGGTTCCGATGCATGTCATCCCAAGAATAACAATGACCAGAGTGAGGAAAGAGATCTTTTTCATCATGGTTATCGTTTGATCTTATCCGGAATGGAGGTTAAAGCTTGCCGTAACTACGAAAATACTGGCATTTATCTATGCAAACCTGCTCACCCCCAAACTACAATATAATTGAGCACGTATAGTACCCCGATAAAGCATGGGAGCGACAATCGTAGAGAAAATATTTTCCCGGAAATGTGGCAGGGACATTCGAGCTGGTGAAGTGGTCATGGTCCCTCTTGACGGGGCGATGATCCATGATATAACCGGCCCCCTTGCAATCCAGAAGTTCTACGAAATGGGGGGATCAAAGGTTTTTGACCCCGAACGCGTCATCATGCTCTTTGATCACCAGATACCCGCAGACTCCATTCCCGCTGCGGAGAACCATGTCTATATGCGGAGATTTGCAGCAGAGCAGCGGATCCACAATTATGATATAAACGAAGGTGTCTGTCACCAGGTTGTTGTCGAGAAAGGGCGGGCAGCACCGGGAGAGATCGTGGTCGGTGCGGATTCCCATACCTGCATGTACGGTGCAGTCGGTGCGTTTGCTACCGGCATCGGTTCAACCGATATGGGATTTGTCCTGAAGTATGGTGCCCTGTACTTCAAAGTGCCCGAGACCATTCGTGCGGAGGTCTCCGGTAAATTCCCCTGGCGTGTCGGGGCAAAAGACCTGATCCTGTCCATCGCTGCAGACATTGGTGCTGATGGGGCAACCTACAAGGCGATCGAATTTACAGGAAAAACTATCTCAAAACTCGATATGGCAGGGCGGATGACCTGCTGCAATATGGTCATCGAGATGGGAGCAAAGGCAGGCATCGTCGCTCCGGACAAGATTACCTGGAAATACATGAAAGGGCGGCGAAAGATGAAACCGTTCACGCTGGAGAGCGATGAGGATGCAGACTATGGAGTAAAACGGTCCTACAATGTCTCGGGTATGGAGCCACAGGTTGCGGTACCGCATAATGTGGATACCGGTATACCAGTGGGCAAAGTTGCCGGTACACAGGTAGACCAGGTATTCATCGGTTCGTGTACGAACGGGCGGTTTGAGGACCTGAAGGAAGCTGCTGAGGTGCTGGGCAGGAAGAAGTTCAACCCGAACGTCCGGGTCATCATCATCCCGGCATCCCGGGATGAATATGTAAAAAGCCTGCGTGCAGGACTCATCGAGAAGTTCGTGAAAGCCGGCTCACTCGTGGAAGCACCGTGCTGCGGTCCCTGTATGGGAGGGGCATTCGGGCTGCTGGCACCCGGAGAGGTATCCCTGTCAACCTCGAACCGGAACTTCAAGGGGAGACAGGGGAGCACAGAAGGCAAGGTGTACCTCTGCTCCCCGGCAACTGCAGCTGCAAGCGCAATGACCGGTGTGATCACCGATCCACGGGAGGTCTGATCATGAGAGTCTGGAAGTTTGGAGACGATATCGATACGGATGCAATAATTCCTGGCAGGTTCCTGACGATCTATGATCCCAGGGAGCTGGCAAAGCACGCCTTTGAGGGGACAAGAGATGAGTATGCGAAACAGGTAAAAGCGGGTGATATTGTAGTCGGAGGGAGTAACTTCGGCTGCGGATCTTCCCGTGAACACGCCCCGCTCGCCCTCATCGGGGGAGGTGTGAACATTGTGGTCGCACAGTCGTTTGCCCGAATATTCTTCCGGAATTCGATCAATGTCGGGGTACTTCCCGTAGTCTGCAGGGATGCAGGCAAGATTGCTGATGGGGCAAAGGTCACCCTGAACCTTAAGAAAGGCTTCATCGAAGCAGGTGGGAAGCATTTTACGATCGAGCCGGTGCCGGAGTTCATGCAGGGCATCATCGATGCCGGAGGGCTTGTGGAATATGCAAAGAATCTGAAGGAATTACCGGTATGTACAAAATCGCGAGCATAGGCGGAGACGGGATCGGCCCGGAGATCATTGCCGAAGGCAAGAAGGTACTGGAAGCTGCAGGAGAACGGTTCAACTTCGATATCCAGTGGACCGATTTTGATATCGGGGCTGACCGGTTCATTCATTCAGGGAAACTCGTCACCGAGGATGAACTCAGGGACCTCTCGAAATTCAGGACAATCTATTTCGGTGCCATTGGCGACGAGCGGGTGACGCCGGGCATCCTTGAAAAAGGCATCCTCTTAGCGCTCCGCTTCCATTTCGACATGTACGTCAACCTCCGGCCCATCAGGCTCCTGAAAGGGGTAGAGACACCTTTAGCGAACAAGACTCCTGCGGATATTGATTTTGTTGTAGTCCGGGAGAACACCGAGGACTTTTATGTCGGGATAGGGTCACGGTTTAAAAAGCACGAGAAGAAGGAACTGAATGTTGTCCGCGAAATGTACAGCGTCAGGTTCGGCCTTGACGTCGAGAGTGATGCAGAGGAGATTGCCTACCAGATCGGGGTGATCACCCGCGAGGGGTCACGACGTGTCCAGACCTATGCTTTTGACCGTGCGCAGGCACGGAAGAAGAAACGCACTTCAGTCGACAAGGCCAACGTGCTCTCGGAAGTGTACGGGCTGTGGCGGGACGTTTTCACAGAAACCAAAAAGAACTATCCCGATGTCACAACCGAGTTCACCTTCGTCGATGCCATCACCATGTGGTTTGTCAAAAACCCTGAGTGGTTCGATGTCGTGGTCACCCCCAACATGTTTGGGGACATCATTACTGATCTCGGTGCAATGATCCAGGGCGGGCTCGGGCTTGCACCGGGAGGGAACATCAATCCGAAGGGCACCTCAATGTTCGAGCCTATTCACGGTTCAGCACCGAAGTACAAGAATATGGGTGTAGCAAACCCTGTTGCCACGATCTGGGCCGGGTCGTTACTGCTCGATCATATCGGGGAGCACAAGGCTGCTGCTGCAATCGTCACTGCCATCGAGCAGAGTATACAAGACGGTATGGTAACAAAGGATATGGGCGGTACGGCAAGAACGACGAAGGTGGGATCGTATATCGCTGAGTTGGTAAAGAAAGGGCAGTAAATTTTTTTTTGCGTGCAACCGCCTTCCTTGCCGCATCCTTCAGCGTCAGTCCTGGATGAGCTTTTTTAAGTCCTTGGGAAGTTCAGGAAATTCTTCATCCTCTTCCTCATCTGAACCGCCCGAGATAATATACCGGAAATAATTAACCGGCCCTTTTGTACCAGAGGATGAGACGGGAGTCTTAGTGCGTTTATTGACACTGAAATCCCTGAAGAGATCTTCAGCCTCGGCAACCGCTTCTTCCACCAGCTTTTTCTCGGTTATATCCACTATGGAGCCAACAATTGAGATGGTCTTCCCGTTCTTCACAACCGGAATCTCGTTGACCTCAACCCAGATGATGTGTCCGTCCTTTCCGGCCAATTCCAGCCGGTAGGGGGGTTCGCGTCTCCCGGATGAAATTGCCCTGATCGTTCGTTCAAGTCCCGCGGCATTCAGGGGATTATCAGTAAGATAATCAGTCCATATACGTTTCCCTGCATACTTGCGGCACCCCAGCAGTGTGCGGATTCTCGGACTGACAAATGTCACCACGTGATCAGGATTATGGGAATAGTACATCTGATTCCCACTCTCAAGAACGAACATGAGCTCGTCATCTTTCTTTTTAATTGCTTTCTGCCCATGTTTGATTCGGGTGATATCCCGACCGGATGCAACGATTGCCAGAACCGAGGTACCATTTTCAAGAATCGATTGCGCAGACCAGCTGATGCATCGCATTCCTTTTGGCGTGTGTATCCATTGTTCAACAGTACAGGAAAAAGGGGGGCGGAAGAGTTTCATCATCTGCGTGGCGATGACATCTGAATAGCGTTCACCGGTAACCGGCATAAAAACACTGCCCACCAGATCCTCCCGGGTTTTTCCGAGCATATGGCAGTACGCAGAATTTACATACAGAAGACGGCCCTCCGGACTGAACTCGACGATAAGATCCTGTAGTGACTCGAGAAGGTCCTGATAAAAATTCTCCGTATCTGCCATGATTCCCGCCCCCTTCATGCGTTGTTGAAAAAGATGTTCCCTTTTAAATAAAAAGGATTCTTCATCTTTACTCAGAATCATCTGTTGCAGGACTATTAATGTTGTACGATATGTGCAGATTCCTGATCTCTCAGGATTATACCGATGCAGATATTCGCTTCTGATCCTGTGAAACTCTTCGCATCCTCAGCTGCAGGGTCTGTTCCGGTATCTTCACGATAAAGGCATACCGATCTTTTCCGTACATCACGTTACGAAGTGCTTTAAGGGAAACGGTGAAACTTCCGTCACTGAAAAGATCTATGTTCAGGGCTTTACCGGACACTGATACCTGAGCAAGGCCACAGGTGGATCCCAGATAGTAATTCCAGTTATGAGTAAGCTCTTCGATCTGGACAAATACCCGGCCAGTGATCGCACCTGCAAGACCAGCTACACAAAGCGCATATCGTGACCCGTGGATATGTATCTCGATTACTTCGTGCATGACCCCGTCACTGTCAAATGCCCTGATTCCGGTCCTCTGGAGATATCCTGCCTTTTCCATCATACACGACCACCTTCTGTCGTACAACGGCGTTGGGAGTATGGGTATATAATCCATCAGCCTGCGCGGGGTGAAAGTGAGCAGAAGACCTTCAAACGAATGGCTTTGGTACCGGAAACGGGCAGGTATGCTCTTTTGTTATCTTTTCCTGTCCATGCATGCGTTCAGTACATCCTCCACAAAGGAGAGGGTGCCCGCAATACCTGCAACGGAATGCGGGGCTAATTTCACCATCCCCCTGAGGGGTGGTGTCAGGCCGACAAAAGCCCGCCTGCTATCCACGGACCGTTCAAACGATGACCCAATGACAAGATCGGGATTACACTGTTGGATAAGGGAAGTTACTTGGGAAAATCCCTGAACATGCCCACACGGATAAGGAGAGACACCTGGTTCGTTGCGGGCACCAATATACAGGATATCTGCATCAAGGTAATGCTTCAGGGTTCCCGCTGCAAATGTTGCATAGGAAAAACCGCCAAAAATTACTGCCTGAGGGGGATCAAACCTGCGGAGAAACTTATCACATACCCTGACAATTCTTTCATCTTCCCGTTCAATTTCTCCGTCAACCGGACTGATATCTGCTTCCGGATATACCGAGGCAATTCTCTTAAATGTAGTGCTTATCTCTTCAAACCCAAGTGTCCCACCCAGCCACGAACCGACACCACTGGTAAAGTCCATGTTTGTTCCTACCGTATATGCAGCGGCATGCCCCACACGCTCAAGTCGATCCGAGCAAAAAACAGTGCCCACGGGTACCGATGCACAACCCAGCAACCGCACAATTTCCCGCACATTGCCACCGGAAAATGGATCGAAAAGACAGGCACCATCAATGTTTATCCCTTCTTTGTCGGGATCAACCGATGGTGCAAGCACAGACAGGGCCTTTTTATATCCGGTCTCCACATCTCCCGAAAAACCCGGGCTGTCGATAAGGATCGTATCATAGTTTTTGAGCATCGACCGTACATCCTCACCAAGTACCGCGGGAACGCAGGTCATAACCACGGCAACCTTTTTACCCTTCTCAGAAAGCCCGTCAAGCACTTCGTGCAGTCGCTGCTCTGACCCGAAAATCACCTCGTTCTCCAGGATAAAGGTGCCATGGAGAGGCACGTGGAGAAGCGTTGCAGGATAATAGTAGCACCCGCTTGAGCCATGGATCACCACGGTAATTCCGTCAAAACCGGCAAGACATGCCGCAGCTCCGGTCATAGCACACGGCCAGAGAGGATTTTCACACTCAGGCATGGATTGCTCGCCTCCACCGGTGAAGCATCCTCCTGATCCCTGTCGTCCCCACAGGAGGGGATATCTCAAGGGGAACCCTGCATCCATCTCGATCCAACGTAATACCGATCCGGTCTGCAACTTCGGAGGCCATCCTCAATGTATCAGAGTCTGTAAGGGCAGGATCAAATGTTATTGAAATGCCGGTAATATCGTTAAATTCTGCAAGGATCTCTTCCTGCAGGGCCTTTTCCTCACGTACTGCTCGCAGGTATTTCACGCCAAAACTATCTGCAACAGACTCAAGAAAACCGATTGTTCCTGCCAGTCCAACCGGAAAAGAGGGAACAAAAGGTGTAGCGAATCGTTGGTGTAACCGTTCGCCAACAGTACACAGGTCATCGTCACGAAGAATGTTGAGCCGTGCTGCCCCGAGACGGGCTATGTCATCCATGGAGCAGTCACGCAGGAACCTGAGATTTACTGATATCCCGAGCGTTGTAAGTAACCGGGTGACTTCTGCATAGTTCTCTTCAACTTCATACTCGAGATTTTTTTCACCGATAATATTCACGCACCAATCCTTTGTACAGGGTTCTGCGGTATCAGCGATTGCAGTGAGTGCATTATTCACACCATTCTGGAAAGTTCCCCCAAGAAATCCCCCGCCGGGAACAGGCAGCACGGGTACTCCACGGTCCCTGCGACAGATTGCCACAACATCATCACCAATGGTATCAACAATGCAGGTCGACAGTACGAAAACAGCGTCGACATGTCGCTTTACAACCGCATCAAGAGTCCGTTCGAGCGCTCCCTCACCTCCAAAAATAATATCGCTCTCGGAGAGCCCGGTGGAGATCAAATCCGGCATGGTGACACGGTCGTTGTCAGACCCGGTCGCATGCAGAAGGGAAAAGTTATGATGGGTGCACCCTTTTGGCCCGTGCACTATGGTAACGGTATCCCTTGCCTGGGTAGTCACCGAGAGTGCTCCGGTAAGAGTGCACCCCCCGTACCTAGATAAATTCAAGGGCAAGGGATTCGAGGTCATCAATTTCAAGGGGCGTCGGGATAGTAAACCGGGTGTTTTTCATAATCCGTTCTGCAAGGGACCTGTACTGTGCTGCCTGAGCAGAGTCCGGTTCATACTCAAGCACCGTCTTCCGGTTGAGTTCTGCAAGCTGCACAACACGGTCCCGTGGGATATACTGTATAAGCGAACTGTTTACAAGCCTTGCAAAATCACTCACAAGCTCTTCTTCTCGAGGCTGATTCTTTGCATTACAGATAACCCCGGCAAGCCGGCACGTGCTCTTACTCCGCGATGAAAGCCGCTTTATCGCTTTGCAGATATTATTCGCAGCGTACAGGGACATCAACTCCCCGGAGGTTACAAGATAGATATCCTGTGCGTACCCTTCCCGCATGGGCATGGCAAATCCGCCACATACGACATCCCCAAGGACATCATACACGATAACATCCCCCCTGAGCGCTCCGAATTTCTCAAGAAGCTGGAACGTGGCGATAATCCCTCTTCCGGCACACCCGACACCCGGTTCGGGTCCTCCTGCCTCAACACACCGCACACCATTAAAACCAGTGTATACGATATCTGTGAGAGAGAGTGCGGCCTCACCCCGAACCCGGACCAGATCCATAACGGTGGGAATAAATGTCCCATGCATCAGCATCCGTGTGCTGTCCCGTTTGGGATCGCATCCAATCTGCATGATATCGAGGCCCTGAAGGGAAAGTGCGGCAGAAAGATTTGCTGATGTGGTTGATTTCCCGATGCCTCCCTTGCCATACAGGGCTATTTGCTTCATCACCGTACTATGGTTCGGCAATTTATATTAGATCTCCTGATGTTAGGGAAAGTAAAGTTGCGTTACAAAGTAGAATTTTGTAATAAAAACGAACTATTCAGTCAGATCCTCTGAACAAAGCCATAAAGAGCATCACAACAGGGATCACTTCCAGTCGCCCCATCCACATCACACCAATAAAGATCCACTTTGAAATGATGGGCATATCCGGAGATACGTACCCGGTAGTGATACCGCAGG
>PDVJ01000879.1_pt1 | contig 10190 bp, 6 predicted proteins | sample 1369811 | NCBI WGS metagenome assembly PDVJ01 (sample SAMN07795376, study PRJNA414565) | Alkali sediment metagenome, whole genome shotgun sequencing project. | reverse complement strand
CTGTTGTTGCAAGTACTTCACAGGTTCCCCATATTTTCGTAATGATTGGTGCACGGATAAACACAGCATTATATGGTGTTGTGAAACCTTTAATCGTTATTGTTCTTTCGAAGGATTCTTTTTGTCTACCAAATGCGTTCCGTTCAATCTGCATGTCTATTGCGTTTAAGAGTTTGACATCATTTTTAGTACCAGTTAGTTCTTTGGCGAGTAAGACACATCCAGCGCACGTGCCCATGAGTGCGATGTCATTGTGGTTCATACGTTCACGGATAACCTCAAACATCCCAGAATTGACTAATATTCGAGATATTGTCGTACTCTCCCCACCGGGAATGATCAACGCATCGCAAGCATCAATATCACATGGTTGTCTTACTAATATGACCTTAGCCTTCTGTTTTTCTTCTTGAAAAACACGGTTCATCAATGCAAGGTGCTCAGAAACCGCTCCTTGAAGAGATAATACACCAATCGTGACTATTGTTACCAGCCTCGTTCCTGGAGAAGTTGATCTTTGGGTATCGTACTAATCTCAATACCAAGCATCGCATCACCAAGATTCCTGCTGACTTCCGCAATCTTTTCTGGTTCATCATAATGAGCAACTGCTTCTACAATTGCCTTTGCTCGTTTTTCAGGGTTTTTTGATTTGAAAATACCTGATCCGACGAATACTCCATCGCTTCCTAACTGCATCATAATCGCGGCATCAGCTGGTGTTGCTACCCCTCCAGCTGCGAAATTGACAACAGGGAGTCGTTGCAATTCTTTGGTTTCTTTTAAAATCTCATACATCTGTCTCTTCAGAATACTATAGTTACAAGAACCAAAGAGAACAGTCTTTTCGTCAACTTCCTGGTTTGTTAAAGTTTTATACGAAGTCACATAGCTTTGACAATATTCTTCTGCTAGTTTTCGTAACTTTATTGTTTGCATAGATTGTAATGCTCGAATCATGCTAGTTACCATGCGTTGATGTCGAACTGCCTCAATGATGTTCCCCGTACCTGCTTCTCCTTTAGTTCGAATCATTGCTGTACCTTCCCAGATACGTCTAGTTGCTTCACCTAAGTTTCGACACCCACAGACAAATGGAATGGTAAAAACTCTCTTTTCGATATGATAAAACGGATCAGCAGGGGTTAAGACTTCGGATTCATCAATCATATCTACACCAAGTGCTTCTAAGGCTTGTGCTTCGACAAAATGCCCGATTCTTGCTTTTGCCATTACTGGAATACTGACTGTGTCGATAATCTCTTTTATAATGGTTGGATCTGCCATGCGCGCGACACCACCGTGAGCTCGAATATCAGCAGGGACTCTCTCAAGAGCCATCACTGCTACTGCACCACTGTTCTCCGCTATTTTTGCCTGTTCTGCAGTAGTTACATCCATTATAACACCACCTTTTTGCATCTTGGCAAAACCTTTTTTTACAAGATCGGTCCCGTGTCGTAGTTTGGTAATATCTAATTTCTTCATAGTTCCTAACCCAAGAAATCCTCAAGTTAAAAGGGGATATAAAATCTCCTTTATTAAGAACTACGGTAATACATAAACCTAGTGGTGTAACACATTTTAAGGTAGAAAAAAGAAAAAAAAGATATTACTGTGCTATGTTTACTATAGGTTTTTTATATACGCCGTTCACAATTTTATGGTTCAGAAACGCATCGTAAGCAGCTAGATCGAAATGTCCATGACCACTGTTGGTAAATACAATAATTTTCTTTTCATTTTTCTTCTTGCACATCTCTGCAAAATCAATCGCTGCTCGTACGGCATGTGCTGATTCTGGTGCAACAATGAATCCTTCAGTCTGTGCAAACAACATCGCTGCCTCAAATACCTCTTTTTGGTTGTAAGCGAGAGCGTCCATATATCCTTCTTTGGTGAGTTTGGAATGCAACGGTGAATCGCCGTGATATCGTAATCCTCCTGCATGTATTGGAGAAGGGACATAATCATGACCGAGTGTGTACATTTTTAAAAGAGGGGTGAGACCAACAGAATCGCCATAATCATATCGATATTCACCGGCAGTGAGGGAAGGGCAAGCGAGTGGCTCAATAGAGACAATCTTTAAATCTGGTTTTTTCCCTATGATCTTATCACGTACAAAAGGGAAACTCGTTCCAGAAAAATTGCTTCCACCACCGACACATCCACAGATGATATCTGGGTATTTGTCTATAAGTTCGAATTGTTTTTTTAGCTCTAACCCAATCACGGTTTGATGTAACACTACGTGATTGAGGACAGAACCAAGCGCATAGTTTGTATTGTCATGGGTTGCTGCGTCCTCTACCGCTTCGCTGATTGAGATCCCAAGACTACCTGATGTTTGGGGGTCTTTTTTTAGGGTTTCTCTGCCAACGTTGGTTAGTGTGGTTGGACTTGGGAAGACTTCAGCACCCCAGGTTTCCATGAGGATACGCCGGTATGGTTTTTGTTCATAACTGCATTTTACCATATAGACACGACATTTGAGCCCAAAGAGTTGGGTGCTGAATGCAAGAGCTGATCCCCATTGTCCGGCTCCGGTTTCAGTGACAAGTCGTTCGATCCCTGCTTTTTTATTGTAGTATGCTTGTGCAACCGCAGAGTTGGGTTTATGGCTACCTGCTGGGCTGACACCTTCCCATTTATAATAGATTTCTGCGGGTGTTTTGAGTGCGTTTTCTAATCGTCTTGCACGATAGAGTGGAGAGGGTCTCCAGATCCGATAAATTTCTCGTACTTCAGAGGGTATGGTTATATAGCGGTTTCTACTGACTTCTTGTTTAATAAGTTCCATGGGGAAAATTGCTTTGAGGTCGTCTGGGCTGATGGGTTGTCTGGTTTGTGGGTGGAGTGGGGGGTCAAGTGGTGTTTTGAGGTCTGCTTGGATGTTATACCATTGTTTTGGTATTTCATTTTCGTCAAGTGTGATTTTTATTCGTTTCATGTGTTTTGTTATTGGGGTGAGAACTATATAAATTTTTCTAAAATTGTACTTTAATGTATAATTTTATACATTATAGGGTAAGGAAAAGCAGTAACAAAGAGTATTTATACTGAAGCGACGTACAATTTTGTACTATGTGGAAACAAATTGAGCACTACTTCAATGCCTATCCTCAGCGAAAAAAAATCGCACAAAAAATGTTAGAGTATGGAATAAAAATCCACAACAACCAATTTCACTGCGGCTTGATCGAACTTTCGGATTCAAAAATCGCTAGAGCATTTCAAGTCGATAGACGTGCAGTGACCGCGACCAGAGAAGTTATCACTCAAGAACCAGAACTCCTTAAAATTTTTTCACATCTTGCACCAACCTGCCATCTGAAAGATGTTGCACCTCATATGAAATGGGGTGTTATTGAAATCATCCCAGTGGATCCAAGCATGCCTGGAATTCTTGCTGAAGTCGCAACCATTATTGCAACCAATAACATCAGCATCAGACAAGCCATCGTCGATGATTTTGAATTCACAGAAGAACCACGACTCTTCATCATCACGGAAAAACAAATACCAGGGGCTTTACTAACGACAATTAGAAATGCCAAAGGAGTAAAAGCAGTACTCATTTACTAAAAAAATATTTTTTTTATGCGATAGTCACATCCTTACAGAGATAGACATCTTGGATCGCTTGAAGTAGTTTCACACCATCCTCAAAAGACTTTTGAAATGCTTTTCTCCCAGAAATCAGACCTGTGCCACCAGCTCGTTTGTTAATGACCGCTGTTCGTACTGCTTGACCAAAATCATCTTTTCCAGATGATCCTCCCGAATTAATCAACCCAATACGTCCCATGTAACAATGGGCGATCTGATACCGGGTTAAATCAATCGGATGATCTGACGAAAGCTCAGTATATGCTTTCTCATTGATTTTGCCATATTTCACCCCACCTTTATTCAACGCGAGATACCCACCAGTAATATCAGGAAGTTTCTGTTTGACAATATCCGCTTCAATGGTTACACCAAGGTGATTCGCCTGACCCGTAAGATCTGCAGCTGCATGGTAATCCTTTCCGTCTACTTTAAACGCAGAATTCCGCAGATAACACCACAAGATTGTTCCCATCCCTAGCTCATGGGCGTACTGAAACGCTTGACTGACCTCTTGGATTTGTCGCGTTGACTCATTAGAGCCAAAATAGATAGTACAACCAACTGCAGCAGCACCCATCTTCCATGCCTGATCAACACCAGCAAACATGATCTGATCATATTTATTTGGGTAGGTGAGTAACTCATTATGATTTATCTTGACAATGAATGGAATTTTATGCGCATACTTCCGAGACACAGCACCGAGAACACCAAGGGTCGACGCAACTGCATTACATCCCCCTTGAATCGCTAGTTTCACGATGTTTTCCGGATCAAAATACATAGGGTTAGGCGCAAATGACGCTGCAGCGGAATGTTCAATCCCCTGATCCACAGGCAATATTGAAAGATACCCAGTTCCTGCTAAACTACCATGGTCGAATAATGATTGCAGATTACGAATTACTTGACTAGATCGGTCAGTATTAAGAAGAATTTGATCAATAAAATCTGGTCCAGGAAGATGTAACGAATCTTTTTTTATTTTCACACATGTATGCTTAAGTAAATAGTCGGCATCAACACCTAAAAACCCTCGAATCGAATCAATATTTCCTCTCATATATTACTCCAACCTCTTTCTAATTGTGACAATATCAGTTCACCTCACAACACACATGAGAATATCGTATAGCGCATAAAAACTTACCGTGGAGAAAAAATAAAAAAAAAGAATGAAAGATTACTATGCGAGAAGCTTCCCTTCTTCGTACCGTTTACTGAGTTTATTCAACATATCTTTCGTCATATCTGCAAGCTTATACTTTGGTTTCCAATGCCATTCCTTGCGTGCAGCATTATCATCGATTGAGCGTGGCCAGGAATCAGCAATCGCCTGACGGAAATCAGGTTTGTACTCACAGATAAACTCAGGGATATGTTGCGCAATCTCATGAGCAAGCTCCTCAGCCGAAAAGCTCATGGCAGCAAAATTGAAATCACAGTGATGTTTCAATTTGGTCACATCAGCATCCATCAGATCAAGAGTTCCCTTTAAACAATCAGGCATATACATCATCGGAAGCGCAGTGTCCGCTCGTAAGAAACAGGTATATTTCTTTTGCTTGATCGCTTCATAGAAGATCTCTACAGCATAATCTGTTGTTCCCCCACCAGGAAGCGTCTCACTACTAATGATACCGGGATATCGAATCCCCCGAACATCTAGATTAAACCGTTTCACGTAATAATCACCAAGTAGCTCTCCAGCAACCTTTGTTACTCCATACATTGTTTTTGGTCGTAAAACTGTTTCCTGAGGCGTATTATCTCGAGGTGTTTCTGGCCCAAAAACAGCAATAGAGCTAGGAACAAACACTCGCACCATACTATGTTCACGTGCGACTTCTAAACAATTATACAATCCATTAATATTAACATCCCAACATAAGAGAGGTTTTTCTTCCCCAACCGCGGAGAGAATCGCAGCCATGTTATAAATCGTGTCGATATCATAGTCTTTTACGACTTTCTCGATGGTTTCTCTTTTACAAATATCAATGTATTCAAAGGGACCAGAGTTAAGAAGTGCTTCATTTGGTTTGGTTTTTCGTCCAGTTGCAAGCACGTTGTCGTTTCCAAATCTTTTCCGAAGCAGTAACGTAAGTTCTGAACCAATCTGTCCAACAGCGCCGGTTACCAAAATTTTTTTCATACGTGTTTGTGTCATAATCGCGTAATCCCCAAATTGTTTTCTTTCACTGGAATCATTGGTTCCTTTTAATATTTTTTCAACAAAGTATCAATCGACCTGCCCTGACGCTCCGGTCGAGATGGATTGTTTATACTTCAACGCCCCCTCAGCTAAAAAACGATTTTTTCTCAAGTTTTGATTAAACTGGAAACTCCTACTGAACTATTGCAAAATAACTCTTGGCTCCGGTGTCACCACACATTTTATCCTAGATTTCTTTTTAATTCACGTTCACCGAAGCAGTACACTCCGATCCCCCGCAGCTGGGACGGCTGGCAATACTATCTGATATGATCGGATGACTACTGGAAGATCATTATTGCGCTGCTTGCCTCTTTGATGGTATATAGGTTCTGGTCTCACGCGAAAAAAAAAACTGCTCCGCTCGGTAGTAAAAAAATAAGAGGAAACGAGACCGACCAATGTTAGCCTGAAGGCATGTATAGATTTTCACATACGAAAAGATGGTTTTTTCGAGCTCTTGAACTGCATGCTGAGCTCGTTGGAGCTCGCCGAGCTCAAGCGGTAGATAAATACCGGTAAATATATGAAGAAATTTACCGGCATTTTTTGGTTCTGCCGCTGAGCTTTTTTTCCACGAGCTGACGTAGTAACGAAAACCAATACATCATCCAGCTGTGGGTCATGACAGTTTAATGTCAAATGCCCAATTAATTTACATTCGGACAACATTGCTAGAAACTTAAGAAGGTGATAAGAGGATGAAAATTACTCACTTTAAAATAGAAAAAGTCTGTGTTTTTCGTTATAATAAAGTAAAATTACTTCAACCCGAATATAATTAGGAGTACTCTCCCTAAAAATAATAATAACAACTTCATAGTGTCAAAGAAACAGAAGCATTGACATGATTCTAATATTGTATTATTTCCAATAGATACTTTACTGTTCTCCAGTGTATTCAGAATCAGCTGTGATACCCTCTAATTGCTTTGGGGGTCCAGGTCGGATAATATAACCTTTTCGTTTTTTTCTCCAATTCGCCCAACGCGAGAGAACTAAGGGCAAAACCACGATGGAAGTAATAAACGCGTAGATAAGCGTAAGAGCTGTGATGATACCAAATTGCTGCATGGGAGGAATAGTACCGAACATGAGGACACCGAAACCAAACACAGAAGAGAAGGCAGCGATCATGACCGCACTCCCTGTCCTTGAAATCGTCTCGGTGACCGCTTTTGTCACGTCCCCAGTTTGATCGGCAACAACGCGAAATCGTTCAATGATATAACATGCATAGTCAATACCAACCCCAATGGTGATGCAGGTGACCATAATCGTTAAAATGTTTAACGTATATCCAATAAAATACATACTTCCCATGACCCAAATAATAGAAATAGTAACTGGAATCATTCCAATCAATCCAAGAAGAGGATTGCGATAAATCAGAGAAAGCATAATCGCTGCAAGCACAAAACAAATCCCTGTTGACAGAATCTGACTTTCCGTCATGTTTTTCAGAATAGATAGGGTAATCAACAGATTACCTGTGATCATTGATGTCGTTTCACCATAATCTGCAAGGTCGTCACTTAATTCTTTATTCAACTGTTCAAACTGCTCGTTCATATCATCGCTATTCGAGCCAAGATCGACATAGATACGAACAATAGTAGCAGTATATTCATTTCCATCCTTATGAAGAAGCCCGGATACTTGCATCTCATATTCGGCACTCGTGTATAAGTAATTATATAGCTGTTGAACATCATCATCGGTTTTTGGTAAGTTTGTTGCTTCATCGATATTAAATAGCTGAACAAGCGAATTGTTATTTGCTACTGCTTGTTGAATGATGGTAACAATGCTTTCTGTTTTCGTACTTCCATCAGGTCTGCGAGCAACATAGAGGTCATCGTTCATCTTTTGATGAGTGGTTTGAAGACCTTTTAATGTTTGAACGGTCGCTACGTTTCCTTCAATCAGCATGTACTCTTGATCTTGACTGGAAAAGGGGAAATCCTCACTGATCTGAGTAAAGAGTTGGAGCGCGGGATTATCCTGTGGTATAAATTGATTCATGCTAAACCCAGATTTCAATTGAGTAAATCCGGTTCCCATTACCAGGCAGATAAGTATGGTAACCAGGAATACTTTTTTCTGATGGCGAAGGAGTATTTGTGCAATTCGGCTCATGACCGTGGTCATCGAAAAAGTTCGCTCCTTAGATTCCTTAGATGTCACACTCACTGCTGGTTTTCTTCGATCGATAATGTAACGGAGAGCAACCAAAAAAGTCATCGTGATTATGAAGGTATAGCTAATACCTAATGCGAGGAAAATACCGAAGTCTCGTATTGGAGGAAGGGTTGCACTGAGAAAGGAAAGAAATGCGACAAATGTGGTAATCCATGCTAAGAAAATCGGAAGACCAACTTCTTTTATGGAAAGACGGATTGCCTCTGCGGGTGTTCGTCCTTTTTTTATTTCTGTTCGATAGTTGAAAAGAATGTTGACGGAATACTCGACCCCTAAGCCGATATTCAGAGGGAGAAGGGCGACTGCGATAATGTTAAATGAGATCCCAAGCAGAGCCATCGTTCCAAACAACCATACACAAGAAATGGCAAATACAATAATGGGAAGAATGAAATAAGATGGTTTCCTAAATGCGATAATCAGGACACATAAAATGATGATAAAAATAGCTGGTCCGATAATCGTCATCGAATCCATTGCAACATTGGTTATCTCAGTGCTTACGATGCCTTCTCCTGTTGCTTGAATGGAGATACTCGTGTATTGTTCATCTAAAGTATCGATTTTGTTGAGGATATTGGTGTTAACTTTAGAGATTTCATCCAGATCCCCTCCCGGCAAATTCAGTTGAACGATACAAAGACTCGCATGAGAAGTTTTTGTTTGAGTATATTCAGTGGAAATGAATGATAAAAAATTCACCCGCAGATCACTGAATAATTGTGGTATCAGAGGGAATATTGCTATGGAAACACCATCATTCGGTGCTCGATCAGTCTCAGTCCACAGTGTTTGAAGGCTTGTAAATGAGACAGTAGAAGGAAGGAATCCAATAAGTGTCGTATTCTCAGATAGGTCTGAAAATTCATCTAGATCGATATCGAATTTGTGAAGCATCCGAGAGATGAGCGGACTGAGAATTGACCTTGATTGAAGACGCTGGAGACGATTAAAAAGAAAACTGGTATTTATGACAATATCTCCACCGGGTCGATGTAATAGAGGGGTCTGATAATAGCGAACTCCGGATGAGAAATTCGTTAATTTCGTGGGGAGTACATATGATCCAAACCGAAGAGCGATACCATATCTGCTGAGTTCTTCACGTGAGACGATCACATTAATACGATTTTTCTCTGAATCAAAGGTCACATTTCCGGTCTGAAGCTCAACAGGGAAAAACATCTCTTGACCAGGGGGTCTGATCCAAAGGTATGCTGTTTTTTTATACGACGTCAGTTCGTGATTTCGTATTTTTTGTAAGAATTGTTGAATATTCTCAAGCAGTCCGTTTCCGATTTCCCAACGAGGAACTGTTGGTTCAATCCGTGCAGCAATCTGATAACCCATTTCATATCCAGATGGCAGCAACGAGTTTTCAAAATCGAGATACCATTCCATGATATTCACTTTAGAAAACGAAGGTTTTAAGGATGAAGATAAATCTGAAAGGGAATAGACTTCGAAGGAAAAAATAAGTGTTTTATTGTCTTTTGTAATATGGCAGTTTTTGATATCAGCACTTTCCACCGATTTTCCGCTGGATGGTAGAAAAGATCCCTGGTAATCAATAGGTTCATTAGGGTCATCGGTTTGAAAAAGAGTCATTTCTGCAAATGATTGTTCGCTGAGAAGATCATTAATTGCTGCCTTCAACTGCTCATCGCTACAGTTCTCAGGAGTTTTATTGAATTCCATTTGACAGACCGGTTCGAGAAAGGTAAAAATGGATATTGTATTATTGATTTCAGGCATCTGAGCTAGTTCTTTTTGAAGTTTGTATTGATCTCGGAGTGCTTGCACATCAATTACACTATTTGATTGTTCTTTTTGTATGTATAGAATTATTGTTTGTGCACTCATGCCAAAATAGTCAGCGATACGTTCATTCGCTTTTACTTGTTCGTTATCTGGTGCGAAATCCTCAAAATTTGTTTTAAAGGTTAATGAAGGAATAAATAGGGAAAAACCAATGGTTATCAAAAGGATGACACCGACCACGAACCATGGTCTTTTTTCAATGATTCGCCCCAATTTGTTCAACATGTTTTTTGGTCTTCCTTTTTACGTCGAAAATTTTGATTGTTCTTTGAAATTTATAGCCACATCTGATACTGATTTATATATATGATTAAATTATTTAGTTGATATATTAATA
>PDVJ01000877.1_pt1 | contig 10199 bp, 11 predicted proteins | sample 1369811 | NCBI WGS metagenome assembly PDVJ01 (sample SAMN07795376, study PRJNA414565) | Alkali sediment metagenome, whole genome shotgun sequencing project. | reverse complement strand
CGATGCGGCCTGCCAATGGCGTTCGTACGACGGAACTGCACCTGGTCATGGCGGTTCCGCAGCCGGTCGCAGCCCCGGTCCCGGCGCGATTCAGAAGATTTCAGAACGTTTCATAACTTCCACAAGACGGGCTCGACCGCCGCGCGAAGACTTCCACCCCGTACTCGCAACATCCAAGCCGGAGACCCGGGAGGAAGCCGGCACCGACACATGGGGAGAAAGTCATGTTTAGCTACGACCACAATTCCGGCGATTGCTCGACCACCACGGCCCGACCCACCCGACTGCGTTTCCGCACAGGGCCCCTGTTGGCGCTCGCCCTGGCCCTGGCCGCGTGCAGCGGCGGCAGCGGGTCCGGAGCGGCGGGCGTGGCACAGTCTGCGGCGCCGAATCCCCAGACCCCGACCGCTGGACCGCCGGCTGCCACGCCAACGGTACCCAAGGACAAAGGATCGGTCATCGTCAGGGCCATGACGACCGCGGGCGCACCGATCAGCGGTGTCTCAGTGGCCCTGAATGGCGGCTTCGACGGTCGCAGTAAGACCACCGATGGCAACGGCGAGGCGCTGTTCCGTGACGTGCCGACCGGTGACGCCAGCACCAACCTGGGAGGTTCGGGTTACCACTGGGCCGGCCTGAGACTGGTCGTTGCGAAGGACTTGGTCACGAAGGTAGCAGTGACGCTCGAGCACGTAACCGAGGCCACACCCGTCGTATTGGCCACTCATCCCGTGGCTTCGAGCGACGGCAAGACACTGTCCGTCGACGTCGACATCGCCGTGCTCGATGGGAACGGAGTGGCACGGGAAACCCTCACGGCCGCCGATTTCCGACTCAATGGCGCCTGCGATTGGGGTTGGTGCGTCGTCGACACGGACGGCACCGACACCAATCGGGGCTACGACGCCCATGTCGTTGACGCGACCTTTAGTCCCTTGCCGACCCCGGTCCTGCGGACGATGGCGGCGGGAATCCTGCTCGACCAGAGCGCCGACATGGCCACGTTCGACCCGTCGGGGATTCGCCTGCAGGCCGTCAACAACTTTCTCGAATCAGTCACGCCGCCAGACACGGTGGCGCTTGGCAGTTTCCAGCGAAATGCCGCGACGCCAACCCTGACGACCTACGGAGGATTCACGTCCGACGCTCCAAGCCTTCGAACCGCAGTCAGCGCGCTCGCCGGCAATGAACGCGGGACGAATCCGCTGCATGCCGCACTGGCGGAGATGATTGCCTTTACGGCGGCGAACGCCCCGGCCGGGTCGAGCAAGCTACGGCGCTCCGTCATTGTCGTCACCAATTCCTGGCCAATAGACGAGTGTCCCGACGCCAGGGTATGCCAGCGGGCAAAGCAGGCCATCGCTGGCGCAGCCCAAGCCAGTGACATCTCCGTCATTGCAATCGGGACGGACGGCCCGGCCGCCGAGATCGCAGCACGGACCAAAGGTGCTTTCGCCTACGTCCAGGACCCGGCACAGCTGCCGGTGGTCTTCCACGCGCTCGGATCGATCGTCAGTCGCAACGTCGCCTACAACCGCGTGCGACTCGAGCTGGACGCGGGACAACCCGGCACATTTCTACCCGGACGAACTGTGGGAGGCTACCTGGAGGTTGCCATTGGCCCGAACACTCACGTGTGGTGGTGGTTGACCTTCCCGATCTGAGTGCCGTGGCATTCACGGTATCGAGGCTCGGGTCGCGGCGATATCGGGGTCGATGTCGCCGCGGCTCTTCACCGCCACGCGGCATCTGGTTGAATTCGTTCCACGGAGCCTCGCCCCCAGCATCGCGGACCGCCGTCGCTGCTGGACCTCGTGCCGTTGCTTGCGCCGTGCGAAGCCGTCCCCAGGACGGCGAAGCCCAGGCGCGTGACATCGAGCGGCGCCTCGGTGTCGGCCTGGACGAGCATGTCCTCTTCGCGAGTCCGGGCCGACACCGAAGCGCCGCCTGAGATCGCGGCACGGTGCCGAACGACACCTACGGCGGGGCACTGCACACGGCCGCCCGACGCTCTTCACGCGTCAGCTTCGCAAGCACCTCCGCGCGGGCATAGAACGCGGGCAGCGATCCCGCCGCCGCCAGTTCGCGCTCGAGGCCCGGCACGCAGTCGTGGTAGGTCGCCACGGAGGCGAGCCGAGCGTTGTTGAGGGGTCGCGCAAACCACGGGTCGTAGCCCGCATAGCCGCCCCAGCCTGCCTTGAGTGCCTGGTAGTCGAACTTGAGGCGGCCGAACCCGCGGTTCTTCGCAATCCGCATGTCGGCGGCAGGCAGCCCCGATGAATACAGTTTCGCCAGTCCCGTGCGCGCCTCGCGCAGCAGCGCAACGAACTCGGCCTCGCGGCGCTTCGACGTGTCGTAGGCGGCGATCTCGCGTTCCCCGCCGCGGGCCGCAAGCCACAGCCGGACCCCCGCTTCCTCGACCACGCTCGCGAACGCCTCGTTGAACTCGCTGTCGCCGGTGACATAGAGACGCTCGTGCGCGAGTTCGTGGAAGATCGTGCCAACGAGGCGCGTATCCCGCCAGCCGAGCATCGTGCTGAGCAGCGGGTCCGGGAAATGACCCAGCGTCGAGTACGTCGCCACGCCTTCGACCGTCGTGTCGTCGCCACTGGCCGCGCGCCTCCACGCCATGGCGTGCGCGTCCGATTCGCTGAAATAGCCCCGGTAAGTCACGCAGCCGGCTACCGGGAAACACCAGCGCACCGGCTTCAACGAGAACTCCGGCGTCGCCACGACGTTCCACAGCGCATACGGCCGCCCGAGGTCCGCGTACGTTGCGTAGCTGCCGCTGTCAGGCAGCGCGAGTTCGCGGATCGCGAAATCACGCGCCTCGCTCGCGAGCTCGATGCGGGTGCGCGTCGCCGCGGGTGTGTCGGGGTCGGCCAGCACCTGGGGGATCGGCCGGCTGCGTGCCATTACGTCGGCCTGGCCGGTCGCCGCCTGCATCACGTAGCAGCCTGACAGCGACGCCGCAAGGCCGCACGCGGCGAGCAGGCGTACGATACCGCGCGTGCCGCGTTCCGCGGCTCTCCTGCATCCGTACCATTCCGCTAGGATTCCCGGCATGAAAACCTACCTGGTCGGCGGCGCGGTCCGGGACCGCCTGCTCGGCCGCCCGGTGATCGAGCGCGACTACGTGGTCGTCGGGGCAACGCCCGACGATCTCGTGGCGCTGGGGCTCCGCCCTGTCGGCAAGGACTTTCCCGTCTTCCTTCATCCGCGCACGGGCGAACAGTACGCGCTCGCCCGCACCGAGAGGAAGACCGGCCCGGGGTACTACGGCTTCGAGACCCGTTTCGCTCCCGACGTCACGCTCGAAGAAGACCTCGCGCGGCGCGACCTCACGATCAACGCGATGGCCACGGACGACGAAGGCAACATCGTCGACCCTTACGGTGGCCGCCGCGACCTCGAGGCGCGGCTGCTGCGCCACGTCTCCCCGGCCTTCGTCGAGGATCCCCTCAGGGTGCTGCGCGTGGCGCGGTTCGCGGCCCGCTTCGCCGGGCTCGGTTTCACGGTGGCACCGGAGACGCTGGAACTCATGCGCCGCATCGCCGCGAGCGGCGAACTTGCCACGCTGGTGCCAGAGCGCGTCTGGGTCGAGACGGAGCGCGCACTCGGCGAGCAGCAGCCCACGGTTTACTTCGAGGTGCTGCGCGCATGCGGCGCACTCGCGGCGGTGTTCCCGGAGATCGCCGCGCTCTACGGCGTGCCGCAGCCCGAGAAGTGGCATCCGGAGATCGACACCGGACTGCACACGATGCAGGTGCTCGACGTGGCGGCGGAGTTGTCGGGTGACACGACGGTTCGATTCGCGGCACTGGTGCACGACCTCGGCAAGGGCCTCACGCCTCGCCAGGAGTGGCCCAGGCACGTCGGCCACGAGGAAGCCGGCGCCGCGCTGATCGAGCGACTCTGCGCGAGGCTTCGGGTGCCGAACGAACATCGCGACCTCGCGGTGCAGGTGGCCCGTCACCACGCAAAGGTGCATCGCGCCGCAGAGCTGCGGCCAGGCACTGTGCTCGAGCTGCTGGAGGACACCGACGCGTTTCGCCGCGCCGAACGCTTTGAGCGGATGCTCGTCGCCTGCGAGGCGGATGCGCGTGGTCGTGGACCGGACCTGCGCCTCGCACCCTATCCGCAGGCGGCGCTGCTGCGTGGCGCGCGCGAGGCGGCCGCCGCCGTGCGGCTCGATCCCGGCGTCATGGCGACCGAATCGGGACCGGCCATCGCGGAGCGCATGCGCTCGGCCCGGATCGATGCGATCCGCGCGTCCTGCGCCGGCTGAGCTCTGCGCTCAGCCGAAGTGCCAGACGATCAGGGCCGCAATCAACAGACGATAGAGGGTGAACGGGAGCAACCCGATCCGCTCGATGAAGCGGATCAGGAAATGGATGCAGGCGATGCCGGACAGGCCCGCGAACACGACGCCGATCAGCATCGGTCCCCACGGCACCGCTTGCGAGGACGTGAGCAGCTTGAGCCCCTCGTATCCGCCCGCGGCGGCGATGCCGGGGATCGCCAGCAGGAAGCTGAATCGCGCGGCGCCCGAGCGGGAGAGCCCGAGCGCGCGTCCCGCTGTCATCGTGATGCCTGAGCGCGAAGTGCCGGGCATCAGCGCGAGCGCCTGGGCGCAGCCGATCGCCAGTGCCTGTGGCCACGTGAGCGAGAACTCGTCCTTCCGGCCGCGTCCGAAGCGGTCGGCAAGGTACATCAGTACCCCGAAGAAGCTCAGGGTTCCCGCGACGAAAAGCGGGTTGCGGAAATTCGCCTCGATGAAATCGCCAAAGGCGAGTCCCACGAGGCCGACCGGAACGGTCGCGACGAGGATCTGCCAGGCAAGACGGCTGTCGGCCGTCTGGCGGCGGCGGAACACCGAGTCGAACCAGGCGGTCGCCATCGTCGCGAGCTGCCGCCGGAAGTACAGCAGCAGCGCGACGAGCGTCCCGACGTGCACCGCGACGTCGAAGGCCAGCCCCTGGTCGGGCCAGCCGAAGACGTGGGGGATCAGGATCAGGTGGCCCGAGCTCGAGATCGGAAGGAATTCGGAGAGCCCTTGCACGATGGCGAGGACGATGGCCTGCACTAAGTCCATGGATACCTACAGCGTGTGACCGAGATCGCGCACGGCGAACCCGCGCAGGGGTGAATCGTAACCTTTCGTGAGCGCGATGACCCTGAAACGCTCGCCCATCTCACCCGGAAGTGTGAGCAACATCGCCTGGCGCGCGAGGCTCACGCGTTGCGCCAGGTCCGCCTGCGATGCCTCCGCGACGCGCCGCGCGAGGTCGTTGCCGATGAGAAAATGCGCCTGCGTCGTGTAGCCCGCGACCTGAAGGCCGGCGCGCTCGCAGGCTTCCGCCACCGCAGTGAAGTCCACCCACGCCGTAATATCCTGCAGCCCGACGTTGACGAGCGGGTCGTCGTGGAGCCGATGCCGGAAATGGCAGAGCAGCGTGCCGGAGCTGCGCTCGGCCGCGTACAGCTCGCGGCGAGGCAGGCCGTAGTCGACGAACAGCAGCACGCCGCGCTGCAGCGAGTGCGCGAGGGAGGCGAACCAGGGGTCGAGCCCGGTGTTCAGTTCCGAGCAGTATCCATCTGGCCAGTGCGCGCCCGCCTCCGTGCGGACTCGCTCGATCCGGCGGCGCAGATCCGCGCCCGCCGGCGATTCCACCCAATCGAAGCGGCCCGAGCGCCACTCGACGTCCAGACTCAGGACCGATCCGTCACGTACCACGAACCGCTCCACCGGCATCGCGTCGAGCAGCTCGTTCGCGACCACGACACCGACCAGGCTGTCCGGCAGCCGGTCCAGCCAGCAGACGCGCTCGAGCAGGTGCGGCACGGCGCCGGCCAGCGTCTCGCGCTGTCGCTCACGCAGGTCGGCGCTGACGTCGAGGATGAGATACCGCGCAGGCAGCGCCTGCAGCACTTCGAGCTCGGCCAGCATTGCGGCGGCCATCGCGCCCGACCCCGCACCGAGTTCGAGCACATCGCCGCCGCCGAGCGATCGCAGCACCTCGGCGCACTGCGCCGCCACGCAGCGGCTGAATACCGGCGCCACCTCGGGTGCCGTGATGAAGTCGCCCGATGCGCCGAGCTTGCGGGCGCCGGCGCTGTAGTAGCCGAGCCCAGGCTCGTAAAGCGCCATTTCCATGAAGCGCGCGAAACCGACCCTGCCGCCCGCCTCGTCCATCGCTGCACGCGCCATTTGCATGAAGCGCGCAAAACCGATCCGTCCGCCCGCCCCGTCCATCGCCGCTCGTATGCGTTCGACCACGCGCGCGCCGTGGGCGGCTTCGTCGGGCGTCAGGTCCGCTGGCAACGACGCAACGCTCATCGGCGCGCCGTCCCGGCCGCGACACCGCGAGCCGCCTCCGGTATCGTCGACGCATGAAAAACTCCGAACCACTGGCCGGGCACTGCGTCTTCGTCACGGGCGGAGCGAAGCGGCTCGGCGCCGCNATGGCGCGCAGGCTGCATGCAGCGGGCGCCAGCGTCGTGGTGCACTACCACCGCTCGCACGAGGCCGCGGACNAACTGGTCGCCGAACTGCACGCGNTACGCGCCGGCTCCGCACTNGCGGTGTNCGGCGACCTGCACGACCTCGAGTGCCTGCCGGTGCTGGTGGCGCAGGCCATCGCGCGCTNTGGCCGCATCGACNTCCTCATCAACAACGCTTCGACTTTCTATCCGACGCCCGTGGGCTCCATCACCGCGGCGCAGTTCGACGCTTTCTATCCGACGCCCGTGGGCTCCATCACCGCGGCGCAGTTCGACGACCTGATCGGCACGAACCTGCGGGCGCCGCTGTTCCTCTCGCAGGCCGCGGCGCCCGCGCTGCGCGAGACACGCGGGCTCATCATCAACATGGTGGACATTCACGCCCGTCGCCCGCTCAGGGCCCACCCGGTGTACTCGGCGGCTAAGGCGGGACTCGTCATGCTGACGAAGTCGCTCGCGCGGGAACTCGGCCCGGACGTGCGGGTGAACGGGATCGCGCCCGGGCCGGTGTTGTGGCCCGAGCGCGATCTCGACGAATCGCTGAAGGCGGAGATCGTCGCGAAGACGGCGCTCAAGCGGTCCGGCTCCCCGGATGACATCGCTCGCACTGCGCTCTTTCTCGCCGCCGAGGCACCGTACGTCACGGGCCAGGTGATCGCAGTGGACGGTGGTCGCAGCCTCTGAGTCGAGGTCGACTGGCGGAACCTGGGCCATCAGGCCCGCGCGCTCCCGGGTCGCCAGTCGAGGTCCACGGGCTGCATCGGGTGAGCGTTGCGATCGAAAGATTGCCACAACTCGCGCATCGTCGAGCCTGAGGTGGGGTGCACCTGGTCCGGCGCGAGTTCGGCCATGGGTCCGAGCATGTATGCGCGGCGCACGAGGTCGGGACGCGGCAGCACGAGCCCCGGCTCGTCGGTCACCATCGAACCGTACAGCAGCACGTCGAGGTCCATCGAGCGCGGCGCCCACTTCGGCGCATCGCGTTCGCGACCGCACGCGGCCTCGGCCTCGTACAGATGAGAGAGCACCGTGCGAACGTCGTCGTCGGTCTCGAACGCGACCACGAGGTTCACGAAATCCTCGCCCTCGAAGCCCACCGCAGCGTTGCGGTAGGCGCGCGAGCAGCGCAGTGCCGGATAGCGCCGCGCGAGCAGGTCGAGCGCCCGGCGCAGGTTCGACACGGGCTCGATGTTGCTGCCGGCCGCGACGAAGACTGCCGTCACTGCGCCGCCTGGGTCCGGTCGTAATCCTCTCGCCGCCGCTCGACCAGGATGCCTACGTCGCGCGATCCACGGATGGCTCCCTGCTTGTTCAGCCGCACCCGTACCCATGGCACGTCGAACTCGGTGACCACGATTTCGGCAATGCGCTCGGTGAGCGTCTCGACCAGCTGGAACTGCGAGTCGCCGACGAACTGCAGCAGCCGCTTCGAGACCCGCTTGTAGTCCAGCGTGTCGTCGATGTGATCGGACGCCGCAGCCTTGCGGATGTCGGACGCCATCTCGATGTCGAGCACGATCTTCTGCTTGACGCGTCGCTCCCAGTCCCAGATGCCGATGATGCATTCGGTCGTGAGGCCGCCGAGGAAGATGATGTCGTGGGACTTGCTGGTGACTGTGGGCATGTGTCTGAGGCGGTCGGTTGTGGTGGTGGTCCGCGGTCGAAGAAAACGGCGCCGTCGCGGTCGGTCAGGAACGCGAACCCGGCGACGGCGGCTCCAGATCGGTCATTGGCCAGCGCGCCCGGGCGCGGATCGCAAGATCGTCGCTCTGGCCTGCCTGCAGTCGCAGGTGCCCGAGCAGGGCGATCATCGCCGCGTTGTCCGTGCAGAACTCCGCGCGAGGGTATACGACCCGTACCCCTTCGCGCTCGCCCATCGCGAGCATCCGTCCCCTGAGATGCCGATTGGCGCCCACGCCACCCGCGATGACGGGCGTCCCGGCGCCGGTCGCCTCCATGGCGCGCCGCGCCTTGATGACCAGCGTGTCCACCACGGCCTCCTGGAACGCCCGCGCGGCGTCGGCTCGGGTCTGCTCGTCCAGGACGCGGGCGCGCAGTGCGACGACGACGGCCGTCTTGAGCCCGCTGAAGCTGAAGTCGAGACCCGGCCGGTCGGTCATCGGCCGCGGAAACTCGAAAATACCGGGGCGCCCGTGCTCCGCGAGCGCCGCCAGCTGCGGCCCCCCCGGATAACCGAGGCCGAGCAGCTTCGCGGTCTTGTCGAAAGCCTCCCCTGCAGCGTCGTCGAGCGAACTGCCCAGGATTTCGTAACTGCCCACGGCGTGGACGAGCGCCAGCAAGGTGTGCCCGCCCGACACCAGCAGTGCCACGAACGGGAATGCGGGGGGCTGCTGCTCGAGCAGCGGCGCAAGCAGGTGACCTTCCATGTGATGGACCCCGATGCAGGGCACCCGCCACGCGTAGGCGAGGCCGCGCGCCACGGCCGAGCCCACCAGCAGGGCCCCGACGAGGCCCGGACCGACCGTGCAGGCAACGCCGTCGACCGGCCGCTCGACCGACCCTTGACGCCCGTACGATCCCAATATTTTCTTCAATAAAGGCAATAGCTTACGGAGGTGGTCACGCGAGGCGAGTTCGGGCACCACGCCGCCATAGGCCGCGTGCAGGTCCACCTGGCTGTAGACCTCGTGCGCGAGCAGGCCCGCGACGCCGTCGTATACGGCGACGGCCGTTTCGTCACAGGAGGTTTCGATGCCGAGCACCCGCATGTTTTGCAATTCCTGCCCGCGCTCTCTAAAATCCGCGGTCCTTTTTCCCGGTAGCGCGATCCCAGGGGTCGGGGCCGGGCGCCTAGACTAGACCAGACCGATCGACGAGGTTTCGATGCCCAGCGTCCGCATTCGTGAGAACGAATATTTCGATGCCGCCCTGCGCCGGTTCAAGCGTGCCTGTGAAAAGGCTGGCGTTCTGACGGAGCTTCGGCGCCGGGAATTCTACGAGAAGCCGACCCAGGAGCGGAAACGCAAGAAGGCCGCGGCGGTCAAGCGTCACCAGAAGCGTGGCGCGCGCGACTTCGCTGCGCCGCGCGCCCGCAGCTACTGAGCCCCGCCGTCCCGTGACGCTCAAGGAGCGCATCACCGAGGACATGAAGGCTGCCATGCGGGCCTCCGACAAGGAGCGCCTCCTGACCATCCGCATGGTGCAGGCCGCCATCAAGCAGCGCGAGGTCGACGAGCGCATCGTGCTCGACGACGCGCAGGTGATCGCGGTGCTGGAGAAAATGGTCAAGCAACGCCGCGAGTCCATCGTGGCGTTCGAGCAGGGCGGCCGCGCCGACCTTGCCGACAAGGAAAAGACCGAGATCACGCTTCTGCAGGCCTACCTGCCGGCCCAGCTTTCGGCGGTCGAGGTCGACGCCCTCATCAAGGAAGCCATCGCAACGACCGGCGCCACCTCCATGAAGGACATGGGCAAGGTGATGGGTGCCGTTAAGGCTAAAGCCGCGGGACGCGCCGACATGGGCGCGGTGAGCGCCAGCATCAAGGCCGCGCTCGGCGGCTGACCGGCTTCGCGCCCGGAGCGGATGCCGGGGTGGGTTTCCGGTGCCGTCTCGACTCGCGAAGAAGACATGCTCGTCCAGACGGCACCGGAAACCCACCCCCTTGCCCGCGCCTGAGCGCCCTGATGGCTCGGTTCGATTGCCGGTAGAACCGCCAATCGAATCGAGCCATCAC
>PDVJ01000256.1_pt1 | contig 10200 bp, 11 predicted proteins | sample 1369811 | NCBI WGS metagenome assembly PDVJ01 (sample SAMN07795376, study PRJNA414565) | Alkali sediment metagenome, whole genome shotgun sequencing project. | reverse complement strand
CGATTGGTCTGATGACATTACAAGTGGCAAGAGAGAAGGGTGTACGCAACATCGTTGCACTTGATACCCTTGAGTATCGATTAGCTGTCGCACGGAAACTTGGTGCGACGACGACAATCAATGTAACAAAAGAAGATCCCGTACAAAAAATCCTAGCAGACAGAGGAGTCGATGCGGTTTTTGAGGCTGTTGGCCACCAACAGACTGTCCAGCAAGGACTTGGAATGGTAAAGAAGGGAGGAACAGTCATTATCATCGGGATGCTTGAGGCAACGATGCAGCTTCCTATGCTCGATATCACGGTGAAAGAAATCGAATTACACGGATCATACGGATATACCTCCGACGATTTTCAACAGGCCTTGAATTTGATTTCGAAAAAGAAGGTGAAAGTTATACCGCTAATCACGCATCTGCTTCCATTGGACAATATAAAACATGGTTTTGAGATTCTCTCTCTAGGAGCTGAGAACGTCATCAAAGTCGTCCTCACACCTTAAACGAATCAAAACATTATGTCAGCATCTCCCATATCGGTCTGAACTCTTTCATGGGAAGAAAAGTCGCGTGTTTCTGGTGTTGTAACCACACCAGGATTTCCTTGAAATTCGAAACCGCTTGTTTCCCGGTTCCTTTCATTATCCGTTCGTGATGATCCTCGGGAATTTCCAACCTTGTTTTTTCCAGTTCGATAAACTCCCAGGGGTGGAAGTAGAACGTAATCACACTCGTTTTTGAATAATTCTTTTGCATGTCCAGGAGATGCTCGATTTTCTGTTTGGTATCCTTCGCACCGATCATCCGCCATAACGGCCACAGGTCGCTGTGTTCAGGTTCTGTCACCAAGGGATCTGCGGAGACCGGCAATTCCAAGAGATTGAGCTTTCCTTTTGAAGTCCAGTTGCTCGTGGACGGATGATACGGCAAGAGTTGCGTTTTGTAATGCGCTAGTGGATAGCTTGAATCGAGAAGATACCCAAAGTCATTCAACGTGTTGATCAAAAATGTATTACCAAGGAGGTACGGTGCTCGGAAGGCTATTGGTCGAATTCCCAGTTTCTTCTGTATGTCATTGGTTGCCTTCTCCACTTGAGCATGTATCTCTTCATAATCCATGAACGATAGTGCCTCATGGTCAAACGAATGACATGCGAGCTCATGGCCGTTTTTTTGAATCTGTCGAAACAAATCGATATGTTCATCGATGAGACAACCAAGAATGTTAAACGTACATCGAATATCGAGTTTCCTCAAGATATCAAGAATCAACGGTACCCCTGTTTTTACCCCTTCACTGGTCTGTGAAAAAGGCTCAGCATCATGCTCCATGTCAAAACCAATCAACACATAAATCTCATTCATGCTCAATCCGTACCTCTCAGATAACATTTCTAAGGTTCTTATTGTTTTTTAAAAAATATTTAAATACCGAATAACGAATGAAACGCTATGCAACCTATTGGCTTTGACAAAAAAAAATTCTCAGCAGCAATGGAAAAAAAAGGGATCGATTTCCTCATCACCTCATCGCCTGAAAACGTGTTTTACACCTCAGGATTACCGGTTCGGCATGCAGAACATAACCCGATATTGTTCTCCCTCTCAAACCTTGTCCCGTCCCTTGTCATCATTCGGAAAGACGGAGAGGAAAGTGTCATTGCCTGGGCGATATTCGATCCAGCGCTGACCTGGGTCAAGGATGTCCGCGGTATTTTCAACAAAAGTGAATCGATAGAGAACCTCACCACGCTCATACAAGAAGCTGGTCTACAACAGCCAACGATAGCAGTGGAAAGTGTGATGCCGCTCTACCAGTATGAGGCATTGAAAGCTTCATTCCCTCAAGCCACCTTTGAGAAAGCTGACGATATCCTCCTAGAATTACGATTGATTAAAACTCCGGAGGAAATAGACCGGATAAAGAAATCAACCCACATCGCTGAAAAAACGATACTTGCGATGTTTGNNNCTGAAAAAACGATACTTGCGATGTTTGACGAACTCAAAGAAGGGATTACTGATTTGGACTTGCTGAAAGTCGCAAAAACCACGATGATACAAGAAGGAGCATCAGGTTGGGATCATGTAACGATGAGCCTTGGGGCAAGTGATCCCGAAGCACCAGGGACAGGAATTAAGATGAAGAACAACGAGATGACACGGTTCGATATCGGGGCAATCTACCAAGGATATTTCTCTGATGTGAGCCGCCATGCGGTCCTTGGAAAGATCTCTGCAAGCGTACAGAAGATCATTGGTGAAATCGTCGATGTTCAAAAAACTTGTATTGATGCCATAACACCAGGTGTTCGAACGATGGAAATATTAAATCTAGCCACCGAAACATTCCAAAAAACGGGTGAGGAGATTCCTCTGTTCCCCACCTGCCATAGCGTTGGATTACGCTGCGAAGAGGTCCATCTGTTTGATCCACTGACTTCCTCAGAGCGAACCTTTGAGGCAGGCATGGTCTTTGACCTTGAATTCTGGGCGCCATTTGAGTCGTATAACAATAGACTGATTGGGATGGAGGATACCTATCTTGTGAAAAAATCAGGTTGCGAACGACTCTCAACCCTGGATCAAACCCTACTGGTAAAATAAAAAAGGGTTCCATGAAATCAACATAATGATGTATAGGTAGGTGAATCGATTTGGAAAAAATAGGTGTGGCTGTTATTGGAATGGGAGCTGCTGGATGTTTGCATGCCGAATGCTATACTACAATGAAGGACAAAGCAACGCTTCTTGCCATCTGTGACGTAGATAAGGATTGTGCAGAGACAAATGCGTCAATGTATAGAGCTTCCGCCTATACAGATTATCATAAAGTCCTTCGACATAAAGACATCGATATCGTGGATATTTGTCTCCCTCATCATCTCCATGCGGAAGTAACTATTGCAGCCGCAGAGGCGGGAAAACACGTGCTTGTCGAAAAACCCATAGCAACAACACTCAAGGACGCAGACAGGATGATTGCCGCAGCAAAAAAAGCTGAAGTGAAGCTCATGGTTGCTGAAAACCATGCGTTCATCCCTGCACATCAGATGGCAAAAGACCTTGTTGATAAAGGAGTTATTGGTCGTATTTTCCTTGCCAAAGCCTACGAGGTAGTCGGTGATGTCCCTGTTGTCGCTGGCACCTGGAAAACGTCCCCTGAGGCAATCGGAACGCTGCTTGACATGGGTGTGCACCGTTTCTTTATCCTAAGATGGATTGTTGGAGAGATCAACAGCGTGTTTGCGTTTGCAGAAAAACTCGCCTGCGAAGTAGAAACAGAGAACGATGACACGGCAGCGGTTCTCCTTAAATTCAAAAACCAGGCGTTAGGTGAAGTGGATCTCAGTTGTTGTGTTGTGAGCGAACCAACCAATCGCCTTGAACTGTATGGGACAAAGGGAACCATCATTGAGGACCATATGTGGGAACAACCGCTGATGTATGCCTCTCATCAAACAGGGTATGAAACAGAAGGATGGGTGCGACCTCCTATCGATCATGCCCCATTTCCCGGGTATTACAATATTTCATTCCGGAAAGAAATTGAGCATTTTGTTGACTGTGTTCGTGAGGATAAACAGCCTCTAGTGACCGGGGAACTAGGAAGAGCAGCGTTGAACGTCGCCCTCTGTGCGTATCGATCGGTAAAAACAGGGAAAATTCAGCACGTCGAGTAACACACTACTACTTTTTCGTTATGCTTATAGTGTGGAATCCGTCCTGGTGAATTTTGATGAACACCAGTTGCTCCTCTTGTTTTATGACAGCTCCCTCGGTAATGTTGATATCGAATCCATTTGGATAATGTCTCGTAGGGATGTACAACTCCGTCGGAGCATCTATTGAGGTATCTCCTTCGAATTCAAAGAGAAACGTCCCTTTTTTTAAGTGAAATTCCATCCTGAGTGGCGTGCCTGCAACAGCAATAAAATGAGGACGGCAGAACCCAGGGATTGCCCGCCCGCCAGCATTGATATCGTCATGCCAGTCAGCGGTTTGTTGATCTCGTGAGAAGATAGAAAAATCCTCTAGGTTCCACTGATCGCCCCACTCGTTGCAATTCTTCGGGTTGTAGTTCCACTGGCAGGAACTCAAAAGATTAGCATCCAGTGCATCATAGTACCATGTGAGAGCCTTGGTATGCGATTTCCATGCTGTTACTGGTTGTTCTTTAAACGTGGCGTACGCCTTTTTTTTATTGATGTCATACGGTAAACCAAATTCACCAATAATCGTTGGACCGCCAGCTGAATATTTGTCAGCCATTGCTTTGAGGGTTGCCATTTGCCGGCGAAACATTTTTTGTATTGCTCGTGGTCCGAATAGCTTTTTTCCAGTGATAAAATCATAGCTAAACACATCCATGAAACGATGGATGCCCATGGTGGCAACATCATACCAGTGCGGGGCATTCACAGCATTATTAGGAAGGATGAGTTCGACTCCGGTGCCTTTCAATATCGCTTCTGCAGGTCCTTCGTAAAAAATGAGGGTATCAGGATTAATGGTTCGTAGTTCTTCTGAAAATCTGCGAATAAAGGGGGAGAGATAATCGCGGAAATAATTCACTGTTCTTCCTTTTCGCTTCACAAAATAGTTGTTATCATCGAATGTAGGATTATTGTGTTCATCAAGTCTCCACACACCCTCTTTCTTCCAGATGTCCTTTGCATTATCAATCCAGCAGGAAATTCTCTGTGGATTGATTTCATCGCGACGAGTCTCTTTTATGCTTAATCCTTTGACTTCCTTTACTGGCACCATCTGTGGAAATCCTGCTCCTGTCAGTATCGCAGCGATCGGAGTAAATGCATATCCAACCATCTCAGTGAGATTCGCATTTGATCCATCCAGTATTAATCCAATAAAACCACTGGTCGGCTCATTTAACGAGTCAAATCCAAGAACATGAGGCATGTCTTTTGTTCGGTGTGCGATTTGTGTGAACGCGTTGATGTAATGAGACTGCAGATAGTCCTGCACATTCTGTCCATCAACTTTGCAGGAGGGAGCAAAATCTTTTCCCCCAAAAAACAACGTAAACATGGTTGCGCATCCGAATTGGATCCGACTCTGAGACCATGACATCGGTGGATACGAACAAGGATTTCTGGGATCATAACGATACTGCATCAGCCAGGCAGCACCTGCATCATGAAACCTCGTAAAATCAATTCCGACTTTTTCAAAGGTCCACCCCGGTGCCCCATCACCTCCACTCATACGACTCCAACAGTCTTGATGGGGATCGATGAACACATAGAAACCATGTTCCCCAGCGATTTTTAAAATCTCTTCTATATACTCAAGAAATTCTGTGTCATACTGTTTGGGGCCTGCATGCTCGATCGCCTCCCAGGTAATCAAAAGTCTTAAACAGTTAAAACCCCAATGCTGCAGTCGAGAAAAATGTTCTTCACACTCTTTTAAAGCAACGGGATGGCCGACAAAGGAAACCTCTTTATGGTTCTTAAAATCGGTTTTTATATGGGTCGCACCATTTGGGGTCATCGGTATTTTTGATGATGCGGAAAAATTTACACCGCGAAGAAGAATCCGGCGACCGTACTCATCAACAAACCACTGCTTGTCAATATGAAGGTGCATGTCCTTTGTTTCTCCCATTTCTTCAACCCCGATGTAATTCAAGGTGCATTGGATGGAAAAGAGGAAATGATCAAATAGATATGTTTTATCGTACTGATGGTTTCTCTTCTCTTGCGTTCTTTATCCAACCGATGCAATCTTGGCCCCTGCCGTAATCCAGCTTGAAATGTTGTGCTGATTAACCTCAACGCCTCCTGAGGGCATCAATCTCAGCCAGGGACAGGGACCTCGTAAGGCTTTTATGAACCCTGGACCAACGGTGCTCCCCGGAAACACTTTGATAAGGTCAGCACCAGTCTTTTCTGCTTGAATAATTTCAGTCGGAGTCATACAGCCGGGGATATACGGTATTTTTTTCCTATTGCACATCTTCGCAACATCTGGATTATACACCGGTCCAACGATGAAGTTCGTTCCGCTGTTGATATACGCAGCTGCAGTTGTCGAATCAAGAACTGTTCCAATGCCTATAATAACATCAGGGAGTTCTTTTTGGCTCCAGGTGATAACCTCTTGAAATATTTCAGGTGCTGCATCACCGCGATTGGTATATTCAACGACCGTAGCGCCACCGTTGACGCAGGCTTGTATTATCTTTTCTGTGGTTTTAAGGTCGCTATTGTAAAAGACCGGGAGCAAGCCAATGCGTTCAATCTCCTCGATAACCTTGTGTTTTTCGTCATGTACCATGGATGTTTACCTCGCAATTCTGCCTGAACTTACTCCTTTCATTAATTTTTTTACTTCATCCACAGTAATCACACATGAGTCTCCGTATATCGTGTGTTTCAGACACGATATTGCAACGGCAAAATCTAAAGCGTTTTGACAATCCTTTTCATATAACAGCTGATGAATGAATCCTGCGGAAAACGCATCGCCAGCTCCAACCCGGTCCACGATATGGCTGATATCATAATTCGTGGAGGTATAGAAGGTTGCGGACAAGCTTTGTCTGAGAGTAATAGCGACCAGATGAAGATGGGGAAATCGCTCCAGTACTTTTTTTGTCACAAAACGATACTTCTCAGCATCGACCAATCCTTTCGTGACATCGACACCCGGTGCCTGAATACCTAATACCTTCTGCATATCTTCCTCATTTCCGATCACGATATCGACGTATTTGATGAGCGTTGACATAATGTCTTTTGGTGTTTTTCCCCATTTCCACAGTTTGCTCCGATAGTTCAGGTCACAGGAAATCGTTAACCCCTTCCTTCGTGCTGTTTTTACTGCTTCTAAACAGGAATCAGCAGCTCCCTTGCTGACTGCAGGGGTAATCCCAGACCAATGAAACCAGGAAGCATCACTGAACACTGCATTCCAATCAATCATCTTTGGTTGGATTTGTGCAAACGCTGAGTTCGCTCGGTCATAAATGACCTTGTTGCCCCTCTGAACCGCACCGGTTTCGGTATAATAGGTGCCAAGGCGATCTCCCTTACGAATGATATGGGTTGTACCTACTCCAAACTGCCGGATATAGTTGATGCAAGCATCCCCTAAATCGTTCTCCGGAAGACAGGTGATAAATTCCACGAGAGCTCCAAGGTTAGCAAGAGCGATAGCGACATTGACTTCAGCGCCTGCGTAGATGACGTTGAAGGACCGCGCCTGAGTAAATCGGAGAAAATCAGGAGGAGTAAGACGCATCATGACCTCACCAAAGGTGACAATTTTGTTATCCGTTTTCATACAGGTTTACCGTAGCTTTTAAAAGGTATATAAAAATTCTTACCTGCCTCGTACCCTATACGATGAATTTATAAGCTCATCAATATATTTATAAATTGAGGATATGCTAACCAGAAGACAGAAAGTATCACTTTCTTTTGCTTCTATCGGGGCAGGATTAGTTCTTTCATTGAACTCTAATGTAATACCATTACTTTTAGAACCTCTTGCGAAGGCTGCCTTTGCTACCTATGCTGATTTTTTTATAGGGTTAATCATTGGGATTACTCTTTTTCTTGGTATGCTTATTCCTCCAATTATTGGTACTATTAGTGACAATATATGGACGAGATTTGGACGCCGAATAGTATATATGATTATCTTCGTCCCGCTTACTGTTGTGATGCTGCTTGTTATATCTATTGTTGATGCTCATCTCGCAATCAACATGTCAGCAATCAATACCTTTATTCTTCTTGCATTGTGTATTACACTCTTGTATCTGTTTCTCAACCTTTGGAATTCAACCTATTGCACTCTCCTACCTGATTTAACCGAACCTGCAGAACGAGGAGAAACAAGTGGGTATATGCAGGCATTTAACATCCTTGGTACCATTTTAGCATTTGGAGCCGCAGCCGCTGTATGGGAAACAAGCCATACATTAACTTTTGTTATTTTTGCTATCGTAATCACCATTTTTCCGTTTGCAACTATTTTTACCATAGAAGAAAAAAAATCAGTGAAACCCAAAGAAAAAGAACCGCTCGTCTCAATTGTGAAGGACTTCATCAAAGAAAAAGAATTTGTAAAATTTATGATTACCTCTCTATTTTGGTGGTTCGCAATAGGGACACTCCAACCATTCTTTGTTCTTTTTGCTAAAAATACATTAGGTCTACCTGAATCTTCAGCACTCGTGTTCATGGGAGTGTTTACCGTCATTTTGGTTGTCTGCGCGGTTCCCGCCGGAATATTTGCCGATAAAATTGGGAAAAAACGAATTCTTAGCATTGGTGTTCTCATCGCAGCCATTGGATTGTCGATAGGTGCGTTTACATCAGAGATTACAATGATTTATATTGCGATGGGTCTGGCAGGATTAGGATTCGGGGTGATCGTTGTTTTAAACTTTGCCCTCACTGCTGATCTCCTCCCAAAAGGAAAAGAAGGGAAATTCATGGGTCTTGGAAATATCTTTTATGCCGCACCACAAATGGCCGCTGCTCCATTTGTCGGTTTTCTCATCAGTACATTTAATAATAATTATCAGATAATTTTTTATGTCACACCAATATCACTAATCATCGCGTTCATTTTATTACAAAGAGTACGAATAACAAGCTAATTTTTCAAAAATATCAAACTATTTATACGTATGCAATGATTTCAAAAAAAAAATATTGAATCGGGAGGTCGATAGAATATGGCGACAAAAGAGGAAGTAATGAATGGGTTACAAAAAGTAAAATCTCGATTAGATGACCCAGCAACAAAAGAAAAATTTAAGGATTTTACCAAGAAGATGCAGTTTTTCTTTACCGATCTGAACACGAACTATGTCCTCGATGTTGTCAACGGAGAAGCAAAATCACTCAAAGAAGAAACCGTTGAAAAACCTGACATCATGGTCACGATGAAAAGTGATGTTTTTCTTGGTATACTGGATAAAAAAATCAACCCAGTGACCTCCTATATGACCGGAAAAATAAAAGTGAAAGGAGCCATGGGTGATTTATTAAAACTGCAGAAAATTATGTTTTAAAGAAATCAACCTTAGTAATTCATAAGAGTAGCATGATTTGGAGAGGATAAAATGTCTCTGAGAGGGAAAGTGGCTATTATTACAGGGGCAGCATCAGGGATTGGCCGGGCGACTGCGATGCTCTTTGCAGAAGAAGGAGCGACAGTGATTGTAGTGGATATCAATGATAAAGCAGGGAAAGAAACAGTACAGAAAGTAAGAGGAGGAAAAAAACAGGCTCTCTTCATTCATGCTGATGTCTCAAAAGAATCAGATGTAAAAACTATGGTGAAAACCACAAAGGAACAGTATGGCAAAATCGATATTCTTGTGAACAACGCAGGGATCGTTTTGGTAAAACCAATTGAAGAAACAACAGAGAAGGATTTTGAAAACGTTGTGAATACGAATTATAAAAGTGTGTTTCTGTGCACGAAACATGTTGCGCCATCAATGAAAAAAGGAGGTACCATCGTAAATGTTGCATCAATCTCTGGTCATGTCGGTCAGATCAATCATGCTATCTATGGTGGGACAAAGGGTGCGATTATCGCACTGACACGCGCGCTTGCCTGGGAACTTGCACCTCGTGGCATTCGGGTGAATAGTATCAGCCCTGGTTCTGTTGAGACCCCGATGCTCTTAGGTGATGTCGAAATCGAAGCAAAAAGACTTGGCGTTTCAATGCAGAAGATTAAGAAAGAACGATCGGATATCGGTGCGCTTCATCGATGGGCTGACCCAAAAGAAATCGCGGAGGCAATCCTCTACTTTGCATCCGATAAATCATCCTATGTGACTGGTACTGATCTCTTGGTTGATGCTGGCTGGGCTGCTGGATAAAAAAATTATGGTTTTTTTGATAAAGTTTTACAGAGGTTTCCGATTGATTTCCCTAGTTCTTTTGCTCTCTCAAGTCCTTCCGTATCTTTCATGACTTCGTTTGGTTTCATTGCTATTGCCACGCCCCATCCTGCGCCAGGGATAATCAATCGCATTTCAAGAACATAGAGAAGTAATGTTGTCCATGTAGCTACGCCACCCCATCGTCGTGCAACAACTAATGTCCCACCGATTTTATCTTTGAGAGGATATCCTCGTGACCCAAGCAGTTCACCAGATCGATCAATAAATGCCTTCATTTGGGCTGAAACGGTTCCGTAGTACAC
>PDVJ01000391.1_pt1 | contig 10206 bp, 9 predicted proteins | sample 1369811 | NCBI WGS metagenome assembly PDVJ01 (sample SAMN07795376, study PRJNA414565) | Alkali sediment metagenome, whole genome shotgun sequencing project. | reverse complement strand
CAGCTTTCGGCGGCGGAGTCCGAGGCGCGTGGCGCCGCGGAGGAGTCGCGCGTCGAACTGGCCCGCATCGGCGTGCTGGAGTCGCGCCTGGCCGAGCAGCAGGCCAGTCGCGTCTCCGCACAGGCAGCGTCAGCGGATGCCGAGCGGGTCTTCCGGGCCCAACCGGTCGCAACGCTGCTATCCGACATGGAGACCCATAAGGTGCGGGCCGCGAACGACGCCGCCGCGGCGATTTTTGGCGTCGCCGTCGAGAGTCTCTCGGGTCGCTCGCTGACGGACCTGCTGCCGGGCTACGTGCCCGGCGAGGATCCGGCGCGGGCCGTGGATATCGCCTTCGCTCGGCCGGACGGCACCCCGGCCATGCTCGAACTGCGCCGTGCATCCGTCTCGTTCGCTGGGCGCGCCTGCTGGCTCTCGACCGTCCGCGACGTTTCGCTGGAGCGTGCCGAGCGTGCGGCCCAGCTCGTCGCCGTCTCCCGTGCCGGCACGCTGGAGGATGCGCCGATCGGCACCTGCCGCGTCGACCAGGCCGGCACCATCCAGTACGCGAACTCCGCGTTCCACTCCCTGCTCGGGCTCGAGGCCGGCACCGCCGAAGGCCTGATGCTGCAGCACTTGGAACAGGGCACCGGCGGCGATTCCACCATCCGCAGCGTCGCCATCGGCAACTCGGGGCAGCTGACACAGGAGACGCGCTGGCGCAGACCGGACGGCTCGATCCTCGATGTCGAGGTAGCCGCCACCGTCGTCGCTGGCGCCGACGGCAGTCGCGTGCTGACCGTGCGCGATGTGTCAGCTCGTCGCCGTGCCCAGGAGCGTGCCGATCGCGAGTCGCGACGTTCGGCCGGGCTGCTGGACCTGGCCCAGAACGCCCACGCGTACACCGAATCGGAGACCCTGTCTCACGCTCTCGAGCTCGTGCAGAAGCTGACGGGCAGCGAAGCGGGGTACGTGTTCCTCGCCACCTCCGATGCGGGGCAGTTCGAGCTCGCGGCGAAACGCGACGGCAGTCCGGTCGCCCACGACCTGTCGGTGCTCACGCGATGGCGGGGCCTGCCCCCGGCCGATACGGCACTGTACGACTGCCTGACCTCGCAGCGGACCACGATCCGGGACGCGGTCGAGGGCACTGGCGGCCTTCGACAGGCGGGTCTGCCCGGATCGCTGCATCGCCAGCTGGTCACGCCGATGCTCGATGGCGGGCGCCTTGCGGGCGTGCTGCTGCTGGCCGACAAGAAAGAGTCGTACGACGAGGACGATGAGCGGCACGCGGCACAGGTGGTTGATGTCCTGAGCCGACTCCTGCGACGACGCCGCTCGGACGCCGAGGTCGTGAGCGCCATGGATCACATGGAGCGCGTGATGCTGGGCACGGTCGAGGCGATGGGTGTGCTGTCGGAGACGCAGGATGCCTGCAAGACCGGTCGCGCCAGGCGCGTCGCCGAGCTGGCCGCCGGTATCGGTACGGCGCTTGGCCTGCCTGGACACTCGGTGCGCGGGCTGCGCGTCATGGGTCAGTTGATCGACGTCGGGATGCTGCAGATCCCGCGCGAGATACTCTGGCGGCCGGGCCCGATCGGCGCCGCCGAGTTTGAGCTGGTGAAGACGCACGCCGAGCGGGGACACGAGATCCTGTCCCGCATCGAGTTCCCGTGGCCCGTCGCCGAAGCCGTAGGCCAGCATCACGAACGCCTCGACGGCTCGGGCTACCCGCGGGGCTTGAAGGGTGAGGAGATCCTGCTCGAGGCAAGAATCCTGGCGGTTGCGGATGCCGCCGAAGCGATGCTCGCGCAGCGTCCGCAGCGCACCACCCTCACACTCGGCGCCTGCCTCGAGGAGCTGCAGTCACAGGCGGGTCGCCGTTACGACGCGCGGGTGGTCAAGGCCTGCGCAAAGCTCCTCCGGGAGCGGCCTACCGAGCCGGAGGCCGACGTCCCGGTCGGTCAGCGGATCGCCTGAGGCGATCCGGATGCATCTGCAGTTCTTCGGTGCGGCCGGTGAGGTCACCGGCTCGTGTCACATCGTCGATATCGGCGGCCGCCGGCTGCTGCTCGACTGTGGGCTGATCCAGGGTGGTGCTGATCCCTACGAGCGAAATCGCGCGCCTTTTCCGTTCGACGCCGCCGGCATCGACGCGGTCATCCTGAGCCATCCGCACATCGACCATTGCGGTCGGCTGCCGCTGCTGTACAAGCGCGGCTTCCGGGGCATCGTGTACGCGACGGCGGCCTGCCGGGACCTCGCCCGCATCCTGCTCATGGACAGCGCCGCGATGCAGCAGCGCGACGCCGAACGCGAGAACCGCAGGAGGGCCCGCGACGGCCGCAAGGGAAGGGCCGAAGCGCTCTACACCGTGGACGACGCCGAGGCGACACTGGGCCTGATCAGGTCCATCGACTACGGGCGCGCGTTCGAGGTGTTGCCCGGCGTCGAACTCACGTTTCGCGACGCCGGCCACATCCTCGGGTCAGCAAGCGTGTGGCTGCGTCTCAGCGAAGGCGATCTCGAGCGGCGCATCGTTTTCAGCGGCGACCTGGGACAGTACGACTCTCCCATCCTGCGCGACCCCGAGCCGGGGCCAGCCGCCGACCTCGTCGTCATGGAAAGCACCTACGGCGGCCGGCTGCACAGGGCTCGCGACGCGACGCTGGTCGAACTCGGCGAGATCCTCCAGCGTGCGCGCTCGGACGGCGGCAACGTGCTCATCCCGGCGTTCGCCGTCGGGCGAAGCCAGGACCTGCTCTACGAGCTCGGCACCCACTACGAGGCCTGGGACCTCGGCGCGTGGCGCATCTTCCTCGACAGTCCGATGGCGATCGAGGCGTCGCAGGTCTACTGGCGCCATCCGGAACTCTACGATGAAGAAGCGCGTGAGCTCCGTGGTCGACGCGGAGGCCTGCCGCCGTTGCCGAACCTCACTCTGTGCCGTACGGTCGAGGACTCCATGGCGATCAATCGCATCCCGAGCGGCGCGATCGTGATCGCGGGCAGCGGCATGTGCACCGGCGGGCGAATCGTGCATCACCTGAAACACAATCTCCCGCGACCGGATTGCGACGTGGTGTTCACCGGTTTCCAGGCCGAGGGCACGCTCGGCCGCGCGATCGTCGACGGGAGAGCCGAAGTCCGTATCCACGGTTCGCCGGTCCGCGTCGCCGCGCGCGTGCACACGCTTGGCGGTTTCTCGGCGCATGGCGACCAGGCGGACCTGCGACGGTGGTACGCGGCGCTCCCGGGCAAGCCGCCGGTATGGCTGGTGCACGGCGAGGCCAGTGCGTCCGGGGCGCTGCGCGACTCGCTGCGAGGCGATGGCGTGAAGGCCGGCATCGCGGCGCCCGGCGTCAGGCTCGATCTTGGAGTGGCGGCGTGAGGAACGCGCTCGCTGGCTCGATCAATGCGAAGCCGAACGAGCTCCCGGGCGCACTGGCCGCGTTTCTGTGCGCGTTCTTCATGTTCTCCGCTTACGCCATCCTGCGACCGATCCGCGAGACGATGGGCCTGACGTCGGGGCTCGAGACGCTGCCGGCACTCTTCTGGGGCACGTTCGCCGGCATGCTGCTGGTGCAGCCCGTGTATGGCTGGCTCACGTCGCGCTACCGTCGCTCGGTTTTCCTGCCCTGGGTGTACCTGTTCTTCGTCCTGAACATTCTCGGCTTCTACGCCTGGTTCAACCTGCAGGCCGACCACACGTGGATTGCGCGCGCCTACTTCATATGGCTCAGCGTGTTCGTGCTGTTCGTGGTCGCGGTGTTCTGGAGCCTGATGGCAGACGTCTTCACGCGCGAGCAGGCTGGCCGGCTGTTCGGCTTTATCGCCGCCGGCCTGAGCCTGGGCGGGTTGAACGGCCCCTTTCTCGGCAAGCGACTGGCCGAACCACTCGGCACGATCAACCTGCTGCTGGTGTCCGCGGCCCTGCTCACGGTCTCGATCGCCTTCCTGCTGCTGGTGCTGCGCTGGCATCGACGCGATGGCGAAAACTCCGCGCAGGGTGTCGATCGTGACGAACGCCTCGGCGGCACGGCGCTCGCGGCCTTCCGCCAGCTGGTGCGATCGCCCTATCTCGCGCTCATCGCGCTGTTTGTGTTCCTGCTGACCTGGGTATCCACGTTCCTTTACCTCGAGCAGCAGGCGATGGTCGCGAAGGCTTTCACCGACCGGGACGCGCGCACCGCATTCTTCAGCACCATCGACTTCTGGACCCAGGCCGGTTCGCTGGTGATGCAGTTGTTCCTGTTCGGACGCCTGTACCGCTGGTTCGGCTTCCGTTCGCTGATCGTGAGCATACCGGTGCTCATGACAGCCGGCTTCGCGGTGCTGGCCGTGTTTCCGACGTTCGCGGTCCTGATCGGAGTCATGATGGTCCGCCGCATCGGCGAGTACTCGATCACGCGCCCGTCGCGGGATGCGCTGTACACGGTTGTCACGCGCGAAGAGAAGTACAAGGCGAAGAGCCTCATCGATACTTTCGTGTACCGGGGCGGCGACGCCACGGCGGCTACCGTGCACGCGCTCGTCAAGTCGACGTTCGGTCTTGGCGTGAGCGGTGTTGCCTGGTGCGGCGCCGCGATCGCGGCGCTCTGGGCGCTGGTCGCGTGGACCCTCGGCGGGCGTTACGCGGGCCTCAATCGTCGAGATTGAATCGTAACGTGACCGAGGAACGGCGCATTACGGGCTGCCCATTGGCGAGTCGCGGCTGATAGCGCCAGCTGCCGACCGCCTGCGCTGCCGCCGAGTCGAAGACGCCCTGTGGCTCCGAATCCACGACCTCGACGTCGCGCACCGCGCCGGCCTCGGTGATCGTGAACATCAGCTCGACCCAGCCTTCGACGCCGTTCTGCCGCGCCGCAGCGGGATAGACGGGGTCCGTGGCGACGATGCGGCCCAGCGAGTCGGCGGGCGGCGTGGACGCCGCAATTGCGCCGCTGTCGGCGACTTGCGGCGCTGCCGTTTGCGCACCGGACGGCTCCGGGCCGGAATCCGTGACGTAGCCGGCCGTTGGCAGGCCGCGCACTGCCGCGCCGGGGATCAGCGAGCCACTGCGGCGCCGGGAGGCCGCGCCAGAAACCGACGCGAGCTGGCCCGCGTTGCTGTATTGCGGCGCCAATGGGTCGGGGCCGATCGTGTGCCGCGTAGCAGGCGGCTTCGGCCTGGCCGGCGATCCGTAGTCTGTGACGGGCATCGTCCGGGGTACCGTCGAAGGCGGTAGCGCAGGCCGGGTTGGTGCTGTGGCCGCAGGGATCCGCCGTGGTACGGCGCCGTCGTCGGCCACCCGTGGCGGGTCGGGAACGACGACGGCTGGCCGCGGGGCGAGCAGCGCAGCGAGTCGACCGGTCGCCGCATTGCCAGGAGCCGTGGCCTGAAGTCGCGCGAGCAGACGCTGCGCCTCTGCGGGGTCGGAGGCCGCAGCCGTCCGAGCCAGCGCAACGACCTTCGCGACCGTCCTGTCGAGCCCCTCGCGTGCTTCCGGCTGCGTCTGGTCGGCGAGCAGCACGGCCGCGTACAGGTCGAGCGCGTTGCGCCCGGCAGGAGATTCGTAGCGACCAGCCTGGAATGCGGCCCGGGCCCGCGACAGCACGGGATCGGACTGTTGACGTGCACCGGCCGCTGGAGAGGACGCGGCGGGCGCGACGGCAGTCCCGCTCGCCGCACGGTCGGTGCGGTCACCGAGCAGGAGTGCGATCAGGCCGACGAACAGCGCGACGCCGACCATGACGAACAGCCATTTGTGATGGTCTGAACGCGCCGGTGCGCCGCCCGCCAGCGTCAGCAGCGGATGTCTCGCGCTTGAGTTCCGCCGTTCGACGTGGCAGCGCGTCGCGGCATGCAGGAACATGCCCGCGCGCTTCGCCGAGAGCGGCTTGTGCATGAAGCGGTAGACGAGTCCATGGGTGATGAGCTTCGCGAGCAGTGCCTCGTCCTCGCGTCGGCCCGCGACTACGATGACGACGTCCGGGAACTGCTGGCTGATTCGCTCGACCAGCGTCGCTGACTGCGTCGAGACTGCGGCAAGGTCGATGAGCAGCACGCCGCAACGGCCGGTCAGCAGCAGGTCGACCGATTCCTCCGCGGAACGAGCGCGCCAGACAGGGTTACGCTCGCCGATCGCGGCGCGGATGGCGTCGAAAAGCAGCATGTCCGCCGACAGCACGACGACATCGACCAGCACCGCGGGATCGCGGGTCTCGGGCGGGGATTCGGCCTGGCGCGGCAGGGCTGTGCTGGGCATCACCGCAATTGCGCGCCAGTCGGCCCGCAAGGTCCACCGGCACTCTCAAAAAACCTGAGGCAATTCAAAGTTCAGGCAGTCCGGAAGGCACCTTCTGGACCTGGTCCAACGTGCTCCGAGGCCGGGCTGTGTGGCGGTTCCGGACTCGACACTGGACCTGCCCACGAGCATGATCGCCGCCAGTCGCGCAGAAGGCCGGTACACCGGTCCACACGGAAGCATGAAGACGCCGGTCACTTACACGTCACGGATCGCAGTCGAGCATCGCGCTACGCTCGAGCAGCTGCTGTTCTTCAACGGCTGCCAGGATCGTTTCGCAAGCGGCATCGTCGACGCCATCGACAAGTTCGGTCCGCCGGAGATCCAGGACGATGATGGCTGGCTGCGGGTGAGGGTCGCGGGTCCCTCCGAGGTCCAGTCGCTGTTCGTCGTGGACGAGGCGACGGGCAGGCCGCTTGGCGTGGCGGTCTACACGCGCGCCGATGCCGAGCACGTGACCGTGCTGCACATCGGGCTCGCAGAGCAGTATTGCGCGGGCGGGGAGCGCGAGAGCCTGAAACTGCTGCTCAGGCTCATGAAGGAGATCCGCCGCTCATCGAAGCGCGTCAAGGGCGTGCGCCGGTTGAGCGTCCATTACGGGACCCAGCGCGCCCGCCTGCCGGCCTGATCAGCCGCGTGGTTCGCCGAGCAGGTCTCCGATCATCAGCCGGACGGCCTTGATCTGCAGGCCGTCCTTGACCGAGAAGTTTTCGCCTTCGTATCCCCACCAGTCCCAGCAACCCATCGGGTTCAGCGGCCGGTAGCTCGGCTCGATCTGCGGGAACAGCAGCACGATGTCGTTGGCGGCGGCGGCCTCAAGGTAGCCGGACCCGAGGACGAACTCACGGCCCACCAGCGACGCGCCCTGCTTGCAGCCGTGGAACACCACGTGCAGCCGGCACTTCCGCTCGTCCCCGCTGCTGCAGGACTTCGGCACGAACAGCAGGCCGCGGTCGGCAAGGCCGGCGCTGCCGGAAGCCTTCGCATACGGCTGCTGGTCGAACTCCCGCAGTTCTCCTTGCTCGGGCGCACGGCCTGCGCCGAGCTTGCCGTACAACTGCGCGAGCAGCGTCCCGGCGCCGTCGAAATCGCACTTGCCCACGAACGGCGGCTCGGTCACGTCGCAGGGCTTCGCGTCGGCGCGCGCGCTCGGAAACGTGTGTCCGGCGCGATCGAGCTCGACGCGCGCGATGTTCGCCGGGTTCACCAGCGCCTGGTAGTAGATCTCCACCGCATCCGCCACGGGCTTCTGCACGTAGGGGTCGAGCCCGCCGCGGAAGATCCAGACGCGGTCGTTCGCGAGACCGGCGATTGGATCGATCGAGCCTTCCAGTGCCAGCCGGCTCGTGAGCTCGACGAGCTCGGCGGTGGGGATCGGTTCGTCGGCCTTCATGCAGCGTCCGAGCGAGTTGCGTGTCGATCCCCCCGAGCAGTAATACGGCGCGCCAGCAACCAGCGCCGCGCCACTCACGAGGCTGGAGTGGGCGACGTGGAACTGCGTCGCCATGCTGGCGCCTGCCGAAAGGCCGGAAACGGTCACCGAGGCCGGGTCGAGCGGCAGCGCCCCGAGCCGGTTCGTCCTGGCGGACGGCTTGCCACAGGCGGCAACCAGAGCGCACGCACCCACCAGCAGCACGCCGACCGACGCGCCGCGTCGCTTTCTGCCCGCCAATCGCACACCGCTGGTCACTGCACTCTCCCCCTGGCTTTTCCCACATCATCGACTGCAAGAAGAACATGATCCTCTGCGGCGGGCAGAACATCTATCCTGCGGGCATCGAATCGGTGATGCTGCTGCACCCACGGTGTGCACGAACACACACGTCGGCTGGCAGCAGCGGATCAGCGGGGTTGCGTGGCGGGACTCGCTGCCGCACAACGCGAATGGCAAGATCCTCAAGCGCGAATCGCGCGCGGAACTGACGCGCCGCTGACCGGCACGACGAAGGTGGCAAGTGAGCGGCACCGAGTGGCAGGATCGATATTTCAACTCGGCCGACGGGCTTCGGCTGTATTACCGTGACAGTCCGGCCGCCGAGGCGGGCCGGACGCCCGTGCTGTGCCTGCCGGGCCTCACCCGGAACTCGCGCGACTTCGAGTCCATCGCTTCCCGCATGAGGCGATCGCGCCGCGTGCTGTGCGCTGACCTGCGAGGGCGCGGCCTCTCGCAGCACGACCCGAACTGGAAGAACTACCACCCCGGCACCTATGTCGGCGACATCGCCTTGCTGCTGAAAGATGCGGGTGTGTCGAAAGTCGTCATCCTCGGCACGTCGCTCGGCGGAATTCTTGCGATGGTCGTTGCGGCGACCACGCCGCAGGTGCTCGCGGGAGTCGTCCTGAACGACGTCGGCCCGGAGGTCGCCGCGGAAGGCCTGAAGCGCATCTCGACCTATGTGGGCAAGAGCGCGCCGGTCAGCAGTTGGACTGAAGCGGCTGCACAGGCGCGCGACACCTACGGGCTCGCCTGGCCGGATGCCACGGACGCGGACTGGCTCGCGTTCGCAAGACGCAGCTACACCATCGTCGACGGCGTGCCGAGACTCGCGATGGATCCGATGGTTGGCGAGGCCGTGCGCGCCGCGCCTGCCGGCGCAGCGCCGGACCTGTGGCCGGTATTCGGTGCGCTGAAGCCGATTCCGACGCTTGCGCTGCGCGGCGAGCTCTCTGACGTGCTCTCCCGGGAAATCTTCGATCGCATGGGACGTGAGAAGCCCGACCTCGTGCGTGTATCGGTTGCGAAGCGCGGCCATCCACCGATGCTCGACGAACCCGAAAGCGTCGCGGCGATCGAGAGTTTCCTCGCGCGGCTCGACTGACCGCCACCTTGCCCGAAGGCCAATGCGCCCACCACGCAGGACGATCGCAGCCTTGACCGACGGACCGCGCGGGAAGCTCGGAGTGGCGCTGCTGGCAGGGCTGGCGGGCCTCGGTCTCGCGACGGTGCTCGCATTCGCGGCGCCGCTAGGCTGGCCCTTCGAGCTCTTCACGCACTTCCGCGCGCAGTACGCCGTGGCCGCCGCGCTGCTCGCGATGCTGCTGCTGTTCGTACGCCGACCGGGAGCCGCGGTCGTCGCGGGCGTGCTCGCGGCGCTTCATGCCGTGCCGGCCTTGCAGCGAACTCTCGCCGACGATCCGGTCGCTTCCTGCGGCGGGCCCGCATTCACCGTAGTGACTGCGAATCTGCAGTACAGCAACCACGACACCGGTCCCTTTCTCGACTGGCTGGCCAGGAATCCGGCCGACCTGGTCGTGCTGCAGGAAGTTACCGGAGCCTGGGCTGCTGCGCTGTCGCACGCGCCCGGGTATCCGCAACAGAAGTTGCTGGTGCGGGAGGATGCATACGGCATCGGCGTGATGAGCCGCTGGCCGCTTCATTCGATCGAGGGTCGGGATTTTGCAGGGGACGGGCGGCCGTCGCTGTCGGGCGGTCTCGTCATCGAGGGGCGTCCGGTGCGATTCCTTGCGCTGCATACGCGCTGGCCCGTCCTGCCGGGACTCGCCGCATCCCGCGACCGCTCGCTCGACGCCGCTGCGGCGTCGTTGCGCGCTGGCGACGGGCCGGCGGCCGTGCTCGGCGACCTGAACCTGACGGCGTACTCACCGGCGTTCGCGCGATTTCTCGAGTCAGCGGGGCTGCGCGATGCGTCGGACGAACCGCGCTGGAGTCCGACATGGCTGGCGGGCTTCTGGCCGCTCGCGCTCCGGATCGATCACGTGCTCGTCTCGCCGGATCTATGCGTCGAGCACGTCGAGGTCGGCCCTTCGATCGGCTCCGATCACCGGCCGGTGATCGCGCGCTTGCGGCTTGGTTCGACCGCGATTCGTTGACACGTTGCGCTGGTGATGAGGTCGCCCGGCTTTGGGGGAGGGCTTCCCGAAAACGGCGTGAATCCGTCCCTGGAGCCTCCGGGCGCGGCGTCCTGCCGCGCACGGTTTCG
>PDVJ01000875.1_pt1 | contig 10210 bp, 9 predicted proteins | sample 1369811 | NCBI WGS metagenome assembly PDVJ01 (sample SAMN07795376, study PRJNA414565) | Alkali sediment metagenome, whole genome shotgun sequencing project. | reverse complement strand
CGCGTGAGGTCGCGGGTCCACACGGCGGCCGCCAGCCCGTAGATCAAGGAGTTGCCGATGCGCACGGCCTCTTCCGCGTCGCGCACGGTGATGGCAGCGAGCACCGGCCCGAAAATCTCCTCGCGCGCGATGGTCATCTCCGGCCTCACGCCGTCGAACACGGTGGGCTCGACGTAGCAGCCGCCGGTCTCCTCGAGCACGCGGCGACCACCGGCGAGCAGCCGCGCACCTTCCGCGCGACCGGACTCGATGTAGCCCAGCACCGTCCGGGTCTGGACCTCGTCGACGATCGCGCCGAGCTTGGTCGCTGGATCGAGCGGGTCGCCCGGCGCCATGCGCCGGCCCGCCGCCACGACCTTTTCGAGCACCTCGTCGCGCACGCGCTCCTCGACGATCAGCCGCGAGCCCGCCGAACACATCTCGCCCTGGTTGAAGAAGATCGCCGAGGCGGCGGCGGCCGCGGCGCGGTCGAGGTCCGGGCAGTCGGCGAGGATGATGTTGGGCGACTTGCCTCCGCACTCGAGCCACACGCGCTTCAGGTTCGACTGGCCCGCGTACTCGAGCATGCGTTTACCGGTGCGGGTCGAACCGGTGAAACCGATGCAGTCGACGTCCATGTGCAGCGCGAGCGCCTGGCCGGCGGTGTGGCCGTATCCGGGCAGCACGTTGAAAACGCCGTCTGGAATGCCCGCCTCGGCCGCGAGAGCGGCGATGCGGATCGCGGTGAGTGGCGATTTCTCCGAGGGCTTCAGGATGAACGAGTTACCGGCGGCGAGCGCCGGGCCGATCTTCCAGGCCGCCATGATGAGCGGGAAATTCCATGGCACGATGGCACCGACCACGCCGACGGGCTCGCGCGTGATGAGCGCCAGCGCGTCATGACCCGTCGGCGCCACCTCGTCGTAGAGCTTGTCGATCGCCTCGGCATACCAGGTGATGCAGCGCACGGTGGCCGGAATGTCCACGGCGAGGCTGTCGGAGATCGGCTTGCCCATGTCGAGCGTCTCGAGCAGCGCGAGTTCCTCGGCATGCTGCTCGATGAGCTGCGCGAACTTCAGCAGCACGCGCTTGCGCTCGCGCGGCGACCGGCGCGACCAAGTGCCTGCCTCGAACGCGCGCCGCGCAGCCGCGACTGCGCGGTCGACGTCAGGCGTGTCGGTGGAGGCGACCCTGGCCAGCAACCGGCCGTCGATCGGGCTCACGCAGTCGAATGTCTCGCCGGTGGTGGCCGGCACGTAACTGCCGTCGATGAAAGCGCGGCACTCGATGGCGAGCGAGCGCGCCCGTGCATGCCAGTCGGTCGTGTTGTCGGTCATGGCTTGCTGTGGGTCCCGGGTTGAATCAGAACGTGGGTGGCGAGCTGGCAGAAACGATTTCGCAGGGCTCGCTGCCAGAGTTGCGGAAGCGGTGCGGGATCGCACTGGTGAAATAGTAGGCATCACCGGGGCCGAGCACCCGCGTCTCGCCGCCGATGGTCAGATCGATTCGTCCGTGGACCACCACGCCGCCCTCCTCGCCCTCATGTCGCAGCATGTCGGCACCAGTGTCGGCGCCGGGAGCATACCGCTCGTGCATGACGGACATTGAGCGGTTCGCCCGGTGCGCCGCGACGAGTCGCAATGCTACGTTGCGGTCGCCAAGATCGGTCAGCTCGTCGCTGGAAAAGAACACCTGCGGACTCGAGGTCAGGTCCAGGGTGAAGAATTCCGCGAGCGACATCGGGATGCCATCCAGCACTTTCTTGAGCGAGCCTACCGAGGGGCTCACCCGATTCTGCTCGATCAGCGAGATCAGTCCGTTGGTCACCCCGGCGCGCTTGGCAAGTTCGCGCTGGGAGAGGCCGTAGAGAGTACGGACGGCGCGCAGCTGGGCACCGACATCCAAGGTCACGTTCGACATGGGCGTTGAATATCCTGGACACAGGAACCGAAAGGGCGCGAAGTTTCCGGCTGATTTGAGGGAGGTGTCAATTTTTCTTATCATCCCAAGTCCTCACCGCCCGGAATCTCCCCATGTCAGTCCAGACCCGTCCCGATCGCTCGCCGCTCGAAGCCTTCTGGATGCCGTTCACCGCGAACCGGCAGTTCAAGGCGAATCCGCGGCTGCTCGCCAAGGCCTCCGGCATGCACTACTGGACGCCGGACGGCCGGCAGGTTCTCGACGGGGTCGCCGGGCTGTGGTGCGTGAATGCCGGTCACGGCCGCAAGGAAATTTCCGATGCGGTCAGCCGCCAGATCGCCGAGATGGATTACGCCCCGCCGTTCCAGATGGGTCACCCGGCCGCGTTCGAACTCGCCAACGAGATCGTGCGCTGGCTGCCCGAGGGACTCGACCACGTGTTCTTCACCAACTCCGGCTCGGAGTCGGTGGACACGGCACTGAAGATCGCGCTCGCCTATCACCGCGTACGCGGCGAGGGCACGCGCACCCGCTTCATCGGCCGCGAGCGCGGCTATCACGGCGTGGGTTTCGGCGGCATCTCCGTGGGCGGCATGGTCAACAACCGCAAGTTCTTCGGTGCGCAGCTGCCGGGCGTGGATCACCTGCCGCACACGCACGATCTCGCCCACAATGCGTTCACGCGCGGGGAGCCCGCCTGGGGCGCCCATTTCGCCGACGAACTCGAGCGCATCGTCGCGCTGCACGACGCGAGCAACATCGCGGCGGTGATCGTCGAGCCGGTTGCAGGCTCCACGGGCGTGCTGATCCCGCCGCAGGGCTACCTCAAGCGCCTGCGCGAGATCTGCACGAAGCACGGCATCCTGCTGATCTTCGACGAGGTGATCACGGGCTTCGGGCGGCTGGGCGCACCTTTCGCCGCCGAGTATTTCGGCGTCGTGCCCGACATGATCACCATGGCCAAGGGCCTCACCAACGGTGCGGTACCGATGGGCGCCGTGGCTGCGAGCCGGCAGATCTACGACGCGTTCATGCACGGGCCGGAAGGCGCGATCGAGCTGTTCCACGGCTACACCTACTCGGCGCACCCGGTGGCCTGCGCAGCCGGCCTCGCCGCGCAGCAGATCTATCGTCGCGACGGACTTCTGACCCGCGCGAGAGAGATGGCCGATTACTGGGCCGATGCGGTGCACTCGCTCAAGGGCCTGCCGCACGTCATCGACCTGCGCAACCTCGGGCTGATCGGTGCAGTGGAACTCGCGCCGATCGCGGGCAAGCCCGGTGCACGGGCATTCGACGCCTTCGTGCGTGCGTTCGAGAAGGGCATCCTGATCCGGGTGACGGGCGACATCATCGCGCTGTCGCCACCGCTCATCATCGAGCGCTCACACATCGACGAGCTGTTCGGGAAGCTGGCGGACGTACTCAAGGCCACGGCCTGACGGCGTTCGCCTCGACCCCGCATCGGCTACCCTGGCTGCAGGAGCAAGAACGCCCGGTTCCCTCGCGGGGACCGGGCGTCCGATTGCATGCGATCCCGGACTTCGCCGGGATCCAGGCGCGTCAGCTGATCACTCGTCCTTCGACCACGGGAAGGTCGTCGAGACCGAGAAGATTGCCCGAGCCTCGGAATTCGAGATGTCGTCCGGAAGCGTGTTCTCGAGCGTCTCGAGATCGCTGCCGTCCACCCACTTCAGCGAGAAGTCGAAGTGACTCCAGTTGTAGGTGAGACCGATGGCCCAGTCCATGTAGTTGTCCTGCCCGTAGGCGGCCTCGATGCCGTCGCCGTCGCTGTAGCCGATGTGGCCGATCACGCCGAAGTTGGCCGGCAGGCCGTAGTCGAGGTTGGCCTCGTAGTAGAACGCCGTCTCACTGGTCCCGGCGAAGTCCCAGGAGTAGGAGATCTTGCCTTCAATGAACTCCCATCCCAGGCTTCCGTAGATCTCGGGGAAATTGAAGTCGCTCTCGCCCGGGTAGACGTAGTAGACGGCGCCGACGTCCCACACATACGTTTCGCCGCCGCCCCAGCCCGCGTAGAAATCGACCTCGACATTCGGGTCGCCGCTGCCGAAGTCCACGTTGCTGGCCCACGCGCCCGCGTACAGGCCGTTGTCCATGGCCCAGTCGATGCTGCCCTGCAGCGCAGGATCCTGGGCAGACTGGGTCACGCCGCGCCAGTCGTAGTCGCTGGTCGCAGTCACCGTGCCCGAAAACTCTGCGTGAGCCGCGGAGGCCGTCGCCAGCAGGACCAGTGCTGCCACGCCATGAGTCAATTTCATGCTGTACCCCTTACGTTGCATAGAAACTACAGTAATGTTCGCGTCAGGCGCCTGATCGTATCAGATTCGAGACAGGTATCGAGGGACCGGCAGGCATCCTGGCTGCACGAACGTAGCATTTGCAGGATTCGTGCCACCCTCAGGAAGCGCACGGTGGCGGATGAATCGGCATCTTCGCGCACCGCGGCAGCGCACGCGCACCGTGTCACTGCACCGTCATGGAACGAGCGGCCTCATTCGGCCGCTTGTGGCTCGTAGATCGCATAGAACTTGCGGGCCGGCTCGAGCACTTCCCAGAGCCCACGGAAACCGGCCGGCATGACGAAGCAGTCCCCCGGACCAAATGTCCAGCTGCGGCCGTGCTGGTCCGAAACGCGTACGCGGCCCTCGGTCAACACGCAGAGCTCATTCTCGGTGTAGGAGACGTGCCAGGCCCCTGCGCTCGAGCGCCAGATGCCGCCGAAGAATCGACCCGTGTCGTCCGTGTAGAGATTGCGGACGAACTGTGCAGGCGCCGGGCTGCCAGGCACGAGCCGCGCCGGATCGAGTTCGAGAGGCTCCTCGCGTCCTGCGAAGTCGTCGATCTTGATGACGGCAGGACCCGGCTCGCTCATGGCTTCTCTCCTGCGGCGCGCACCGCCGCTTGCTCCAGCAGCTCACTGACCTCCGCGTCCTCGGTCTGGCCGAAGTCGCGGTACCACTGCCCCACCGCGCTGAACCACTCCGGAGCCGAGAGACACACGACCTCGTCGGCCACCGCAGCAATCCTGTCGCGCGCCTCCACAGCGGCGACCGGCACCGCCACCACGACGCGCGCGGCACCGAGCTTGCGCAGTGCGCGGACCGCGGCCTCCATGGTGGCCCCTGTGGCGAGGCCGTCATCCACAAGTATGCCGGTGCGGCCGCGCATGTCGAGCGGCGGACGGTCGCCACGGAACGCCCGCTCGCGCCGCTCGAGCTCGCACTGCTCACGTTGCCGCACCGATGCGAGCACGTCACTGCCCGGCGGAAGATGGCGGCGATGGCGCCCATCGCCAGCTCCGGCTGCCACGGCAGGCCGAGCTTTCGCACCAGCAGCACGTCGAGCGGCAGGCCGAGCGCGCTCGCGATCTCATAGGCCACTGGCACACCACCGCGCGGCAGGCCGAGCACGACGGTGTCCGGCGCACCCCGCCAATCAGCGAGTGCGTCGGCGAGTGCACGCCCGGCTTCCGCACGATTCTCGAACACGCGGCGCATGCCTGGCCTCCTTACCGCTCATGATGTTCGCGACCTCGCGCAGCCGAGTCATGCGCGCAAGTACCTAAGTGCTATGCTCGGGCCGAGGAATCGAACATGAGCGATCAGGCACGATCGCAGCCGTCCAGGCCAGTCAACGGCAACGGGTGCAGCCTGCCCGAAAAGGTGGCCTGGCTGCGCAGCCAGTTAGCTCCCGGCGACGAGGCGATCGAGACTCACTTCGCCTGGGTGTTCCTGATCGGCGATCGCGCATGGAAGCTTCGCAAGCCCGTGCGCCGCGACACGATGGACTTCGTCAGCATCGAGGCGAGGCGCGTCGACTCCGAGGCCGACGTGCGTCTCAATCGTCGACTCGCGCCCGGGGTCAGCCTGCGCACCCGGCCCTTGACGCGCGATCCGCAAGGCCACCTTGCGATCGCTGGCAGCGGAGAAGTCGTGGACTGGCTCGTCGAGATGCGGCGCATAGATCGGTCGCGCATGCTCGATGCAATGCTCGCGCGCGGCGCAGTTCGCGACCAGGACCTGGCTCGCGTCGCGGCGCTGCTTGCCAGCTTCTATGCTGCCGAGCCCGCGGCCGTAACGCAGGGAGGAGCGCTGCAGATGCGCCTCGGGACACAGGTCGAGGCCAATCACGCGGTGCTCGCCACGCTCACCGCCACAAACGCCGCGGACCTGCGCGCCGCACAGCTCGGGTTCATCGACACACATCACGGCTGGCTTCACGCGCGGGCCTGCGGCGGGTGCGTGATCGAGGCGCACGGGGATCTCCGCCCCGAGCATGTGCTGCTCGACGACCCGCCGGCGGTAATCGATTGCCTGGAGTTCGACCGCAACCTGCGGGTGATGGACCGCGCCGAGGAGCTCGCCTTCCTGGACCTCGAGTGCGACCGCGCGGGTCATGCGGAGGTCGGCCGCCGCATCATGTTCGATTGCCTTGCGCGACTCGGTGACGACGTGCCCATGGCGCTCGCCAGCTTCTATCGCAGCCACCGCGCTGCGACCCGCGCCAAGCTGTACGCGTGGCGGGCGACCGAGCCGGACGGGGGCCCGCCGGCGCAATCCCTGGAACGGGCCGGCAGCTACCTGGCCGCAGCCTTGCGAGCGGCGACCGAGGCGTCGCGACTCAGCGCGGCCTGAGCTCCATTTCGCGCAGTGCCACGACGGACCCACCGCTGCCCATGCGACGGATCGCCTCGCCGAACAGCCTGGAGGCATCGAGCACCACCAGGCGGCCGCCATCGCTCGCGAGTCGAGTGGGCAGGATCGAGTCCGTGACGACCAGCCGGTCGGGCCCGTCCGGTCCGAGCAGCTGCTGCGCCTCCGGCTCGAAGACACCATGCGTCGCAAACGCCTCGACGCGCGTCGCACCGGCCTTGCGGCAGGCCTGCGCGCCCCGCATGAGCGTCGTGCCCGCGCTGATGAGGTCATCCACCAGAATCACATGGCGCCCCTCGACCGGCCCAACCACGAGGTCGCCGCCGGAGACCACGCCGCTGCTGCGTCGCTTGTCGATGATGGCGAATCCGACCTCGCGACCGAGGCGCGACGCGAGCAGCTCCTGCAGGCGTTGCGCCCGCTTGGCCCCGCCGATGTCGGGCGAGACGACTGACACCGGCGCCCCGCCCGCATTCGCCGCAAGGTGGTCAGCCATGAGCGGTGCGGCCTCGAGGTGGTCCACCGGGCAGCGAAACGCATTCTCGAATGCCGCAAGGTTGTGTGCGTCGAGCGCGAGCACGTGATCCGTGCCGACGGCTTCGACGAGCTGCGCGACATATCGCAGCGTCACCGGGTCGCGCTCCTTGGTGCGCCGGTCCTTGCGGCCGTAAGCCAGGAACGGGATGCAGGCCGTGACCCGCCGGGCCCCGCAGTCCTTCAGGCAGGCGATCAGGAACAGCAGCCGGCACAGGCGATCGTTGGCGCTGCCCGCGCTGTCGCCGCTCAGCGACTGCACGACGTAGACCTCCGCGCCACGTACGCTCACCAGCGGCCTCGACTTGTGCTCCCCGCCCTCGAATTCGCGCTCTTCCATCGGAGCGAGCGCGGTTCCCGCCGCGGCTGCGACACGGCGGCCGAATTCGCCGCTGGCCTGAGGTGCGAAGATCAGGGGTCCAGGCATGCAGTCATCCTTTAACGCAGATCAGCGGCTGGAGTCGCGCCACGCGACGCGCGAGCCCGGCACGCTCGGCCACTTCCACCACGCGCTCCACGCTCTTGTACGCGCCGGGCGCCTCTTCGGCCACTCCGCGCAACGAGGGGCTGCGGATCAGTATCCCTTGCTCGGCGAGCTGGTCGACGAGCTCGCGGCCCCGCCACTGCCGTGTCGCCTGGTGACGCGACATGCTGCGACCGGCGCCATGGCAGGCCGAGCTCCACGCCAGGGCCTCGCCAGACTCGCAGCCGGCAAGAACGAACGACGCGGTGCCCATCGAGCCGCCGATCAGCACCGGCTGGCCATGGGCGCGCAGACCTTCGGGTACCGCCGCGTCGCCCGGCGCGAAGGCGCGCGTCGCGCCTTTGCGATGCACGTGCAGCCGCCGCGACCGGCCGTCGACCGTGTGCCGCTCCTCCTTGCAGATGTTGTGCGAAACGTCGTAGAGCAGGTGTCCCTCGAAGCCCGGCAGCACGCTGCGAAACGACTCGCGGCACAGGTGCGTGAGTATCTGCCGGTTGGCGAGCGCGCAGTTCATCGCAGCCCGCATCGCGCCGATGTAGCGCGTCCCGATCCCGGAATGGATCGGCGCGCAGGCAAGCTCGCGATCGGGGAGCGTGAGCCCGAATGACGGTGCTGCGATCACCATGTCGCGCAGATAGTCGGTGCCCACCTGGTGTCCGAGGCCGCGCGAGCCACAGTGAATGCTCACGACGATGTTCCCCGGCGCGAGACCGAACGCCGCAGCCGCATCGGCATCGTGCACCTCTGCCACCCACTGGACCTCGAGGTAATGGTTGCCGGAGCCCAGCGTGCCCATCTCGTCGCGCTGCCGGCGACGCGCGCGCTCCGAGATCGCGCCCGGGTCGGCCCCGGAGATGCAGCCGCCTTCCTCGATGCGCTCGAGGTCCTCGACGGAGCCGAAGCCACGGGTCACCGCCCACCGCGCCCCGCCGGTGAGCATTGCGTCCAGCTCGCGATCGTCGAGCCGCAGCCGGCCGGTGCTGCCGACGCCGGCCGGGATTGCGCGCGCGAGCTCGTGGGCGAGGCGCTCCTGGACCCCGAGCACGTCCTCGCGCGTGCACGAGGACAACAGCGTACGCACGCCGCAGGAGATGTCGAACCCGACGCCGCCGGCGGAGACCACGCCGCCCTGCTCGGCGTCGAACGCGGCCACGCCGCCGATCGGGAAGCCGTAGCCCCAGTGCGCATCCGGCATGGCGTATGCCGCACCGACGATCCCGGGCAGGCTCGCGACGTTGCAGAGCTGCTGCCGCACCTTGTCGTCCATGTCGGTGAGCAGCGCCTCGTCCGCATAGATCACGGCCGGTACCCGCATCGCGCCGGTGGGATCGATCCGCCAGCGGCACTCGCCCTCGCGATGCAGGTCCTGCATGTACACGTTTCACGCTCCTCGGGGTCCGGCAGTCGCCTCACACGTCCAGAACGCAGCGTGCACGCCAGCGCCCGTCATCGTCGCGTCTCACCGAGAGTTCGGTGAAGGTCGCGCCCTTCACCTCGACTGCAGGCGTGTGACGCGAGACGTCCACCGCCTCGCCGCGCGCCTCGCCCGTCAGCTCGCCGTCAGTGATGCGGACGCGGAACCCGCCGAAGAGCCGTCTGCCAGTCGCCATCTCGTACACGACCGCGTTCAACCACTCGAAAAGCAGCAGCTCGAGATCGGGGGCGCGACAACGGACAGGCACCGAGACCTCGTTCCGCAGCGTCGCGGGATCGGTCACGACCGCAGTCAACGCCATTGCCGTCTGCTCGAAGGCCTCGGCCGGCGTATCCCCGCGGCCCTCCACACCGATATCCGCGCCGTGCGAAAAATGACGCCACTCGCCCACCGCCGGCCTCGACCAGGCTTCCGCGACGGGCTGCGGCCAGTGATCAGGAGGGCTTGCTGCGGCGGGTCTCGTCGCCGCGCAATGTTGCCATGCGCGCCTGCAACTGTCGCTTGGCCGCATCGAACGCGTCGCGGATCACCACGTACACGTCCTCGTGACCGTCGCGCTGCGGGCGCTCCATGTCCACGACGACGTCCTCCCCCGGCAGAGCGAGCTGGACCTTGACGTTGAAGACCTTGCCCTGGTGATGGTGTCGGTGTGGCGAGTCCACGACGACGCGGCACGACAGGATGCGGTCGCTGAAGACTGCAAGATGCTCGGCGAGTTCACGCACGCGAGTCTCGACCGCACTGGAGGATTCCATGTGGCGGAAGGTGATGTAGACAGGGATGGTCACGGTACTGGTTCCTCCGCTGCTTTCCCCGGGGGGGACGGGTTCATTTTCGAACGGCGAACGGCACCGAGAATAAGCATTAGCCGCAGGGTCGGTCCGGGCGCAGATCAAGCGTACACTCGCCGGAGCATCCCGGACGAGACGATTCTGGGCGCGTATCCCCGGAAACTCATGAAGGCACCCGGACCCGATGGCGCGCTGACCGTCCTGGCCATGCAGGGCGAGAACCGGGCCAGGGGCGAACCGGGCATCGCGACATGAGCGAGCCGCGTCCTGCACTGATCGAGGGGCTGCTTCGGCCGGAGGCGTATCCGCATCCGGTCGTATCGCCGATTGCCGTGGCCGAGACGCACATCTCGTGGGTGCTGCTCACCGGCGAGTTCGCCTACAAGATCAAGAA
>PDVJ01000874.1_pt1 | contig 10212 bp, 14 predicted proteins | sample 1369811 | NCBI WGS metagenome assembly PDVJ01 (sample SAMN07795376, study PRJNA414565) | Alkali sediment metagenome, whole genome shotgun sequencing project. | reverse complement strand
GATGGCTGAATTGTTGAAGGTGAAAGGGTACATTGGGTGAGGTGCAGGGCACACGGTGCACGGCACACGAGGAAAACCTGTCCTCGGCATCATGCAAAACCAACGAAGCAGTTGCAGCGCCCATTTCAGAACTTGGTTCATCGGGAGAGTCTGGCGGGAAAACATCCTTCCCGCATGAAAAGTAGAATGCCATTACCGAGACGAGTACACCGTTTTTGATGATCCCTTTTTTTGCTTTACCCATGCTCATGAATCAGACTACATTACCTTCTGATTTCCTCACGAATAGCCGAGTTCCTCGAGCCTCTCCTCACTGATCCCAAAGTAGTGAGCGATTTCGTGCACCACAGTCAGTTCGATTTCCTGCTCCAGTTCCTCGACCGTCTCACACATCTCCTCCAGAGGCTCCTGGAATATGAAAATGGTGTCCGAATAGAGCGACGGGGAGGTGACGGACTGGTCCACAAGCGGAATGCCGGAGAAAAAACCGAGAAGCTCTTCACCCGCCGGGACGTCCATCTCCTCCAGCATCTCTTCGGACGGCCTCTTGCGAACGGTGATCAGCACATTGTCGAGGTGCTGCCTCAACTCCTCCGGGATGCGGCGGATGGCCCTCTTCACAATTCGATCGAATTCTTTGTCCGTCAGCTTCATTGGCCCGAAGCGTTACCCGTCCATTACCTCGGAAAAAACCTTCACATATTTGATGACCCCTGGTACCTTTGGAAGACCGCCAAGGTTCAATTCCAGCGCCATGAACGGGTCATCAACTCCATATTCATTGCCCAAGCCGAACATGCTCGCACGGCGGAACCCAAATCTTCCATAATACTCAGGCTCACCAAGGACGACCATATAGGAGTATCCGTCGCGTCGGCAGTCCTCTATCCCTCTTATGATCAACTGCTCCCCAATGCCCTTTCGTTGCCATTCTGGCTGAACGGCGACCGGGCCCAACCCCAGACCCCGCTTCGCAGGGCTCTGCGGACCAACGGAGACCGGGCTAAAAGCAACATGCCCCACGACACCTTTTTCAACCTCTGCGATAAGCGACAGGGCTATCTTCCTCTCCTCGCGCAATCGATCGACCAAGCGCGCTTCGGCTTCGGTTGGAAACGCTGACTTGTGGATGGAATGGATCACTTCAACATCTGCAGGTTCTTCTGAGCGAATGGTGATCATTTTTCTCGTCTTGCCCCCTTTCTCGAACAGACCCTTCTTCAGAGGATGCGATCCTTATTGGCCGCTTTTAGCGCTGGCCCCTTCCTGAGAGGGTTCGATTTTGTGGTATTTCTCAGGAATTCGTGGTTCTGACAGGATTGCCAAATTCGGCACAGGATATCTGTAAGCCCCTTTACTTCGGACGTATTTCAAGCCATCAATCAACTGGGCAAATTTCGAGTTTGGCACTGCAAAAGACATCTCGTGATCCTGCGTTCCGGCGAAGATCCTTTCCCCCGGGCCTGGGACCATATAGGTGCACTCGTCGGCTTGAAGCGCCCCGGCGATCCATGTAGAACACCCGTAACGACCGCTGCTTGTAGACTTTATCCCCGGTCCGCTTCCGTAATTTGCCCCCTGAATGAGCGCAAGTATCTGAGCGGGATTGCCATAGGCGACAACCAAGTCGGGAACAAACTCGCAACGATTTATCGGAGACAACCAGATCTCTTTGTAGACACCGAGTGGCCATCTTGGATAAGAAGCCTCCATGATCTTCTTGCGCTCAGGATTGTCCTGGTAGTAATCAGCAATCGTCCCTTCCAGAAAGACATCCGGACTGATGTGCCCCATGAAAACGCGAGGGAGCGGGCAAGCGTAGTCCTGATCCCTAAAAGCCATGGTCCACCCGATTGTCCTTGCTATGGACATTCCCTGACAGACGGCCATCCGATGACCCATGTGATCAAGAGGATACTTGGTTTGCTGCTTGGGGGCATCCCCTTCTTTGACCAGCTTGATCGCCACGGGCATGGTCGCTAACCGGCAATGTTCCTCCAGAGCTTCTCGAAGCCTGTTGGTTAGTTCATCCATAAGATTGCTCCTTGAAAAGGGCTATTCTCATTCTGCTAACGGGTCGCGTCAGGTGCGCTGTTTTAATGGCCTCGGCTGAAGTGACTTAGTTAGCCCTTTAAATCCCGAATATCCAAGGCTATGCTTAGAGCCCTATTGAGCTCTTCGTTTCTTTGTGGAGAAAGCGATCCGACAAAGTTGGTCAGACGCGACTTAGGCAAACTTATGAGCTCATCGCAGTGAACACTGCTATCGTGCTTCAACCCCTCATCCACACCAACCAATACTTGAGTGGAAAGGCCATCATGAGTTGAATAAATCGGAGCGCATATAACTGTGGAAAAGCGAGAATCGATGAGAACTTGGCGGCTTACAACAACAAAGACTCTGGATTTCTTGAGATCCTTCACTGAAGGGTTGGCAACACGATACAATTCACCACGTTTCACAGATCGACCTGATAGGTAAGAACATCCGCTGCTTCCCGGTTTAGATAATCTGAACGATGATTGATAATCTTTAGGTCCCTGGCATCTTGCTGCCTGCGGATCAGTTGCATAATAAAAGCCCGGACAGCATCTTCGATGAATTCGGACCGGTTTTTGTATTCCCCTGTATATTCGTCGATCGCTTTCAGCAAATCCTCAGACAAGGTTATAGATGTCTTGACTTTCATACTACAAAAATACCCCAGGAAGAATACCTTGTCAAGAAAATTTCTATTCCCATGGAATCAGTTACATGGTAAGAAACGGGACCGATTTTCAGAGAAGACCCACGAGGCCAATGCTTTGGCATAAGCGCTTTTGCATCCCTGAGTGCCGAAACGGCCTTATTCAGGAGCTTACGCTGCGCATGTCACAGTAGTCAGGTCTACCAAACCCAGACACATATCGGCGGCGTATGATGAACCACAACATCGTGGGCTGGCTTTTTCCTTGGCACACCGGAGCATATTCCGCATACTCTATCTCGCAAATAGCGAGCTCTTAGCACCTCACCATGACCAGCACAGGGGTGGCCTCGGCGGCCTCCCAAGGGGGGCTCAAGCTTGGGAAAGTACCTATGAGTTCGTCCTTTGTTTTCAAAATAGAGTTTCCCTTGGCGCTTTTCAAGGGCTTCTTGTTCCCGGGTGTATTTCCTTATGGTCTCTTCATCAAATCCCACCGTGCTCACACAGTATCTCGGGCTCCAGAAATGCTGCGCCATCATCTTCTTCTTACGCAGAATCTATGGGTAAATTCACACCGCACTCTTGTCCTTGATAAACCCTATCGTAAAGGCGACACTATGCTTCGGGGGATGCTTGCGCACATGTGGATATGGTCCGGCATCAGGTGCCCTTCCGCCAGCTCGATCCCTCGCTGCCGGCATACTTCCCTTATCACCTCTCCCACGTGCTTTTTCACCTTCCCGTATGGCATCCTCTTTCAATACCTCGGGATGATGACAATATGGTATTTACATTTCCACCGCACGTGGGATATACTCCGTTATTAATGCATACTTTCTTCCTCCTTGTCCTTTCATGGGATTTATCCGGGGGAAGAGGCCATTTTCTTTCTCCCTGGATCGGTAGAACCTATCCGGGTCCTCCAACCAGAGGTGGAGGGTTTAGTGACAACCAAGGAAGGCCGCCCACTTACAAAACGATGAAGCTGATGGACCTGGTGCAGGGAATGGCGTCTTAGGATCTAGAGTGAGTGGTTTTTGCATGAGTTCCAGTTCCCCTGCTCCTATTCTCAACCAGATTTGTGATTTTTCCTTAGAGAGGAAGAGCCGTGACTGATGGCAAGGAGAGAATTTCAACGACCTACCACCTCAGGTACAAGAAGGGAGATCAGATTTTCAAGCAGAACGATTTCGGTATTTCCATCTATAAAATTATCAGTGGCAAGGTCTTGATCTTCCGGGAATGTGAGGATGTGGATGTGCCGATCGCTATACTTGGAAAAGGCAGTATCATTGGTGAGATGATATTCTTTCTCAAGGCCACGGAGGTGCGCTCTGCTTCAGCAAGAGCCTTGGAGGATTCTGAAATAGAGGCAAGCCACCCCATGGAGCTTTTGAAGGAATATGAGGTAAGTGCACCCATACTGAAGCTAATGGCAAAGCAGGCACTGAACCGCCTAACGAGGATGAACAGATTCATAGATCGACTTATCGTTGATGAACAAGCAAAAGCTGAGAACTTCAAGCGTAACTTAAGCTTATGGAAGAGTAATAGGCGCTTTTATCGAAAAAAAGTTGAACTTGAGTGTACATATACTTCAAAGACTCGACTCACGGGTTCTAATGCTACACTGAAGGGCAAAATTATTAACATAAGCATGACAGGTCTGGGTTTGGATATTGACCCCAGGAATGAGAGCGTTATACCCCATGAGATTGGGGAAGTGTTTCAACTTGAAACAGTATTGCCCAACGCAAAAGAGCTGAAGCTGATTTGCGCCTTAGTGCGTTCATCAAAGGGGCGGGGATATATAAGTTTGGGAATGACCTATCTCGAGTTATCCGATGAGACAAGAAAGATTCTTGGGTTTTTTCTTTTACCCGCATGAAAGAGGTTAAGAGATATGCCAATCGACCCGGTGGTTTACGAGTATATATCTAGTGAAGTCGAGTGCCCAGCTAACCAGGTCATCATTGAGGAGGGATCCAAAGGGGACTGGGTCTATCTGGTTCTCGAGGGGCAAGTGAAAGTTAAGAAAAGAACACCAAAGGGCCTCATCGTAATCGATACGTTATCGGAAGGTGACATTTTCGGAGAAATTGCTTTTCTTGAGGGAGAATATGCTGATCGAAGTGCAACAGTGATGGCGGCTGAAGGTTCAGTCCGGCTCGGAATCCTAGACAAAGAACTGCTGATTAAACACTATAGCGTCATGTCTCCAACCCTCAGGGCAATAATTAAATCCCTTGCAATTAAGGTCAGAGAGACGACTACAAGGATATGTGCAGCCTTAGTTGCAGCTAACTGAGTGGACTCATCAAGGCACTCGGAGCTCCGGCAGGATTCCGTGCGTTACGAGAAAGGGGTTGAGAATTCGGCAGCCATAGGGAGGACCCTGACGGATCAAGGATCTCTCTGCTACGCCTCAGTGGTTTTCTAGTTTGATTCCATCTCTTTGAGAAGTTCTTCTGCAATCTGGAGGTACGCGATCCCCAATTTCTCAACGATATACTCTCTCCCGCCATCCGTTTCCATCACTTTCGACAAAACTAATCTCAGCAGCATTCTTTCCTCATCTGTAACCATCAAAAGCTTCCCCCGGGTTTCAGGGATCAAGCACTGGTAATCATCTCTGCGCGTCTTTTGTGCCAACTCATCTTCCAGGTACCTAAAATTCTTAACGGCACTGTTGACCACAAACACCCTATGATTATTGCTCTTTGGGTCAGAAGGAAAGAGGAAGAAGCCGGAATCCTTCGGATTGTATCCCAGAGCAGAACCCTGCAAAATCTCTCCATCAACAAAGGCAACCTCCACTTTTCGGCCTTGCACACTATCTCCTTCGACAAAACTCTTTCGCTCCTTATAATCAGGATTCCCAGCAAAAGTCTTAACGAAAAAAATCGCCTTAAGGTCTGACATGCAAATCTCTTTGTGGTTGGCAGATCCTCTGGCAAGGTTCCTAACGAGATGAAAGACAGGCTTGTTGGGAAAGAAATCCTGAGAATAGCCTTTCAGAATTCGCCCATCGGCAAACCGTACGACAATCTTCACGGACTCCATAGAGATCCTCTTGGCCTTGCGAAGTCAAAGGGGTTCACGTCTGACTCACTCTCACCAGCGGGCAAGTGATTACGCTGCCTTCTCCGGCAAACCGCAAATCGTATTGTATTGGAGAGTATACCATCTTAATAAGGCATATGCAATGTGTTAGCTGGCCGGGAGCTCGTTTCCCTAGAGAATAACTTGTGCTCTTTCATAATTGCGAGCTGGGCTCCAGATAATCTTTAGATAGAGATTGAAGGGGGAGGCTGATTCGGGCAGTTTTCAGGGACTGGGACCAATTTTTTTGCTTGATAGTGTCGCGTAATTTCTTATATTGCTCCTATCAATCAACTCAGGCTGCAAAGGACGATCGTTTATTGGAGATTATTTGAATGAATTCAATAGATAAAGATCTACAAGATCCAACTATAACGCACCAGCTTTTTCAGTTGATCGCGACCATGTCGGACGATGAACGGCGCGCTCTTCTGATGCTCTTGAAAAAAGGATTCCTGAAGAACAAGCGACGGAGAAAACATTCCAGAAAGCCAGTTATGGCGCCACTTTATTATATCGCTGTGGGCCAAACATGCCACGCTTTCACTAAGAACATAAGCCTTGGTGGAGCCTTTATTATGACCCAAAGCAGGTTGTCTAAAGGACAAGAGCTTTCGATCATCCTTCCCGAATCCGAAGATGACAAGCCCGTGAAGATTCATTCTGTGGTTTCAAGGGTCACCTCGGTAGGGGTTGGCATAGAATTCAAAGCAATGAGCCGTGAGCAGAAGACGGGCATTCTGGCCTTTGCCTCGACCCCTAACAAACCTATCTAAAGGAAACTGTGAGGAATACTCTTTGTAACCTCTGGTCCTTGGTAATTCAGTTTAAAACAGCCGATATGTCTTTGAGGAATAGTAGTGTATTGCTCCGCCTTTTCTGTTTCAAGCAGGTTATGACTTGGATTGGGTAACCGCTCATTTCTTCATCGTCGTAGCGATAAGGATTTCGTCTGCTTGGTCATGAGTCAGATAGCCAAGTCTAATGAGTATAATCCCAATGAGGGTATGCAGCTTTCCCGATAGGTCTTCTTCCACCTGTATTTTCAGGGCTTCAAAAAGCTGTTCCTTCGTTATGAATCGTTTTTCTACTGCTATCACCCCAAAACGTTTGTCGTGAACCTCTATCGTCATCTCATCACCCCAAATAAAAGGAAGCTCTTGCTTTACCCAAGATCGTCGACAGACCTGTAGAGCTTTGAACGCTGTCTTTTTTCCACAGTTTCATTATTTCTAATGACCCTCACTCCTCGGCCTCATTTTTCCGGCTTTCTTTCGACTGAGTATTTTTTTGCTTTCTTCATGATCAGCCCTTCCAGTTTCCCTGTTCTCTCTAGCACAGGTTGCATTGGTCTTTAGCTGATCGCACCTAAAGTCATCGCTTCCTGGGTCTCCTTCTTGACCCGGTCTCCAATGACCCAAATCATGATTTGAAGGTGATCACTCATGCGTTCCTATCTTCTGATTTCTGTCTTTTTCATAGTATAGTGCTTTTATATGCGGGGAATCGAAAGGTCAACAGGTATTGTTAGGTTTCTTGAGGATTTTGGGTATTGCCTTTAAGTCTCGAATCCTGTTGTCTCGAATGCGGACGATCCTCAACATGTCGAGGCAAAAGGTCTATTAACCAAACCAAATCCTAATGTTCATGGGCCACTACGCTCGGTTATGACGCAGTTCTTGGTTTTTGCCCTTGCTGTTGGCTAATTTGAACCCCCATTTCCTCTAATAGACTTGTGGCTATCTTAAGGCCCTCTTTACCGAATCGCTCTTCTAGAAATTCCCTGCCGGCCGCAGTCGATAGCGTTCGGCTAAGAACTTCTATCGTCAATATCCTTTCTTTCTTGTTGAGCATGTAAAGTTCGCCGGTTTCGCCTCTGATCCCAACATCAGACTGATCTTCCTTTTTCATTATGCGCCTCCTGGAGCCTTCAGACATAAAGAGCTAATGAAGCCTGTGTAACGCTTCAATTCATGATCGCAAGTTGCACGATTATAGCGGAGAAAAAGAACTCTGCCAATGTTTTCCAATCTCCCCCCCAAAGTCAATCGAACCTCAGCATATTCTTCATCACTTCAAGCCCCAGAGGAGCGTTGCATTCGAGAACCTGGGAACTGAGAGGTTTTAGGAAGTTTAGAGACATTGGCGGTCTTCGTCTTATATGATTATTCTGTTATCGATATCCATCCTTTTGAGGGAAATCAGGAACCATGGTTCTGCGTTCAATATCAGGGTTATTCCGTCTCATGATTTGGCGATTGACCTTGGCACTACCAATACCCTTGTTTATATGAAAGGCAGGGGCATTGTCCTTAATGAGCCTTCAGTGGTGGCGATGAAGAAAGATGATAGAGGAACCAGGAAGGTCTTGGCCGTGGGGAAAGAAGCCAAATCCATGCTGGGCAGAACCCCGGGAAACATTGTCGCCATTCGCCTCATGAAGGCGGTTTTTGCCTACATTTCAACTCGACGAGTTCCCCACTCACGGTTATCCTTTGGCCGTCCAGAGCACTACATTGGCGACAGGCGACCGCGGCGTAGCCCGTAAGGGCGAAGACGGGTTTACCTCGCCATAGCTTTGCGACGGCGGGTGGCTTCGGCGGAGTTCCGCTTGGCTTCGCCACAGATGCCCCGCGTGGGAGCGCGGGGAGCTTTACTTATCTCTCAAGCTAAGGTATAAATTTTGCTGGGATCTAACTTTCAAACAACGGCCGATTGGCCACAGACAACCTGCCAACGCGGAGCGTTCTTATGAAGCAAGGCAAAGACTACATCATCTTCCCTCTGGACGTGTCTACCCGCGATGAGGCTGTGAAGTATGTCTCCCTTCTCAAAGACACTGTCGGTCTTTTCAAAGTGGGCCTCGAGCTTTTCGTGGGCCAGGGTCCTGAGATCCTCAAAGCCATTCGGCGCATAGCGAGCGCTGGAATTTTCCTGGACCTGAAACTTCACGACATTCCTGAAACCATGCGAAGGGCCTTTCTCTCCGCTGCGGAATACAAGCCCGAGTTTGTCACTGTCCATTGCGACCAGGGAGAAGGCATGCTCAAGGAGGTCGCACAGAACAACCCCGGGAATACAAAGATCCTTGCCGTCACTCTCCTGACAAGCCTTAACAGCAAAAACCTCGCAACGCTCGGGTACACCGACGATTATGTCAAAGATCTCTCGAGGCTTGTGCTTTTGCGGGCGAGAATCGCCAGAGAAGCGGGGTGTCAAGGCATTGTCTGCTCGGGACAGGAAGTGGGCATGATCAAGAAGGAACTTCCCGACCTCATTGCCGTGACTCCCGGTATCAGGCCGGCCTGGTCTGTGGTGGGCAAAGACGATCAGAAGCGCGTGGTCACACCCGGAGAGGCTGTAAAGAACGGGGCAGATTACATTGTGGTGGGCCGGCCCATTCGGGATGCCAAAGACCCGGCAGAGGCTGCCAGAAAGACCGCCCACGAGATTGAATCGGTTCTATCGCGCTGAACGAACCTTGGCTCACCACGGAGGCACGGAGGGCACAGAGAAGAGTTTTTGTTTGTCGGGAGATACCGACAAACAAAAATGTTCTGCCCTAACACCATCTCATAGCCGAATTATAGGTTATGATGAGTCGGCCACAGAGGATTTTTTCGTCTATCGGTATCTCCCGATAGACGAAAAAATAATACCCCTCCGTGTCCTCTGTGCCTCGGTGGTGAAGACATGAGTTCATTTATGGGACTTAGGAGGTGGAAGTTGAGAAGGCAGGAGCGCACTCTATGACCCGCTCAGACAAAGTCCTCGCCTCAGCCGTCGAGGCCATTGGCAACACCCCTCTTGTCGAACTGGCTCGCCTGACCAAGGGAATGGACGGCCGGATACTCGCCAAAATGGAGTACCTCAACCCCGGTCTATCGAAGAAGGACCGTATAGCACGCCAGATCATAGAAGAGGCCGAAGCCCAAGGCGCCCTCAAGCCTGGCCAGACCGTGGTTGAACTGACCAGTGGTAATACAGGCACCGGCTTGGCGATTGTCTGCGCTGTCAAGGGCTACCCATTCGTGGCAGTGATGTCGCGAGGCAATTCCATGGAACGGGCCCGCATGATGTCCGCCTTGGGCGCAGAGGTCGTCCTCGTGGACCAACTGCCAGGTTCCAGGCCCGGTCAGGTTTCAGGCGGCGACCTGGAGCTGGTCGAGAAGGCGACGCGGAAAATCGTTCTAGAGCGCGGCGCTTTCAGAGCGGATCAGTTTCGACTGCAAGGGAACCAGCGCGCCCACTACCTGCACACCGCACGCGAAATCATTCAGCAATCGGGCGGCTCGTTTCACGCCTTCTGCGACTTTGCCGGTACAGGCGGCTCCTTTGCCGGTTGCGCAGCCGCCTTCAAGGAACACAACCCATCGATCCGCTGCTTCATCGTGGAGCCTGAAGGCGCGGCAGTGCTGGCCGGC
>PDVJ01000873.1_pt1 | contig 10217 bp, 7 predicted proteins | sample 1369811 | NCBI WGS metagenome assembly PDVJ01 (sample SAMN07795376, study PRJNA414565) | Alkali sediment metagenome, whole genome shotgun sequencing project. | reverse complement strand
ATCTCCGGCGGCAACACCCCCTCCGTCAGCCTCGTCCCCGCTATCGGCACCACCGTGTTCACCTTAATGTTGTGCTTCTCCCCCTCCAGCTTCAGCGTGTTCATCAACCCCACCAACCCCATCTTCGCCGCACTGTAATTCGTCTGCCCAAAATTCCCGTACAGCCCAGCCGCAGAACTCGTCAGCACCACCCGCCCATACCCCTGCTCCCTCATCTTCACAAACGCTGGCCGCGTCACATGGTACGCTCCCTTCAGGTGCACCCCCATCACCGCATCCCAACTCTCCCCATCCATCTTCGCAAACGTCCGGTCCCTCAAAATCCCCGCATTGTTGATCACTATGTCCACACGACCAAAAGCCTTCACCGCACTTTCCACAATGGCTTCCCCTCCTTCAGCCGTGGACACACTCGCATAACTCGCAACCGCCTCCCCTCCCATCGCCTTAATCTCTTCCACCACCTTGTCCGAAGCGCTCTGGCTCCCTCCACTCCCGTCTTTTCCACCCCCCAGATCATTCACCACCACCTTGGCCCCGCGCTTCCCCAGTTCCAGCGCATACGATCGCCCCAATCCCCCACCTGCTCCCGTCACGATCGCAACACGCCCGTCAAAACGAATCCCTTCGCGCTTTTCCCTCTGCGCCGCTTGCTCTCTGCTCATCCACTCCACGATGCCCCTGTCAATGACCACTTCGCCGGTTTCCACGTTGATGGTGCGGAAGAAAGCCTTGCCTTCTTCCTCTTTCCAGATCTGGGTCTTGATGGGAACCCCAGGGTAGAGGGGTCTTGAAAAGCGAACCTTGAAACGTGTCATTCGCTCAGGCTCGCCGGGAAATAGCTGCTGGATCACCGCCCGGCACGCAAAACCATGGGTGCAGAGACCGTGCATGATAGGCTTGTCGAAACCGGCCATCCTTGCGAACTCAGAATCCACGTGGAGCGGGAAGATATCTCCTGAGAGTCGGAAAAAAAGAGGCTGATCCGCAGCGGGGGCGTCGCGAACCTCAACGTCCGGTGTTCTCTCCGGGAAGTCCTCCTCTTTCTTGGGGGGCTTCTCACCGCCGAAGCCGCCGTCCAGTCGCGCAAGGACGGTCGCGATGCTGGTATAAAGCTTTTGCCCGTTGGAATGTCGGGTCTCGAACTCGGCTACGATGAATGCGCCTTTCTCTTTACCCCTGTCATAGTAGTGGGTAACGGCGCCCTCGGTGGTCAGGGTCCCTTCCGGCGGGATGGGGCGGTGAAAAATGAGCTCCTGCTCCCCGTGGAGGATCCCGGCCAGATTTACCTTACACACGTCAGCAAGCACAGGCATGAAGTCGTAAAGGGTGACAATGCTGAAGCTCGGGAGCACCTTAAGGTCTTTCTCATAGCAGTACTGCAGCTCGGAGAAGCCGGCTCCCACACCCAGAGCATAGGTCACTGAGTCTTTCCAGGTATACGGCTTGGTCAACGGGCCGATCTTCTTTCCGATTGCTTCAAGATCCAGGGCCATCTTCTTTCCTCCATCGAGTTTAGTGTTTCATCTGAGCAAAAACGATTTCCTTCCCGATCAACTCTTCGATTCTTTCTTGCGAATATCCCAGTTCTTTCAGGATCTCGATCGAATCCTGCCCCACAATCGGTGCCGGTTGAGGTTTGTCGGGCTTGGAATCGGAGAACTTGATGGGTATGCCGATCCCTTTCAGCTTAAGCCCCTTCTCATGCTCCGTCTCGATAATCATTTCCCGTGCCTGGAGCTGAGGATCCATCTCCAGATCTCCCAATTCATGAATCGAGCTTAGACAGATGTCATGAACCTCTGCCAGCTTTAGCCATTCATTCCTCTGCTTCGTCTTGAACAGGCCGGCCACTTCCTCACGAACCTTTCTTCTTTCCTCCCCCATGGAAAACTGCAACGACAGCCATTCCGGCTTGTCCGCCATTTGACAGAAGCCCGACCAGAATTTCTGCTCAAGCGCGCCCAGACTGACAGGCTTGCCGTCTGCGCATTCATAAACACCATAGAATGGGAAAGAGCCATCAAAAGGGTTCATGATTTCGGTGTCCCCTTGGCTTCCCCAGTATTGGGCAAGCTGAAGGGTGATCATGGGCATGACGCTATCGGTCATTGAAACGTCGACTCTCTGGCCTTTTCCGGTTTTCTCCCGATGCCAGAGGGCCGCCATGCAGGCGATGACGCTCATGTAACCGCCGCCCACTACATCCGCAGTCTGAAAACCCGGCAGAACCATTTCTTCTCCCTTTTTCACTTGAGACAGTAACCCTGCCAGGGAAATGTAATTGATGTCGTGCCCGGCTTTTTGTCGGTAAGGACCGTCCTGTCCAAAGCCTGTGATAGAGACATAGATGATCCGGGGATTAAATGGGACGGCCTGGTCATAGCCGATGCCGATCTTGTCTAGGACGCCGGGTCGAAATTGTTCGACCACCACATCCGCTGTCCTTACAAGGTCAAAGAAGACCTTCCGTCCCTCTTCTTTTGCAGTGTCCAATGCAAGGCTTCTTTTTGAACGGTTCAAGGTCAGATAAGCTGCCGATTCTTTGCCGATAAAGGGCGGCAAGTGATGAACATTGTCCGGTCGGCTCGGGTGTTCAAGCCTCACCACTTCGGCGCCCATGTCCGCAAGCATCATGGTGGCAAGGGGGCCGGGGTATAGCTGAGTCAGGTCCAGAATGCGTATGCCCCTCAATGGTCCCTTTCGTTTACCCATAACCACCCTCCCGCTTGATCTTCATAAACCGGGGTTTCTCTAGGCTCCGGCTTTCTCTTACCTGAAACAAAAGCAGGGATCAGAATGAACTTCAGGGTCCCCTTGACCCTGGACACGTAATCCTCTTTCTCGAGCTTCAACATGGAGCGAAAGAACTCCTCACCGGAGATAAAATTGTAGATCGCATTCATCATGGCCAGCACCTTCATTTTCGCTTCCACGGGCACGTCCTTAGAGCTCTCCGAAAGATGCATGGACCTGGCGATATCTGAAACGAACTCAGGCATGTGAAAATCAACGGCTGCTTCGTGGCGGGTTTTACCGAAATAACGGAAAAGAATAAGGTTGGAAATCTCCGGGCATGCAAACAGATAGTCGGTCACCATGCCGATGGCGATTTCCATTCGCTTGGCCAGAGGGAGCCCGTGAATAACCTTTTCCACCTCCGCAAGTTCGCTCTTCAGATCGTCGGTGATGTCAAGAATGACCGATTCATAGAGGTTGGCTTTATCGCCCCAGTGATAGTGGAGGGTGGAAATGTCGATTCCCGTTTCCTGGGCGATCAGGCGAGTGGTGGCGCCGTGGAAGCCGTACTCGCCGAAGACTCTGCGGGCCACCTTCAGAATCTTGGCTTTCATGGAATCAGGATCTTTTCGCGCCTTTTCGAGCGTTGAAATCATCCCGGTCTCCAATTCTTGCTTCCATCAATTGATGGAAGGGTACTTATTTCACCCCTTCCTGTCAAGAAAAATCTTTATCATGGAGGGGTTCGATTTCCCGCCGCGCTTCAAAGAGCCCTTGCCCATCCCCGGGAGCGCTCCACGGCCTGTTGCCACCGGGCATAGAGATGATCGCGTTCGGACGCATCCATGCGGGGTTCATAGCGACGGCCCATCCGCCACTTGGCATCAAGCTCCTCTCGACTATCCCAGAAACCAATGGCGAGACCGGCAAGGTACCCGGCGCCGAGGGCAGTGGTTTCGGCGATCGCGGGGACCTCAACCGGCACGCCGAGCATGTCGGATTGAAATTGCATGAGAAACCGGTTGCCCGATGCCCCGCCGTCAGCGCGAAGCTCCCTCAGCCGGATACCCGATTCACGCTTCATGGCCTCCACCACGTCGCGGGTCTGATAGCAGATGGCCTCCAACGCGGCCCGAGCAATGTGTGCACGGGTTGTCCCGCGGGTAAGCCCTATGATGGTTCCTCGCGCGTAGGCGTCCCAGTGAGGGGCGCCCAAGCCCACCAGGGCCGGCACAAAGTACACGTCGTCGTTTCCCGTTACCGATGTGGCAAGGTTCTCGCTCTCGGCGGCATTGGAGATAATGCCCAGGCCGTCTCGCAGCCACTGAATGGCCGCGCCCGTGATGAAGATGGCTCCCTCCAACGCATACTGCACCGGTTCCTTGCCGATACGCCAGGCGATAGTTGTCAGCAAGCGCTCCTTGCTGGGAATGGGCTGGCTCCCTGTGTTCATGAGAAGAAACGAACCGGTGCCGTAGGTGTTCTTGGCCAGCCCCTCCCGATAGCAGGCCTGACCGAAGAGCGCAGCCTGCTGGTCGCCGGCAATACCGGCGATGGGCACGCGTTGCCCGAAGAACGCCCGGGGATCGGTCACGCCGGACACGGCGGAGGAGGGTTTTACTTCAGGCAGAATGGCACGGGGGATGTCCAGTCGGGCCAGTATCTCGCCGTCCCAATCGAGCTCGTGGATGTTGTACAGAAGCGTGCGCGACGCGTTGGAGTAGTCGGTGACGTGGCAGGCGCCCCCGGTGAGCTTCCAGACCAGCCATGTGTCGATCGTGCCGAATGCAATGTCCCCGTTGGCGGAGCGGCCGCGAAGGCCGTCAACGTGATCCAGCATCCAGGCTACCTTTGTGCCTGAAAAATACGGATCGATGAGCAGACCGGTCTTCTCCTGCCAAACCGGTTCCAGGCCCTCCTGCTTCAGCTCGTCGCACAGCGAGGATGTCCTGCGGTCCTGCCACACGATCGCACGGGCCACAGGGCTGCCATCCGCCCGATGCCACAGGAGCGAAGTCTCGCGCTGATTGGTGATTCCAATAGCCAGAACTCTCTCCGGACCGATTCCTGCATCTTTCAGAGCCGCTTCGACAACGCTTTTTGTAACGACCCACACTTCTTCCGGATCGTGTTCCACCCATCCGGCCTTGGGGTAGTGTTGTGTGAACTCCGAGTAAGCTCGGCCGCGGATCGAGCCCGCGTGATCCAGTACCAGGACCGTGGACCCCGTTGTGCCCTGATCGATCGCCACAATGCATCCGTCGCGCATGTCTTTGCCTTCAGCTTCCTGCCGCGAGAAAACCTTCTGATGCAGCAATTCCGCACGAAGTTCCTTCGGATTCAGAATTATATGGGTCTGTAGCGTGGAAAGCAAGCCGAAGTTCAAGCCGCTTAATGATACGGGTAGTCGCTTTTCCTGTTGACACGGGCTGAGACGAGAGGTGAAAATCAGAATAATCTACTGTCGGCTCAAGCCGACAGCTTGAGGGACAAAGGGACGGATGAAGACAGGCACAAAGGCACAGAGGAACAAAGGGACAGAGCGGACGGATTTTTCTGCTTTGTGCCTTTACACCTTTGTCACTTTGTCCCTTTTTTTCTTTGTGCCTATGTGCCTTTGCCACTTTGTGCCTGCATCGTCGTGCAAGAACCAAACTGAAGTCTTCGCCTAATTGCGAGGATTTTTCTCCTCTTCCCCAAGGGGGACAACAAGGAGGACAGACGTGAGCGATTCCAGTCGTTTCAAAATAGAAAAAGAGGGATTCATCCGCTGGCTGATTCTCAACCGTCCTGATAAACGGAACGCCATGGACGAAGATTTTTTCCGCGAGCTGACCGATGCCTTTGCGAGTTTTGATCAGGACCCTGAGGTTCGGGTCGTGATTGTTCGAGGCGAGGGCAAGGGCTTTTCAGCAGGCATCGACCTCGGCGCTCTGGCGGGCCTCACTCAGTCCACCGCCGTGGATGCCCGAGAACAGCTTCGCTATTTCATTCTCCAGGGCCAGGCCAGCATTAGCGCCGTCGAGAACTGCCGCAAACCCGTGATCGTAGCGATCCACGGCTTTTGCATCGGCGGAGGTGTGGACCTGTCGTGTGCCTGCGACATCCGTCTTGCCTCACGGGATGCCGTCTTCTCCATTCGGGAAACCCGGATGGCCATGGTGGCCGACCTCGGGACCCTCCAGCGCATGCCCTACATCATCGGTGAAAGCTGGTTCCGGGAGCTGGCACTCACCGGCCGGGATTTTAAGGCGGAAGAAGCGCTCAGGATGAATTTCATCACCCGGATCTGCGATGACCCGTCCTCCCTGTATCAAGAGGCCAGGAAGCTCGCCTCTGAGATTGCAGCGTGCTCTCCCCTTGCGGTCCAAGGAGTCAAGGATGTGATGCGGTTCGACCGTGAGAACGGTGTCAAAGCAGGATTGGAGTACGTGGCTCAGAAGAACGCAGCGATCCTGATCAGTGAAGACCTGATGGAAGCCGTCAATGCCTTCATGGAAAAACGCCGACCCCAGTTTAAGGGCAAGTAGGTTAGATTTCTATTTCATCGGGGAAGGTGTTCTTCACGCCTTTTTCTGCAGCAGCGCCTTGGCCAGGTCCACGCTCGAACCGGCATCCGCGCCGTAGCCGTCCGCGCCGATGTCGGCCGCAAACTTCTCGTTCACCGGCGCCCCCCCCACCATGACCTTCACCCGGTCCCTCAGCCCACGGGCCACGAGCAGGTCGATCACCTTCTTCATTTCCGGCATGGTGGTGGTGAGAAGCGCGGACATCCCCAAGATGTCGGGCCGGTGCTTCTCGACGTTGGCCACAAAATCCTCCACGCTGAGGTTGATCCCCAGATCGACTACATCGAATCCCACCCCACGCAGCATGGTGCCCACCATGTTCTTGCCTATGTCGTGCAGGTCGCCGCGCACCGTTCCGATGAGAACCTTGCCGCTCGCGCCCCTCTTTTCCTTGGCCAGGTGCGGCTCGAGCACGGCCAGGGCCTCGTTCATGGCGCGCGCGGACAAGAGCACCTCGGGGATGAACACCGTACCGTCCCGGAAGCGGCCGCTGATGACCTCCATCGCGGTCAGCATTCCCTTGTTCAGGATGTCCGTCGCATTCGCCCCCCCGGTCAGCAGCTCCTGCACACGGACCTTGATGCCGGCGTGGTTGCCGGCGAGCACATCTTCGCGTACGGCTTTGAACGTTTGGTCAGCCGCCACCTCCGGCGTGACGCGCCGGGCAGCCGCCGGCTTGAAGAGGCAGCCGGCCTTCCTTGTCGATGCGTTCCCCGATCAGAACCAGGCGCTCAAAGTCGGCGTTGGGCGGTGTGGTGTCGGCCACGCTCATGATGATGCGTTTACCCGGCGCCACGGCCTTGAAGAACTGGTCGAGGTAGGAGTTGAGATCATCGAGGCTGGCCGTGGCCGGAGAGAGCAGGGACTGGACCAGGCCGCCCATGAGGGTCAGTTTGTCGGACCGGCACCAGCGTTCATAGTAGGTGTCGATGGCTAGCTTGGTCATGGGCGCGCAGCAGACCGCCTCGGCCACGTGCATTCCGGAATCGGCGATGACGTCGATAAGGCCCTGGTTTTCGCCGTCGCAGTGGCAGATAACCAACTTGCCCTTGGAGGCCAGGTACTCCGAGGCCTTCCGGAGCCAGGGGGTCATTTCCTTCTGGAAGTAGGGCGGGTAGGTGATCATGTCGTCGAAGTTGGCGCCCCACAGGACCACCTCGGCCGGCGAGTCGCCCACAACCTTCAGGATTTGCTCATACACCAGGCCGATGGCCTCGGCCAGGCGGCGCATTTCCCGGTGGTGGTCGTTGTAATGGAAGAAGAATTCGGTGGCGTCGAGGAAATCGCGCTGGATGTGGTGCACGGGCGAGGCGGAGAAGGTGGCCATCATCACGGCCACGCCGTCGTCGCCGATGCGTTGTTGCCAGGCCCGGTAGCGGTCGTAATCCGGGGTCACGGTGATGTTCTCAAAAATGCTGGCCCAGGTTTCATAATCCTGGGGTCGCTTGATGGCGTGTTCCTGCACCCAGGTGATGGACACGCCGGCCTCTCGCATTTCCTCGTTGATCACCTCCTTGGTGCTGACCACGCCCTTGGGGGTGTGGTACTCCACCCGGGTGGCCTCTTCGGCGCCCTGCCGCGACTTTTGGACCTCCAGCTTGACGTTGGGCGAGAAGTTGATCTTGTAGCCGTTTTCCTTGAGGCTGTAAAGGCCGATGCCGCGGGTCACGTTTTCCTGGGGATCGACCACCTCCAGGAGCTCCGGGATGACCTTGTGCAGGGCCCAGCCCTCGGCCCTGGCGATTTCATCGTGGGTGCGGCCCTGGTGGCGCTTGGGCAGGGTGCCCCGGTAGGAGTTGGAGTTGTACCAGAGGTCGAAACGAGGGACATACGGGAGCATGTCCGGGGTCTCGCCCCTCATGGCCATGAGGATACGTTCTTTTTTGGTCATTTCTCGGAATTCCCTTTTTCTCGAGGACTTCTATCTCTTGGCGCCGGTAAAGCGGCGGGCGAGCTCGACCGCCTCGGTGGCGTTGGCACCGTAACCGTCCGCGCCGATCTTCTCTGCGAAGGTGCGGTCCACCGGCGCCCCGCCCACCATGACCTTGACCTTGTCGCGCAGCCCCTGAGTCTTGAGTTCACCGATGACCTTCTGGATCTCCGGCATGGTGGTGTCAGGTCCACGCCGAGGTCCACCACCTTGAACCCGGCGCCTTCGAGCATCATGGTGACGAGGTTCTTGCCGATGTCGTGCAGGTCGCCCTTCACGGTGGCCATGATGACGGTGCCTCGGGACTGGCTCTGGCCGCCGGCCAGAAGCGGTTTCACGATATCCAGTCCCGCTTTCATGGTCACCGCCGAGACCAGCATTTCCGGGACGAAGATCTTGCCCGAACCGAAGTCCTTGCCGACCACGTCCATCGCCGGTATGAGGGCGTCGTTGATGATCGTGTTCGGGTCGAGCCCTGCGTCGATGGCGCTTTGGACGATGGACTTGATTTCGGCATGTTTGCCGCCGATAACCGCGCTCTTGATGGTTTCCACATGGTCGCCCATTGATGTTTGTCCTCCTCTCAGATTGAACGCTCAATGACCTCAAACGAGCTCAAAGGCAAAAATAGCTCGCTGCCGCCCGCTTCGTCACAGCTTGATCGGATAGCCGCCATACCTGAGGCAGGTCTCCCGCATGGCCAGGTAGTTTTCAAATTTTGCCCAGTTCGGGATCGAGTTGCCAGAGCCCAGGGCAAACCCGCCGCCTGGCGCCGCGTCTCGCAGAAGTTCCTCGACCCTCGCGGCAATCTCATCCGTCGAGGCGCTGCGCAAAAGCTCGTTGGACACGTTACCGACCAGGCAGATCCGATCGCCCCATTGTTTCTTCACCTTGGCCATGTCCATGCAGCTCGGGTCGATGGGCTGGATCACGTCCAGGCCCATGGCGATCAAATCGTCCATGAGCACGCTCAGGTCGCCGTCGGAGTGCATCAGGAAGATGCGGTTGTTCTCATGGCACTTCTCGCCTACCTTTTTGTACCAGCTGAAGACGTGCTTCTTGAGGGCGGCCGGCGAAATCATGGGCCCTGTGCCGAACGAGATGTCATCCACTACCCAAACCCCTGCCACGTGGTCCATGTCGAAGATGGTCTCCAGGGCCTTGAACTGGATGATCGCCACGCGCTCGAAGACCTCGGCCACGAGGGACTCGTCCAGGACCAGCTTCAGGGCGAAGTTGTTGAAGCCCATCAGCATCCAGGTCAGGGTGAAGATCTTTCCGGAAATGGCGATCACCTTCATGCCCTCCGGCAGGAGCTTCTTGACCGCGTGCAGCTTGCTGAAATCAATGTCGGCCGCAGCCTCCCACGGGAACTTGTCCAGATCCGGCCGCTCGTGGATGAAGCTCGTCATCTCCAGGTTCCAGGCCTTGGGGTCGGTGGTGCCGGGCTTTTCGCGCAGCACCATCTCCTTCAGCACCCGGGTGATCTTGGATTCCTCGGTGACTTTGCCGGGCGACATCATGCTGACCGTGATGGGGATGAAGTCGTAGCCGGCCTTGGCCCAGAATTCCACCTGGCCGGCGAGGTCATCGGCTGTCACGGTCCGGCCCAGGAATTTGCCTTGAATGGAATAGTCGATCAGGATCTCGCCCAGCGGGACCCGGTCGGTTTCCTTGTGGCGGACAGCCGCCAGAAAGCGGTTGAAATCGGGCTTTAACACCATGGCGTTTCTCCTCGCAGGGTGCGCATAAAGGCGTTTCCAAAACCATCCATTCTTAGTAGCCTTGCCGGGCCGCCTCCACGATGGCTTTCAAGTTCTCGATCGGCGTGCTGAGAGGGATGGCGCATTCCGGGCCGATGAGGTGTACGCCGGCCTCAATGGCGTAGCGGGCCTGCTTGTGGACATCCTCCGGCGTGCCCTGCAGGAGCACCTGGGGGTTGTTGACGTTGCCACAAAGCGAGACCTTGTCGCCGATGC
>PDVJ01000871.1_pt1 | contig 10239 bp, 15 predicted proteins | sample 1369811 | NCBI WGS metagenome assembly PDVJ01 (sample SAMN07795376, study PRJNA414565) | Alkali sediment metagenome, whole genome shotgun sequencing project. | reverse complement strand
CCTGAGCTTTTTTTACCCTCTCTGTTTCGGAAAAACCACTGACGATAATAGCCTTTTGCTTCGGGTTGATTTCAAGAACCCGCCGGTATGTCTCAAGGCCATCGATTCCGGGGTCCATGATCATATCCAGAACCATGAGATCAACCTTGTTGGTTCTGATATGCGAAACGGCTTCTTCACCAGTGGACACAGCGGTTGCATCATACCCAATTCTGTTCAACATGGCCACCGCGAGCTCTCTCTGCTCTTTGATGTCATCGACCACCAGGATCGTTTCGCCCCTGCCCGTATACTGATCGGGAGATATTTCCTGCTGGTCACCGGCTAATTCTTCTCTCGTTGCCGGGAAGTAAATCGTGAATGTGCTCCCATTCTCAGTTTCACTGTGCACGTCAATGTATCCGTCATGGTCCTTCACTGTTCCCCAGACAACGGTTAATCCAAGCCCGGTTCCACTCCTGCCCATAACCTTCTTTGTATAGAACGGCTCAAAAATCTTTTCAATTTCCGCGGCCGAGATACCCTTGCCGGTGTCGGAGACCGTCAATACCACATAATCTCTCTCGCGCACATCATCATAACCGCGGATTGGTTTGTCAAGATAGCGATTTTTCGTCCTGATCATCACGCTTCCCCTGTCTGAAATAGCTTCAACCGCATTCGACACAAGATTCATCAATATTTTCTCCAAATGCGCGGGAGAACCTTCTCCATTGTGATACACGGTTTCTCCCGTATCGGTTGACGTGCTGATGAATCTTTTATTGTCTTTCAAGCAAGGAATCTGAGACGATGCCTGCATATACGGTAATTGATGGCTGGCCTGATGGTAAGCGACAGACATGATATGAAGCTAAATAAAATCATCAAGGTTGTCAATACATTCTTAAATAAGCGAATTGCCATTTAATCTTTACTTATTTTGTTTTTGCCTTTACCATGATGAGCAAATTCAATCTGGTCTACGTGTCATGGATATACAGATAGTAATCGCCGTAGTGGTTATCTTCATTGCGTCCATCGCGCTTATAAGATGGCGGGCTGATGCGCGTTATGGAAAAATAAAACCAAGCCAGGACGTTACGATAGCATTCGAAGATTTCAGTGTTCACCCTGAACTAAATTATTATATCAGCGGATCCGATACCTCTCCGAATGCCATTATTGGGATCGACAAAACGTGGATACTGAAACCAGGTTTATGGAAGAAAAAGGATCTCAGCTCCCAGGATATGAAAGAGCTGGTGAAGGGTATGCGAAGCAAGGCATTGGAACAGAACATCATGCTCCATGGGTTCGTTATTCTTGATAACCAGGGGAGAAAAATCGGCGACTGGTTTTCCATCTTAGGGCTCAATATAATCGCTGAGATCGCAGGCGAAAAGAGCGTCATCATACATCCTCCGCCCGTTGATACATATCGTCAATGCTGAGATCACAAAATGTAATACTATAAAACTTACATTGTAACATAGGTTTGTTGGCTTCAAGATTCATTGTGGTCATGCCTATTCTCACCGGTTGTTAAAAAAGTTCTTACATAGGCAAAAGGTATTCCGAGTTTATCGGCTCTGATCTGTTCAATAATCGTATCGATTCTATTCGCAATACTATGCGGAAACGGCCACATTTTATAGTAATGCCAACCGGTAAACTGCTGCTCAATCCATTCCATGCCTTCGGTGCTTGCCAGGACCCCAAGAGTCCACTGTTTATAGGATAGTGTAACGGTATAACCCCGGAGTTCAAATCCGGTGCGCCAGGGGGATGGCCAGGGAGCCAGGCATAGCATCCCAAGCCCAAATAGAAGACAGTCAGCCCAGAGAGGAAACCGCCAACCGAATACAGCTAAGCCCGCGAATGGAACAATCGCCCAAATCTGTGGCGAGAGATATTCTACGCTGAACCAAACACCCTTTTGTTTTCTATCCCACAAGTGAATAAACTCATGCATGAGAGTTTCAACGGCGTTTTCTGGGTTGTTCTGAATACTTTTTTCACTAGGGAAATATACTGTCCATTTAAGTGTCGTGACGTAACCAGTCATAAACTCCCGATTAAAGGGAAAAAGAAGAGCGCCTAAAAATTTCATAAGAAGGCTCTGGTTTTTGAACTTTATCTGAAATCCGGGAATGATCGATTTTACAAAATTGCAGGCTTGAGTGAATTTTTCCATAACGAAGTCATCATGAAAGTTGAGTTCTGAAACCCACGCGTATCCACCTGTAATAAAGCATCAGAGTGTGTTATGATAATCACCATATGGGAATTGAAATGGAGACAATACTTGCGGTCATCACCGGTATAGGAGTAAGTGCAGCATGCGGGTTCAGGGTATTCGTCCCACTCCTTGCCCTTAATCTTGCCTCCATGTATGGGTACCTTAATCTGGCACCCGGCTTCGCTTGGATTGGCGAGTATTACGCTACGATTGCCTTTGCCTCGGCAACCATCCTCGAAATCATTGCATACTATATCCCCTGGCTTGACAACGTTATGGACGCCATTGCTTCACCGGTTTCAATCATCGCGGGAACAATCGCCACAGCGTCGGTGATTATCGACATGCCCCCATCTGTGAAGTGGATAGTGGCAATCATTGCCGGCGGAGGTATCGCAGGCATAATACAGGGAACCACCGCAGCGTTCACCGGCGGGCTGGGAAATCCGCTCATCGCTACAGCGGAATTCGCAGGGTCTGCCTTTATTGCACTCTTGGCCATTATCATTCCCATCATCTGTTTTGCACTTGTGGTAACCTTTGCCATCTACGCGCTCTATAAGGTCGGCCGTAACTTCTCGACAAAAATTAAAGGGAAATAGGTCAGACCGTTAGTTATAGATATTCCGCCTTGAACGTATCGCACCGATTCAGATCGCCTGTCTCGAAGCCTCGTTTGAACCAACGCACCCGCTGCTCCGAAGTGCCGTGGGTGAAGGCGTCGGGGACGATTGTGCCGCGGGTCTGCTTCATGATCCGGTCATCGCCGATGGCACTGGCGGCCTGCAACGCCTCTTCCAGGTCACCGGTCTCCAGGAGCTTGCGGGATTTATCCGCATGGTAGCCCCACACGCCGGCCAGACAGTCGGCCTGTAGCTCCATCTTCACGGAGAGACGGTTGGCTTCGCCTTTGCTCACGCGCTGCATAGCCCCCTGTAGCTTCCCGGCGATTCCCAGCAGGTTCTGGACATGGTGGCCGACCTCGTGGGCAATCACGTAAGCCTGGGCGAAATCCCCGGGCGCTTGGAAGCGGTTCTTCAGGTCCTCGTAAAAGGAGAGGTCGATGTAGACTTTGTGATCCTGAGGGCAATAAAAGGGCCCCATGGCCGCCTGCGCGAAACCGCATGCGGACTCCACGGCTCCGCTGAAAAGTACAAGCTTCGGTTCCTTGTAGGTTCTTCCGTAACGACGGAATACATCGTGCCACGTCTTTTCCGTGTCAGCAAGAACAACCGAAACGAATTGGCTCATGGTATCTGTCCCGGCCTTCTGCTGTTGCTGCGTCATCTGTGGCGGTCCGCTCGGAGGAACCGACTGCAGGATTACTGATGGGTCGATGCCGAAATAGAGGGCCACGATCACCAGAATCACCGTGCCGATCCCACCTCCCATCACCTTGCGTGAGACAGGCATCCCCCTCCTGTCCTCGACATTCTCGCTTCTCTCTTCATCTTCCCAGCGCATAGAATCCCTCGCTTCCCTTACGCTGACAGCCAATCAGAAAGCAATATCTCATCAATTATTCAATGGCTTTGACATCGACGATAAAATATTCTGTGAGTCCAAAACAACTTGTCGGCACACCCTTATGATGTTCATAAACGAGGGTGACCCGTTTACCGGGGTATTTGTTGATGAGATCTGCAACTTTGTCATCCCGAACGCTGAACAAAAACTTGTCCGGAATGGCCCCGGGCATGGTCACCATCGCCATTTCACCCTCCCAGGTTTTACAGACCCAGCCTGTCTTTGACAGTTTCTGGACATAACCGGTCCTCTCGCCTTTGGAAAAGCTCCAACTCAACGTTATCCAGGTATAGATGATAAAACCGGCTATCAGCACCAGCAGGATCCCCACGACCCATAAAATCACCCGTGGTTTCACGCTTCTTTTGGAACTGACATCCATGATAAGCCCCCCTTGAATTTTTATCGCTTAATATAGGACAAGATAGATAACTCGTTTATTCAAGCCTTGTCCTTGAAAAGATCCATGGCCTTGGCAAGAACGCTGTCCTCAGGGAGCTTTCCCTCGGGTGTCAAATTGTCGATGAGCCCCGGCAGAACCCCTGCAAGTTTCGCCTTCACGTCGTCAATGGAGAGGCCCAAGCTCTGTGTAAATTGCTGGAGACGTTCCAGCCCCAATCCGTGCTGAATCTGATCCGGGGTGATGGCCTTGTTTTCACCGGTCCCGATCCAGGATGAAACGATATCGTTGAGTCCCTTTGCCTCGAAGGCCTTCACTAAGCCCGCCAGGCCGCCCGTTTGCTGGTCGGTCAGCATTTTCATTACGTTTGAGATGAATTGACCCTGTTCTCCCTCAGCACCACCGAACATTGATGTTACCTTATCTAACAAGCTCATAAATCCTCCTTTCTGTAACGGCCCCGCCCAATGGGAGGTGCCGTGATTAAATATCCCGAATTCCGACTCAAAACCTGACCCCTCTTATGCTTGCTGAAGTATCAACTCGCCATCATTAAAGTCGAAATTTCTCAGATAGTCAAGAACTGACAACGTCATCGATAACATGGTCGTTGCAGCGCCTGGTTTTACTTCAACTTCTGCGCCGCTTCGAGCCGCTTGAACTGGGCGGAGCGGGCTTCGGCGGAGGCATCGTGCTTTCCGAGCTGTACGAAGTGATCTGTCCCCAGGCGGGCCTCAAAGACGACGATGGGCTCGTAGCTGCCGCTGCTCTTCACCCCTTCTGTAACACGATACATGCCGACCGGAAAAGGGGATGAAAAAGTAGCCTGTCCCCTTTTCCGGGTGGCAAAAAATTTGGTTTTAGTTTCATATTCATTTTTTTCTTCCTCTTAATGTCTCGCCCATCTATATTGATTGCTAATCCATTTTTGGAATCCTATAAGGAATCAGCATCGGCACTCGCGAGCTGTATTCAAGGTATTGGCTTCCGAATTCGCGATGAAGATCTCGATCCTCCAGAAATGTGCCGATAACAATCCAGAAGGTCCACATGATATTGAATATCAGTCTATCGAGATTGAGCACAGGACAAGACCAGATTAAAACTATCACGAATAGATACAGCGGATGCCGCGACCATCGATATGGGCCTTTTGCGATAATCTGCTGTGGTTTGCCCGGTCTATTACTGATATAACGCATCAACGGCTTGACACCAAGCGTGTCGAATGAACCAAGCGATTTAGACCCCCAGAAAAATCCCACCAGTAAGAGAAAAAATAATACGTAAAGCAGCCAGAAAATAATCCCATCGGCGCGAACTACGAGAGTGGAAGATTTCTGCCAGAAAACCAATACCAGCATCAAGGCAATGGCGGAGGTTATTCCATAGAAGGCACTATGGTAAATATCCGGCATGTATTTCCCAAGCCATTGTTTGAATCCACTGCGAACAAATATACTGTGTTGCAGGAAAAACATAATCGATAAAAAAACGTCTATCAGTAATGCATCTCTGGTGCCCAGACCAAGATCAATTATGGTAAAGGAGCCCATAAAAAGGAAGACCAGAAGCATGATTCCCGATATTGGCCCAAGTATCAAGAGAATCCAGAGAATCCAGATTAGTATGATAGTTTTAGTATGATTCTTGATGAAATCAGGATTTAGTGTTTTAATAAGAAAACTCATGTGATTCTCCTTGTTCCTTCCTTCTTGTTTTTTCCCCTGAACTAATAAACAAAGGGAATAAGTTTTTTTGTTTTTTGCTGATAAAAAATATATTGCCTATCATAAACCTGTCGCAACCCATATTCCTCCAAGGGAATCAATACGAGAATGAAGATAAGATATAGGCTAAATACGCCGAATAAAGCCCATGATTGAGTCAGGCCGGCAAGCCCCAGGGAGATGCTCAGGGCTGCTGTGTACATGGGATGCCTGATTATTCTGAAAGGTCCATGCATAATCATCTTATCTTTGACTCGGGGCGGTGTTCCACCGATCTGATAATTATCTCCCAAACAGATTAATGCCCAGACCATAAGAAAAAATCCCGCCACATAAAACACCAATCCGACTATTTCCAAAAGCACTAGAAGCCACGGATCAGCAATGATAATTTGGGCAGGATCAATCGTCTCCAGATGGCGGGTCATCAATAATACTGCGGTGAAAGGTGCTACGATTAACAAAAAGAAAAGATTAAAGCTGTTAACAAGCCGGACCAGAAAGTTGCCTTTGGGTTTATCTAAAACAGAACCTGTGGCTCCCCGCTTGAAGACCATCAAAATGCCCAATAGGAACAGCATCATGATGCCAAGTATCTTTTGATCGAATAGATGCATTTCTTTTACCTCAATGGCAACACTCAAGCCATTGTGTACAGCCTGAGTGTTATTAATTAATCAATATCAGTAAATCCTGTTTCAACAATTGGCATTGCTCGTCTTGTGACAGGTTGATTCTGACAGGTATTCTCTTCCTGCCAGCTTGCCCAGTATTATCATGCCGATACCAATGAGACCAATTCCCCAACCCAAGTTAGCCAGAACAGTTATGCCTATCCAGATGAAAAACAAACCCCAGCCGATCGCATCCAACTTCCGATTCAGTTTTTTTATCCGGGTGGTCTTGAGTTCCTGATTATTATTTGTCTCTGACATTTTCTACCTCCTCTTTGGTTTTTTTGGATTCCTGTTTCAGACCGCTGCATTCCTTCATCATGGATTTCATCATTTCAGCACAATGGACCCTGCAGCCATCTCCCTGTTTCTGACTGACCTTCTTCATCATCTCTGCACAAAGGGATCCTATGCCCTGTTGCCCCATCACCTTTTGCATCATCTCTGCAAAGTGTGTGTTCTCGCAGCAGGTACTAAATTCTTTTGTGTTCTCGTTTTTTTCTGTCATTTTCCTACCTCCTCTTTCTTTTTTGATCTTTGCAGATCTATAGAGCAGTAAACGTGCCATAGAGAAGAAAAGAAAATACAACGAGGAAAATTGCGATTTAACTTACTAGAATTATGAAATTAAAAACGATGGCGCCCGCAATGAAAAAAAAGGAGGGGAATAGAGGTTGGTTACTTATGGTAATGAAATTTATCGCTCAATATTACCATCGGTAACAGATGAGACGGTTTTTTTTGAGATCAGATCAACCGGATTTTTCCGGACGGGGAATATTCCATCGTTTTCGTTTCTCCCACAGATTCTTTCGGCTGATTCCCAGAATGTCGGCAATTTGTTCTTCGGAATGATTCGTCTGCAACACCAGGATGGACTGTTTTGTATATTCCTCAATGGAGACTAAATCCCCGGGACTCCATGAGGCGTCTGTTTTAGCCAACAGCTTTGGCGGAAGCTGCTCCGGCCGGATGGGGTTCCCATCGTCGGTAAGGTGTAATGCGTATTCAATCACATTTTCCATTTCTCTTACGTTTCCGGGCCATGGGTAGGTCATAAATATCTTTAAGACCTGCGATGAGATCCCTGTCACGTTCCGAAAATGAGCATCGCAGAGACGCTGAAGAAGGTGAGTGGCCAGCGGAGGGATATCCTCCTTTCTTTCGCGGAGCGGAGGCAGGAAAATGGGAATCACATTCAACCGGAAGAACAGATCTTCACGGAATACTCCATCACGAATAGCCTCTTCTATGTTACGGTTGGTTGCCGAGATGATTCGGACATCAAATTTACGAACCTTTGTGTCTCCAACCCGGCGGGTTTCCCCTTCTTGGAGAAAACGAAGCAGTTTGACCTGCACCAGCAAGGGGATCTCTCCGACTTCATCAAGGAAAAGAGTGCCGCCATCAGCTGTCTCTATAATGCCCCGATGATCCTTAATTGCGCCTGTAAATGACCCGCGCATATGACCAAAAAGCTCCGACTCCAGCAAGTTTTCCGGGATGGCTCCGCAATTTACCGTTACGAAAGGCTTGTCTTTTCTATCGGAATTAAAAACTATAGCACGTGCAATGAGCTCCTTCCCTGTGCCGGATTCCCCGGTAATCAGCACCGAACTCATGGTGGAAGCTACTCTTTCGATAAGACGAAAGATCGCCTTAATCCTTTTTGACTGTGTTACTATATTATTAAACTGAGTCTGGCGTTCCATCTCCCGCCGGAGCGTGACACACTCCTCGGAAAGCCGGATCTGGTCCGTAACATTGCGAACAACCTCCACCGCACCGATGATCTTCCCGTCCTGATCCTTGAAAGGCCCGGAAAAAACCTCCATCCATAGAATGTTGCCATTCGGCAGTTGAATATCCCGCAGTGCTCTTTTAGGCTTTCCGTCCGCGATGACATCCAGGATAATACAATTTTCACAAGGCTCCAGACGCCCGCGATAAGCCTCGTAACATTTCTTGCCGGCGTTGGAACCGTATATCTGTTGGACGGCTTCGTTCTGAAATATGATATTTAAATCTTTATCGATCACGGTAATTGCGTCACTGACGGTATTCATTACCGCATCAAAAAGAGCCTCACCATGTACTTTCAAAGAATCTGATTTCATGTCACTTATCCGATTTGACGAATGGCATTACTTACTGTTTTTTTAAGAATAACTGATTATGAGTAGAGTTGCAAATGAAATAGAGTTTAGTCATATTTCATATCTCAATTCAGGTAGATCCCTATCGCCGGAGAAAAATTATTTAATCAGCTGTGTGGTGTCGCTGTTTACCTATGGACGTGTATTGTGTTTATTACGGATTGAAGTCCTTCATTTTTGTGAAGGTTGACGTTTTATTGAGTTCAGCAAGGCACAAACGAAATTTTAGGGGAACAATTTTACATAAGCCAGCCGACGGAATGTACATCTATTCTGGCAATGTTCCGTTCCTTTCAAACAGGGCCTCATCCACACGCTCACGCACGATATATTCGTGGGGCCATTTGGACATGGTCTTGGCAAATGTCCTTTTCTCTTCTTTAATGAAATGGCTGAGTTCTTTAGAGAAGGCTTCAGCACCTCTGTTCATAATGTCACACTTGATTTTTTCATTATATACTTTTCAGGCATTCCCTTTATGTTCTTTATCATCAACCTCCATACTACTAAAAACATATTTAGATGCCATACAAATGGGACAATTTCATATTTATATTAATCGATCTTATCCAATCTTTTTGGCATGGCTTCATATAAAATTTCATCAACCAAGCAGAACTTCCAATAAGTTAACTATTTCGATTATATTATCCCAGTTTCCTGTTTTAACGCATTGCGTATCTTTTATTTCAGATAGCATGGCAGGCGTAATATGTTGATTCCAAGGCCTCTCAAAAAGCACCTTGGCCCCATTGAAGCCGTTGAAATTCTCAAAAGCATCATCGATTAAAACATCGCCATTGATAATTCCTTTATGCAGACAGAATATGATTTTCTTTGAGCCAATTTGCGGATAATATTCCTCTACCCATTCCATTTTTTCATGCATCAAGTGCTTGGCGTCAATCGCTGGTGTCGTAACAAACCAAATATCATTTTCAATGTTTAACAACTTTTGAATCCCGTCTTTAGCTTCAGGATATGGTTGGGACTGCCTAAAAAACCCTTTCACACCTAAGTATTTATAGATATCTTTTCCACACTCAGGCCGAACATATTTTTCGATGCTTCGTGAAACAATATCATCAATTTTGAGGCTATCATCATAATCCCTGTTATACATCCGAAGCCATGACGACATAATGTCCACCACTACGCCATCCATATCAATCAAGATTCTCAAGTGACCTCCTCAACTGTTTTCCTTCAGGACTAACGGATACTTTGCAAATACATCACTTTTATATTAGAAAACCATATCTTGTGTTGAAGTATAAGGAAGGCGATCCTGTATGTCAATTTTGTTTAAGCATAATCAATATGACATCCTTTTGCGTGAACTTATTGGAGGATGCGCTGAGGACTCAGGTGGGCTAATCACCGAAACGCTTGATCCTGAATCGCCCATCAATTATAGGTGGCATCGAGTATGTGATTCTTCCTGCAGTCAATAAAACGTTGCTCTTGAAAATAATGCTTGATTTCTAACAGTAAGCTTGGATAGATTTTTCACGTTGTGCTTTTGGGAAAA
>PDVJ01000868.1_pt1 | contig 10249 bp, 10 predicted proteins | sample 1369811 | NCBI WGS metagenome assembly PDVJ01 (sample SAMN07795376, study PRJNA414565) | Alkali sediment metagenome, whole genome shotgun sequencing project. | reverse complement strand
GGAAAGCTTGCAAAGGAAAAGGCGGTGGTCATCAAAGTCAGCAAGCCGAACCAGGATCTCCGTTTCGACGTGCCGGCGGTAGGCCCGGAAACCATCCAGGTGATGTCCCAGGTCAGCGCCTCGGTCCTGGCGATCGAAGCAGGAAAAACTTTGATCTTTGACAAAGTCGCCACGATTTCATATGCTGATCGATTGAATATCGTCATTGTATCACTCTAGGCCCTTCAGGAACCCGGACCTAGCGCACGGAGCGGTCCTTCGCGTTTACAAAATCGGGTAGGGGAGAGAGTCAGGGATTGAAACATAAGCGCATCAGAGTGGGTGTGATCGGGGTCGGCCACCTCGGGGAATACCACGTCCAGAAGTATAAGGGAATGGGGAAAGCGGATCTCATCGGGATCGTGGACACCGACTCGGCCCGCGCGGAGCTGGTCGCGGAACGGTACGGGACAAAAGTTTACCGCGACCATCATGATCTCCTGCCTCAGGTGGATGCGGTCAGCCTGGCCGTGCCCACGGAGAAACACTACGAGGTTGCCAAGGAAGTGCTTTCAGCGGGCGTCCACCTTCTGGTGGAAAAACCCATCACCTACCTCCTCGAACCCGCGGATACTCTGATTCGTATGTCCCAGGACAGAGGGCTTGTACTTCAAGTGGGTCTGGTGGAACGATTCAACCCCGCGGTCGTCGAAATGGAAACCATGCTGACCTGTCCTGTTTTCATTGAATCTCACAGAATGAATGTCTTCACTCCCAGGGGAACGGACGTCGACGTGGTTCTTGACCTCATGATTCACGACCTGGACATTATCCTTCACATCGTTCCCTCCGAGGTGAAGGAGCTCCACGCGGTTGGGATGTCCGTGCTGACCGGAAAGACGGATATTGCCAACGCGCGCTTGATTTTTGAAAACGGAACCGTGGGCAACCTGACGGCAAGCCGGGTATCGGACAAGGCCTTGCGGAAGATCCGGATCTTCCAGCAGGACGCCTATTTGTCCGTCAACTGCCTGAAAAGGGAGTTAACCGTTACAAAACTCGACGGCGTCCTAAGAGATGCCAATAACTTTTCTCAGGTGACCTCTAACAAGATCCAGTTCCCTGGCCGCGATCCCCTGGCGGATCAGATCGCTTCCTTCGTCGACGCGGTTCTCGCCGGATCAGAACCGGTGGTTTCCGGTCGTGACGGACGAAGAGCGCTCCAATACGCCCTGGCGATCATCGATCAGATCGAGAAGGGTTCCAGGAAATTTCAGGCCGTTTGTTGATCCCGTGAATTCAAGACTCGTGCTCATTGTTGCAGGAGAAGCGTCCGCAGACCTCCATGGGTCCCACCTGGTCACTGCCCTGAAACGGCTCGACCCGGGGCTGACCTTTTGGGGCATCGGCGGCCAAAACATGGAGGAAGCCGGCGTTCGGATTCTCTTCAATTCCTCCGAGATGGCTGTCGTGGGCCTGACAGAGGTCCTCTCGCGGTTGGGCACGGTCACCCGAGCCTACCTGAGACTCAAGAGCATTCTCCGGAAAGATCAACCGGTCTTGCTCATCCTCATGGACTACCCCGACTTCAACCTGAGACTTGCTCGCGCTGCAAAGCAGTTCCAGGTCCCTGTTCTTTACTACATCAGCCCCCAGGTGTGGGCCTGGAGAAAGGGCCGGGTCGAAACCATCCGGCGCTACGTGGACCGTATGGCCGTTATCCTGCCTTTTGAAAAAGCCTTCTACCGGGAAAGAGGTCTCGACGTCGAGTATGTGGGGCACCCCCTCCTTGAGGAGATCCCCGAAGACCTGGGCGGGAAAAAGGCGCGCACGGAACTCGGCCTTGATCAAGCCGGTCCCACCATCGCGCTGTTGCCGGGAAGCAGAAAAGAGGAAGTGACAAACCTTCTCCCCCTGATGATCGAGGCGGCGGAGAGAATCCGTTCCAAGTACGAACACTTGAAATGCGTCTTGCCCCGGGCTTCGACCATTCCGCCTGAACTGATTGAAGGGCTGCTCAAGGGATCCTCCCTCCAAGTTCAAGTGATCCACGGGGACGTCTACCGTGTTCTGAAGGCCTGTGACATGGCCCTGGTCGCTTCGGGCACAGCGACCCTGGAGGCAGCAATCCTAGAAGTCCCCATGATCATCGTCTACCGGGTCTCTTTCTTCAGTTACTGGTTCGGGAGAATGGTGGTTCGAGTCCCCTTCATCGGTTTGGTGAACTTGGTGGCCGGCGAAGAAGTGGTTCCCGAGTTGATTCAGGGCGACGTGACCCCTGAGCGGTTGGCCCAGGAGGCCATGGACATCCTTGAGCATGACGACAAGCGCAGGAATATGGTAAGAAAGCTCCATGCACTCAGAGAAACGCTCGGCCAAGGCAGCGCCTCCGAGAAAACAGCCCGGATCGCCCTTGAGATGATAGAGGCATCCTCAACCGGAGCGGAGACCAAGGTGAGGTGAGAATATGGCAAGGACCGTTTTGATCGTGGATGATGAAGAGAGCATCATCCAGTCCCTGCAGGGCATCCTGACCGACGAGGGATTTGAAGTGATTAGCGCCGGCAGCGGCCCTGCGGGTCTGGAGAAGATCGACGAGGTCATGCCCGACATCGTCTTGCTGGATATCTGGATGCCCGGCATGGACGGTTTAGAGACCCTGGTCAAGATCAAGGAGTCTCACTCCGAACTCCAGGTGGTCATGATGTCGGGTCACGGCACCATCGAGACGGCGGTCAAGGCCACCAAGCTCGGGGCCTATGACTTTATTGAAAAGCCTCTCTCCATTGAGAAGCTCCTTCTGGTGATCAACAATGCCGTGGGCTACTCCAGGCTGGAAGAGGAGATCCACCTTCTCAGGGAGCAAACCAAAGACAAATACAACCTCACCGGCGACAGCGACCCCATCCGGCAGCTCAAAGAGCAGATCAAGATCGTAGCGCCGACCAACGCCTGGGTTCTCATTTCAGGCGAGAACGGGACCGGCAAAGAACTGGTCGCCCGTGCCATTCACAGGCTCAGCAAACGCAGCCTCAAACCCATGGTCGAAGTGAACTGTGCGGCCATCCCCGAAGAACTGATCGAGAGTGAGCTCTTTGGACATGAAAAGGGCGCTTTCACCGGCGCCACAACCATGAAAAAGGGCAAATTCGATCTTGCCCATGAAGGCACTCTTTTTTTGGATGAGATCGGCGACATGAGCCTCAAGGCTCAATCCAAGACACTCAGAATCCTTCAGGAGCAGAAATTCGAACGGGTCGGAGGCTCAAGGACCATCCACGTGGATGTTCGGGTCATCGCCGCCACCAACAAGGACCTGGAAGCGGAGATCGAAAAAGGCAGATTCCGTGACGACCTCTACTTCCGCCTGAATGTCATCCCCATCCGAGTTCCCCCGCTCAGAGAGCGCGCGGAAGACGTCCCTGCCCTGGTCAAAGAATTTCTGAAGGAAACGGCTCTCAATACCAACATGGCTCCCAAGGAGTTCTCCGAGGAGGCGATTCAGATTCTGAAGAGATACCACTGGCCCGGAAACATACGCGAACTGAGAAACCTTGTGGAAAGGCTGGTGATCATGACCCCGGCGAAGGAAGTGCACACAGAGGACATTCCGGCGCCCTTCAACAAGGAAGCCGATGTGGAAACAACGCTGACCTCCACCCTGAAAGCCGGCACCTTCAAGGAGGCTAAGGAAAATTTTGAAAGGGCTTTTATCGCCTCCAAGCTCCAGGCGTTCAAATGGAATATTTCACAGACCGCAGATGCCATCGGCATTGAGAGAAGCAATCTGCACAAGAAGATCAAAGCCTATGGCCTTGATAGCCTTCGGCCTTCATCAGGCTGAGGAGCCTGTCCCAGATTTCCTTGCGGCCCTCTCTGGTTTTGGCGGAAAAGAGGATGGGCTTTGCAGAGACGATTCCGGAAAGGTCCTTTTCCATCTGACGAACCCGTGCCTCTCTCTCTCTTCGGGTGAGCTTGTCGACCTTGGTCAGAACGAGAATGACGTTTTTCCCTTCCTGTCCCAGCCACTCGATGAATTCCGCATCTTCCTCACCCAGGTCCCTCCGGATGTCGACGATCACGACCACGGCTTTCAGGTTTGGGCGGTTCCGGAGATAGGTCTCCACCATGTGGGGCCATGACCTTTTCACCTCAAGAGCGACTCGGGCATACCCATAGCCTGGCAAGTCGACAAAGTAGAAGCGGCCATCCACCAGGAAAAAATTGAGGGCCTGGGTTCTGCCGGGAGTAGAACCTGCTCTGGCAAGGCTCTTCCTGTTGACGAGGACATTCAAGAGGGAACTTTTGCCCACGTTTGACCGGCCTGCAAAGGCCACTTCGGTTTTGTCCGGCGGGGGGTAGTGACTCTCTTGAAACGCACTCTTTAGGAAAGCAGCGTCCATGATACGGTTCACGGCTGTCGGCGCAAGGGTCACGGCAAAGAGGAGGCCGCAGCACCCTTTACCCTGCGCCTACGCGCGACGAGCAAACCTCCTCTCGATCAGCAACAGCGCTGATGCATCTCAAAAAGAATTATCGACCTTTCAGGTACCCTTCGATACGATCCAGTCCTTCCATGATGTTCTGGAGGGAATTGGCATAGGAGATTCGGAAAAAGCCTTCTGCATTCTCGCCGAAATCAATTCCGGGCGCGACCCCGACGCCGGCCTTTTCAAGGATGTCAAACGCCAGCTCATAGGAGTTTTGAGAGAGATGACGGACGTTCAATAAAATGTAGAAGGCCCCTTCCGGCTCAACCTTTAAAACAAAACCAAGTTCCTTGAGGCGCTTGATCAGGAATTTCCGCCTTTCATCATAAGTCCTTCTCATCCGCTCCACATCGGGGGCCGCATTCCTGAGAGCGGCCAGCCCCGCCCACTGGGACACGCTTCCCGCAGAGATGAAGAAGTTCTGATGGATCTTCTGGAGGGGCCGGACAAAATCCGGCGGCGCAATAATGTATCCGAGCCGCCAGCCCGTCATGGCAAAGGCTTTGGAGAATCCGTTCAGGACAAACGCCTTGTCGGTGAACTCGAGAATGGAATGCTCCTTTTTCTCATACACCAGGCCGTGATAGATCTCATCAGAGATGACATGAGGCCCGATCTGTGCGATTTGGGATATTCGCTCGGGTGAGAGCAGCATCCCGGTGGGATTGGAGGGCGAGTTGACCAGGATCGCCTTGGTCCTCGGCGTGATTTTTTCTCTGATCTCTTCCGCCCTGTACTGAAAGCCCTCTTCCTCAAACACGTTCACACACACCGGTTTGGCTCCAAGGAAGGTGGCGAAGTTGGGGTAGCAGGGATAGTGCGGATCGGAAATAATAATTTCCTCATCCCGATCCAGAAGAGCTGCAAAAATCATAAAGAGAGCCGGAGAGGTCCCTGAGGTGATGACGATCTGATCCGGATGGACCTTTACCCCATACTTCCTGGAGTAATGATCGCAGATCGCCTCCCGCAGCTCCATCAGGCCCAGGCTGTGGGTGTAATGGGTCAGGCCGTCGCGAATGGCTTTGTTCGCCCCTTCACAGATGCACTCCGGCGTTGGGAAATCCGGTTCTCCCACTTCCAGATGAATGATTCTTCGGCCCTGCCTTTCAAGGGCCTGAGCCCTTTCAAGCACGTCCATGACAATAAAGGCCGGTATCTTCAGAGCCCTTTCTGCAACCACACCCATTCTTGTGCTCCCTTTCTTCCAATGCGGGCCTCTAGCCCTAAGCAAATTCGAATCTCGGGAATACGAATGTCGAATGTCGAACAAGGAATTTCGAATGATGAAGTTTAATCACTTCGATTTTCTGGTCGTTGCGAGGAGGTTTCTTGCCGCCTTTCCGTAAGGCCCGTTCGGATCGTTCCTGATGGCGATCAGCAGGGATTCTACCGCCTCCTCCTGTTGATTGAGGCGCAGGTAGAGATCTCCCAACTGGAGATGGGGCACAGCGGAATCCGGTTCAATTTCCGCGGCTTTCTTGTAGGACGCGACAGCGTTATCCCATTCCTTCAGGGCCTCGTACGAGATCCCCATGTTGATATAGGCGGGGGTGTGGGGGTGTAATCCTTGGAGTACTCGGCAGCCTTCTTGAAGTTGTCAATCGCCCGCCTGTAGTCTCCCTTGTTGTAATAGGCGGAACCCAGGTTGTCATAAGCCACGTGGCGGGTCCGATAGAGATAGTTGTCCGCAGCCTTCTGAAAATGCCGGATAGCCATATCCCATTGCCGTGCTGCGGCATAGGCGGTGCCGAGGTTATTCTCAAACTCCGGGGACTCCGGTTTGAGCTGGATAGCCTTCTGGTAGTGTGGGATCGCCAGTTCAGGCAGTCTCAACCCCTGATAAGCCAAGCCGAGGCTGTTCTGGATGTTTGGGTTCTCCGGCTCCAGTTCAGCAGCCTCCTTGAGTTCCGTCACAGCACCCTGATAGTTCTTTTCGTAGAGCAGGGAGTTGCCCAGCTGATGCTTGGCCTCCGCCTTTTTCTTGTTGTCAACCGGTTGCGTCGTCGCGCAACCAAGAAGCAACCCCGAGAACAAAAGAATCACTAAAAGCGGCAATGAAGTTCTTCTCATCATATCACCTTGTTTAAAGGATATTCGATAATCCCCTCTGCCCCGGCTTTGATGAGCTTAGGGATCAAGTCTCTGACGATCTTGGACTCTACTACGGTTTCCACGGAAAACCATTTCGTGTGGTAAAGGCCTGCCACGGTCGGCGCATTCAGGCTGGGAAGAAGACGGATGACTTTCTCGAGCTTCTTTTCGGGCACATTCATCTTGAGCCCCACCAGCTTCTCCGCGGTGAGTGCGCCTTTCAGAAGGAGAATGATCTGCTGGATCTTCTCCTTTTTCCACGAATCCTTGTAGGATTTCTTGTTGGCGATCAGCTGAGTGCATGAGGTCATCAACTCCTGAATGATCCGCAGTCCGTGGGCGCGGATCGTGCTGCCCGTCTCCGTCACCTCGACGATCGCATCCGCCAGTCCTGAGACCACTTTCGCTTCCGTGGCACCCCAGGAGAACTCCACTTCCACGTCAATGCCCTCTTTCTTGAAGAACTTCTTGGTGAAGTTGACGAGCTCTGTGGCGATTTTCCTCCCCTTGAGGTCCTGAATCCTCTTGATCCGGGAACCCGCAGGAACCGCAAGGACCCATCGGGCGGGATTCTGGCTCGCCTTGGAATAAACGAGTTCATCCACGACCACCACGTCGGATTCGTTTTCCTGAACCCAGTCTTTCCCTGTCAACCCGGCGTCGATCGTCCCGTTTTCGACATACCGGGACATCTCCTGGGCCCTGCAAAGAGTGATCTCGATGTTCTCGTCGTTGATGTCCGGGAAATAGCTCCGGTCATTGACATTGATTTTCCAGCCTGACTTTTCAAAAAGGCCGATGGTCGCCTTTTCCAGACTTCCTTTGGGAATGCCGAACTTCAGCTTCTTCATTTTCCGTACACACGCTCCGGATCGAAAAGTCTTTCACCCACGAGGGTTATTCCTCGGTCGGGGCCGACCTGCTTGTGGAAACAGGTTTCGTATCCTGTGTGGCAAGCGGCACCGCCCACCTGCTCGACTTTTAAGAGCACCGTGTCGTTGTCGCAATCCACATAGATCTCTTTGATTTTCTGGACGTTGCCGGAGGTGCCTCCCTTGTGCCATATCTCCTGGCGCGACCGGCTCCAGTAGTGGGCTTCACCGGTCTCAAGGCTTTTTTCCCATGAAGCGCGATTGATATAAGCCAGCATGAGAACCTTTCCAGTTCGGAACTCCTGGACGACGGCAGGCAGAAGGCCATTTCCTTTTTCAAAATTCAGCTCAATCATGGACTAGCGATCTTGGAGGAAATTTTGGATTAATTACAATAGCATATTGATGATAGAGTGCAAGAGAAAAGTAACGCAACGTGAAAGGGAAGAGGATCGTCACGCTTCCGCGTGACTTAAGGCTGAAGGCAAAGGCATTTCATTTTGCTTGGTCCTCAGCTCTCAGCCCTATGACCGCCTGATCACTGATTACTGGCTACTGTTCACTGGCCCTGGCCCCACTCAGTTGCCCGCACGCCGCCGAGATGTCTTGACCCTTGCTTTTCCGGATCATCGCTGTGAAGTGATGCTGTATAAGGATTTCCTGAAACCGGAGAACCCGTTCCGGTGAAGGCGGCGCCAGATCCACATCAGGATGAGGATTCAGGGGTATCAGATTAATCTTGGCTCGCAATCCTTTGAGAAGAGCCACGAGCCTGCGGGCGTCCTCATCGCGATCGTTGACTCCTCCGACAAGAACATATTCAAAGGTGATCATTCTTTGGTTGAGAAGGGGGAACTCCTTGAGTGCCGCAACAAGGCTTTTCAGGGCATACTTGCGATTCACAGGCATGAGAAAACTTCTTGTTTCATCGTCCGCAGCATTAAGGGACACGGCAAGGTTGACCCTCACTTCTTTCCCGAGTCTCCTGATCTGAGGGACCAGCCCGCAGGTGGAAAGAGTGACCGTCCGATGAGAGAAGTTCATGCCCTCCTCGGAGATCAGATTGCTCAGCGCGCGGGCCACGTCATCAAAGTTCGCAAGGGGTTCGCCCATGCCCATGAACACGATGTTGGTCAAACGATCCGGTTCGCTCATGGACCGCTTGACATGGATGACCTGGTCAACGATTTCAGAGGCCGTGAGGTTTCGCTTCAGCCCCTGCCTGGCCGTCAGGCAGAAACGACAACCCATGGCACAGCCTGCTTGAGAAGAGATGCAGAGGGTGAAATGACCCCTCTCCGGAATGAGCACGGTTTCAATGAAATGGCCGTCTTCCAGTTTGAAAAGAAACTTTGTCGTCCTGTCCTTGGAAACCTGGGTCTTCACCTGTACCAGATGGTTGATACGAGCGTTCTCCTCCAGTTGCGCCCGAAGGTCCTTGCTGATATTGGTCATCTCCCTGAAAGAAGAAACCAGACCTTTAAACAGCCATTGACGCAACTGCTTGGCCCGGTAAGCGGGCAGGCCTTGCTCTTCCACCCAGGCTTCCGTTTCCGCAAGACTCATTCCTTTTAAGTCCGCTTTCATCGGTTACTCACCGCAAAGGCGCTTTTCTCTGCGTTTCTTTGCCCCGTGGAATGCTTTCGTGGTTATTATTCCACTGGGGCGTCTTTGCGGTGAACCTACTCCTTGCATTCGCCTTTTGAAAGCGCCGAGGGATTGACGCACATGGTCCTCAACTTTGCCAGCTCCCACACATAGTCATAAAGATGCAATCCCTTGCTTGCAGCGATGATTTCTCCGTCTTCAACCCCGATGCTTGAGGCCATGTATTCTTTGAGCAACTGAATGGCTCCAAGGTTCGCCGGAAACCCATTCCACAGATCCCATGACCTGAAGTAGACCACGAAGTGGAGCTTGTTGTCCCTGACCCTGGTATCAATGCCTCTCAGGCACGGCGGATCTTTGAGGAACAAAGACTCAGGCTCCCCAATGGTCATGTAGGCCTGGTTTGTGCCGAACCCGTCCTCCTTGTACATCCGGATCACCTCTTCAATCTGCTTCTCCAGAAACTGCCCATAGGTGTAATCTTCTCCGGGCTGTTTGGCCGCGGTCATCAGGTAAGGGAGATAGGCCTCGAGGTATCCCTCTGCGACAGGGTTTGGTATACCCAGGGCCGGGGGAATGTCGGGCAGGAGCGGTCTCACTCCGGGATACTTGATGTGGACGGTGACATAGTCGAACTCAAGTCTCTTTTGCCCCTTGAAGCTTCCCCTCTCTATGAGGTATTCCCTGCCCGCCTCCAGTAGCCTGTAAACGCACTGAAACCAAGCGTCCGGCAAATCTCGAGCCTCTATGAATTCCAGTTTCATGGCTGTCTTTCTCCTTGCTCTTCTGATGACCCTGCTTTTTCCCATTGTTGCAGCGCCTTTCCTCGGATGTCAATTCAAAAGGCAAAAAACAGTCGTCTCTTCTCCTCGCGCTGCACAAAAGACCTTGACCCCAATGACAAATTGTTGCATGCCTATCCTTGATGCATTCGAAAAAGTTCAGAAATGGGGTGCTCCGTCATTCCGGCGAAAGCCGGAATCCAGTCTTTTCAAATCGTTGTTAATTCTCTGGACTCCGGTTTTCACCGGAGAGACGATTTGTTGGAAGTTTGTCATCCTTGTCATCACGGTAATTCCAATAAACATAACGACAGGAATGCCGGTCTAAGGAGTCCTTTATGAAAACAGGATTGTTGCTCATCGATCTTCAAAACGACTACTTCCCTGGGGGTAAGATGGAGCTCGCAGGCATTCTGCAAGCCGC
>PDVJ01000867.1_pt1 | contig 10256 bp, 7 predicted proteins | sample 1369811 | NCBI WGS metagenome assembly PDVJ01 (sample SAMN07795376, study PRJNA414565) | Alkali sediment metagenome, whole genome shotgun sequencing project. | reverse complement strand
TTTTGGGATTCGGGCTTCGGGAATCGGGTCTCGGGAAAAAGACGTAAGCTCTTTTGAATCCCGATTCCTGAGTCCTCAACCCGGAAGCCCGTTGCAAGGTGAATATGTCTCACCCATCGGCGCTTGTCAAGCCGATTTGATTTCAGAAAGAAAGACCCCCGGGGGCTTACCCCCGGGGGTCCTTTTTGTCAGACAACTTTGACAGGGACGCTTAGAACGCGAGGTTCAGGGCGTTCATGATCAGGAAGTTGTCGTCCAGGCTGGCGTTTGCGTTGGTACCCTTGAAGTAATCGCCGGTCGAAAAATAGCCGAAGCCGACCGTGTAGGTCAGGTTGTTGTAGATCTTGTAGTTCGCATAGATGTCGAATTCCGAGCCGTACATGTCGTCGACGAATCCCGCCGGTTTCTCCTGAGCCTTCAGCCATGCATACTGCATGACCACTTCGAGCTGGGGATTGACCTTCCAGCCGACGTAGGGCTTGAACATCATCAGGTTGGACTCGTTGGGGCCGATCTGGCCGCCCATGGCACCGTGATACTTGGTGAACCAGTAGTTGCCGAACATGAGGAGCGGATCCCAGGCCTGGCCACCGGCCACGCCGGCTTCCCACTTGTCTGTCGTGTTGGGATCGTCACCGGTGATGTAGGCAAACTCGAGACCGCCGTAGAAGGCTCCCGCCGTGTACTTGCCGTTCAGGTAGAAGGAGTAGCCGGCGCGGTCGATGTCCGTCGCGGCGCCGTCTCTGTCAATCTTACCCCAGATATAGCGGAGCTCGCTTTCGATGTCGAAGCCACCGAACTTCCACTGCACGTAGGGGGCGAGTTCCATGAACTGCGAGGTGTAGGGTCCGAGGACAACACCATTCAGGGTAAGCGCCTGGTTGGCCGCAATGGTGCCGGCAGATGCGTCGTTGTCAAGCTCGTAGCGCAGGCCCGCCTGGCCCGTGGCCCAGCGGTAGATCGCGTAGATGTGGTAAATGTCGTGGTCGTTGTCGGTGCCGCCCAGGTTGGTGCCACCCTGCGTAGCGGAGCCTTCACCCTGCTGGGCAGGATAGAGGCCGTTGGTGAAGCTGGTCTGAGAGGCGTCAGCACGCTTCTCCCACTCCAGACCGAAGGTCCAGGGGCCCATCATGTAGCGGTATTTGATGGCGGCGTCGGTGTCGTAGTCGTCGCAGAAGGTGCAGGTACCCCAGATGCGGGACTGCTGGTAGCCGATGTCAAACACGCCGTAGAGCGCGTTGAAGGTCACGTAGGCGCGCTCAAAGCTGATGTTCTGCTCGGGGCGGGTGTAGATGAAATTGGCCGTGAGCGGGTTTGTCGTGTTCTGCGTCAGAACCGCACCCGTCTGGCCCCAGGCCCTCTCCAGTGCGTCGAAGCGGGTCGTGAGCTTCAGGCCTTCCTGGATCTGGATCTCGAACTGCATTCTCAGGCGGTTCGCGACGTTTGCGCGCGAGTCGCCATTTTCGATCAACGACATGTTGTCAGTGTAGGAGCCGTACATGTACAACTGGCCGCTCGCCTTGATGTTGGGCTGAGCGGAGGCCGTCATGGCAAAGCTCATGATCAGGCCGACAGCGAGGAAACCGATTAAAAGCTTCTTCATTTTCTCCTCCTCAATAGTTTGTTTTAAGGATTTTGGGACATCCCCGGGAATCGCCCGGCGGACATCCAGCGAGTCTTGCGGCTTCAAGCCGCCGGTTTCGGGATGGATTCGCTCACCCTCCCCGAAGCCGCAACAGCGCTTTCCTTCACCCCCTTTCATGGGGCATAGTGCCCCCCCTGATTTTTGCGAAAAGAACTAGCATCGTCATAAACTTGTGTCAAGCATTTTCTGCCGCCCCCGGCGCGGGCTTCGAGCCCGGGGCGCCTTGCGCGGCCTTCACGACACACAACCCTCCCGCTCCGAAGCGGAACGGATGATTCCCCTTTGAGCAATTCCCATACCAGCCATGTTTTATGGGCCCATAATGATTTCAACTATATGATATAAAACGATTATTTAATGTTTTATCCCCTCCCTGCCTGTAAATTGAACCCGTCGAAGATCGCTGGACGTGTGTTGAAAAAAGCACACACGTCCCGGACCGAGGTTTTTTTGCAACGCTTTTGCCCGTAAATTCCGGTAAAATAACCCACTTTTTACTTGACAAAAAAAGACCTCTAATCTTATACTCCGGCGGCTTTTCAGAGAGGGGTACAAGGGAGTGACTTCATGCGCCTTTTCCATTCGGGAGGGCGCACTCGCCAACCCGGTGGCGCTTCTGCCGGATTCCCTTCCTGTCCCGTGCGGACAGGGGGCTTCTTCCGGGCGCTACCCGGCCAGAAGACCCGGCCCGCGGGCAGGGTGTTTCGATACCGGGAAGGTTCTCCCTGGAATAATACTGAAAAAAGTTCAAATGGAGGTGGAGTGCAGATGGCAGATGTACAGCTGAAAGATGTATACCCGGTGCCGGAGAAACTCAAGAAGTCGGCCTGGGTCGCCGGGAGAGCGGCTTACGACAAGCTCTGGAAGCGCTCGATCGAAGATCCCAACGGGTTCTGGGCGGAAGTGGCCAGCGAGTATGTCGAGTGGTTCAAGAAGTGGGACAAGGTCATGGACTACAACTTCGACATGAAGAAAGGCCCCATCTACGTCAAGTTCTTCGAGGGCGGCAAACTCAACGTATCCTACAACTGCCTGGATCGGCACCTGAAGACCCGAGGCGACAAGGTCGCCATCCAGTTCGAAGGCAACGAGCCCGGCGATGACAGGGCGATCACCTACAAGCAGCTCCACGTGGAAGTCTGCAAGTTCGCCAACGTCCTGAAGTCCCTCGGCGTGAAGAAGGGCGACAGGGTCTGCTTCTACCTGCCCATGATCCCCGAGCTCGCAATCGGCCTTCTGGCCTGTACCCGCATCGGCGCCGTCCACAGCGTCGTTTTCGGCGGCTTCAGCTCCGACGCCCTGCGAGACAGGCTTCAGGACAGCACCACGAAAGTGCTCGTGACCTGCGACGGCACCTTCCGCGGCTCCAAGGCTATCCCCCAGAAGACCAACGCCGACGACGCCGTCAAAGACTGCCCGTCCGTCGAGAAGGTCGTCATCGTGAAGCGCGTGGGCGACAAGGTCAAGACCGTGATGGGCCCCAAGGACATCTGGTATGAAGAGGCCATGGCGAAGGCCAGCGCCGACTGCGCCCCCGAGTGGATGGACGCCGAGGATCCCCTCTTCCTCCTCTACACCTCCGGCTCCACCGGCAAGCCCAAGGGCGTCATGCACACCACAGGCGGCTATCTCGTCTTTGTCGCCTACACCCACAAGATCATCTTCGACTACCACGAGGAAGACATCTACTGGTGCACCGCCGACATCGGCTGGGTCACCGGCCACAGCTACATCGTCTACGGGCCGCTGTGCAACGGCGCCACGTCGGTCATGTTCGAGGGCGTGCCCAACTACCCCGACATGAGCCGCTTCTGGAAGGTCGTCGAGAAGTACAAGGTCAACATCTCGTCGAGAAGTACAAGGTCAACATCTTCTACACGGCCCCCACGGCCATCCGCGCCATCGCGAAGGAAGGCAACGAGTGGGTGAAGAAGGCCGACATCTCCTCGCTGCGCATCCTCGGCACCGTCGGCGAACCCATCAACCCCGAAGCGTGGAACTGGTACTACAACCTCATCGGCCGCGGCGAGTGCCCCATCGTGGACACCTGGTGGCAGACCGAGACGGGCGGCATCCTGATCACCCCGCTTCCCGGCGCCGTCGACATCAAGCCCGGCATGGCGACGCTGCCCTTCATGGGCGTCTGGCCCGTGCTGCTCAACGACGAGGGGAAGGAAATCCCCGAGACGGAAGCCAGCGGCGCCCTGTGCATCAAGATGCCATGGCCCGGCATCATGAGAGGCGTCTACGGAGACCCCAAGCGTTTCCAGGAGACCTACTTCGAGCAGTTCCCCGGCTACTACGTGACCGGTGACGGCGCGCGGCGCGACAAGGACGGCTACTACCAGATCACGGGCCGCATCGACGACGTCATCAACGTCTCCGGTCACCGCATGGGGACGGCCGAGGTCGAGAGCGCACTCGTGGCCCACCCGAAGGTGGCCGAGGCCGCCGTCGTCGGCTACCCCCACGACATCAAGGGGCAGTCGATCTACGCCTACGTGACCGTGAAGACGGGCGTGCAGAAGTCCGAGGAGCTCAAGAAGGAGCTCGTGGCGCACGTGCGCACGCTCATCGGCCCCATCGCCACGCCCGAGAAGATCCAGTGGGCCGACGGTCTTCCCAAGACCCGCAGCGGAAAGATCATGCGCCGCATCCTCAAGAAGGTGGCCGCAAACGAGATCGGAGAGCTCGGCGACACGACGACCCTGGCCGATCCGTCCGTTGTGGACGACATCGTGAAGAACAGGCTGTAGGAAAGAAAGGCAAAAGGTGAAAGGCCGAAGGTCAAAGGCTGGAGACTGGGAGAGGCAGTACGGATTGACAGCCGGGGACTGAAGCCGGGCCAGGTTCCGGACACGGAAACCCTGATCAAGGTTAAACCCGACGGATCAGGAATCGTAGAGGACGGGATCAAGTGGGTCATGAACCCCTACGACGAATTCGGCGTCGAAGAGGCGCTGAAGCTGAAGGAAAAGCTGGGCGGCGATGTGACCATCGTCTCCGTCGGTCCCGCGAGGACCATGGAAACGATCCGCACGGCGCTGGCCATGGGGGCCGAGAAGGGCGTCCACATCGACGACCCGTCCCTCAACGGCGCCGACGCCTACACGACGGCCGCGGCACTGGCCGCCGTCATCAAGACGCTCCCCCACGACATCATCTTCTGCGGCCAGCGGGCCATTGACGGCGATGCCGGCCAGGTCGGCTCCGTTCTGGCCGATCTGCTGGGGATCCCCTCGGTCACGCTCGTGACGAAGCTCGAGATCGCCGGTACGGCCGCGAAGGCCCAGAAGGCCATCGAGGGAGCCACCATGACGATCGATACGAGCCTGCCCTGTGTCATCACGACGCAGAAGGGACTCAACGAGCCGCGCTACGCGTCTCTGCCCGGCATCATGAAGGCCAAGAAGAAGCCCGTCGACGTGAAGAACGCGGCGGCCATCGGCATTACCGCCGCCGCCAAGGCAAAGGTTGCCAAGACCGTACCGCCTCCGGCAAGAGCTCCCGGAAAGATCCTCCAGGGCGATGATCCGGCACTGAAGGCTCAGGAGCTTGTGAAGCTGCTGCGGGAAGAGGCGAAAGTGATCTAAGGAAAGGAGGAGGTTACGAACCATGGCAAAAGGTGTTTGGATCGTTGCAGAAGCAAGAGATGGAGCTTACCGCAAGGTGAGCTTTGAGATAGCCAGCGCGGCCCGCAAACTGGCCGACCAGCTGGGTGACGAGGTTTGCGCCGTCCTGTGCGGCTCCGGCATCGAAGGCAAGGCCGCCGAGCTGGGCAAGTACGGCGTTGACAAGGTTTACGTGGCCGACAACCCCGCCCTCGAGCCCTACACGACGGACGCTCACGCGGCGGCGGTCGCCAAGATCGTGAAAGAGAAGGATCCCGCAATCCTGCTGTTCGGCGCCTCGGTCCAGGGCAAGGACCTTTCGGCGAGGCTCGTGGGCAAGCTGGCCACCGGGCTGGCCACGGACTGCACCGACCTCAAGATCGAGGGCGGCAAGCTGATCGCCGTGCGGCCCATGTACGCAGGCAAGTGCTTCGGCGAAGTGGCCTTCGAGGCCACCCCCGCCATGGCGTCGCTGCGCCCCAACGTGTTCGCCATCGTGGAGAACGCCAAGGCCGGCGCCGTCGAGAAGTTTGACCCGGCACTCGATGCGGGTCAGCTCAAGACGAAGGTTGCCGAGGTTGCCAAGGACACGAGCGGCAAGATCGAGCTCACCGAGGCCAACATCATCGTTTCCGGCGGCCGCGGCATGAAGGGCCCCGAGAACTTCCCCATGCTCGAGGATCTGGCAAAGGTCCTCGGCGCCGCCGTCGGCGCATCGCGCGCGGCCGTGGACGCGGGTTGGAGACCGGTCAATGACCAGGTCGGCCAGACGGGCAAGACCGTGTCGCCGAACCTCTACATTGCCTGCGGTATCTCCGGCGCCATTCAGCATCTGGCGGGCATGAGCTCCTCGAAGTTCATCGTCGCCATCAACAAGGACCCCGAGGCCCCCATCTTCCAGAGGGCGGACTACGGGATCGTGGATGACCTCTTCAAGGTCGTGCCGGAAGTGACGGCAGCGGCGAAGAAGATTCTTGCGTAAGGTTGACAAGCGGGGCCGGCCCGGGGCCGGCTCCGCTCCATCTTTTTCAATTTGACAGGAAATCTTTTCTGCCCGGCCACCCCGGGCGCCTCCGTTTGCGCGGATCTTCTTCTTGCGCAAGATAATGTCATCTCCACCGGATGCACCCCGACGGAAGCGCCCCGCAAACGTTCGTCCCCCTTCGCACGGAGAGAGCGAAAAGGGCGGCGACAGGTCAGCGGCCGGCAGGTACGGAAAAAGGAATCGTTGGATGAAAGCCGCAACCGGGGTCACAGCACACGGCAGCGGGATGAGATGAGAGGAGAGAGGGAGAGGTAGAGAACCGGCACGGGGCAGAGGCCCTGGACGCGCACGACGGTGCGCCATCCTGTCCGGCTCCTTCCTGACCGGGAAGCCCCTTTTGATCAGGGGGCTTTGCAACCAGAAGAGTGGAATGGAGGACGTGGCATATGCAAAACTTGGCATTTGGACCCGGCAACGAGGGGAGGGAGGTATTCTGGAATACCGTCAATTATCAGATCCCCCTCGATGTCTTCGCGCTGATCGCCCTGGCCATCATGGGCTGGGGTCTCTATAAGCGCTCCGAGCTCTGGCGGGCCATGGGGAAGGCCGAGGTCAGGGATGACAACAGGGGCGAGCGCTTCAAGAACCTTTTCAGAAACGGCATCCTGCAGCTTTCCGTCTGGCGGGACTTCTATCCCGGCCTGATTCACGGTCTCATCTTCTTTGCATTTTTCGTCCTGATCTGGGGCGCTGCCATCGACGCCACCTCGTTCTACACGGGCGTCCACCTGCCCGGCAAAGGGTATCTGGCCTTTTCCTTCATCATGGATCTATTCGGCCTCTTTGCCATCGTGGGCTGCATCCTGGCGATCGACCGGCGCTACATCAAGAAGCCCGACCGGCTCGGCTACAAGGGCACACCGGACAACCGGCCCGAGGACGCCATCGTGCTCGGTCTCATCCTTGCCATCATGGTGACGGGCTACCTCGTCGAGGGGATCCGCATCGTCGCGACGGGCAACTCCGACTTCGAGAAGTGGTCCTTCATCGGCTACATGGTGGGCCAGTTCTTCGTCGGGATCAACGTGGAGACGCTCAAGATCTCCCACAAGGTCCTCTGGTGGGGCCATGCCTTCCTGGCCTTCGGGTTCATCGCCTACATCCCCTTCTCGAGGCTGCTGCACATCGTGACCTCGCCGGCCAACCAGTTCATGGCCACCCTGAAGCCCGTGGGCCAGCTCGAGCCCATCCGCGACTTCGAGAACGCCGAGAGCTTCGGCGTGGGCAAGCTCGAGGAGTTCACCTGGAAGCAGATCTTCGATAGCGACGCCTGCACGCGCTGCGGCCGCTGCCAGAACGGCTGCCCGGCCTACCTGACCGGGAAGGAGCTCTCGCCCAAGAAGCTCGTCCAGGACATCAAGGATCACTGGCTGACGCGCGCCCCGCTCTATGCGGCCGCCGCCAAGGCCGCCAAAACGGCCGGCCCCGACGCCGCGGCCCCCGAGATCCCCGAGAGCGAGAAGAGCCTCATCAACGACGCCGTCGGCGTCAACCCCGTCTGGGACTGCACGAACTGCATGCACTGCATGGAGCACTGCCCCGTCCTGATCGAGCACGTGCCCAAGATCGTCGACATGCGGCGCTACAAGGTCCTCATGGAGGCCGACTTCGCCCCCGAGCTCCAGCTCACCTACCGCAACATGGAGAACAACTCCAACCCCTGGGGCATCGGAGCCCACATGCGCGGCGACTGGGCCAAGGAACTGGGCGTGAAGACCATGGCCGAGAACCCCGAGGCGGAGTACTGCTGGTACGTGGGCTGCGCCGGAGCCCTGGAAGACCGGGGCAAGAAGGTCTCGGCGGCCTTCGCGAAGATCCTCCAGGCCGCAGGCGTCAACTTCGCCATCCTCGGCACCGAGGAGAGCTGCTGCGGAGATTCGGCCATGAGGGGCGGCAACGAGTACCTCTACCAGGCGCTCGCCCAGGCCAACATCGAGGTGATGAACGGCTACGGGGTCAAGAAGGTCATCACCACCTGCCCCCACGGCTACAACACGATCAAGAAGGACTACCCCCAGCTGGGCGGCACCTACGAGGTCTATCACCACACGGAGATCATCGCCGATCTGATCGCCAAGGGGAAGATCAAGCCCACGAAGGCCACAGAAGGCCTCTTCACCTACCACGACTCGTGCTTCCTGGGCCGCTACAACAAGGTCTACGACCAGCCGAGAAAGATCCTGTCGGCCGTGCCCGGCCTCAAGCTCGTGGAGATGGAGAAACACCACGACCACGGCTTCTGCTGCGGCGCCGGCGGCGGCCGCATGTGGATGGAGGAGCACCACGGCGAGCGGATCAACAACACCCGCACCGACATGGCCCTCAAGGTGAACGCCACGGCCATCGCCACGGCGTGCCCCTTCTGCAACACCATGATCATGGACGGCCTCAAGGCGAGAAACGCCGAGGACAAGGTCATTGCCAAGGACATCGCCGAGATCGTCTGGGAGGCCATGGAGGCGAAGGAAGAGCCGAAGGCCCAGGCCTGACCGGCGAGTATGTCTGACCGGAATGCAGTGACCGCCGGTCAGTGAATTTGCTGGAATGTTGTCCCTGCCTGCATCCGCGGGCAGGGACTTTTTTTTATAAATTACATTGACATAGGGAGTCAGATATGTCAGAGAAACCGCAAAGAGGAGAGCGCCTTCCGGGGCGTTGATTTAATTCTTAGTTCTTTGATCACAGGAGGGGGTATTATGTCTAAGAGGAGGCTTGTCTATTCGTTTTTAACCGTCGTTTTCGTTCTTTTCCTTTCCACATCCGCGTTTGGCGCCGGCTTCGCCCTTTATGAAGGCAGCGCCCGCGGCAACGTCCTCGGCGCGGGCCTGACGGCCTCGGCCGACGACCCGTCCGCCGTCTTCTACAACCCGGCAGGCATCACCCAGCTCAAGGGCAAGCAGGTCATGGTCGGCCTCACGGCGATCACGCCGATGGTCACGATTGAAACGCCGGGCGCCGCAACCGTGGACAATGACTTCACGCGCAACTGGTTCTTCCCGCCCCACGCCTACTACACCCATCAGATCAACGATCAATGGTGGGGAGGAATCGGCCTGTTCTCCCGCTTCGGCCTCGGCACGGAGTTCAACCCCCAGTGGCCCGGCCGCTACAACAGCTACTTTGCCGAGATCCAGACCGTCGAGCTCAACCCCAATATCGCCTACAAGTTCAACGACAAACTCTCGGTCGCCTTCGGTCTGAACTTGACGTACCTGACACTCGACCTGAAGAAAAAGCTCTCCCCCGCTGTGGGCAGCCCTGAGTTCGAGCTTGACGGTGATTCCACGGGCTGGGGCCTCAACGCCGCCGTCCAGTACAAGCCCACGGACTGGATGCAGTTGGGCCTTAGCTACCGCAGCCGTATCAGCCAGAATGTGCAGGGTGACGTGAAGGTCACCCCCAACGTTCCCGCTGCGGGACTCAGGGGCATGCCGGCCACGGGAGATCTGAGTCTGCCCGACATGATCTTCGCCGGCGTGAACTTCAACGTGCGCAAGGACCTCACAGTCGGCGGCGGTGTCTACTGGACCCGCTGGGAGACTTACAACCAGCTGCAGATCAATTTCGGGGCGCCTTTCGGCCCGACGCAGGTGAGAACACAGGCAACCCCCAAGAACTGGGACAACGTCTACCGCTTCATGATCGGCACGGAGTGGAAGGTGAACGAGAACTGGGACCTCCGCCTCGGCTATGCCTACGACCAGGCGCCGGAGCCCGATAACACCATCGACTACATCCTGCCCGACAACGACCGCAACATGTTCAGCATCGGCTGCGGCTACCATAAAAACAACTGGGCCCTCGATTTCTCCTACACCCTGATGATTATCGCGGAACGCGATTATGTGGCGAGGCCGGCAGATGGCGTCCTCACCAGCACACTGAAAGACGGTACGGCTCACCTGCTCGGATTCAGCTACACCTACAAGTTCTAGCAAACCATTCCGAAAAGAAA
>PDVJ01000864.1_pt1 | contig 10263 bp, 14 predicted proteins | sample 1369811 | NCBI WGS metagenome assembly PDVJ01 (sample SAMN07795376, study PRJNA414565) | Alkali sediment metagenome, whole genome shotgun sequencing project. | reverse complement strand
CCATATCGGTAAGGTTAAGATCGGTAAACATGTTTGATATAAGTGTGATAAAGGAATTCCCGACAGAGTGCCAGAAAAATAACACCCGGTGAGGCCCACCCAAGAACCGCGATCCATAGACCACATCTGCCTTCCCCTGCATGATGGGCTCCAGAAGGACAGGGTAATCCTTGGGGTCATATTCGAGGTCAGCGTCCTGTACGATGACCACGTCACCGGATGCAACTGCAATACCGGTTCGCATGGCTGCGCCCTTTCCCATGTTTTTTTCGTGCACGATAACCTTGATGCTTTCTGAAACCAGACCCTTTAGATACTCGCGGGTGCCATCAGTAGAACCATCGTCGACGATAATAATTTCCTTATCATAGGGTGCTTCCACAACCCTCCTGATGACTTCAGGCAGAAAATCAGCCTCGTTAAATGCGGGAATTATAATTGAGAGAAGCATTGATTGAATTTTATAAGAATACTGTAGCTATATCAATAATTTATTGTAAAAAAAGCCCATTAATGTCATATTAATTTCATGGAGATACCCTATTTAAAATATTTTGGGCTTACCGAGAGGCCTTTCGGGCTGACGCCGGATCCCCATTTTTACTTTGAAACAGAGACGCACAGGGAAGCCCTGTCCCACCTTGACTTCCTCCTCGGACAAAAGGAGGGATTTGCCCTGATACATGGCGATGTCGGCTTGGGGAAAACGACAATTTCCAGGATATTCTTATCCTCCCTTGACGGAAATCTTTATAATACTGCCCTCATCCTCAATCCTATAATGGATGAAGTCGAGTTTCTCAAGACCATACTAAAAGAGTTCGGCGTGGGGGCTGATGGGTTGACGAGAAAAGAACTCTTTGATGAACTCGAACACTTCCTCCTTGAAGAGCACAAAAAAGGTAAGGAAACCGTAATTGCCATTGACGAGGCACAACTTCTCTCGAATGAACTCCTTGAATTTATTCGCATACTCTCCAATATGGAAACCGAAAAGGAGAAGATACTCCGCATCATTCTTTTTGCCCAGCCCGAGTTGGTTGAGAAGCTGAAAGAATCGCGCATGAGGTACCTTTCTCAGCGAATAACAGTAACTTACAGATTAAAACCATTCAGCGAGAGAGACGTAGGTCTCTACATCGCCTACCGGCTTGTCAAGGCTGGCTCCAAGGGGGTACTCAGCTTCAAGAAGAACGCCGTAAGGCTGATCTACGAAGCATCCCACGGCTACCCTCGGCTCGTGAACATACTGAGCGATCGATGCATGCTTGCCCTTTATGCAAAATCAAAGAATGTTGTGGATAAGCAGATTGTGACTGATGTTCTCAAAGAAGATAATATCTCCCTCGCCTCGGTAAAAACCGGTCATTCCTCTGTTCAGCCTTATCGCGTTGCCGTTCTTTCCCTTGCAGGTATTGTCCTGATCCCTCCTTGCCGTCTATGTGATCCGTGTTCTGGGATTCAGATGAAAAGCTGGCTATAGGCAATTGGCGCGAGGCAATAGGAATAAGGGACGCACAATAACCGAAACCCTTTTCTGTTGGTGTTCCCATAGCCTTTTTTCACACTATTCTTCTGGTTCCTCCCCATACCCTGTGATCATGGCATTTATATGGGAGATGAGGCGATAACCGAGGGTGGCCATGTAGAGGTGGACGATTATATAAAGAATGAAAGCATACCCCGTTGCAACGTGAATAGCGTCAAGGGTTCTCACCCCACCTATAAAGTTGATAATGTTCAAAAAATAAGAAATGTCGCTGAACAGGATACCAGTAACAATAAGAACGGGCATAAGAATAAGCATGAGCGAGAGATAAGCTATCTTCTGTAGAGGGTTAAACCTCTCGTGGGCTGATGGAGTGAAGGGGCTTCTGGCGCCCTTGAACATTGAGAAAACATAAAAGAAGGCCAGGCGAACCATCACTTTTGCATCTCTGATATGGAGCATATAGTGTTTGGCTAGCCCACCGGTAATAAGGTAGTAGATAAGCCAGTAGAAAAAAGAGCCGGTTAGGACAAAGCCGAAAATCTTGTGAAGAAACGCTGCTTGCTCGTAGCGAAATATGGATACAGCTGGAAAACGTAGCTGAATTCCACTCATGATAAGAAAAAAAATGAGGCCGGCATTTATCCAGTGCCATATTCTAATAGGAATGGGGTGCAGGAATACCTTCTTCATCGCCGTACCACAACCCTCACAGCAATGTGGATAAGAACAAAAAACAGTATGACAAAACTGAGCCCAATCCCGATAATATCGATCCACTTGAAGCCCAGTTCTTTGGCGTAGCGAGGAAGTTCTCCACGTTTTAGAAAAAAGAAACCCTTTACATCAGACCATGTTGCCTTCTGTTCACCAAGCAAACTGATATCGATAAAGACCGAGACGGGCGTTGCAGAAAGCATAGTGTCTTTGACCGGGATATACATATGAAACCCTTTTTCGGGCAGAATAAAAAACATTGACTCATAAAAAGGAGCTTTTTCAGAGTGGCATGTTGCGCATATGCGTTCCTTCTGTCTTTTCACCGAATAGTCATGGTAAACGCTGGTGACAATAATTGAGCTCCCGATTAGGGCATTCCCTGCGAGCCTTTTTCTCACATCGGTGAAGAAATTGGCCAACTCTCTTGAATCAATAGCCCCATCGCCATTTTTGTCAAGCAACGGGGTAATCATTGCATTTTTCTCGAAGAGGCTTTCCAGGTTCTCGTAGCTCAATATCTCCTCCTGGTCACCCTTCCTTGTGCTAAGATAGAAGACCATGCCTTTTGTTGACTCAGGACTGTGGCATGTTGAGCATTCAAGATGGCTGAAGTGGAGTTTGGTGTTGGGTAGCCAGTTGTGTTTTTGGACATAATCTTTATGACATCGGGAACAGACGGCCAGCCTCTCTTTTGCATTGAGTTCCCGGTAAGGTTCTATGCGATGCGGATTGTGACAGTCAGTACATTGCGTTGCCCCTTTTCGTGCATGAACTGTATGTTTATATGTACCGTAAACGCCTTCATGGCATTGTATACATACTGCATCGTTGATGCTTGCCTGGGATAGATGACAATCAAAACATTGAACCCCTTTTCTACTGTGGACAGTTTTCTTGTAGGACTCTATAGAGGGAATTTCAGGAATGAAAATTGCTGGATCTGCAGGGATTTCGAACTGGGCAGTACCGGTGTAACGCAGCCTTGCTTGACCGAAAAGTCGCCTATCGATATGGCACGTTTTGCATGAAGAAGGTTTTGCTTTTATCCCGTGAACATTTCCCTGAAACGAAAATTCTTTTGTAACCCTGTAGTTGCTTTTTAAACTCTTTTTGAGGAGTGCATTGAGATGGTCCCATTCCCCGTGATCTAATGTATTGTTATTATCAAGGTCGACAACTTCTTTCTTGATTAACCTATCGCGGTCTTTTGCGCTAATCACAATTTTAATAGAACTTTCTTGTATATTACTGTGACATGCAAGGCAATTCAGCGCCCTGAGGTGCCTATCCGGAGATGGTAAAGATATATGGGGCGTTTTTAGATGACAGGCCCCACATCCTTTTTTCTCTTTATCAATAAAATGTGTGTTATGGCAGTCTTTACAGCCTACGTTTTTCTTTCTATGAGTGCCTTCGTTGTGGATTTTCACCGTATCCTGGTGGCATGTCCCGCACAAAGGCCTTGAAAGCTTTTCCTTATGAGGGATAGCACTTGTATCAGCGTGACAGTCAACACATATTTTTCCACCATGCTGAAAGCCTTCATATGGAAGGTGACACTCGACACACTCTGCCGATTTGATTGAGCCAAAAGATGGGAGCGGGAAAACGAGAAGGATTAGAAGGACAAGTACCACAATACTGATGTTATCAAAAAGCCTGATGTTTTGTAAATACAATCTACTCGTTGACTAAAATGTTGAAAACGTGATATTTTTATAAAAGGAGGTGCGATATGTTTGGTCTTGGAATGCCTGAGCTCATAATTATAATGGTAATCGTCCTCCTCATTTTTGGTGCGGGGAAACTGCCTGAGATTGGGGGAGCAATAGGAAAAGCGATTAAAGGCTTTAAGAAATCTGTGAGAGAGCCAGATGAGATAGATATCACCCCGAAGGATGAAAAAAAAGAGGAAAAACCCCCTCAGAAAACGTGATGTTTTTCTCCACCTGCCTTCCCGGTCCTATTCATCATTAAACCTACCAATGACCGGGTTTTGTAGACTGCTTCATTAAGTTTCGATGAAAATCCTGAACGGCCTTGAAACCGAAGCGATTGAGCAGGCGGTTGCCGTCCTCACGGCAGGAGGGGTTGTTGCCTTTCCAACGGAAACCGTCTACGGGCTCGGAGCAGATGCATTCAATCCCTATGCAGTTGCCAAAATTTTCGAAATAAAAAGACGGCCAACATTTGACCCGTTAATTATCCATGTTGCCCGCATGGATTCAATGCAGGATATTGCAGAATATGTTCCTACCCTGGCCTTGCGGATGATTGATAGATTCTGGCCAGGACCTTTGACGATTATTCTCAGAAAAAAAGATATTATTCCCGATATTGTAACCGCGGGCCTTTCAACTGTTGGCATCAGGATGCCCTCTCACCCGGTAGCGCTTGAACTGATAAAGGCCCTTGGGCGCCCCATAGCTGCACCAAGCGCCAACCCCTTTGGATATATCAGCCCTACGAGAGTTAAGCATGTAGTAAAGTCTTTCAAAGATAAAGTGCCCATTGTGCTGGATGGTGGTGACAGTCAGTTTGGTATTGAATCCACCATAGTCTCCATTCGTGATGACAGGGTTATAGTGCACAGGCATGGGGCTATACCTGTTGAAGAGATCCGGGCAATGGGTGTAGCCGTAGAGGAAAAGAGAAAAAATGACCTGTGCGAGGCGCCTGGGGAATTGCCCTACCACTATGCACCCATGAAACCCCTCAGGGTGATCAATACCATTGAAGAGGTTATCCTCAAAGATTCCTCGTTCCTGGGTTTCACAGAGAAAAAAGAAAAACCGATATCAAAACATATTCGATACCTTTCGCGGGATGGAGACTTGAGAGAAGCTGCGGCGAATTTTTTCTCTCACCTTATCGACTTGGATCGGGAAGACATTGACATAATTTATGCAGAGAGAGTCCCGGAGATGGGTCTCGGAAAAGCTATGATGGATAGGCTTAAGAAGGCTGCCAGAAAATGCGTTTCATAAGGCATTGAAAATTTTGATGGTTCATGATAGCCTACATAGCATGCCTGAAGACATACCGAGATGTTCAGTTTTCTCAATTATTCTTGATAATATTAGGTTTTTTAATTTCTCACATTTAGGGAATAATGAACAAAAGGAGATTAATGACAATATGTTAGAGGCCTGTCCCGACAACTTTTTCACATGTTTCCCACAAAAATTGTGGAAAACTCTAAAAAGCCCAATAGTTACAAATGTCTGTTTGATTCTGCTCAGCCTTGCCGTATTATCTTCCTGCACAAGGACGTAAGTACAGTCGAAGCTCCACAGCCAGACTCTGAGACTGAGAAGAAAGCTCCTGCGCCGGCAAAGGAACCACCGAAGGCTAAACCGGTGCCGGATACCAGTGTTATTGATATGACGGAAGCTGAAGTGAAGAAGAAGTTCGGAGAACCTGACATTGTAAGCAAGATGCCGGATAACCGTATCATTTGGACTTACCAGCCAACGTGGAAGATCATGCCTGACAACAAAGGCACTGTATACATCGAGTTTGAAAACGGTAAAGTTATTAAAATTATTAGGGCAAGGTGAGCTATGATTTGTGAAAAGTGTGGTACGGAGACGACTGCAGTAAAATGCATCAAATGTGGTGAGGAAATCATCAAGCTTGGGCCATACTGTTATCTCTGTGGCGGTGAGCTTCATGCAGAAACAGAAGTAGTAGACACTGATTTTGATAAAAGGATCCTGTGCAGCGACGGCACGTGCATTGGTGTCATAAACGAACAGGGGGTTTGCAAGGTATGTGGAAAACCGTTTACACCAGAAACGTGAAAATCCGTCACGCGTCACGCGTCACGCGTCACGAGTATTTAAAATCCGCATGTAAGTGTGGAAGGGCATTTTTTCACTTTTCACGTCTCGCTCTTCACTGCTTCATCCTGTTTTTCATGCTGAGCGCCTGCTCCACTACATACTATGCATATAGTAAAGGTATATTCCATGGAAAGGAAGCCCTCAAAAAGGGTGATTACACAGAAGCGAAGCTGGACTTTGAGGAGGCATACCAGAACGAAAAGGCGCCTGATGCACTCATGTACCTTGCGATAGTTGATTACAAAACGAACAACCTGGACAGTGCTGAAAGGCTAATCCGTGAATCAGAGTCGATGGGTAGGGGCAATTATCACTACCTTCGTGTCTTGGGTTACAAGGCGCTCATTCTTTTGAAGAAGAACAGGGAACTGGGGTTGGAAGCTCTTGATCGTTATGTTTCCTTTTATGCACTGAGTGACCCCCTAATGTCAATCAATGATGTCCAGGAAATGGTGCGGAGCGGAAATATCGACATGCCTCGCCTTGAGAACCTCATCGAAGAACAGGTGTCGTGGTTTGAAAATGATTTTGAGCTCTACTGGAGTACCGGTGTTGGCTATTATGATGGCAGAAATGTTATTGGCGGACCTTTCCGGTTCCAGGGCGGAGTTATCTTTCGTTAGTCTGTAATATAATGGGAATTTTTGACAAAATAAGAAATGGCTTAGCCAAAACAAGAGATCAATTTCTTACGCGAATTGAGTGGGCCGTGAAGGGCAAGCCCATTGATGAGGATGCCTTTGACGAGATCGAAGAGGCAATGATCCTTGCAGATGTCGGTTTTGAAACCACCCAGACGTTTATGGCGGCACTGAAAGAACGGTGGAAAAGAGGATATATCAAGACATCAGAGGACATAGGGCAGGCAATGAGGGAAGAGGTAGAGGGGCTCCTCAAGCCTGTGGAGGCCTCAATCCCCACGAACAGCACAAAACTATTTGTCATTTTAACCCTTGGGGTCAACGGGGTTGGTAAGACTACTACGATTGCGAAGTTGGCAAATATACACATGAGCTTGGGGAAACGGGTTATTCTCGGTGCCTGTGACACCTTTAGGGCAGCGGCCGTCGAACAACTCGAGGTTTGGGCTGGAAGGATAGGTATAGATGTCATAAAACATGCCGAGGGGTCTGACCCGGCAGCGGTTGCTTTTGATGCAATGAAGGCTGCAAAAGCACGGGGAGCTGACATCCTGATCCTTGATACAGCGGGAAGGTTGCATACCAAGGTAAACCTCATGGAGGAGATGAAGAAGATAAAAAGGGTTGTTGGAAAAGAGCTTGAAGATGCTCCCAATGAGGTTCTTTTGATAGTTGATGCAACGAATGGCCAGAATGCCATTGCCCAGGCAAGAACCTTCAACGAGGCCCTGGGCGTAACGGGCCTTGTGATAACAAAACTTGATGGAACCGCCAAGGGTGGTTTTATCCTGCCCATAGCACATTTGCTCAAGATACCTATTCGGTATATCGGGGTCGGTGAAGGAATCGATGATCTCATTCCTTTCAGTGCAAAGGATTTTGCTGAAGCGCTCTTTTCACCGGGGCTCATGTCGCCCCCTCTATGAGCCAAGCTCCACCCACTTCGCGGGTACCCGATCTTCCCCTCGCGCCATATCGGTTGGTGGCTTGCTTCGCTTAAGGTTTGTGGATCGGCCTTTAAGCAGCTGTATTTTCCTTGAACCGTCAACAATGTGTCACTGTAAACGCTTGTACACCGAACTAATAACTCCGAACTGTTTTTCACTCACCCCCTGCCTTATTTCTTTTTCCGGTTTGACTTTGCTTCTGTTCAATTATACTATTAAACAACTATGGACTTGACAAAGCACCTCAAGAAGAAATTTCTTACCGGCCTTTTTGTCCTTATACCCCTCCTTGTTACCATTTATATTATTTACCTCGTCATTAGCTTTGTAGATACAATCATTGCCCCTACCATACAAAACATTACCCTTTATTTTACGGGAAAGGAGATATACATTCCCGGGACCGGCCTTTTCCTGTTTGCGGTGGTTGCGTATGCCACGGGCATCCTCGCGACGAACTACATAGGCAAACGATTATTATCGTACGGCGAAAGAATGGTAAGAAAAATTCCTTTTGTGAAGGGTATTTACAGTTCTGTAAAGGATATGACCGATTCATTCTCCTCAGAGAAGAAACATTCCTTCAAGGAGGTTGTCCTTGCAGAATTCCCCTTCAAAGGAAGGTATGCGATTGGTTTTGTGACAAATCGAATAAAAAACCAGTCCCGCGAGGATCATTGCACGGTCTTTGTGCCGACAACGCCAAACCCCACGTCAGGATACATTATTATAATCCCTGAAAAGGAACTGATATTTTTAGATATGCCGGTGGATGATGCCTTGAAGTACACCATATCCCTTGGCACTGCCGGGATCGAGCTTGTATGGAAAGAGAAAAGATTGCCCTCCTCCTAAGGGCATCGAAAAGGTTTATTTACAAGGCATTGATTGCTGTTGTAATATCCGGCTTCTTCAGCTTTTTTTATTCCAGAGGCCTATTGGGCCTGCTTCTGAAAAAGGCTGACATTAAGATCTACTATCTGAGCCTTCCCGAGGTTTTTCTCTCATCAATCGAGTTGTCAATCTATGCCGGGTTGTTCTTCGCAATCCCCCTGGTTATTTACCTGGCCTGGCATGAATTTCACAGTATGACAGGCCTAAGGCCTTTTCAGGGCTATATATTCATCCTTGCTGCTATTGCCCTTTTTTATGTTGGGAGCCTTTTTTGCTATTCCATTGTCTTGCCGTCAGGCATCAAGTTTCTAATCGATTACGGAAAGGGTAACAATATTATGGCAATGATATCGATGCAAAGGTTTGTAGTCTTCTGCTCAGCCATGATTTTTGCCTTCGGGCTCACCTTTGAGGTCCCCATTGTTCTTTTAATGCTTGGGAAAGTGGGGCTTGTCAGATCAACAACCCTAACCAGAACAAGGAGATTTGCAGCCCTTTTTATTGTAATAGGCGCTTCAATAATTACACCCACACCTGACATCTATAACATGGCTCTTCTCGCTGTTCCCACATATCTTCTCTACGAGATTGGCATATTTCTCATGAAGATAAATGAAAAAAGGCAGGGAACTCCCTGAAATGGAAGAATATATTGCACGATATGGATATATAGCGATCGTGATCGGGACATTTCTTGAGGGCGAAACCACAGTGCTCCTTGGTGGTATCTTCTCAAAATTACAATACATGGAGCTTGACCATGTCATGGCATGGGCCTTTTTAGGAACCCTTGCCGGCGACTGTACCTTTTTCTTCCTCGGCAAGGCCTTCGGGAGAAACATCATCGACCGATATGAATTCCTCCGAAGCAAGATTCCCCTTGCCAACGGAATCATGAAAAGGTATGGTAATTTCATTATCTTTCTCGTCAGGTTCTTTGTTGGCGTACGAGGCATTATCCTCCTGTTGCTTGGATGTACCGACATAAGAAAACGGACTTTTTTCCTGTACAGCACCATGAGTGCTGCCCTCTGGAGCATCGTTGTGTCGTCCATAGGGTATCTTTTTGCAAATGTTGTATATATTTTTGTCCACGACATAAGAAAATACGAGAAATTCATCATACCGGCTATCCTGGTTGTTGTCGCCGCGCTCATCCTCGTATATCGACATATTGTGAAGGAGAGGGAGAAAACGTATGGAAATCAATGAAAAACTGATGCGGGAAATGAAGAAGAAGATGGATATTGAGATGGATAAGAAAGAGATTGAGGTTACTGAGCACTGGAAAAAGGAGCTTGAAGTGATCTACAGAAAGCGTTACGAAAACCTGAGCTCTCTCCAGGTCGATATTAAGGGCCTGATGGACCGTATGGCGAACAGGACGGCAATGTTGAGTCGTATGGTCAAGGAGGCGATGTGAAGACAGNTCGGAGAAAAGCTATTAAGAAAACGCTATGCCACATGCTCCATGGGCTATGCGCCTTTGCCGTCGTANTTCTGATAATGTTGAGTATCGGCCGCTCTGTTGAGGCGCAGGTGAACAATAAAAAAGGCGTGCCCCTTGAAAANAGGGTGCTCGACCTTGAACAGGAAGTAGCAATACTTAAAGGCATGATAGATTTTGACCATTTGACCATTGTTCCTGATAGCCTTTCTCTCTGCGACAAGAAGGTGTCTCTGGCCAAGGATGACATTCGGGAGCGTTTTGAAAGGGAGTACTTTCA
>PDVJ01000862.1_pt1 | contig 10265 bp, 9 predicted proteins | sample 1369811 | NCBI WGS metagenome assembly PDVJ01 (sample SAMN07795376, study PRJNA414565) | Alkali sediment metagenome, whole genome shotgun sequencing project. | reverse complement strand
GCGTGCCGCTGCAAGGGCTGCTTCGCAACCTGCGTGACCGGCACCCACAACGATCACGTCATATGTTTTGTCGTAAGTGGGCATAGATGAAAGAAAGGCACAAGGTGCAAGGTCCACGCTGCACGGCAAAAACAATTTGAACAAACCCCTGTACCGTGTACCGTGCGCCTTGTACCTCAGCGCATATCTCCGATCTGAATCAACGAAGTAAAACGTTGCCTATCGAGTTGAGCTCGTGAAAGGGTCTCTCAATATGATCGATTCTTCCCGCCCCGGGCCCACGGATAGGATAGAGAAAGGAAGCTCTATCACTTCTTCGATCCGCTTCAGATAATTCCGGGCGGCCGCTTCAGATAATTCCGGGCGGCAGCAGGCAGCTCATTCCACTTCCTTGCAGAAGAAATGTCCTCCTGCCATCCTGGAATCTCTTCATAGACAGGGACGCATCGGGAGAGTTTTTTCAGGCTGGCGGGCATGGACCCCACTCTTTTCCCATCCAGCTCATAGGCGACGCCTATCTTCAATGTCTTCAGGCCGGTGAGCACGTCGAGCTTTGTAACGCTCATGCTGGTCAACCCGTTGAGCCGGGCAGCGTCCTTCACCGCAACGAGATCCAGCCAGCCGCAGCGCCGCCTCCGGCCCGTGGTCGCCCCGAACTCGCAGCCCCGTTCCTGCATGTAATTGCCGATCTCGTCCGTCAACTCCGTAGGGAAGGGCCCGGCGCCGACCCGCGTGGTGTAGGCTTTCACAATGCCAAGAATGTGATGCAGCTTGTCAGGGCCCACACCCGCACCGCTGCACGCTGCTCCGGATATGGGGTTGGAGGAGGTGACATAGGGATAGGTCCCGTGATCGATATCCAGGTGGGTCCCCTGCGCGCCTTCGAAAAGGATTTGCTTGCCCTGCCGGATAGCCTGATCGATTTCGAGCGACACGTTCGTCAGGTAAGGTCTCAGAATCTCCCCTAGGGCCAGATAACGATCATAGATGGGCTGAAACTCCAGAGGCTCGACGTTAAGGAATTTTGTGAGGAAGAAATTCTTCTCCTTGAGGTTGGTCCTGATCTTCTCTTCGAGAGTGTCCGGTTCAAGGAGGTCAACGGCTCTGATTCCTGTTCTTCCCGCCTTGTCTTCGTAGCAGGGGCCTATGCCCCGGCCCGTGGTCCCAATCTTGTCTTTGCCTTTGGCCGCTTCTCTGGCCACGTCTAAAGCCCTGTGGTAGGGCATGATGATGTGAGTCTTCTCACTCAGTGCAAGACATTCCGGGCTCACATCCACTCCCTTCTTTCGCAGGTCTTCCATCTCTTCGAGAAGAACCTCCGGGTCAAGCACCACGCCGTTCCCAATAAAGCACTTTCTGCCTTTGTGAAGGATGCCTGAAGGGATGAGGTGGCAGATCGTCTTCTCACCGCCGACGACCAGGGTATGACCGGCGTTGTTTCCTCCCTGAAATCTGACCACCAGGTCTGCTTTTGCGCTCAGGTAGTCAACGACTTTCCCTTTGCCTTCATCGCCCCATTGGGTCCCTATGACCGCTACATTCCCCATCGAATCTCTCCGCAGTGTTTATTCCAACAGGAAAATCCCCAAGACGCTAATACAAACTCTAATTGTTTACTATTCAGCCCCCTCACCCCGCCCCTGGTCGCCTTCGGCGCCGCCAGAGGCGAATAAACCGTTCCTCTGTAGGAGGAAGCTCCTGCTTCCGACCATCGGGACCGAGAGGTCCCTCCTACACGGGAGAGGGGAAGGGTGAGAGGGAACGCACTCATCTCAAAAGAACAACTGCGTTTGTATTAGTAAAGGGACGCCTCGCTGTTAGTCAAAAGTCCGATTTCTTGTAATCCCAAGAGCGAAGTCTTGTCAATGGGTTTATATTCGTGTACCTTGTCCAAACGATCACTGAGTCAGTCATGGGACGTTTCGACAAGTCCCTATGATCTATTCAATCCGCAGTGATGTTTGATGTTCGGCCAGTGGTTGGCGAGAAGAAGTGCTGTGCTGAGCCCGATGCCGACAACCGCCGGTGCCGCCCAGGAAACGGCGATCATGGAACCGACGGCCAGAATCAGGATCATCCCTAGGGAAGCGATGAAGGGGACACGAAAGACTCTGTACCCTGCCACCCAAGCCAAACAGGCCAAGGCCGAAGTTAGGGGAGACAGGGCGACTGTAAAGCCAATATACGATGCAACGCCCTTCCCTCCCCTGAACTGATGAAAACAGGGGAAACGGTTGCCGAGGAGAAGAAGGAGACCGACCCACGGCATCAAGGTTTTTCCGGTGCAGTGAATGGATAAAAAGGAAAACAGCAGGGCACGGCCGAAATCGAGGAGGAGGACCACCGTTGCCCAGAATAGCCCTGCTTGTCTGTAAACATTTGTTGCCCCTGCATTGCCACTGAATTTCGTTCGTGGATCGCCTCTGCCTGAGGCCTTCATGACGACTATAGCAAAGTTGACCGATCCTAGAACATAAGCTGAAGCGGACAGGAACAAGAACTCCATCGCGATTCTTCTCCCGCGCCTCCCTGGGCTGGACTTTTCAGACAGGAGGCCAGATTTGAGAGTAACACATCGTCGAAGGCCCTCCAAATCCTTTCTTCTCTAAGGTCACAGCACTGCGAGAACCCCACCCTATCGTGGCCCGATATCCATTGACACACCGTTCCGGCTTCCCTATACTTCGCCGGAAGAGAAGGAGTTCCCTCAGCCGGCCTCGACAACTTCTCCTCACGTTGTGAAGAAATTGCAGGTTAAGACTCTAAAGTCTCCGGGCTTGCCGGAAAACAATGAGATCAATATGGACCGAGCTGTTTCTGCCAGTGTTCGAAGGAAAGTCCCGTTCTATGACGTGGACATGATGCGGGTGGTCTGGCACGGTCATTACTGGAAATACTTTGAGGAGGCCAGGCAGGCCCTGTTTACCCAACAGGGGATCACGTCCTTCGATGAGACGGAAGGAAGAGGATGGGTTTTCCCTGTGATCCGTTCCGAGGTGAAGTACATCCATCCCTTGAGGCTGGATGATGAGTTTATATGCACGGCGACTCTCAAAGAAGCAAGGGTGAAGATCGTAGTGGATTTTGAGATAACACGAGGTGCAGACGGAAAGGTCTGCGCCAGAGGGAGGAGTGAGCAGGCCGCGGTCAAGGTACCTGAAACGGAGATGGCATTCATGATCCCGGAAGAGGTTCAGAATGCCCTGTGGGGTCGTAGCAAATGAAAAGGACCTGGCCTATGTCGGGCGAAGCGATGGAGAACGGACATCCCTTTGTTTTCTACTATTGCAGGACTTAGCTGATCAAGGAGGGCCGAGGGGCAGTGGGATCAGGCAGGAGAGTCGTTGTCGTCGGAATGGGGATCAGATCTCCAGTAGGGAATTCCCTGAAGGAATTTGTCGAATCCCTGAGAGAGGGCAGGAGCGGGATTCGAAAGATGTCTGAGTGGGAGAATATTCGTCGGCTACGCACAAAGGTCGCCGGGATATGCAACATTGAAGGAGAAGAAAAGGGGATCCCCCGCAATTACAGGCGCAGCATGGGCAGGGTGTCGGTCTTGGCTGCGCTCTCTGCCATCGACGCGGTCCGCCAATCAGGTCTCAGAGAAGACGCGATTGCGTCTCCCGATTGTGGGATTTCTTACGGTTCTACTGCGGGGAGCACCATTGAGCAGGTCGAGTTGATCGGCAGGTTTATCCTGAATTCCGACCTCACCGGGGCACTGGCATCTTCCTATCTCAGATGCATGAGTCACACCTGCGCGGGAAATCTTTCCACTCTTTTCCATCTCCAGGGTCCTTTCATCGCTTCATGCACCGCCTGCGTTTCCGGATCACAAGGCATAGGATTCGGATACGAGGCCATCCGATCAGGCAAAGCCGAGATCATGATCACAGGCGGGGCCGAAGAGATGCACTTCCTGCATGCTGCGGTTTTCGACCTCATGCTGGCGACTTCTTCCCGGTACAATGACGATCCCTCGAAAACGCCCAGGCCCTTCGACGCGGAGAGGGACGGCCTCGTGGTGGCTGAAGGGGCCGGAACCCTGGTGCTGGAGGAATATGAGCACGCGAAGCGCCGTGGAGCCCCGATCCTTGCGGAGGTCGAGGGCTTCTGGACGAATGGGAGCGGCGTGCACCTCACGGACTCGGATGCCCCATCCATCGAGCGATGCATGCGCAGTGCTCTTGGGGACGCACGAAGGAGCCCTGAGGAAATACAGCATGTGAATGCCCATGCCACAGCCACCGCGAATGGTGACGAGGCTGAGGCGGTGGCAATCCACAGGGTTTACGGGTCGCACGTCTCTGTCACAGCCATCAAGGGTTATACCGGCCACACTCTGGGGGCTAGTGGGGCCATAGAAGCTGTCGCCACCGTCCTCATGATGAGGGAGGGTTTCCTCGCCCCGACCTTGAATCTGGAAAGGCCGGACCCTCACTTGCCTCCTTTGAACCACGTCATCGGGCACCCCGTGGACAAGCGCTTCACTGTGGCCGTGAACAACAACTTCGCTTTCGGCGGGATCAACACCTCATTGATCCTGAGTCAAGTCTGAGGGGGTTTTTTCCAAAAAGGGAGACAACCTCACAGCTTTTTCACCCCGATAAACCAGGTTTCCTCTCTGCGGTCTGCAGTGGGCTCGACAAGCTCCACATGGAACCCTGCATTTCCGAGAATCTCGATGACGTCCTCTTTACTCCTCCAGCAGGGTTTCACCCCTTTGAACAGAAATCGACTCTCCTCGACAAAACGTAATAGGCTGAAGGTGTTTCCTGGAAGGGTGATCCGGATGATCAGCCGTCCCTTCCCTGAGAGTGCCGACCTGAGGCGCGCCAGGAGTTCGACAAGCTCTTTGTCCTGCAGGTAATGAAGAACATCCAGAAGGAGGACAGCATCCGCCTCCACATGGTCCAGGGGCAGGTCCAGCGCCCCCCCATGCAGGACCTTCGCTCTTTCCCCAAGCACCCTTCCCGCGATCCTTGCCCTTTCTGCAACGGGATCGCAGGCAATAAACTCCAGGTCAGGGTAGACGGTCAGAAGCCAGGCTGCCGGGACTCCATAGCCGCAGCCCACGTCAAGCAGCTTCCATCCCGGTTTTACAAAATCCAAAAGGCGGGGGAACATGGGATCGAGCAGGATCTTGAATCGGGCGAAAAGACGCGGAAAAGGCTCAAGGTGTCTGAATCGCCTGAGCATCGACCGGGTGTGTTCCTTTGACCCGGCCCGAAAAAATGGAGCGGGGTCTGGAGAGACCGCGAAGAGGGCGCGGAGTACAGGGGGCACGATCCAGAAGGCGCCGGCCATAGAATAAAATATGCCCAGGAAGGTGCTGATCCCGGCATCCCGCAGCACTGCGTGCTCGGCCAAAAGAAGAGAACCGAACCCAATAAGGGTCGTGAGACCGCAGAGCATGACCGTAACCCGAAACCCATCGGAACTTGGGTTAGGGGCGGTTCCGAACCGCTGATAGCTGCGCACAAAATAGACGCCGGATTCGAGCCCAAGGCCTACAAGCAAGGGTGCCAGCATCAAAGAAGGGATAGATAGGGAAAGCCCAAGAAGTCCCATGGTCCCGAGGGTGGCAATTAACGAAAAGGTCACCGGCGCGATTGAAAGTAGGAGGAGCTGCCAGTCCAGGAAGAAGAGGAAAAGAATGACAAGGGTCACAGCCATGACGATCAGGAGAATCCCCATGAAGGACCTGTTCAGTTCTCTACCCATGTGACTGGAAAAATGAGATGAGTCAAAAAAGAGGAACCCTTCCTGTTGGGCATTCTGAAAGAAGACAGAGGGATTGTAGCTAGGGCCTGGTGAAACCGTATCCACCAGGACCCATCCCCCTTTCTCTCCCCCTGGAAACACACCGAACGCTGCCAGGAACTCCTGCGGCAAAGACAATTGCCGTCGCACAGGGAGATGGAGCATGTTGACAAAGGGTTCGAAAGCATCGGCCTTAAACCCCAGTTTTGCACCCGTCTCCTTCAAGGAGTTCTCAAGGCTGAGCATACGCTCCTGGGTCCAGAAATCACGCCACGCCTTCAGGTTCGTCTCCTGCGCTATGGGCCCAGGCAAAAGCGTCGATCGAGGAAGATCTTCGCCAAGGACCGAGGAACGCCGCTCTCTTTCCATGAACTGGGCAAGGCGGTCCACCTTCATCAACAAATCGTCCACGGTGCGGCCTCTCACCATGAGGCAGGGCTTGGCAGACATGCCGCCCCAGACCTCCTGGAGGGTCTGCTCCGCCTCCACGGTTTCTTTGCTCAGGGTATTCATGGAAGCAAGATCCACGTTGAACTGAATTCTTACAAAGAAGAGCATGACCAGAGCCAGGGTGGCACAGGCCCCGAGCGACCACCAGCTTGAGGTCCCTATGACCCAGTCCATGACCCGTTCCAGAGGTAACGGCTTCTCTCTCTTTGAAGCCTTGAGTCGGGGCAAAAGAAGAGGGAAAAAGAGGTGTGCAAAGAGCGCAGAGAGCCCCACACCGAGGGCTGCAAAGAGCCCGACTTGGGCAAACAGCGGAATTCTGATGGCTGTGAGGGACAGGAGAGCTGCCATAGCAGAAAGAAGAGGCAAGGAGCCGACAGCCCAGACATCCCTGGAGACGCTTCGAGCCTCGGTTCCGCCGGGTCGGTCCAGAAGAATCACATAGGCTAATCCATGATCCACGGCAATGCCTATGAGGGCACCGCCAAAGCCCATAGCCACGCTGAAAATGGCCTCGCCTGTGAGGGCATAGACAAAGACAGCCAGCATGGTTCCAGCCGTGGCGGGAATGGCTGAAAGCAGGCCAAGCCATGGCCTCCTAAAGCTCAGAAGGACCAGGGGGATCAGGCTAAGCATGACCAGGGTGAGGGCCCTGGAGGTATCGTGCCTGATGATCTCTTCGTTATCCAGCGAAGCCCTGAAGGCCCCGGCATAAACCATGCTGAAGCTTTTCTTTTCAGGGGAGGAGATCTCCTTCAGCCTGGCTGAGATACGTTCCATCACCCCTGTCATAGGGCGGGCAAATGAGGCGTCCTGGCTGGGACGGGTCGGCCGGGCTATGAGGAGAAGGTGCCTGCCGTCCTGGCTCATGATGTATCCCTGTTCCAGGGTCACGTCCTTAAAAGGCAGACCGGAAGAGAGGCGGCCGAGAAAAAGGTTCCGAAACCCTAGAGGATCCTTTGCGAAGTACTGGGCCTGACCTATGCTGCCCAAGTCGAGAAGCCGGTGGAACCCATCCTCCAGGAGGCTCTCAACCCTGCCCGGCTGGATAAGATCCCCCGCCTTGTCTCTCAAATCCTCTTCGCTGAATAGGAGGGGCAAGTTCTCCGTCACCGTGTCAAGCAGGATAGCGAAGGACTCTGCGGCCCCGCCACTGGATACAACCTTCACAAGGCCACTTTCGGAAAGCATGGCTGAGGCGAGATTTGCAGCCGTCACGAGAGCATCTTTGTTCCCGGTGCCGCCGGAAATGCTGATCTGGATGAAAATGTTATCAAGGACGGGATGGTGTCTGAGGATCTCCTCTGCCGCAGCCACCACCTTGTCATCCCGTGGCAGGGCCGCTGTGATGTCGTTGTTCCCCCTGAGCCTGTTCACACCCCACCAGAACGCCATCACCACACCGGCGAGCATGGCCAGGGCCAGGAGGTATCTCCCTTTTCCCATTTGAATGGTCATTGGTCCCTGTGTTTCCCCTGTCGCAGCGTGCGTGGGATGAGGATCCTGCTTGCAACCAGGCGAGTGAAGGTCTTCGTGTTGCGCCAGAAATCCAGAAACGGCCTGAAGTGGGAGATTCTCTCCTCGGCGGGACCATAGACAGCTTGCACAGGGATCTCTAGGATAGGAATCCCACACCAAGCCGCACGAACCAAGATCTCCACTTCGAACTGGAATCTCCTTGACCTGGCCCCAAGGCTCATTGTCTCAGGTAAGGGGTACATTCGGAACCCGGATTGGGAATCGGAAAGCCATTTCCCGCAAGAGGCCCAGACCCAGAAATTAGAGAATTTGCATCCCCAGCGGCTGGTCCATGGCACGTTCTCATGCCCCATCCCTGCTCGCTTCCCAACCACAAGGGGCCGTTCCCCCTCAGGGACCGCCTCGACAAGAGAAGGGATATCGTCCGGATGATGCTGGCCGTCAGCGTCTATGGTGATGGCATATTCCGCCACCTTGAGAGCAGAGGTGAAGCCGCTAAGAATCGCGGCCCCTTTACCCTGGTTCTTCTCATGACGGATGACGGTCACACCAGAAAAAGAAGTGAGGATATGGAGCGTGGAGTCTGTGGAACCGTCATCCACCACGAACACTGGAAACCCAAACCGCAGGGCCTTCTCCAGAACTTCTCGGAGCTGCCTCCCATGGTTGTATGCCGGGATGACAATAGCGAAGCGACGCGTCATGGCCTTGGGAGGGAATCCCCTTTTCCTGCCCGCTTCAAGGTTCGGTAATGATTTTTTGAAAGTCTGGGTCTCCCAGGACACTCTCGATCAACCGGTTGGTCATCCTGATATGCCCATCCCACAAAGTGTTTTGGTTTCCTCTCCTGACTATGGTATAAAAAACACAAAGGTGAGGAAAAGTCAACATGACCCCCTTCCATACCTCTACGATTTTATTAGCCCTGATCGGTCTGTCCGCATGGTTTTCTTTGGAAGGAAAATCCAGGCTGGTGGCAATAGGCTCCCTCCTTGGTGTCTACCTGATCCTGTTCGGTTTGGGGATATGCATGGTAAGGCTCGGCTATTTCGTGCGCTCTTTCTGTCGTGGCAGAAAGCCGGGAGATGGCGTGGTTCTTACCTTTGACGACGGGCCTGATCCTTCCGGCACGAAAAGGCTTCTAGAGGTTCTCTCCCGGCACGGTGTGAAGGCAGCCTTTTTCCCTATTGGCATGAAAGCTGAATCTCATCCTGATCTTCTAAGAGAAATCGATCAGGAGGGGCATGTCATCGGAAACCATTCCTACCGGCACGCCTGGTTCACCAACTTGCTGATGGGAAGGTCGCTTGAGCAGGAGATCGCTAAGGCCCAGAACGCTGTTGAAGCAGCCGTCGGGAAGATCCCGGCCTTTTTCCGTCCCCCGGCAGGCCTTACAAACCCTCACTTCCGTAACGTCTTGAAGAGACTGAGGCTCCACCTGGTGGGCTGGGATGTGCGGGTCTTTGATACGCGGAAGAAATCGGAGAATGTGGTCGAGGGGGTATTACACAGGGCGAGGGACGGCAGCATCATTTTGATTCACGAAGGGTGCAGGGCTCCAGAGGATCTCGCGCAAATGTTGGATTCCATAGTCAAAGGGATTCGTGCGCGGGGGTTCACCTTCACCAATTTGGAAGAAATGACCGGCCTGCCCGCTTATCAGGACGCCCGGGACAGGCGGATACCCTCAGGGGCTTCCCTGGCCGCGGCCTGGCGAAGCTCTTTTCAAGAGGGGAAAAAAGGCAGGCTCCGGCGGTTTGCAGGGATGTGGCTTGCTTCGACCATTCCCGGCCAGAAGGCGATACGTGAGAAAACGGATCTGACGGCCTTCAAGGAAAGACCCTCCACAAGATTTCTGATAGGGGTTGGCCTGATCCTTATAAGTTATGTGTTTGGCTGGCCCATGGTGGGTTTATTCAGCTTCCTGGCGGCCTATTTTGAGAACGCGGGCCTTCTGATCGGCGGGCCGCTAGCTTTAGGGTTTTCCCACCTTGTCTTTCTCGGCGGCATGTACCTGGCCGGAAGAGGCAGCCTCAAATACGTAGAGATCTTTTTTCTATGGTCTCTTCGAAGCTGGGTGGAGTGGCTGATAAGCCAAGACTCGGCAGACACGACGGGTTATGAAGGCCGTGGGTCGGTTTAGAGTCGCTTTGTTTCAGTAAGGAGTAGGCAGTTATCCTTTCTGCTTACTGCCTACTGCATACTGCTTACTCCTGGCGTTGCGGCCAAAAGCCTGCGTGGAGACAAGATAGAGAGCGATGATGGATAAAGAAGAAGTCTATAGGGTTGTCTCCAGATACCTGGTCAAAGATTTTGAAGTGCCGGCGGAAAACATCAGACCGGAGGCAAACCTGTTCACCGATTTGGGACTGGACAGCATAGACGCCCTGGATTGGTTCGCGAAGATGGAAACAACGATCAAGCTGCCCATTGTGGAGGAAGACATTAAGAGGGTGCGCACGGTCCAGGATGTGGTGAACTATGTGATGCGCCATTTGAAACGAAATGCTTAGCGCCTACGACAAATGGCTTCCCCTTGGGGAGGTCCAGGTTTCCCCTTCGGGCCTGCTGGAATC
>PDVJ01000861.1_pt1 | contig 10265 bp, 7 predicted proteins | sample 1369811 | NCBI WGS metagenome assembly PDVJ01 (sample SAMN07795376, study PRJNA414565) | Alkali sediment metagenome, whole genome shotgun sequencing project. | reverse complement strand
GGTTCTTCTGGTCGTGCTAACAGCAACCGGCCTCATCATTGCAGGGGCGATTCTCAGAAACAAGCCCGTAAGAACCTATGTGAGCGGGTACAAGCACTATCAAATGGGGAATCAACTCCTGGATGCAAAGAACACGCAGGAAGCAAACCGATGTTTCGAGAAAGCCATCGATGAGATGGCCCCGATTGTTGAGGCTCGCGCTTCATACGACCATCAAGATGTGATTCACTGCATGCTATTCACTGCCATGTCCTATGAACGGCTCGGCCAAACGAGCAAAGCCGAAGACCTCTATGCGACAATCCTAAAGGAGTACCCCTATAGCCGTTACGTAGGGGAGTGCCATGTCAAAATCGCGAGATTGAAAAAAGCAGGGAGGGACCCTGCCCTTGAGGATGCCTTAAGGTCTCTTGGACGCGGGGATCAGGCCCAAGCGCTCCCTCTGCTCAAGAAAGCACTTGATCAGACCCGACTGAGCCTCGCTTTTCTCCAAAGTGCCATGGCCGAAGACCCCTCCTCCGTCTGGGCGATCTACGCCGGCCAGGATTTGGAGAAGGAACGAGCCTACCTGAAACCCAAGCTTCCTCTCTTGCTCGCCCTGTGTGATAACTCCGAAGTATGCCAAACTCTTGCAGGGATGATGGATGAGTTCTCCCTGTAGAATAACCGGAAACCTCTTTCTCCCTCTCCTGCTTGTCTTTTCATGCCTTTTGTCCTGGTCTCCTGCTCTTGCGGATACCTTGACGATTGAGATCCAGGCCTCCCTCGCTGTGCGGGAAAACGCTCTTGAGGGCACCATCACTGTGGTAAACCGCGGGGACGAGCCTGCCCGCAAGGTCTATGCAGAACTTGGAGTTCCCGGTGAAACCGTGGTCAAGAAAATCGTAGACCTTTTGGAGGTCCGACAAGCTGCTTCCTTCTCCTTCAAGAAGAAATTGGGAGAGATAAAGGCCGGAACATACGCTGTCCCCATCACGATTGTCTTCCATGACGCCAAGCTCTATCCTTTCTCAGCCCTTGCATGCCCCACGTTCACTCTTGGTGAGACCTTTTCTCCCGGTCTTTCCTGTTCAACAACGCCCCTGGAGAGGGGCGGAGAAATCATTTTTGAGATCAAGAACCTGGAGCCCTTCTCCAAACGAATCAAATCCACTTTTTTGTTTCCCAGGGAGTTCTATTGCCCGCGCCCTGAAACCTCTTTCAATATCGAGCCCTTGGAGATGAAGACCGTCTCCTTCAGTCTGTTGCGTTCCACAGCGATTCCGGGAGCTCGTTATCCGGTTTTCTCCGTAATCGAATTCGAAAACGAAAAGGGCCACCATGGCCTTGTCTGTCCCGGCGAGATCCGGTTCATGGAAAAAGGGAATTGGTTCAAGAGAACGCGGTGGTACTGGCTGGCAGGGTGGCTTTTGCTGATGGCCCTGGGAATCCGACACGGTTCTTCTGAAAAAAACAGTTGACATAATTTAATAAAAAACTGTAACTTCTCAATAAGTCCGGGTTCTTGCGAACAAATAGGAGGATACCATGAATCCGAGATCCAAAACCGCCTTGATCCTTGCCTTTTTGTCTCTCGGGCTGTTTGCCGCGATTGCGTCCACCCATGCAGCAACACCCATCGCCAAGATTACCCAGTTCAAGGGCGAGGTGCTGATCGTCTCCGGGGAACAGCTTTCCAAGGTGACCGGTGTGGGTCAACCCATCAATGACGGCGATTCCGTCCAGACCAGGAACGGTGAGGCCCACATTACGTTCAACGATGGGGCGATGATGACCATCAGGCCTTACACAAACACTTTGATTCAGGAGGCCGAGGAACAGAGCGGATGGTTCCTTTTCAAAACTAAGGATCTGGTCCGAAGAATCACATGCCAGGTCGGGAATCTCTGGTTCAAATCAGGAGCTTCCGGCAGGAAAAACTACCTTCAGAGCCCAACAGCCGTGTGCGGTTTGCGCGGCTCTGCGGCGGACTTCGGCTTCAACCATGTCATGACCTATTTGCGAGAGATTGATGGGTCGTTCGATACCATGGGTCCCGTGGCAAGGGTAACAGCGGACTTCTTTGATACCCTCCAGGCCAATGCTCAGAACGTCGCAGGTCAGAACCCTGTCTACAATAAATTGAACGATGCTTACAACAGGACATTACAGGCCCAGAAAACGGGAACGGCCCTTGATCAGGCAGGGGCTAAGGTGGCTTTGCTGGATGCAGTCAAACTATCGATTGAATCCATCCTGAAAAACCCCCACCTCCCCCCAGAGGCCCGGGAAATCCTGAATTCCACTCTGCAGAAAGTGAACTCGGATCTCAAGGATGCGCAAAATCTGTTGAACTCTATGACTGGTCAGCCAACCACGGTTACGATACCGACCACGACCACAACGGTGTCCATCCCAACGACCACGACAACAACGAGCGTGACGACAACCACAACGTCACAAGCGAGCCCTACCAGCAGTTACATGCGAACCAGCAGTTTTGCGAAGTAGCGCGAGAGAAAGGAGCTCAGAGATGAAAAAAGGCATGGTTTTTGGCTGCGTGGTGCTGGGCCTCATCATGTTCCTCTCTTCTGAGGTCATGGCCTCACCTTTAGTCGATACGTACCGCGCTCAAGTGGGCCTGGCCCAATCTGCAACTCCTGGCGGTAAGATCGCCGTCGGAAGTCTACAATGACAATATCTATCTTACCAACGGCCGCAATGATACCACGGAGCAGAAGGTATCCGACTGGATTTTCCATGCCATGCCGGGGATCACTTTCGACTATACCCTTGAGGGCAGAGGCGGTTTGCAGGTCGGGTATGTGGGAGACTTCGCCTATTATTCGGATACCAGTTTCAACAACTGGCAAGATAACGCAGGATTTCTCAAGTTTGATTATCAGGCTCCGGGCGGGCTCGTCCTAGGGCTCAACAACGTTTACGCCAACCTCTCCGACCCTTACGGTGCGCCAAACCAGTTCGGACTGGGCGTCCCTCAGACCAAGCGGTGGCTTGATATTTTGAACGCCAAGGCAGGATACAATTTCTCCAACCGGTTTATGGTCCTTGGCTATTACAATTATTACATACAGGACTACAAACAGGAATCCGACTTCACCCAGGACTACGATGTGAACGAATTCGGTCTTGGGCTTCAAACACGTTTGGGTTCCAAGACCTGGGGCTTCCTCAGATATCACTACGGCTACCGGGATTATTACAGTCATCCTGACGGGTCAGGTGTGACGGAGCAAAACGACGCGAATTTCCATTACAACAGTGTGAGCGCAGGTCTGACGTGGGATTCCGGCGCGAAATTCGCAGGAGAACTCAATTTCGGATACGTTTGGAAGAGCTACGATAACGAGGTGGACTCTTGGGGGAATCCGTACGACAATGTGAACACCTGGAACGCAGCGACCCGTATCAACTATTTCGCCACCTCGACGACCACGTTATCCCTAGCCATCCTCAGGGCATTGAGGGACACAGGGGCGGACAATGCCCAGTACTACACGGACACAGGCTTTTCCCTTGGCCTGGCGCAGGTGTTCTTGCAAAGGTTCACCTTGACTCTGCAAGGAGCTTACAGCAAGTACGTCTACAACATACCTACGGATCCCACCGAAAAACAGGACAACTATCTTGGGAGCATCGGCGTCAATTACAAGCTCTGGCAATGGTTGACCGCAGGAGTGGCTTATACGTATCTTAAAGCGGAATCGAACTACCCTGAGAACGATTACACGGACAATAGGGTTATCTTTTCTTTGAGGGGCGTCTATTAGCAGGAGGACCGGGACTTCCTCTTTTAGGCATAAAAGGCTCTCGTGTACGGAGTAACTCGGGAAGGGGTCCTTGCGACCCCTTCTTTCTTAATGAAAAAGGAATTTCCATGAGATCTTTGGCACTGTTTCGCTCTTTGATGGCCCTTGTCACTGTCTCACTCATCGGCGCGTGCGCTGCCGGTACCGGGGAGGTGGTGACGGTCACCCCGGTCCAGACAGGGCCGCTTGGAGGGCTCAAAGCGGAAGATCGGGCCAAACTCGAGGAGATCAAGAAGGCTAGAGGGCAGGAAACCCTTGATCCAACCCTTAGTGCAGTCCTGGAGGAAACCTCTCATTTTAACATCACCGAGTATCTGATGAAGCACCCCGAGGTGAGCGGCCAGGCAGGACAGGACTACCGGGTAGGCGGCTATGATGTCCTTAGTATCACCGTGTACGAAGAAAAAGATCTCTCAAGGGAAGCCGTGCGCGTGTCTGCCGACGGGCACCTCTCCTTCCCGCTGATCGGCCGTGTCAAGGTGGACGGTCTCGCCACAGCGGACATAGAAAAATTGATCTCCCGGAAACTGGCGGAAGGCAAATACCTCCTGGATGCTCATGTCTCGGTGATGGTCACCGATTACAAGAGCAAGAAGTACCTGGTTCTCGGATCCGTGAAAAACCCTGCCAGCTATGCGCTCCAAGCCCAGGAACGGGTTCTGGATGCGATCTCCAGAGCCGGGGGCCTGGAGTTCCAGAAAACAGGAAAAAAAGGGATGATCATTCGCACGGAGAATCCGAACACGGCCCATGAACGCAAGATCGTCATCAACTTTGATCTCATGAGCCTTCTCAAAGGAAAGGATCAGATCTCGAACATCTTCCTCTTTGATAAGGATGTGCTCTATGTTCCGCCGGCGGAGCACTTCTATATTATCGGCCAGGTGAAGCTACCGGGCTCCCACCCCATCACGGACCGTGAGATCACCCTTGTGGAAGCCATCAGCATAGCCGGCGGGTTCACGCCCATCGCAGCAAGAAACCGGACCCGCATTATTCGATTGGAAGGCGGGGTCGAAAAGATCATCGAAGTCCGGGTCGATGCCATCACCGATGCGGGGAAGAAAATCCAAGACGTGCTGATCCAGCCCAATGACATTATTTTCGTTCCTGAGAGCTTTTTCTGATGGAAGAACACGTGCAGGAAAAAATAGACCTTCGTGATTATTTGCGCGTTTTCCTGAAACGCCGGTGGACGATCATCGCGGTTTTTGCGGTGACCGTGCTGACGGTCGCCATTCACGCCTTCACGGCCACGCCCATTTATAAAGCCACGACCCGCCTGATCATCGACAAGGAAAACCCCAATGTGGTTTCCATCCAGGAAGTCATGGCTGTGGATGCTTCCGGAACCGACTATTACCAGACCCAGTACAAGATCATTGAGAGCCGCAGCGTGGCCCGGGAAGTGATTCGCCGCCTCCGCCTCCAGGAAAGTGAGGAGTTTTCTCCAAAACCGAAGGACACCTTCCTTTCGAACATGAAGGCGTTTGTCCTTGAAACCGCCACCTCATCGGTGGAAACAATCGCCTCCCTGTTCAGGAGGGAGAAGGCTCCGGGCGAGCCGTCGGAACAGGAAGAAACAGACAACAGGCATATCTCCGCCTTCCTCGAAAGAATCGACGTCAGTCCGATCCGCAACAGCCGGCTGGTGGATGTCAGCTTCGAGGCAAAGGACTCCGTTCTTTCAGCCAAGATCGTGAACGCCCTTGCGGCTGCTTACATTGATCAGAACCTCGAAACGAAACTCAAGGCGGTCCAGGATGCGGTCAAGTGGCTCCAGATCCGGATCGAGGAAGAACGCAAGAAGGTGGAAAAGGCGGAGCAGGCTCTCCTGAAATACAAAGAAGAGCACGACATCGTCACGGATTTTTCGAGCGACGTGGAGAAAGTGACCGCCCAGAAGCTGGCCCAGCTGAACACGCAGGTCGTGGAGGCTGAATCCAGGCGCGTGGAATCGGAAACCCGTTACCAGCAAGCCGCCGCCATGTCCGGCTCGCCGGAGATGTTGGACTCTGTTCCCGAAGTGCTGAACAATGACTTGATCCGACAGATCAAATCCATGGAGGTGGATCTGTACAAACGCATGTCCGAGCTCTCCAAGAAGTACGGCGAACAGCATCCCCAAATGATCGCCATCGAGTCGGAACTCAAGACCCTTCAAAAAAGAAAAGGCCAGGAAATCAGCCGGGTCATCAACTCCCTGCGCAACGAATATAAGGTGGCTGAGGCCAGAGAGAAGTCGCTCAAGGCAGCCCTTGAAAAACAGAAGAGGGAGTCCCTCGACCTCAATCGGAAGGCGATCCAGTACACCGTGCTCTCGCGAGAGACCGAAAGCGCCAGGCAGATGTACGATCTGCTCCTCAAGCGCTTCAAGGAAGCATCCCTCACCGAGGATATGCGCACCGGGAATATCCGCATCATCGATCGAGCCGAGTTTCCAAACACCCCCATCCGGCCCAAGAAAATGTTCAATATCCTGCTGGCGGTGCTCCTCGGCCTGGTAGCCGGCACCGGCCTTGCCTTTTTCTTTGAGTACCTGGACAATACCATTAAGCTGCCTGAAGATATTCAGAAATACCTGCGGGTGCCTTATCTGGGGCCGGTGCCTGCTATGGCTCTTGACGGCAAACCGGAGAGCAACGAAAGGCCGGAGCTGGTCACGCTCCAGTCACCCAAATCCACGGCTAGCGAAGCCTACAGGGGAATACGAACGAGCATTCTCTTCTCTTCGGCCGAGAAGCAGCCCCAGGTGCTGCTGATCACCAGCGCTGCGCCTCGGGAAGGTAAAACCAGCACGGCTTTGAATCTGGCGATTACCATGGCGCAAACCGGAGGCAAGGTCATCCTCCTCGACTGCGACATGCGAAAGCCCTCCCTTCACAAGGTCTTCGGTTTCCCCCGGGACAAGGGAATGTCCAGCATTCTCGTCGGAAATTGCGAAGTCAAAGACGCCCTCCTTAACACGCAAGTGCCCAACCTCGATATAATCCCCTGCGGTCCTATTCCTCCCAACCCATCCGAGATCCTAGGTTCTCCGCGAATGGCCAACCTTCTTGAGCTCCTCCGAACATCTTATACGCGGGTGATTATTGACACCCCCCCGATTACCGCGGTCACCGATGCTGCNGTCATCGGCAGGCTGGTGGATGGAGCGATCGTTGTGGTTCGCGCAGGNGCGACCCCTCGAGAGATCGTGCNNAACGGCCTGATCCAGCTCAANGCNGTCAGCAGCCCGATCTTNGGCGTTGTGTTGAACGGCGTGGANATGGANAGAGACGGATACTATTATTATCAGTACTACTACTACTATTACGGCGAGGATGGGACAAAGAAGAAACGGGNCCACAGAAAGAAGAGATCAANGATCGGGTACGGCCAAGAGGCCGACCGTTGATTGACCTCCATTGCCACATTCTCCCCGGCCTGGATGACGGATCGAATTCTGCCGAAGAAAGCCTGGCCATGGCAAGGCTGGCCCTTCAAGACGGTATTCACACCATCGTCGCAACCCCTCACACCTTGGATGGTCTTTACGACGTCACCCTGACAGAGATCACCGATGGCGTTGCTTCTTTTCAACAACTCCTGCGCACGGAAAGCCTTGATCTGCGGGTTTGTATGGGGTCCGACGTGCATCTATCCCCGGGAATGGTGGACCGAATCAAGAAAGGCCATGTGGGAACCATCAACAACACCGGCAAATATCTTCTGCTGGAACTGCCCCCCCAGACCATCCCCTCGGGTGTGAAAGAAGAGATCTTTGCCATGAAGGTCCAGGGGATCACGCCCATCATCACTCACCCGGAGCGACATCCTGCGATCATGCGGGACATGACCCTTCTCTATGACTTCATTGCCATGGGCGCGCTCAGCCAGATCACCGCCATGAGTCTCACCGGCGAATTCGGGGAAGCCGTGCAGCGGTGCGCTCAAGAGCTTCTGAAACACCGGCTGGTTCACGTCATTGCAAGCGACGCCCATTCCGCGGACAGCCGTCCCCCGCTTTTATCCAGAGCCGTTAGCGAGGCGGCGGAGCTGACAGGCAGTGAGTTGCTTGCCATGTCGTTGGCGAGCGACATTCCCGCTAAGATCCTGGCAGGGGAGCCGGTGGACATCCCCGAGCCCATGCGCGTCAGAAGCCACGCATTTTAGAAATCCATCCACCTTAGGAGGTGCCGTGATGAACTTAATGTTACAACAAAAGAAGAGTGCTTTTTGGGGTGTTTTTATCGCCGTTATTTGGCTATTACAAGATTATTTCAAGCGATATATGAAATGTTACCGGGAAAATTTGCGCAGCTCCAATTTTAACCGGGATATGGACAAGTGCATGAACGGTGGCGGCGACAAAAGCGGCTTAAGCACATTCAGCGGCTACAAGGAACTGGAAACCTATCTAAAAGACCAATATGCCACAAGGGTGCGGTCTTATGATGTTATGCGGAAGGGTGCAGCCGTGGATATCATGCCGGCGCGGCCTGAATTTAATACCACATCCAGCGGCAGCGCACCCGGTGGCAGCACAGCGGGCAGCAGGGCGGAGATGAGCAGTGATAGTTACTCTAATACCAATGTCCAGGAAATCGGTGTGGATGAAGCCGATACCGTCAAGACCGACGGCCGCTTTTTTTACCTTCAGGCCGGCCAAATGGTTCACATCGTTGCTGGTACTCCGCCGATGCAGACCGTGGCATCCATTGATCTAAAAGAGTACGGCTATGTCAATGCGCTTTACCTGTACAAAAATGTGCTGGTGGCTCTGTATGACAGTTATACCCCTTTTGAAAAACCCAACACGGATGAAAATTACGGCTGGCATCAGAATAATGTCGGTGTGGCCTTTTATGACATTTCTAATCCCGAAGCGCCTAAGCTTATGAAAATAGTTGAGGTTGAGGGCTATTTGGTCTCTTCCCGGCGGATTGACAACAAGCTGCATATCATACAGCAATTTCTTCCCGCCATGCCGCCCATAAGATATTTTTATCATGCCGGTTCGGAAACCAAGGCAGCGGTTATTGAGGAGAATAAGGAGAGTGTTGAAGAGCTGACCATAGAAGAGTTGATGCCCTACTATCGCGTGGTCTATCCAAAATCGGAAAACGGGCGGGTTTTGCCGTTGGTGGAACCGCAACAATTCTACAAACCGGTTGACGAAGACGGCGGCGGTGAGATCGCCACGGTCACCACCTTTGATCTTGATCAATTGAGCGGTTCGCTCGACAGTGTCGCCATGGTGGCCAATACCAGCAGTATTTATGCTTCTACCCAAGCGTTGTTCATCCTCAGCAACCGCTGGAACGATGAAGAGGCGGCTGACTCACTGTCCAGACAGCAGACCGAACTCTATAAATTTGATTTGACGGGTGATGCGGTAAAAGCGGTCGCCAGCGGCCGAGTTAATGGGACCATTTTGAATCAGTTTTCCTTGGGCGAATATGAAGATGTTTTGCGCGTGGCCACCACCACGAACGTCTGGACAAACAATCAGAGTGAAATCTTCAATCATATTTATTGCTTAAAGGAAAACGGCACCGCGCTTGACGTGATCGGAAAGATAGAGAAGCTGGCTTTCGGAGAACGGATCTATTCGGCCCGGTTCATCGGAAAACGCGGATTTCTGGTCACCTTTGTCAATGTAGATCCTCTGTTTACTTTAGATCTATCCAATCCTTCGGCTCCTAAAGTGATAGGCGAACTGAAAGTGCCCGGCTATTCCGATTACATTCATCCCTTTGGAGAAAACCATCTGATCACCATAGGAAAGGATGCTGTTTTTGATGGGACCAACACCTGGGTTCGGGGTGTGCAATTGAGCCTATTCGACGTCACCCGATTTGAAAATCCCAAACTGTCGCATAAACTCATCATCGGAGGCCGGGGCACCCAATCCGAGGCCAATTACAACCACAAGGCTTTTACCTTTTGGCCGGAGCACCGTTTACTGACCATTCCCATCGATCTTTACGAAGTGCCTGATGGCGCTTCACCTAATACCTACGGCAAATATGTCTTAAGCGGTCTTTATGTCTACCGCGTATCTCTTGAATCCGGATTTGAAAAGCTGGGAGTTCTCCCGGTTTATGATACCGGCAATAATCATAGAAGTTACACCCCCTGGACCAGAGGCGTTTTTATCAATGACAGGGTCTATTCCGTCACCCCCGCAATCATTCATTCCGCTGTAATCGAGGATATCAAGGGAACCATCGAGGCGCTGCCGTTGCCCACTTCCCGGGATGAGGAGGTGGTTTCCCCTCCGGGATTGATCGGACCGCCGATACCCGTACCGGTAGATCCCGTTGAACCCGCGGAAGCCGATTCATGAATAATGAGGCTCTAAGTTCCAGTGCCCACGTTGAGCTTCCGGCCCACCTGGAGGGACTGATCCGGCCTGAGGTTGTTCAACCGGCGAAGCTCTTCCATTTCCTTGAAAGGCTGTCCACTTTTTCC
>PDVJ01000261.1_pt2 | contig 10271 bp, 10 predicted proteins | sample 1369811 | NCBI WGS metagenome assembly PDVJ01 (sample SAMN07795376, study PRJNA414565) | Alkali sediment metagenome, whole genome shotgun sequencing project. | reverse complement strand
GATGGGAGAGCGACTTGTGTGCAACCTGTCAGTCTCTGGGCGCGTCACTTCGGAAATGGGCTGGCCATCTCGTTGGCCGACGTGAGGAGACCAAGGCTATCATTAGTCGCCGGTACCGCTGGCAGAAGTCGCCGTCGTCAGGCAGCAAGCAGCAGAAGGAGGATCAAGAATAGTACCGTGCTCGGGGCACCGGACAACGCTTGGGCTCCATGACAGCACACGGCGTGCTACGACATCAACTGCCCAAGAGGAGGATTCAGGCAGCGCTTCTCTGAGGACGATTGGCCAGGCTGGAGGCCTGGAGAGGCTTTCCCCAGGGTAAGGACAAGGATATGGATGTGGAAAGAGGGCCCACTCATTCGGTACCCATGAATTTGCACCGGGCAGAGAGGGGGTACACTACCCGACTGATATCAACCTGATGACGACAACGAGTACGTGCTGACGTCTGATTCAAGTGGGCCCTCTCCAATGCGCCTGGATGCTTTCCGGTCTGCCTGGCGGTGAAGCCACTGCTGCGAAATGTATTCGTTGGCTACAATGGGGGTCTCTGACATTTGCGCCTTTTCAACCCTCTCCTGGTTGAAGTGCCTGATCTCGCCACACCAATGGCATTCCCACTTGTCGCTCTCTGGGATCTCTTCCACCCAATAGTGGCCCCTGTGCGGTGAACGCCTGCATCTCCCATCCATAGTAACCTCCTGACCTGGGAAGCGTCTCAGTGCCTCTTCTCTTGCCCACCGCGGGTTGAGGCTATGCCTCTGGTGCGCCAACAGGCTACTGTCTTGAAGCCACCCAACCACCCCGCAGGCTCATCTGTGGATAGTCTACGTACGGCGGGAGTGTATCCTACAAAAATGAATCTGTCAATCATTGCGTTGACACCTCTCAAGCGACATGGCAGTGCTCAGAGTATCACGGTGCCACTCTACGCCAATCAGAGAATCAGAAGGCGAAGCCATCTCATTTCAGACGGTGCTTCGCCTCCGCCAGAGACAATTGACAACCGCCGCCTCAACCGCCGGAAGACCCACATCGCCCAAAACGAACCATCGAGACCTTGACATTATGTCCGTTATCGGATATAAGCCCTAGTGGGAGATTGATAATGTACAGTGTGAGAGAGGCAGCAGCGAAGCTGGGGGTAACCGACAGGCACGTCAGGCTTCTGCTGGCGACGGGGGAGATTTCTGGAAGGAAACTGGGCCACGACTGGGTGGTGCTCGGCCTTGAATACGAGAGAAAAAGGAAGCCCAAGACTAAGAAGAGGTGGGTCGCAGGAAACGAGTTGGGGCAGAAACCAGACGGAGTGTGGATGGAGGGGAGTCTCTAGATTCGGGGTATGGTGAACAACCCCATGATGATCCTAGCCTGAAATCAGGAACGTGCTTGAGAAACCAGTGAATCGACCATCTCCAGCAAGCATCGAGAGGCGTCACTCTGGGCGAGACCGCCCGAATGAATTGGCCTTCATCCAAGGAAGGCAAAGTATCGGCCAAAATGGTAAAATATCACGTTCCGCTGCCCTTGGGGAAGTGCTGGAACTGGCAGACAGGCATGACTTAGGATCATGTGCCGCGAGGCGTGGGAGTTCGACTCTCCCCTTCCCCATTAGGTGCCAGATCGCCTGGCCCCTGTGTGCGATCAGGTTCGAGAATCACTTGGACCGTCTTCATATTCTTCACGGCATCTCCAATGGTATTCGCGTCGCCCATTCTGAGCACGGACTGCAGCCGTGTGCGGTGGTAGCATCAAGACCATTCCGGAGGTCCGTCACTCTTCCTCGCCAGCGCCTTCGTGTCCAAGCCGGGGTTGACACCCTATGTTGCCACTCTGTACCATCATTATCGAATCCCACTTCGGCATTCGAGATAGGCTCGACGCCCTTGTGGAATGGGGGGGACAAACCCACCATGGTCTCGGGCCCGGCGCTCGCCGCAAGACAGGAGACACACAGTACATGGGCCTCTTTGAAAAGACCGTAAGCGATGACGAGTGGTTGAAAGCGGTCAAGCCTTTCTACATAGCAGCGCGAACCTTCGTCAAGGTAGTGAAGGATGCTGTGATAGAAGTCAACGCAGTCCGCGACAACGTCACGTCGTGGCACAAGGCTCAAAGGGGGCTTGAGGGGAAACAGGAAGACGGCGGAGTGGTGTCTCGGCCGGAGATAGAGAGTCATGACGAGCAGGCTCGCCGAGTGGTTGATGCCTGCATCAACCTGGCTTCCGTCGCCAAGACTGTCAGCACCTTGCCTGGACCGAGTTCAGCCGAAGGTCGCCGTGCTAGGAAGAGTCTGGAGCAAGCTTTGCGACTCTACCTGCGATGTGCAAGGCGGGCCAGCAAGTTGCTGCGGGATCTGGGAGGCAACTTCGGCAGGAACTATGCCAGAGGCAAGATCTATGAAACGAGATGGACGGCTATGGAGACTGCATCGCTCGGGCGAATGGTCGAGGATGCAGGAAGGAATCTGGAAACCGCAGCCAGGTTCATAGATGCCAGAGTCCTAACTCCACCCGTCAGAACGGCAGACTAGCCGCAGAGCTAGGACCCCTTCAGGGTCGAAGGCTTCGCACCGAATCAGACAGGTCTTTTCATGCCTCACGACACCTCTTGGCCGGCCCTCTTCGTATCTAGTGCCAAGCTCGATCGCCGAGGGCTTTCCCTCAATTCGTAAGCTTGACAGATCCCAAGAACCTGCCTAGAATGATAACCCTCACTGCGAGGGATAGCAGGAAGTCGACCTCAGAGGGGGGGGCGAAGGTGACCCTGCGGCAGGCCGCCAGTATCGACGGACTCCCGGTCTCACCGTACGCTTTGTTGAGAGCATGGCAGAGAAGAATCAACCGAAGCAGGAACCAAGACCTGAGCCAAAACCAGACAGCGGGAAGACCGGCAAGAACGGGGGTCACACGATCCCTGTTCAGATGTGCTAGATGGGCTTTCTTTCCCTGAGCACGTGGTCAGGATTGAAGCCGTCCGTTGGACTTCAGGACGACTTCAAGTGCTAGTGTAGTGTAGTCGCAATACCTATACAATGTGTTATTCCGTGCTTGACACGGGATCAACCTTGTATCACTTCTGGATTCCCGCCTGCACGGGAATGACACGACTCACCATATTGTCAAGTCTTTTATGAGACACTACACTAGGTTCCTGACGTCCCGGTTGGGAAGAGATGAAGTTGGCAGCCAAGACCCCCTCCATCGTTGAGATACGTACCCCAACAGGCAAAGTGTACCTTCTTGAGGGAGAGAAGCGTTCCATACTGGTGGACGCCCTCAACGACTGGTACGAGAAGAAGATAATCCGGTCCATTCAACAGAGGGGCGGGGACTCTCTCAGCAAGGTCAAAATGATTCTGCTGACGCACGGGCATCTTGACCATTTCGGCGGCGCTCCGGGATTGAAGCGCAGGCTGGGTTGTCTCACTGCCATTCATGCCCTGGACGTTGAGGGGCCACGCAGCGGACGGAACCTCCCGCTGGCAACGAGAAACAACTGGGAGAGAATAACGAAGCCCTTTGTGAGCCGCATCAAGGCCGAGCCCTTTGAGCCGGATATGACGCTTGAGGGAGATGAGGGAGACCTGTCGGACTTCGGAATCGAGGCGAAGTGGCTTCGGACACCCGGGCATACCGAAGGGTCGATTTCCATAGTCTTTCCGGGTTATGCCGCCATCGTCGGCGACCTGGTGGTGGGCCGGTTCAACCGTCCCAGAAAGCCGGCTTATCCCTTATGGGTGAAGGATCCACAGCAAATCAAGGACAGCGTCAGGAAGGTGCTGGATTGCTCGCCGAAGTTCTTGCTTTCGGGCCACGGCGGACCTCTTGACGCCGATGACGTGAAGGCATTCTTCCTGAGATGAGGTTGGAATTGTAGTATCTGAACGCCAGTGTTCAGATCCCAATCCCCAAGCCCCAGGCAACAGACTGCAAACCCCCAACTCGTCTTCAACCGCCGGGCCAAACCCCCTCGGTCCCCCTTTGGCAAAGGGGGATTCTGTGGAAGTTGGGGGACACCCCTCATCCTGAGGCGAGTCTACGACCAAACTCCCGGTCCGCCTCAGGCGGACACCTCTTTCATACTTCATCCTTCATGGTTTGGACCTTGGAATCATGCCCCTCTGCACACCCTCAACGACTCGCAGGGGCACCATCGCCGAGCTCCACGTTGAGCACTGCCTGCATGTTCTCAATTGACAAGAGTGGGGTGCGAGTCTAACATTGCTTTGGGTCGTGCTAGGCGGGGAACTAGCGGTGCCCTGTACCCGAAATCCGCTATAGCGGGGCTGAATTCCCGTCCGAGGCCCGATGTCTTGTGGGACTGCCTTTGTCGGGTGGTATTGAAGATCGGGCCCTGTGCGGCAGAAAGCTATGAACCCCGTGAGGTCCGGAAGGAAGCAGCGGTAAGTAGCCGCTTCTGGGTGCCACAGGATCTCCTGGTCGGAGCCATCCGGCAGAGGAAAGCCATAAGGCAGGGTCGAAGTCTGGTGCACGACCCTTATTTTGTTTTGGGAGGCCTGCTTGCCTGAACATGCGGAACTGCCTGCTACCAAGGCCAAGAGCCTGCTGGGGCAGTTTGGCCTGCGGGCCAAGAAGGGCCTCGGCCAGCATTTCCTGGTCGACGGGCGGGTCCTGACACGCATTGTCGCGGCAGCCGATCTGACTCCCGAGGACACGGTGATCGAGGTCGGCCCGGGGCTGGGGATTCTCACGCAGGAATTGGCCCGGCGGGCAGGAAGAGTCATCGCCATCGAGGCGGACAGCGAGATGGTCTCAGCCCTCGGTGATCTCGTGGCCCGATCGCCCAACCTGACCGTAGTCCACGCCGATGTGATGCGGACAGACCCCGTTCCTCTTCTGGCCTCTGCCGGGGCTGGTGGGGCTCCTGTGAGCTACAAGGTGGTAGCCAACATCCCTTACTACATCACTTCAGCCGTGCTGCGCCATTTCCTCGAGGCGTCCCGCCAGCCTACACTCATGGTGGTCATGGTGCAGAAGGAGGTTGGCAAGGCCATAGTGGCCAAACCGGGTGACATGAGCCTGCTGGCAATCAGCATCCAGTTCTACGGCAAGCCCTCCATAGTAGCCCGGGTCCCGGCCAGAAGCTTCTATCCGGCGCCGAAGGTGGATTCCGTGATCCTGCGTGTAGATGTCTACGAGAAGCCGCCAGTCAGCGTGCCCAGCATCCGAGCCTTCTTCGATACGGTCCGGGCGGGCTTCAGCGCGCCGCGGAAGCAACTGCGAAACTCACTGGCCCATGGCCTGGGCATTGACACCCAAGAGACGGCTGACCTGCTGCAGCGGGCCGATATAGATCCGAGGCGACGTGCGGAGACCCTGAGCATCGAGGAATGGGGCAGGTTGTGCACGGAAAGGGATCGTCTTGAGTCCTGAGCAAGGGCCCATAACCAGAGTGGCCTGCGCCAAGATCAACCTCACCTTCGAGGTGCTGGGCAAGCGCCACGACGGTTATCATGAGATCGCCAGCGTCATGCAGGCCATCAGCCTCTGCGACGTTCTGACATTCGAACCTCACGAACACATCCAGCTAGCGTGCGATGTCGCAGAACTGGTTTCTCCCAAAGAATGGGGGATCAAGGGGGTTGAAAGAAGGTTGTCAGACAGCCTCTCTGGGAAGCCGCGGCGTGTCCATATCTTTGAGCAAAGGCATTCCGCTGGCCAGTGGGCTGGGGGGCGGCAGCAGCGATGCTGACGTGACTCTACAGGTTCTGAACGAGATGTGGTGCGTGAATCTACCTCCGAAGAAGCTCGGGGGGGTGGCTGCTCAAGTTGGGTCTGACGTGCCCTTCTTTGTTGGCGGCAGCCCGACAGCCCTGGCCACTGGCAGAGGCGAGAAGGTGGAAGCTCTGCCTTCCCCGGCAAAGACCTGGCTGGTGCTGCTTCGGCCCCCGATAGAGATGGCCAATAAGACCAGGGAGATGTACTCCCGCCTCGACCCATCGTGCTTCACCAAGGGACAGCACGCCCGGAGACTGGCCAATCTGATCAGAGGGCGCGAAAGGGTCACAAACCGCCAGTGCTATAGTGTCTTCGATCCTGTTTCCCTGTCTCTCTTCCCGGGGATGGACCACTACCGGAGTCAGTTTCTGGCCGCCGGAGCCGGCGAAGTCCACCTGGCCGGTGCCGGCCCCACGCTGTTCACTCTGGTGGGCAACAGGGTTGAGGGGGAAGAAATCTTCCATCGACTGAAGAAGCAGCGGCTGGAAGTTTATCTGGCAGAGACGATCTGAGATGAGAACCAGCGATTTCAAAGAGGATATCCAAGAGAATTGCCCAAGCTCCTCTTCTTCACTTCCCTGGGGTGGCTGCCAAGGGCTATAATCGAAGTGTACTTCTTCACCTGGATATTTGAGAATATTGTTTCGCATTTGCCCAGCTTCATCAGCGGCCCATTCCGCGGCTAGACCCCTTGAAAGGATAGAGTGCGGTGCTTTCGCTGTTTCGCCACTAGATGATGGTGAACTACAGCGAGAAGCCACAGCACACGTTCAGTAGCCCCATGCTCGATCAGATTCTCGTCTCCCTTGATTTGGAAACTACAGGGCTAGACTCGGAAGACGACGCCATCATTGAGATAGGCGCCGTCAAGTTTCGGGGCGAGCAGGATATCGAGACCTTCCACACTCTGGTGAACCCTCACCGTCCCCTCTCCTACCGCATTTGCATGCTCACCGGCATCAACCAGGAAGAACTGGAGACCGCGCCTGATTTCTCCAAGGTAGCAGACGGGCTGCTAGCCTTCATCGGTGACCACCCGATCGTGGGACAGAACATCAACTTCGATCTCGAATTCCTGCGCTCACAGGGATTGAGTTTCACCAACACGATACACGACATGCTGGACGTCGCCAGCGTCCTGCTCCCCCAACTTCAGGATTACACCCTGGGCACTCTGGCCAAGGAGTTGGAGGTGTCCAGTCCCGTTCAGCACCGGGCGCTGGCTGATGCCATGACGGTCAAAGGCGTACTTCTGGCACTGTTGGACAAGGCCTCCGTCCTTGACCTTCCGGTGGTGGCCGAGATCAACCGGCTGACTGCATCTTCGAGCTGGTCATGGCGTCCCCTATTCCTCGACCTGGAGAGGGCCAAGGTCGGGAAGACATCGCTTTGGGACAGAAAAGCCTGGGAGGCTGACTTCGTCCCGCGACCGGCCGATCTGCCGGAGAGGAAGCCGCTCACGCCTGAAGGCACTGCCAAGCCTTTGGATTTGAAATGGCTGACTGCCTTCCTCAGCGAGGGCGGTGCCATGGCCGAGGTGTTTCCGGGCTTTGAGTACCGTCCGGGGCAGGTTTCGATGATGAAGAGAGTGGCCCAGGCACTGAACGACAGCGAGCAGGTTATCTTAGAAGCGGGCACCGGCATCGGCAAGTCGATCGCCTACCTGCTGCCGGCCATCGTCTTTGCGCAGGAGAACAGCACCCCTGTGGTCGTATCCACGAACACCATCAACCTCCAAGAGCAGCTTATGAGCAAAGACATTCCCGATCTCCTTCAGGTGCTGGCGAAGGCGAAAAAGCGCTTTGCCGGCTCAGAGTTGCATATCGCCCAACTGAAGGGCCGCAGCAACTACCTCTGCCTGCGGCGGTGGAACTCATGGCGTCAGACTCCGGGACTGCCCTGGGAAGAGGCTAGATTTCTGCTTCGACTCTTGCTCTGGGTGAACTCAACTTCCGGGGGAGATCGGGCGGAGCTCAACCTCAACAGAGCCGAGATGGACTTGTGGCTTAGAGTCTGCGCCTCAGAGGACAACTGCGTGACGGGGCGTTGCACCTACTATCCGGGCGGCTGTTTCCTATATCGCGCCAGACAGCTGGCGCAAGGGGCCCATCTGATAGTGGTCAACCATGCCTTGCTTCTCTCGGACCTGGCCAAGAAGGGGAGCATCCTGCCGGAGTACCATCGCCTGGTCGTTGATGAAGCGCACCGCCTTGAGGAAGAGGCCACTGATCAGCTTGGCTATGAGGTCTCCGAGCATGACATCCATGACTACTTGGGCCAATTCGGAGACAAAGGCGGGTTAGGGTTTCGGCTTCGAGGTTATCTGCGCAACGCGTCGGCGACTGCATCGAGGCGAAGGGCGTTGACCGACAGGCTCAAAGAACTGCAGGACAAGGCGAAGACCGGCCGAGCCCGCGTGGGTGAATTGGTGGAAGTCCTGAGTTCCTTCTTGCAGACGACTCGCAAGGGAGGCCGCAGCGACTATGAGACCAACCTGAGGATTACCGGCGCGGTCCGCGGTCAACCGAAGTGGACGGAGGTGGAGCTCTCCTGGGAGAACCTCGATCTGGAGTTGGGAAGCGTAGAGAAGGATCTGAGCGACTTGTACACCGTGATGGATGACCTGCCGGACAAGAAGAGCCTGGAGATGATCGGCCTGCTGGGTGAGATGTCCTCTCTGCGGCAGCGGGTTCGAACGTTGCGGACCCAACTGGCATCGGTGATCTCCAGCCCGGAGACCAAGGCCATCTACTGGGCCGTCCTGAGTCCGCAATACGGCCTTTCTCTACACGCGGCGCCATTGCAGGTGGGGGAGATACTGGAGAGGACTCTGTTCTCGCAGAAGGACTCCGTCGTACTCACCAGTGCCACGCTGACCATAGGGGGCAGCTTCGGGTACATCAAGAACGCTCTGGGGGTAAGCGAAGCCGACGAACTGGCCATAGAAGCCCCGTTCGACTACAAGAGATCGGCGATGGTCTATCTCCCCCAGGATATCCCGGAGCCGGAGACGGCTGGTTATCTGCAGGGGGTGGCGCTGGCCGTAACAGAGCTGTGTCGGGCTACCAGAGGACGCACCCTGGTTCTCTTCACCTCCCATGCCGCCCTGCGCAGTACCCATGCTGCGGTTCACGAACCCCTGGGGCAGGAGGGTGTTCTGGTTCTGGGGCAGGGGATCGACGGCAGCCCCAAGAGACTGCTGAACCACCTCAAAGCCAATCCGGACACTGTGGTGTTCGGCACGTCTGCCATGTGGGAGGGGGTAGATGTGGTAGGAAAGGCACTGAGCGTCGTGGTCATAACTCGCTTGCCTTTCGGCGTGCCGACCGATCCCATCTGCGCCGCCCGGGCCGAGCTGTTCGACGACCCATTCAACGAATACATGGTTCCCCAGGCCGTCCTTCGATTCAAGCAGGGCTTCGGACGCCTCATCCGGAGCTGGAGCGACCGCGGAGTGGTCATTATCATGGACCGGCGCGTGCAGACCAAGAGCTATGGCCGGGTCTTCCTAGACTCGCTGCCCAGGTGCACCGTGAAGAGGGGCGGGTCACGGCAGATGCCTCAGGAAGTGGTGAACTGGCTGGGCGACTGAGCGCCGCCGGTTCCCAGATTGGCCTCGCAGAGGCGGCAAATGAAGTTCAGGCCGCAGTGCTCAGGATGGAACCAATAGGTGCCGCATTCTTTGATGTTGCCTCCGGTAGACCACGCCATATGGAAACTCCCGCCGCAAAGACGGCACCGGGAGACGTTCTCTCCATCTAGGGCCTCATGGCAGACACAGCACACTTGATCCATGTCATCTCCTCTGCGACAGCCAGCGCTGTACCAGTTCTGTTTCGTCTTCCTTGCTTCCTATCTCACCATCCAGCTTCGCCTCGTGCAGAGCTTTCAGCATCTCGCCCAGTCGAGGCCCGGACGGGACTCCCAGCTTCTGCAGAGCATCGCCGTCCAGTGCCGTCCGGACGTGGCGCCACCGGTCAAGGTAGAGGTGAAGCCTCTCTTGAACCAGGGCCGAGTCCGCAGCGATGGCGCAGGCCAAAACGGACGTCGGGGAGTATTCCCGCAGCAGACCATAGACAGCACTCGGCGGCAGATCTGGTGAATCCAGCGATGGCATTCGTTCCCGCAGGCGAGCGGTGTCCAGGATCACCCCCGAGACTGCTCTCGGCATCTTCAGTCGGGCGATGAAATCCTCGCACTCCTTGATGCTGAACGAATTGGTTATGAGGGCGAAATACAGCGCCGGGGAAGGCGGCGAAGCTGCCTCGCGCGCCTTTTCGAAGATCTCCTTGAGATGGCCATTCCCGCTGAGGGCCGGATGGACTTCACCCAAGAGGCCAAGGTCTCCGGCGCGCTTCAGTGCCTTCTCAGGGCATTCCTCCTTCAGTATCAGCTCCAGCTCATGGCGTATCCTGTCGCCCGAGATGGTGCGCAGCATGGTCACATTCTGGCGAAGCAGGTCTTCGGTCGAGGCTTCCAGCCGGAAGCCGAACCTTTGCTCATAGCGGACGGCCCGCAGCATACGGGTGG
>PDVJ01000858.1_pt1 | contig 10280 bp, 9 predicted proteins | sample 1369811 | NCBI WGS metagenome assembly PDVJ01 (sample SAMN07795376, study PRJNA414565) | Alkali sediment metagenome, whole genome shotgun sequencing project. | reverse complement strand
GCTGCACGAGAAGTACGAGCTGGTCTACCCGATCAACCCATATCTCAAGGCGCTGATCGAGGACACGCTGCGCGACTCGCGCTGGGACATGACCTACCTCGGCATGCAGGTGCTGATCGAGGGCGTGGCGCTCGCCGCCTTCGGCCTGATCCGAGACTACGCGCGTAATCCACTGTCGAAGTCGGTCACTGCCTACGTGATGCAGGACGAGTCGCGCCACGTGGCGTTCGGACGACTCGCGCTGCGCGACTACTACCCGCAGCTCACCGACAAGGAGCGCGACGAGCGCGAGGAGTTCGTGGTCGAGGGCTGCTACCTGCTGCGCGACCGTTTCCTGGCCGATGAGGTCTGGGAGTGCATGGGACTGCCGGTCGCCCAGTGCAAGGAATGGGTGGACCAGTCGGAGCTGATGCGCGTCTACCGCACGAGCCTCTTCACGCGCATCGTGCCCACCATCAAGGACATCGGCCTGTGGGGTCCGCGCGTGCGCAAGGCCTATGCCGACATGGGCATCCTGGGTTTCGCCGACGGCGACGTCGAGGGAATGGGCCTCAGGGACGAGGACGTGGCACGCGGTCTCGACACGCGAATGGACGAGATCCACCGCACGGCGGAAGCAGCCGCGGCCTCTGCATGAGAGGCGGCGGCCGACGGGCCGGTTGAACCGGGATCAGCGCCCGCCGCCGGCCGGCGCCGCGGGTGCACGCACCTCGACCGAGACCTTCGAGATGTGTCCAGTGAACTTCGACTTGTGCTCGGAGCCGACCGCTTCGACGACAGGCGTGCCGAGGTCGATGCCGACGTCGGCGGTCTCGTCAGCGGAGAAGATTCCGGCCTGGGTTTGCTCGATGCGTCCTTCCGCCACCTTTTCGCCATTCACGAACAGCGTGCCGATGCCGCCCTTGCCGGGACCGCCGCCATCGTTCGTGAAGTCGAAGCGGATCGTCGACTTGCCTTGTGCCAGCGGCTTCGCCGCGGAGATCGACGTCTGTCGCAAGCCCAGGAAATTGTAGTGGTACCCCGGCACACCGTCCTTGAAGTAGAGCGACCAGCCGCCGAATCGACCACCCTGCGCGAGGATGGTGCCATTCGCACCGCCCGCAGGCACCTCGACCTCGGCAGTGATGGTCTTCGACTTGTTCTTCACGTTGATGAAGACGCTCTCCATCATGCCGCTCATGCCCTCAGCGAGCGTCATCGACGTGCGGGCCCCCATCAGGTCCGGGCGACCGACTGCGGCGGCGTTGAGCCGTTCGAACACGCGGTCGTCCATCGGCAACACGTGGTACTTCGCGGCCTGCTCCAGGAATAGCGCCTGCAACTCGGCGAGCTTCTGCGGGTTTTGCGCGGCGAGGTCTTTGGCCAGGCTGAAGTCCGAGCGCACGTCGTACAGTTCCCAGGCGGAGTTGTCCTCGAGCGGCCGGCGCGCCTTGGCCTCCCAGGGTGCCCTGTGAATCGTGCGTGCGTACCAGCCGTCGTACGATTGCCGGCGATCTCGAAGTACTGCGTCACGCGCGGATCCTTCGCCTTGGGATCGTCGAACGTGCCGAGCAGGCTCTTGCCTTCCATCGGGATCTGCGGCGTGCCGTTCACGACCGTGGGTTCCGGCAGTCCGATCGCCTCCAGGATCGTCGGTGCCACGTCGATGACGTGTCCGAACTGGGTGCGGATGCCATTCTTCGCCTTGATGCCCTTCGGCCAGTGCACCACCATGCCGTTGCGGGTGCCGCCGAAGTCCGAAGGAACCTGCTTCATCCATCCGAACGGCGCATTCAGCGCGACCGACCAGCCTGCTGCCATGTGCGGGTAGGTTTCCGGACCACCCCACTGGTCGATCAGCCTGAGCATCTCCGGGACGGTCTCCTGGACGCCGTTGAAGTACGTGTACTCGTTGAACATGCCGTTCTGGCCGCCTTCGCCGCTGGTACCGTTGTCGCCGGCGATGTAGAAGACCAGCGTGTTGTCGCCCTGCCCGACCTCGTCGAAGGCCTTCAGCATCCGGCCGATCTCGTGGTCGGTGAACTCGAGGTACGCGGCGAATACCTCGGCCTGGCGCGTGAAGAGACGCTTCTCGTCGGCGGAGAGCGCGTCCCAGTCCTTGATCGCCGGCGGCTTGGGCGCCAGCTTCGTTCCCGCGGGCACCAGTCCGAGCTCGATCTGCCGGGCCAGCGACTCCTCGCGCAACTTGTCCCAGCCCTGGTCGAACTTGTCTTTCCAGCGCGCGATCCACTCCTGCGGCACGTGGTGGGGCGCATGCGTGGCGCCCGGGGCGAAGTAGATGAACGACGGCTTGTCGGGCGTCAGCGCCTTCTGGTACTTGATCCAGGCCACCGCCTTGTCCGTCATGTCGGCCATGAAGTGGTAGTTCGGGTCGTCCGGCAGTTCGACCGGGGCGACGCCGTCGTAGAGATACGGCGCCCACTGATTGGTCTCGCCGCCGATGAAGCCGTAGAACTTGTCGAAGCCCTGCCGCGTCGGCCAGCGATCGAAGGGACCGGAGACGCTGGCTTCCCAGGCGGCCGTCTCGTGCCACTTGCCGAAGGCCGCCGTGCTGTAGCCGTTCAGGCGCAGTGATGAAGCCCATGTTCACCGTGTGGTGATTTCGCCCGGACTTCAGTGCTGCACGCGTCGGTGAGCACAGCGCCGTGGTGTGGAAGTTGTTGTATCGCAGGCCCTGCTGGGCCAGTCGGTCGAGGGTCGGCGTGGAGATCGGACCGCCAAATGCGCTGGGGGCGCCGAAGCCCACGTCGTCGATCAGCACGATGACCACGTTCGGCGCCCCTGTGGGCGCCTTGACCTCGAAACGCTTCGGCGCCTGCACGTTGCGTGCATCCAGATCGTGGTAGATCGGTCGCACTGGCTCGGCGATCGGTAACGCGGTTCGATCGACCGCGGAGCTGACCTCTTGCCCCGCAGCCTGCGCGCCGCTCAGTGACGAGAGAACCACCAATGCAAGCAGCGCGACGCGCGCCTTCGACTCCGACATGGACGCCCCCTTGGAGAATCGGCAGAGATGCAGTCGCCGGCCACCTTGTCGGCACTCGGCTTGGTCCGGGCAAGGTAGCACGGGCGATCCGCCTGAACCAAAGCCCTGCCGACCTCTTGAGACAAGCCGTCGATGATACGCGTCATTGCCTGGCTCGCCGCGCATCCGGCAATTCCGCACGGTACGCGGATGGTGTGCGGCCCGTCCAACGCGTGAATGCTCTGGTGAATATCGTCGGGTCGCGGTAGCCGAGTGTCACAGCGATTCGCGCGATCGCGATGTGGGTATCGCGAAGCAATTGCTGGGCTAGATCGGCGCGGGATTCGTCGAGCAGCCGCTGAAACGTTGTGCCCGTTGCCTGCAGCCGTCGGCCCAGGGTCCGCGGGTGCAGGCCCAGGCTCCGCGCCACGTCCTCGCGCGAGCACCGCTGCTCCGGCAATAGAAGCCTGATCGTGCGACGCACGTCGCCGTGCAGGGAATAATCCTGGCGGCCAATGGCACCCAAGACCTTTTCTTGCAGCAAGGCGTGCAGCAGCGGATCCGCGTTCGCGATCCGCCGTGACAGACAGCGTTCCTCGAACACGACCCCGGCAAGGATCGAATCGAAGCGCAGCGGGGCTGCAAACCAGTCTCGATACGGCCGGATGTCCGGCGGGCGTTTCCGTGGCAGCAGGACGGCGTCGGGTCGCCAGACTGCGCCGCAGAGCTGTCGCATTACGTTGACCATCGTGGTGACTGCGAGATCGTAAACATGGTCGTGAATCGAGACGCCGACCGAGCCCCCGCTGTCGTGCAGGACGAAATTGGACGCGAGATCCCGAAGGGCTGCGCCCACGGACGACGCGTTGAGGGCAAGGCGGCCGGCGATGCCAAAAGACTGCAGGTTCACGCTCTGACCAAGCAGCAAGCCGAAGTGCTTGCAGCCGGTCCTGCGCACACACAGGCCGATCAGCCGATCCATGTCGGCAAAGGATGCGCTACGGTCGTGATCGTCGAGGTCCTCACGGCGCAGTTTCGCTGACGCAAGAATCGAATCGCTGTCCACGCCGAATCGCTCGAGGAGATCGGGAATGCCGCCCAGAGCAGTGACGTGCGCTCTTGCGGCAGTCGCTAAGGCTGAGCGTGGCATGGATCGCGGCACGGTGCGCGGACGTCTCGGCGGCATGTCGCGAATAGTCGCGTGACTGTCGCGAAGACTCAAGGCAACTGCCTATCGCCGACTTGGCGATCGTTCTCTGCGGCAACGAACTGGCTTAGGATGCCACCTGGACGGCAATTTCAGCCGCACGCTCGCTGCTGTGCAGGGTTGATTCGGCATGACTGGAGCAGTCATCCGATTTCCCACCGCCGGGAGGGGGATGCCTCCCGATCCACTGGCGCCAGAGGAAGCTCATTCCGACGGTGAGGGAGCTGAACATGAGAGTTCGAACACAATGGCAGACCGGTCCCCGGTTGGCAGGGCTGGCGCTGATTCTGGTGTCGCTTGGCGCGGTGCCAGCGCAGGCACAGGGTCGCGGCGTGGAGCCGCAAGCGGCGGGGATTCTCAAGAGGATGACCGACTACGTCGGCGGCCTGCAGCAGTTCGCGCTCGATACGGACGGTTCCGTGGAGGTCGTGCTCCACTCCGGTCAGAAGATCCAGTTCACGAGTACTGCAAGGGCATCCCTGCAGCGACCGAACAAGCTGCACGTTGCGCGGGTCGGCGACGTCGTCAGCCAGTCCCTTTACTACGACGGCCAGACGTTGACGCTCGTCAATCCCGACGATGGCGTTTTCGCCACGGTGGCGGCCCCTGATACGCTCGATGCGATGATCGATTTTGCGCGCGACTCACTCGGCGTGATTGCGCCTTTCGGCGATCTGATCACGACGGACGCCTACACGCGATTGATGGCGGATACGAGTTCGGGCTTCGTGGTCGGCAAGTCGTTCATCGGCGGCATTCGTTGCGACCACCTTGCGTTCCGTGGTGATGGCATCGACTGGCAGATCTGGATCGAGGATGGACCACGGCCCGTGCCCCGCAAGTACATCATCACGACTCTCGCGCTCGGCGGCGCCCCGCAGTTCGAGATGGTGCTGCGCGACTGGACGATTACCCCCGGAGTCGGCGCACAGCAGTTCGAGTTCGTGCCTCCGCCGGGTGCGAGACAGGTCGAATTCCTCCCGGTTGGCAACGAAGGAGCACTGCGATGATGATCAGGCACAAGGTGGCGGCATATGCCGCATCGATCGCCGTGATCCTGGTCGTCGAGACGTCGCCCAGGGCGCCGTTTGGGGTCACATTTATTTCCGCGGCACACGCGATCGTCGGTGCGCCGGTGACGCCGGGCAGCGTCGCCGGTGTCGCGCGCCGCACGACGCGCAGAACCGTGGCTGTAGCCAGCTCGACAGCGGCCAGTCAGTCCGCGGCGCAAGCGGCGACGGCGCAGCAGCAATCCGCCACCGCGCAGCAGCAATCCGCCACAGCGCAGCAGCAGGCCGGGGTCGCCGCGCAGCAGCCAGCATCGGCGCCGGCACCCGCGGGAAGTTCTGGTCAGGCGTTGCCGCTTGGTACGGTGGTTCCAGCACTGCCGGCTGGATGTACGCAGGTCACACAGGGCGGGGTGCAGTACAGCAAGTGCGGTGCCAACTACTATCGGGCCGCGTTCCAGGGCAGCAACCTGGTCTACGTCACGGCGCAGCCGTGAGGATCCGCGACATGCAAACGCACTCCCCCAGGGTGGGACAGCCGCGGCGTTCCGTGTCACCGATCCTTGCCCTGGGCTTTGCGGCCACACTGTTCGCGCAGGTGCACGACGCTCGGGCACAGGGGCAGGAAGGCGACGCCAGGTCCATTCTGAAGGCCACAGCCGACTACGTGAGCAGTCAGCAGACGATCGAGATCAAGTTCGATAGCGACATCGAAGTCGTCACGCCACAGCTGGAGAAGATCCAGTTCACGAGTTCTGGCGAGGCCTTGCTGAGCCGTCCGAACGATCTGCGGGCGCGCCGCGTCGGCGGATACGCGGATGTCGAGCTCATCTTCGACGGAAAGGTCGTCAGCGTCCATGGAATAAGCCTCAATGCTTACGCGCAGTTCGAGGTCGCAGGAACCGTCGACGAGCTGATCGAGGCGCTCAGGGCTGGTCACGGCGTCGCGCTGCCTGGCGCGGACTTCCTCCTGTCACGCCCGTATGAGGTCCTCGTGGCCGACGTCATGGAAGCCAAGCATATCGGCCGAGGCGTCGTCGATGGCGTAGAGTGCGAGCACCTTGCGTTCCGCAACTTCGATACCGACTGGCAGCTCTGGGTGGATGTCGGCGACAAGCCCGTTCCGCGCAAGCTGGTGATCACGAGCAAGACCTTGAATGGCGCGCCGCAGTACACCTTCCGGATCAAGAGCTGGAGAACCGGCTTCGAACCGGCACGGGACGCTTTCAGGTTCGCACCGCCTGCCGGCGCGAGGCGTATTGACGCCAACGACCTTCTGGAACTCGATGAATTGCCGCCCGAAGCACCCGCCGGAGTGAGTCCATGAACCATCTCGTTCGCAGGTCCGCCTTCGCCCTCGCCCTCGGTGGCGCCTTGTGGATATGTAACGGCGAGGTTTCGCTGAACCACGTTCGTGTCGTGGCCGAGGCATCGGCGGTCGTCGGCGCACCGGTGACGCCGGTCAGCTACGCCGGCGTCGCCCGACGCTCCACCGTCGGAGTGGGCGCACCTGGAGTGGGTGCGACGCCGGCGCCTGGCGTCGGCGCACCGGGAGTCGGCGCAACACCGGCGCCGGGGGTCGGAGCGCCGGGCGCCGGAGCCACACCGGCGCCCGGAGTGAATACACCTGCCAACCGGGGTGGACCAGCCAACCGAGTCGGCCGTCGCTGAACGGGCACGAGTCACTCGCCCCCGGGCGGATGCGCCAGACTGCGGTCGAGGCGTAGATCACCTAAGCGTTGCGTCAGTCGTCTGTCACGGTCCGGCCCAGTGAGAAGCGTCACCTGATTTTCTCGGCCTGCTGGCGGGCCTTTGCTGTCTGCTCGGTTTCACTGGTCAAAATCAGCTCGTTCAGAACCCGCGCAAAGTGCTCATGCATCGCCGCGCGCGGGCGACGGTGGACGCGGTCGTCAGTGCGGAGCAGCGGCCGACGGGCTCGCCGCCGGCGGCTGCATCGCGTCGGAGGCTTTCGAAGACGCCGGCTGCGTGTACCGGTCCAGCCAGTCCTTCACCTCGCGATACCACACCAGCGAGTTGCCGGGCTTGAGCACCCAGTGGTTCTCGTCGTTGAAGTACAGCAGGCGCGCCGGCACGCCCTTCTGCAGCAGCGCCTGGTAGAGCTCGATGCCGTGGTTGACCGGGACGCGGTAGTCCTTCTGCCCGTGCACGATCAGAGTCGGGGTACTGAAGTTCGCCGCGCCATAATGCGGCGAGCCCTCCTTGAAAACCGCCTGCTGCTCGGGCGTCCAGAAACCGCCGAATCGCTGCTCCTCGAACGCGTAGTCGGCGCCGACCTGCGTGTACCAGTTGTACACGGCGGCGTGCGCCACGAGCGCCTTGAACGGGTGCGGCCGGCCGAGAATGATCGAGGTGAGGTAGCCACCGTAGCTGCCGCCGCCCGCCACCATGCGGCCTGAGTCGATCCACGGCTGCTGGGTGAACCAGTCGGCGGCGGCGATCACGTCCTTGTAGGGCAGCGCGTCCTGCTGCGGGTTGATCGAGTCGGTGAAGGCGTTGCCGAATCCCGATGAGCCATGGAAGTTCGGCCAGCCCGTGACGTAGCCCCAGCTGCCGAACACCTGCGCGTTCCAGCGGAACTGCATGGCGTTCGGGATCGCGTTGTGCGGGCCTCCGTGGATGAGCATGAACAGCGGGTACTTCTTCGACTTGTCGAAGCCCGGCGGATAGTTCACCCACATCTGGATCGGCTTCCCGTTCGCGCCGGCGTACGTAACGCTCTCGTAGGTGCCGAGCGCGGTGCCGGCGAGCAGCGCGTCGTTGACGGTGCTCAGCTTCGTGACCTTCTTCGCCTTCTGATCGATGCGCACCAGCGTGGGCGGCTCGATGAAGGTCTGCCTGAGGCCCACGACGGTGCCGGCCTGCGCGGCCACGGCCAGCGACGAGAAGGTCTCGTCGCCCGTGATCGCACGCGGCTTGCCCTCGAGCGGGATCTCGTAGACGCGCACCGAGCCCGCGTCCTCGATCGTGCCGTAGAGGTGCTTCGAGTTCGGCGCCCAGGCGAGCCCGTCGGCGGAGCGGTCCCATTCGTCGCCGACCACCTCTCGCACCGCGCCGCTGCGGCGGTCGAGCAGCATGAGCCGGCGCAGGTCGCCGTAGAATCCCCTGATGCGCTGCTGGCCCCAGGCAAGCCAGCGACCGTCCGGGCTGTACAGCGGCGCACCGTCGGAGGCGGCATTCGAGGCAGTGTGGTTCGTCGCCTGCTTGCCGCCGATGGGCAACGTGAAGACATCGAGGTTGGTGACGTTGGCGGCCGGATTCGAGTCGGCCACGAAAGCGAGCTCCCGACCGTCGGGAGAGATGTCGTACAGCGGCGTCTCGAGCTGCACCGCGGTGCGCGGCAGCTCGAAGCCCGTGCCTGCGGTGAGGCTTGCAGGCTCGCCGCCCTCCACGCCCATGCTCATCACGTGCAGCTGCCGATCATCGAGCCACGTGTCCCAGAAGTAGATCGGCCCGCCGTCCCAGGCCTGCGCCGTCGACTTGGCGTCCGCGCGCTCCTTCTGACGCGTGGCCTGCTTCTCCATGGTGTCGAGATCCGTCCAGACGCGGCTCAGGAAGGCGACGCGCTTGCTGTCCGGGAACCATTTCGGCTGCGCGACGCCGGTCGGAACGTTGGTGAGTCGTGCCGGCTCACCGCCCGCAAGCGACATCAGATAAAGCTGCGCTGCCGTGTCGCCGTTGCGCTGGCTGACGAACAGGATCGACTGGCCGTCGGGACTGACGACCGGTGAGGAATCGGAGGCGGGATTGGTCGTGAGCGCACGCTGCACCGACCCGTCGGCCGACCACAGCCACAGGTCGGTGAGTCCCTTGTTCTCCTTCATGTCGTAGCGCGTGACCGGCGCGACGATGGTCTTGCCGTCGGGCGTGATCGTGGGATTGCCGATGCGCTGGATCTGCCAGGAGCGCTCGGCACTGAAGGGCGCGAGGCTCTGGGCGACGGCGGGCAGCGCGGCACTCAGAGCGAGCGCGGCGACGAAGAGACGTTGCGGCATGGTCGAACCCCTGGGCCGAATTCTGGACGCGGCACGATACCGGAGCGCATGCCGGCTCACCAGCGTCGGATGCGGAGCCGGGATTGATGCCGCAGCGCGGCGCCCGATCAGGCCGCGTGGCGCAGACTGTAGATGACGGCGACCAGGGCTACGGCCCCGACGAACGCCACGGCGACCCAGTCACCCTTCTCGGGCGCCCCGATCTCGTTGGGACTCCGCAGACGCAGCCGGCGGTGCCGATGCGCGAGGAACATCGGCAGCGCGAAGCTGATCGCGACGAATACGCTCAGGAGCAGATAGCCCCACAGCCAGAGCGAACCGATCCCGAGCCGGCGCCCCTCGCCGAACATCCAGGTGAGCAGCGCGGCGCCGAGCACCAGCACATCCACCGTGAGGAATGTCCCGGCGGGATTGGCGACGGCCTCCTTCCAGAAGAGCAGGTTACCCTCGACGAACCCATGGCCGAGGTAGCCCCACACCTGCGCCCAGCTGCCTGCGAGGCCAAGCACTGCAAGCGCAACGTACAGCCATTCGATGCGCGTGCTGCGCGAAACGTCGTTCCCCATCCGTCGCCCTCCTCGATTCTCGTCAGCGTGCCGGACCGCCGCGACGACAACGCATCAGGTGCGCGCCAGTCGCCCGTAGTCCGCGAACTTCTCGATCACGCGCGCGAGCTCGGCAGCGTCGAGCAGCTGGGGCTCGAGTCCGGCCGCCAGCAGCGCGAGGTACTGTGAGGCGAGCCCGTGGTGCGACAGCAGCGTCGCACGCCGGCCCTCGAGCCCGCGCACCGCGGCCGCGGCGAGCTCCGCCGTGCCGAACGTCGCGTAAGGCATGCAGCGGACGTCGCCGCCGGCCAGAGCGATCATGTAGTGGAACGGCGGGATGCCGCGGCCCGCGCAGGCGAGCGCGGTCGCCTTCGGGCTGTGCGTGTGTACGATCGCCTGTACGCCGGGCCGCGCGGAGTAGACCGCGGCGTGCATGCGCCACTCCGACGATGGCCGCAAGCCGGCGGCTTCGGGTACTCCGTCGAGCCGCAGCGCCACGAGCATTCCGGGATCGAGCTCCGCATACGGCACACCGGCCGGCGT
>PDVJ01000299.1_pt3 | contig 10295 bp, 10 predicted proteins | sample 1369811 | NCBI WGS metagenome assembly PDVJ01 (sample SAMN07795376, study PRJNA414565) | Alkali sediment metagenome, whole genome shotgun sequencing project. | reverse complement strand
AAATCCACCACCATGGTCGCAATCTTCTGAGCAAAACCAAAATTTCTTACCTGGCCCAAGTGGATGTCGCTAACCCAGACTGCGGTTTTGCCCTTCCATGAGTTGGGAAGACCTGGGAGTTGAACGTCGATTCGCGTGATGCGGACCATCGCTGCATTGATAAATCCGTACAGACTTGCCACGAAGGCCATTCCGATCAAAATCTCAATCAATGTCCTTCGACCCAAGGGGAAATGAAATAATTGAGCGATGCCATATAAGATCCAGGCGAGGGTGGCTGCGAGAATAAGAAAATAGAAAATCCCCAGCCACGAGGCGGCAGCCGTGTAAAGGCATCGTACCGGGAGGTTGAAATAGCGATACCCAAGAAGGGATGTTGGCACAAGGCTGACGGATAGCAGAGCCATGCCAACTCTCACCGTCAAAAGGATCGATGGATTTGCCAGCCCGAAAAAGCGCACCAAGGTCCTATAGAGAAACCAGTGGCCAAGGAAGAGAATGGATTGGACGATGCCAACAAAGAGGACGAACCGCATAAAGTTTAAATATTATAATGGATAAACCTCTGATTCGCCATTTTTCCGCTCTGCCCTATGCCCTTTGTCTTGTGTTTTCTGCCCTCACGGATTACCCCTTCCGCCTCAGGGTTTGAGGAATTTCTATGGTTCACTCTATGCCTGTCCTCCGAAGTCCCGGTCACAGGGGAATGTAGGATGGACACGATGCTCTGCGATCTGCCACACCCAGGTTGGGAAAAACGTTTCTCATAAGGGAAAAAGATCGGGAAAAAATGGAAAATGGGTACACACATCAAGAGGCAATTTATGTCAAGGGGTGACCAATGCAGTCAAATCGTGTCAAGAAAAAGAAACGGCATATTCTTTGCTCAACAAAAGGTATCCGATTCGACTTTTGGTATGGAGGATCAACGATGGTAAAGACCAAGCATTATGAATCTCCTGTCATTTGGAGATCCACCCACGAACGATCGAAAAGAAGATGGAGGGGCTGGTTTGTTCTGACCCATCTCTTTTATCTTGCGATCATCGTCTCCTTGGGAGGGTCACTTTTTTATGATGTAAAAATCAGGACGGCATTCATCCTTCAGAGGCAAGAGTTTGACGAGCTAAAGACAAAGGAAACTATCTATTCGATATTAAGGAGTAAGGGCATCAGTTTAAGTCAGGGTCTTGACATTGCGGAAGTGACGATTCAGCAATCGAAAAAATTGAACCTCCCGGTGTCTCTGATCCTCGCCGTGATGAGGAAGGAGAGCACCTTCACTCCTTTTGCCCTTTCCTCCCAGAACGCCATGGGTCTCATGCAGATTCATCCTGCCACCTGGGACTGGTTTGTTAAAAAGCTGAATCTCAAACTCTCCGTCCATGCGGCTTTCGATCCGGCCACGAACATTACGATGGCCACCCATATCCTCAAAGATCTTTACGAATATTACAAAACCACCGCCACATCTGAATCAACAACCTGGGAGTCCGCCCTATCGGCTTACTACGCAGGGCTCACTTCTCTCTCCCAGACAGGCATCACCGAGTCCCATGCCCGGTATGCAGCCGAAGTGAACCGATTCAAGGAGGAATATGATAAGAAGTTTTAGAATTAAATTACGGATCCTCTGGTTATCGCTCCAGTGCACCTTGCTTCGGAAGAGAATAAACAGATCTCATCACTCTCACCCATAATCCTTCTATGACCATGAGAGTGAGACTTCTCTCCCTGAGGTTGGCTGCTCGTACCTTTAATCACTTCTCTTAATGCTGTAAGTGGCTACTAACTTCGCCACCAATTTCCCTTTCTCGTTGACGACCTCAACATCGCCAACCGCTGTTTTCGAACCTTTGTGAATGATTTTGGCATGCGCCTCCAGTTCTCCTTTGTCTATGGAAGCAAAGAAGTTGATCTTAAACTCAATCGTGGTGATTCGATCCCTGGGGTCTACCAGGTCTATCAAGGCCATCGCTACAGCAGAATCGGCAAGAGATGCGATGGCTCCCCCATGGGCAATCCCATAAGGATGCGTCAGATCTTGCTTAAATGGCATCTCGATTCTGGACTCCCCTTCCTTGATTTCCTTGACTTCCATTCCAAGGAGCCGATAGTAAGGGGAACTGTTTGCTACTTTCATCACCTGCTTGAGATAGGTTTCTTTTCCCATTGACAAGCCCTCCTGAGGATGTTCTTATTATGAAAAATCATACTTACCTAAATGGAAAATAGCAACTTGTCCTAACAGCACAGGGCATAGAGCAGAGAACATTTTGTTTTGAAGACTTTAGAAATGGAGCCCCACGGGCAAAGCACATGGTTCCCGAGAGACGCCCACAAGGGGCGAACATCCCGTACCAGAGGACCAATTCACCCACAGGTAGAACCCGTGGTCCTCTTGGTTCGGGATAGAAAATGATGAGATAAGGGGAGCGATCAGGTGAGACTTTTCTTGCAGGGTCTTCTTATCCCTGTTCTCTTAATAACCACGGGAATGGCTGCACATGGTGAAGGCGATCTTCGCGTTGAGTCTTTCCCGAAGGTGGCCAGACAAGGGGATGTATGCCTTGTAAGAGCCTCGGGACCTGCATCCCTCAAGTCCATCCACGGGGAATTTCAGGGAGAAAGATTTCCAATCGCCTTCAACAACGAAACAGGGACTTACGAAGGTCTCATTGGGATTGACATGAGCACCTCACCTGCAACTTATGAAATCAAAGTCGTTGCGACAGATGCAGACAACAGGGTTTATTCGAACACCCTTTCATTAAGGGTGGAGAAGGTTGATTTCGGGACCCAGGCTCTTTCGCTACCACCTTCCATGGTGGATTTAGATGCGAAAACCCTTGAACGAGTCAATCAGGAGGCCAGGAAGCTGCAGGCCTTGTTTCAAACCTTCCGGAATGAAAGATTATGGAAGAATGTTTTTATCCGTCCAGTGGAGGGGGAAATCTCCACAGGATTTGGATTGACCCGTATCATTAATGGACACCAAAGAAGTCAACATACCGGGGTTGACCTGCGAGCAGAAGAAGGAACTTCCATTTTGGCCAGCAATCATGGGGTGGTTGTCCTCGTGGATGAGCTCTTCTTCACCGGGAAATCGATCCTTCTTGATCATGGATGGGGCTTATACTCAATGTATTTTCATCTCTCAGAAACACTCGTCAAGGAAGGAACCCTAGTCCGTACAGGAGCCATACTGGGTCGGGTGGGATCCACAGGAAGATCCACAGGTCCTCACCTGCATTGGGGAATTAGAATCAACGGGGCTCGAGTTGATCCGCTTACCCTTCTAAGAATAGGAACACTTTCAACTCCGACAAATAATGTACGACAAAAAGAGTAAAATGGTGGCAGGGTCAAAAAGTTCTTTCATACTGATACACCAAGAAAGCTATCCGAACAGGTCAGGTTCCAGGAGCCGTTATTCTGATTGGGAACCGGGAAAAGGTTCTCTATCGTTGCGCTTTGGGCCTCCGAGCATTAAAGCCGAAAAAGGTGCCTATCACCCTGGATACCATTTTCGACGTTGCATCACTCACCAAGGTCATTGCGACGACGACAGCGTTCATGCAGCTCATCGAAACCGGGAAAGTAAGTCTCGATGACCCCATCGCTAAACACTGGCAGGAGTTTAACACGAACGGGAAAGAACAAATCACGGTCCGTCACCTTCTCACCCATTATTCGGGGCTTCGATCCGGAGTCGATCTAAGACCTGATTGGTCTGGTTACAAAGAAGGGCTCAAGAAGATTGTTGAAGAGAAACCCATCTCCATTCCAGGAACACTTTTTACCTACAGTGATATCAATTTTCAAATCCTGGGTGAGATCATCCAACGCAGTTCAGGGCAATCGCTTGATCAGTATTGTGATGAGCATATCTTCAGGCCCCTTGGAATGAAGGATACCTTCTTCAAGCCCCCTCCTGATCTTCATCATCGCATCGCGCCTACCCAATGGGACCGGGCAACAGGGCAAATGTGCCGGGGGACTGTCCATGATGGAGTCGCCTCCAGAATGGGCGGTGTCGCCGGTCATGCTGGGCTCTTCTCAACGGCCGATGACCTTTCGATCTTCGTCCGGATGATCCTTCATGACGGCAGCCTTCACGATGTAAAAATTCTTGACCCTTCTACGGTCGAGAAGATGACTCTGCCCCAATCGCCGTCTGATCGAATCCCATTAAGAGGGTTGGGGTGGGATATCGACGGACCCTTTGCCTCCAATCGCGATGAACTCTTCCCCGCAGGCTCTTGTGGACATACAGGGTTCACCGGCACTGGAATCTGGATCGATCCCATTTCTGAGACCTATGTCATCATTCTAACCAGCCGCTTGCATCCCATTGGCAAAGGCAATGCCGATCCCCTGCGATCTCAGATCCTGTCTCTTGTCAGCAGGGGGGTTGGGCTGGTTTCTCCGGAACAGGTTCTCGCAAAGAGACCCTCCCTGAAGAACTACTACGGTGGGGATTCGCAGGGAAAGGTGCAAACGGGACTGGACGTTTTGGTTGCAAACAAGTTCTCGCCCTTGGTCGGATTACGTGTGGGGCTCATTACGAACCACTCCGGTGTTGATTCGGGGGGAAGGCGTTCCGTAGATCTCATCCGCCGCGCGCCCGGGGTGAGCCTGGTGAAGATCTTCAGTCCGGAGCATGGCCTCTCTGGCAAGCTGGAGGGCAGGGTGCGCCATACCAGGGATTCATTGACGGGCTTGCCTGTCTATAGCCTTTATGGAAATGTTCTAAAGCCTTCGGGGAAGATGTTGGATGGCCTTGATGCTCTGGTCTTGGATATCCAGGATGCGGGGGCGCGCTTCTACACCTACATCACCACGCTGGGCTATGCGATGGAAGCCGCGGCCCGCGGCAAAGAAAGGGATCGCGTTCTATGTTCTGGACCGGCCGAATCCTCTCACAGGGTCGAGGATCCAGGGGCCGATGATGGATAAGAACATGAAATCCTTTACCGGCTATTTCCCTTTGCCGATCCGGCATGGCATGACCGTGGGAGAACTCGCGGAAATGTTCAATGTCGAAAACAAGATCGGCGTGAAGCTCCATGTCATCAAAATGGCGGGCTACCAACGGACAAGCTGGTATGATGAGACCGGATTGCCCTGGGTGAATCCCTCTCCCAACTTACGATCTCTCACACAAGCGATCCTCTATCCTGGAGTAGCCATGGTTGAGGGTGCCAATGTGAGCGTGGGGAGAGGGACGGACACTCCTTTCGAGCTTCTCGGCGCACCATGGGTGAGTGCTGATGAGCTGACCCAGTATTTGAATGAACGCCAGATTCCCGGGGTCAGATTCAGGCCAGCCCATTTTGTACCTCACAGGGATCGCTTCAAAGACGAGCCGTGCCATGGGATTCAGATTATCCTGAATGACCGTCAGTGCTTTGATTCTCCCTCGCTAGGGATTGAAATCGCAAGTGCGCTTTACCGGCTGCACCCAAAGGATTTTCAGATCGATAAGACACTTGGACTGATGGGCAGTCGCTGGCTTGTCGACGCCCTCAAGGAGAGCGAACCTCATGTCATTGTGTCGAAATGGGAAGAATCTCTCGAAGATTTTCAAAAGTTACGGGCCAAGTATTTGCTTTATTAGCTTTCAAAGAAGAGAAGAAAAGGAAGGATGAGAGGAAGAATTTTCGTGATTCTTATGTTTCGTTCAATTCCATTTTCTGGTAGAAGGAGTCAATTTTTAGATTATCAACCTCCGTTAAAATCTGCCTCTTTCCGTCTTTAGATTCAAGAAGAGCCATTCGATTCACAATTCTCCTAAGGATATATTCCACCCCATCCACAGCGTTTTTGAATTGATCTCCTTCTTTCGTTTTCATGGCGGCTCCCCCATGATGATTTGAGTGTTGATCTCCTTTGATCAGAGCAGTGGTCATCTTTGACCAATTCTTAGCCGCAATCAATCCCTTTTTGGTAATATCAGGGTTCCCGCCTTCCCGTTAGAAAAGGCATCGATCCTGTTGGTTAATTAAGGCAAATCCCATGCCATCTCTTTAAAATCGATAACTTATCGTTTCCAAAAAGGATTGAAAATCTGCTTTTCCCTGGATTCCAGGAATTTTGAACAAATTTGTTAGACAACTGACAAATTTGGCACACAGGGAAGGGGTCATTCAAAGGGCTTACTGAAAAGTGCGGATTTCAATTTTCCTTTGAATCGATTATACTATTCCTAAGTGTTGTGTGATTCTGGAATTTCAAGAGATGGCTGTTCGGAGGATGAAAGCTATCGCATGACTGAACTCAAGAACGAATTCTCCTGGTCGAAAACGAGAGATGAGATCTTCAAGACCTGTCCCAGGCAATACTGGTTTGCCTATTATGGCTACTGGAACGGGTGGCTCGAAGATGCTCCGGAAAGAACCCGCCAAATTTACATCCTGAAGAACCTTAAAAACCGACACGCCTGGGCCGGAGAGAAGGTTCATGAGTGTATCGAGAGAAGCCTGAACAATATCCGAAGAGGGATCCGGGTCCTTCCAGTCGATGAGATCATCGCCATCACCCTCGATCAGATGAGGGCTGAGTTCCGCTCCTCAAAATTGAAGAATTACTGGAAGAATCCCAAGGCCTGTGCCCTCTTTGAGCATGAATATGAGATGGAAGTGCCGGACGAGGAGTGGAAGGAAGTGGCCAATCATGTGGAAACCTGCCTCAGACATTTCTATGCCTCCGATATCTACGCCGGCTTGAAATCCCACCCGAAGGCAGGGTGGCTGGAAGTGGAAGAGTTCTCCTCATTCCATCTGGACCAGGTGAAGATCAATCTGGTCATTGACTGTGCCATCAAAGAAGGAGAGGACATATTCATCTACGACTGGAAGACAGGGAAGAGCCTTTCCGAGGACCTCAGCATCCAACTCTCCTGCTATGCCCTCTACGCAATGGAAAGATGGCACTCTCCTCCGGAGTCCCTCCGGGTCATTGAGTACAATCTCTCTTTTGACAAGGCGAATTGGTTTTCCGTGGGCCATCAAGAGGCCCATGCGATTAAAGGATATATCCGGGGAAGCGTCAAGGATATGCAATCTCTGTTGATCGATATGGAGAAGAACACTCCCTTGGAGGAAGAGCGCTTCAGTAAGGTGGAAGACGAGCGGGTAACCCTCCGATGTAATTTCAGAAAAGTCTGCCAGGTTTAGTGGGGATGTCCCATGCCCTGAAAGGGATCAGGATATTTCATGATAGACCCAAGATCTGAATTTCAAAAAGAAGTGGTAACAAAAAACCTCTATCGGCATGTGGAGCATCTCTCCGTGAAGATCGGAGAGCGCCATCTCTGGAGGAAGCGCTCCCTTAGCCAGGCTGCAGAATATATCGAATCGGTCTTCACCTCTTATGGATACGAGGTCTGGCGCCAAACCTGCAGCTGTTACAGCAAAAGTGTTTCGAATCTATAGGATGATGATCTTCTTTCCTGGATGAATAGGAGGAAGGATTCTGCGTTGATATCAAACAGGTTCAAAAAATCTCGGAGGGTCAATTCTTAGGGGCGAAAAAAGGATTACTCCTTTATCTGCGTGCTATGCTCGTCCTGCAGGGGCCAGCGCTCTGACACACTCCTCAAAGACGTAGTGTGCGTGTTTCCAACCCAGGCACATCAGGTATTTGTCCGTCTTTGTATTGACGACAATGTACGCCTCTCGGTTCTTGTAAATTTCCACCTTTTCCCCATCTAACTTAAACCCAAGGACCAATCTTGGGCAATTAGGGTCTGCCGTCTTGTTGATACCCAGATAATACTCACCTTCGCTCATCTCATACCCGTCTTGCAAAGTAACCTCGCTGAGATTGGTAAAGCAACTTTGATGCCAGTGATTTAGCATAGCGGTAACTACTCAGAATTATAAATTATTTCAAAAAACCAGTGTTTTAAAGGATGTCATAATTAACAATTTTTGATCAAAATTTTATCAAAAATTTGCATGATTTGGACTTCTTGGTACTTTAAGAAGAGAAATAAGGAGATAGGGTGATGCTAAAAGGATTGCGGATATCGCATTGCGAATTGGGGATTTGAATGAAAATGATTGAAAGATGAGGCGATAAGCCCACGACGGACCTTGTTCAAAAGAAAGAACAGATTAAATTGAGCCAAAAAGAAAAAATAGGGAAAAGGGATAATGGGTGTTGAAAGAGACATATAAATCAGATATTCTACTCTGTAACTCTGGGAAAGGAGGCTTTCTTATGTCGGATGAAACCGTGGAACTCCTTCGCGAGCTGACAGAGGCTTCAGGTATTTCAGGTTATGAGCAGGAGGTCCGTGAGATTATTCGAAAACATCTTCAGAAGATAACGGTCATTGAACAAGACCGGCTCGGCAGTATTGTATGTTGCAAAAAGGGTGAAGCTGAGACACCCCGGATCATGATCGCCGGACACATGGACGAAATCGGTTTCATCGTGAAGCTCATCACGGATGAGGGATTTATCAGATTCAGTACGCTCGGAGGATGGTGGGGCCATGTGATGCTGGCCCAGCGTGTGGTCATTAAGAGCCGGAAGGGTGATGTCCCGGGGTTGATCGGTTCCAAACCCCCTCATATCCTTTCCGATGAGGAGCGCAAGAAACTCCTGGAGCCCAAAGACATGTACATCGATGTGGGCGCTATCTCTCAGGAGGAGGTGAAGGCATTGGGCATTCGACCGGGAGATAACTGGCAAGACCTACCTCGGCAAGGGGTTTGACGACCGGGTCGGATGTGCTCTGGTGATTGATGTGATCAAGAATCTGGTTCGGGAAAAGCATCCGAATACCGTCTATGGGGTTGGGACGGTCCAGGAGGAGGTAGGGCTCCGGGGGGCTCGGACAAGCGCATGGGTAGTTGAACCCGATGTGGGACTCACCCTGGAGACCGGGGTTGCGGGCGATGTACCGGATGTAAAAAAAGAGGATGCCCAGGGAAGGCTCGGAAAGGGACCGGTCATCGTGATCCGGGACGGCAGCATGATCCCGAACCTCCGCCTCCGTGACCTCTTCATCGAAACAGCCGAAGAACTTAAGATCCCTTATCAGTTTGATCTCCTCGATCGAGGAGGGACGGATTCAGGCGCCATCCATCTCCACCGCCGTGGAGTTCCCAATCTTGTCGTTGGCGTTCCCACCCGGCATATCCACAGCCACGCGGGCATCATCCATCGGGATGATTACGATCAGACCGTAAAACTCGTAACGGCTGTGATCAAAAAGCTTAATGGGGAGACCGTCGAAAGTTTGACGAAATGATGGCTTCTGTATTTACCTCCCCAACGTGCCATCTGCTTCAGGGGCTAAATACAGTGATGGGAATTCGATCTTCTGTTTGAAAGGAGAGATCGCCACCATCGAAATTGATAAAGGGAACATCTATCAAAACTGCAGGTCCAAACCTTAAGAGGAGAAACTGTTTCGATCAGTTCGTCCAATCCAATCTGCAACATCTGGGCTCCTTTTTCGATGATCGATCGGTCCACCCCGGCAGCAAATCTCTTATCCTTCCATTTGTTCTTCACCGACTTCACCTGAACATCGAGGACGCTCTTGGAGGGCCGAATCAGAGCCGTGGTGACGACCAGACCTGTCAGCTCGTCGATGGTGTAGAGAAACTTTTCAAGGTCGGCCTGCGGCGTGACGTCTGAGCAGATCCCCCATCCATGGGAGACGGCCGCACGAATATACTCCTCTGGCCAACCTTTCTCTCTCAGGATCTCCCCTGTCTTCTGGCAGTGTTGATCGGGAAACCTTTCATAATCGAGATCATGAATCAGACCGACGATCCCCCACTTCTCCTCATCCTCGCCTCGTTTCCTGGCAATGTAACGCATCACCCCTTCGACGGCATAGGCATGTTTGCGCAAACTGTCGCTCTCATTATATTGGTGGAGAAGCTCCAAGGCCTCCTGGCGTGTGGGTCTTTTCTGTTCCATGGTTAGACTCCTTTCTTTCTTATTCCATTTATCATGATGTCTCCAGTCCGGTCAAGCCTTCAGAGGAATAGCATTGAGCTTAGGGCAGAGAGCATCCCATATAGCAGGAAAGAATTGCAGATCTGAATTCAGCCTCATCTTCGTTTCAAAAAGATTGTTAAAAAATGAAAAGGATTATATAAGAAGAAAGACCGGAAGGTCAGAATCTTATGACATCAGGGAAGCCCATATGAAGATGAAGTTGAAATCTCTCTTACGGAATAGAAATTTTATTTTGATCTCAGCGCTTATCGTTGGACTCCTCTGGGAGAAAGGAGCCCAATGGACCGAAGAAGTCACCCTTCCAGCCC
>PDVJ01000854.1_pt1 | contig 10300 bp, 11 predicted proteins | sample 1369811 | NCBI WGS metagenome assembly PDVJ01 (sample SAMN07795376, study PRJNA414565) | Alkali sediment metagenome, whole genome shotgun sequencing project. | reverse complement strand
TGTTCAGCATCATCTCGTTGCCGTTCCGGGTCTTTCCCAGCAAGAAACACTCGCTCTTTTTGGCATCGTGGACATGGATGCGGTCCTTCATCTCCCCGTAGAGATTGCCGAAGATGAAATCGTACTCCTCCTCCGTCGGCGCCCGGTGGCTTCCCGTCGCGATGATCACCTTGAAATTTTTACCTTTCAGCATCGGGTGGATGATCTCGAGGACCTTTCCTGTCGGCGTCGGCCGCGTTGCGTCATTGACGACGAGGAGAATGTTTGCGCGGTCCTTCAGGAATGCATCGAGGCCCGGGGACTTGAGCGGGTGGAATATGGCGCCCCGGAGCGTTTCCGTTTCGTCGGCGGTCTTGACGGTATTGGGAACGATGACCTGCTCGACGTTGCCGTCTGCGAGCTCCACCGTGTCGATCCCGTCTCCATAAGGTATCTCTATTTTCATCGGTGCTCCCGTACATTGAATCATTTGATAATGCTCACGCCAAGGCTGTGAGCATATGGGGAAGCTCGCGTCATGCCAAACCTAACCGTGTTCAGGGCCCGGCCATCCGCGCAATCCGGGGAATCGCGGATCACCCGCCTCTCGACAAATGCGGACGCCTGTGTTAATTCGGGGGACCCGGGATTTCCGGGCCCACGGGAGGGCCCGGCGCGTTCGGTCGAATGAAAAAGAGGGAGGTGCCCATGATCAGGACCCGGATTACCGAGATGTTCGGAATCCAGTACCCCATCCTCTGCGGGGCCATGATGTGGCTCTGCAAGCCGCCGCTTTGCGCGGCCGTCTCGAACGCAGGCGGCATGGGGAACCTCACGGCGGCCAACTACGAGACGGAAGAAGCCTTCCGGGCGGCCATTCGCGAAGTCCGGGCGCTCACCGGCAAGCCCTTCATGGTCAATGTCACCATCCTGCCGTCGGTGCGGATTTCCGGCGCTCACCACAAGATGTACCTGCGGGTCTGCGCCGAGGAGCAGGTGGCCGGTGTCGAGATCTCCGGCGCCCCCATCGACAAGTCCTGCGGACCCGAATTCATGGAGATGCTTCGCAAGGCCGGGGTCCGGATGTTTCACAAGGTGGGCTCCGTACGACACGCCCTCCACGCCCAGGAGGCCGGCTACGACGGCGTCTATGCGGCCGGCATCGAGGAAGGGGGGCACCCGCTCAACGACGATGTGACCACCATGGTCCTTACCCCGCGGGTGGTCGAGTCCGTCTCGATTCCCGTGGTTACCGTCGGAGGGATCGCCGACGGCCGCTCCCTTGCGGCGGCCCTCATGCTGGGCGCCGAGGGGGGCATGCTGGCCACCCGCTTCATGGCCACGATGGAGTGCCAGGTCCACGACAACATCAAGCAGGAGATTGTCCATCGGCAGGAGCAGGACACAACTCTCATATGCAAGTCCATCCACCTGCAGGCCCGGGCCCTGAGGAACAAGAACGTGGAGGACATCCTGGCCATCGAAAAGCGCGGGGGCGGCTTCGAGGAGATCCTGCCACTCATCATGGGTAAGCGGGTGAGCGAGGCCTGGGACACGGGCAATGTGGAGCTTGCCCCCATGATGGTGGGGCAGTCCGTGGGACTCGTCCGCGACATCCCCTCCTGCGCGGAACTCCTGGAGAGGATGGCCCGCGAGGCCGAGGAACGGATCGCCGCCATTCAGGGGCGAATCCGGTGCTTGCCGCGGAGGCGGCCCCTTTCTTCGCTCAGGTGGTCTGCTCCAGGGAAAGCGCGCCCAGCGTCTCGAGGGCGCGCTCGACCTTCGGTGACCAGTGGGCGGCGTTGAGTCTCAGAAAGTTCCGGTACTTGCCAGAATTCGAGAAGATCGGGCCGGGCGCAATCGAGATCCCCTTTTCTCTCGCCTTTCGGAACAGCTCCAGCGAATCCACGCTCGCGGGAAGCTCCACCCAGAAGATGAAGCTGCCGTCGGGCCGGGTGGTCCTTGTCCCTTCGGGGAAGTGCCGATCCAGGGCCTGCAGCATCTGCCCCAGCTGCTTTTCGTAGATCCGCCTCACCCTGCGCAGGTGGCGCTCGTAGCCCCCGCTGGCCAGGAATTCGGCCACGGCCATCTGGGTGGGAGAGGCAGGGGCCAGCGGGTTGATCATGCGCTGGTACCGGATCGCCTGGTGGAATCGGCCGGGGGTGACCCACCCGACACGGTATCCCGGTGCAAGCGTCTTGGAGAAGGAGGAGCAGAGCACGACAAGCCCCTCCTCGTCGAAGGATTTGGCCGCCCGCGGGCGCTTGTCGGAAAAGGACAGATCGCCGTATATGTCGTCCTCGATGAGCGGGATCTGTTTTCCGGCGAGCATCTTCACGAGGGCCTTCTTGCGGTGATCGGGCATGCAGCTTCCCGTGGGGTTGCTGTAGTTGGCGCTCACCAGGCAGGCCTTCACGCGGGTCTTCTCCAGGGCAAACCCCAGGGCCTCCAGGCTGATCCCCTCTTTCGGGCTCGAGGGGATCTCCACGATCTTCAACCCCATGGCGGCCATGGCCTGCAGGTGGTTGAAGAAGAAGGGCGACTCGATGGCCACGGCATCCCCGGGCCGGCACAGGGCGCGAAGCGAAAGGGTGATCGCCTCGTGACAGCCCGTGGTGACGACGATCTCGTCGGGCGTCAGAGGGCAGCCGGCCAGGATCGCCCGCTGGGCGATCTGTATGCGCAGCGGTTCATAGCCGTCGGAGAATAGATAGGAGACGCTGACGGTTTCCTTCGCCCGCACGACGGAGGCAAGGATCCGGTTGAGTTTTTTTGCGGGCAGCACATCCGCGCTCGGCGCCGCCATTCCCAGGTTGAAGAAATCCGGGTTCGAGGCATCGCGAACGATGACCTGTGCAATCTCGGTGAGGCTCGCTTCGGCCGGCTTGATCTCTGCCCTGGAGAGCTTCGGCTCCGTCACCGGTTTGAGCCGCGGCGGCGAGACGTAGTAGCCCGACTGGGGACGGGCCTCGATGAGGCCCTTCACCTCCAGGAGGCGGTAAGCTTCGAGGGCCGTCGAAATGCTCACCTTCATGGATCGGCTGATGTCCCGGATCGACGGGATCCGGTCACCCGACCGGTATGTGCCGTGCCGGATCAGGTGATCCATCTTCCCGGCCACTTCCTCATAGAGGGCATTCGCTTTGGTTTTCATGTCCGGTTCCCTTCCATGAAATGGATCATAGGGTTCCCCGCAGAAATCGGGAAGACACAGTTGCACTGTTTTGTTACCATAACAGTTTTAAAAAACAACAACTGTTTGCCTAACAAATCCAGTCTTTGAATCTGTTTTCCATTACTTGCCTTGTCTATACTCTATCCCGTCAACCGGCGGGGCCTGCTGAAAAGCCGGCCGCTTCTACCACATCTCATGACAGGGAGGACTCAAGGATGGAATCGGGAAAAGCGCATAGGTTGTCCAGGGATGAGTTGATCCGGCTGGAAGGGGATGTTGCGGGAAGGGTTATCTCGTGCAGGAAAGGGATATTGTGGCTGACCCAGACGGGAAATCCGGGGGATCATCTGATCCGGGCGGGCGAGGACTTTTCTATCGACCAGTCCGGCATGGTCCTGGTCAGCGCCCTGGAGGAATCCCTTTACACCGTATCGGGGGGAAGGCGAAGTCTCGTCGTTGAGGCATGGCCCTTCCTGTCGGCCATTCCGAGAATGGCGCGCCGTTTCGAGGCGGCGAGAAAAAGCCTTTTGACTTGACGATCGGCGCGTTGATCCTTATCCTCTTCCTGTGCCGTTTCTGTTCTGAATCACATAAAGGGTAACCGCAAATGGATATTACCTCAGCGATCCTGATCGTCCTGGGGCTTGCCCTCTTCGAGTCGATCACCAGCATCGACAATGCCATCATCAATGCCGAGGTCCTGCAGGGTATGCAGCCCCGGGCGCGAAGGTGGTTTCTCACCTGGGGGATACTGATCGCTGTCTTCGGCGTCCGCGGGCTTCTGCCCTGGCTCATCGTCTGGATCATGACGCCGGGACTGGGGCCCTGGGATGCCTTCACGGCGAGCCTCACCGGCGATCCGGTAGCCCTCAAGGCCATCCAGGACAGCTCTCCCGTCCTGCTCATGGGGGGCGGGGTCTTTTTCGTTTTTCTTTTCTTTCACTGGATTTTTCTCGAGCCGAAAAAATACGGGCTCCCCGTCGAGCGGATCTTCGCCCGCCAGGGGGCCTGGTTCTATGCCGTCGTTTCCATTGCGCTGACGGCCATCGTCTGGTTTGCCCTGGACGACAGCCCGATGCTTGCCTTCGGGGCCGTCGTGGGCTCGTCGTCCTTCTTCATCACCCACGGCTTCAAGCGATACGCCGAGGAACAGGAGGCGCGCCTGCTTTCCGGCGAAGCGCACATGTCTGACATCGGCAAGATCCTCTACCTGGAGGTGATCGACCTGACCTTCTCCATCGACGGCGTCGTGGGAGCCTTCGCCTTCACCCTGTCGGTGCCCCTGATCCTTCTCGGTAACGGGATCGGCGCCGTCGTTGTCCGGCAGCTCACGGTCTACGGCGTCGACAGGATCAAGAAATACGTCTACCTGAAAAACGGCGCCATGTACTCCGTCTTCGTACTGGGCTGCGTGATGCTCGCCCACGGCTTCGGTTACCACGTGCCCGAGTGGCTCACGCCCGTGGCGACGTTTTTCATCGTCGGCTACTTCTTCTTCAAATCCCGCTGGCAGGCCAAGAAAGCCAAGGCTTAGCTTCTTCACCCCCTCTTTCCGCTTTCCATGACATGGCGCTCCCCTGCGGCTGCATATCGCACATAGGGCGGCAACATCAACAAACCAATTATTTCGCTATTTTACAGCGGAAATAAAAATTGCTTGATATTAGAACATATATTCTAGTATATATAGTCACTATGGGACGGAAAGCACATTTCAAACGCGATGAATTCATGGATGCGGCGTTGAAGATGGTGGCCCAGGGAGGGCCCGGAGCCCTCACGGTCTCCGCACTGGCAAGCGGCATGAAGGCGCCGATCGGGTCCGTTTATCACCGATTCCCGTCCCGCGATGTACTCATGGCGGAACTGTGGATCAAGGCCGTGGAGCAGTTTCAGAGTGGATTTCTCGAAGCCCTTGCGCGCAACGGGCTGCTTGCATCCCTTTACACGGTAGAGTGGGTTCGCAAGCATCCGAACGAGGGCCGCCTTTTGCTCCTGTACCGCCGTGAAGAATTACTTTCAGGGGATTGGCCGGAGCCTCTGAAGGAGGACGTTGCGCGCCTGTCCCGGGAGCTGGATTCGGGAATCCGGTCCTTCGCGGAAAAGCGCCTGGGAAGCCTCTCGGAGGAAACGCTTCGTCGTGCCACGTTTGCCCTTGTCGATGTGCCGCTTGCAGCCGTCAGGCAGCACCTGCAGGAAGGGAAGCCGCCGCCCGAGATCGTCGATGAGCTCATTCGTGCAACCTATCTGGCCATCATGAGAGGAGACAAATGAAGATATTCAACAGGCATGAAAGAAGAATCTCCGCTTCCCCTGATCAGGTGGGCAGCCTTCTCGACAGCCTTTCGGGGCCGGCGGACAGGCTTTGGCCCGTCGACGACTGGCCTGCCATGAAGTTCGATGCATCGCTCCGGGAAGGGGCCAGGGGCGGTCATGGCCCCGTGCGGTACTGTGTGACGGAATACACGCCGGGCCGCCGGGTCGTTTTCCAGTTCGAGGGCGAGGGATTGACGGATGGCCTCGACGGCCGGCACTTCTTCGAGGTGATTCCCCGGCAGAACTGCACGCTGATCCGGCACGTTGTCGATGCCGACTGCGATCTCCGGATGTGGGCGAAGTGGCATATCCTCATTGGACCCATGCATGATGCCCTGATCGAGGACGCCTTTGACCGGGTGGAGCAGAGGATTCACGGCGGGTTTGTGAAAAAATCCCGGTGGAGCCCCTGGGTTCGTTTTCTGAGAAAGATGAGAAAGCGAAAGGCAACCGGGCGGACAAGAGATCACTGACCGCAGATCACCCCGGGCAATCTGAACAGAAAAGCCCCTCCGGTGCGAGGGGCTTTCTGTTCAGGGGCGCGTCGCCCCGCTTCTCTCTGTTCAGCTCATCAGCACATCTCGCCGATGGGGCAGACGGCGATGCAGTTGAAGCACGTGTACTGAAACCCGATGAAGGATGCCTGATAGAGGCTCATGAGCAGCGGGTCCTTGAGGAGGGCCTGCTGTTCCTCCGGCGTTTTCCCGATGAACTTCCGGAGATAGCCGTACAGGCCCGGGATCCCGAAGGGCTGGGACGCCTTCAGGCACTTCAGATCTTCCGTCCTGCCCTCCGTTTCGAGAGCCTTCCCCGGGCAGGCCTCTACGCAGAGGCCGCAGTCGTTGCAGAGATCTTCCTTCAGGGGTTCATCCGAGGAGAGCGGCAGCTCCGTCAGCAGTCCCGTGAAGCTCAGTCGGGACCCGAAGCTGGGGTGGATCACGAGGTTGTGCCGGCCGAAGACGCCGAGTCCCGATGCCACGGCGGCGTGTCTCAGAGAGATGTCGCCCACGAGGCCCAGCGTCGGGGCCGCCATGTCGAGGGGGTACGAGGACAGCACGGGGGATGCTTTTTTGCCCGTCCGCTTTTCGATGAGGCGAGCCATGAGGTAGAGGTGGCTCTTCGAGGTGTCCATCACCGCCATGCGGCCGGCGATGTTGAACCGCGGGTTTTGGCTGTCGAGGGCCCCGTCGATCATCCGGTGGGCGAGCACGATGATGGAACGTGCCTTCGGAAGATAGCTTCTCGGGTCCGGCGACTTGGGTGACTTGTAGTCCTCGAGGGCGACAAAGCCGACGGCATCCGCCCCGAGCTCCAGGCCGTATTTTCGGATCTGGTCCTTTTCCATGCTCACCTCCCGACAAGGGTTATTTCCTGAATTTTTCGGAGAAACCTCTCAGCACGCGTTTGAATGCGTCCATGTCCTGCTCGGAGAAACCCGCCTTGACTTCCGCGTTCACCCGACCGACGGCGTCGGCCGCTTTTTGCGCCTCGCGCCGACCCTCCGGCGTGATGTGGAGGCCTGCAGAAGAAAGAGGACTGTCGCCTGTGGCAAGGTGACCTTGATCCCCTCCTTCAGGAACTCGCTGCCGATGTGGGTCCGCACCGCCAGATGGGCCATGGCGAGCATGTAGATCAGCCTGTCATCGTGCATAGCGATCTCCCCATTTGATTGACACCATATTACTTGATATCTCAATTATTGACATATCTAAGAGATGATTGCCTGTCAATGGGAAATTCTTTGGGGGGATACAAAAAGCCCCTCCCGCAGGGGGAAGGGCTCTTCGTATCTCGCAGTCGTGGTAAGGGGTTGCTCTTCGATCTGGCTACAAAAGGAAGATCGCCACGATGATGACGCCGACAAACCCCGCCATGGTGGGCCAGAGGTTGCGCCGGGCGATCTCCACGGGGTCCGTGCCCGTGATGGCTGCCGCCGGGATCACGGCCCAGGGGACGATCGTGCCGCCGCCCACGGCCACGGCAAAGAACTGGCCCAGCGCCCCAAGGGTGGCGATGTCGAGCTTTGTCGGTCCGCCGAGGGCCTGGGCCAGGGAGCCCACCAGGGGGAGCCCCGAGAAGCCCGAGCCGTCGAGTCCCGTGATGCCTCCGACGACGGCCTGGATAACGGCTATGGGCACCGGGCTCAGGGGGACGGACGTGGCAAGGGCCTGGCCGAGATCGAACAGGAGGCCTTTGCCGTTGGGGCCGAAGATGGCCTTTGCCGTGTCGGGCGAACCCATGAAAAAGAATGCGGCAATGAGCAGCACCGGGGCGAAGATCTTCAACCCGAACATGAATCCCGCCCGGGTGTGCTCCGAGAGCTTTTCGAACCCGTCCCTGCCGTAGCCGCCAAGCGCGACCATGACCATGATGATCCCGACGGTCCCGCCCAGCAGCGCCGTGGCATCCCCGCCCCGGAGCTTCAGCACGAGCATCCCTGCGATATCGAGGGCAAAGAGGATCGCGATGACGGGCAGGGCGATTTTCTTGAAACCGGGGTTGGCAGCGGTCCACTTCTCCCGTTCCTTCAGGGCCTCGGCCGATGCCTCGAAGGGGGCCCACTCGATGGGTTTTCCAGCATTGGCCTTGATGTCCCGCCTCACGGAGCGGAAGGACAGGGGCAGGGCAATGGCGGCCCAGACGGCGAGCATGGGGAGACTCTTCCACATGACCGAATCGACGGTGACCCCGGCGGTCTTGGCGGTGATGCCCGGTGCTCCCTGGATGATGAAGTCGGTGGTCAGCGCGCAGCCGTATCCGAACATGCTGATGGCCATGGCGGCATTGATGGGGGAAAGCCCCGCCTTGATGGCCGCAGGCAGCAGCAGCGCGCCCACCAGCGCAATGGCCGGCGAGGGCCAGATGACCCAGGCCACGAGCATGATGACGACACCCATGACCCAGAAAGCGATTTCCGGGGAGACGAGCATTTTCTGGACGGGCTGGAACATCATGTCCGCAAGCCCAGTTTCCTCGAGCATCTTGGCCATGGCCACGATGAGCGAGATGATCGCGATGATCCCCAGCAGCTCCGTGAAGGCGACCGTCACGGAGTTGAAAACCGCCTGGACGCCCTTGACGAAACTGCCCGTGACGACCCAACCCAGGACGAAAGATGCCACGATGCAGACAAGCGGCGTATCCTTGCGGAAGGTCATCGTGACCAGGACGAGGACCATGAAGAACGCGTAGACCCAGTGCGCAGTGGTGAGCTCAACCATTGCACTTCCTCCTTTTTATTATAAACTGATCCTGCACCTCAGGCAAAGACCCCGGTCAGCCCGGTTCTCTCGACTCGACTGCAAATTTCTATGGCGTCAATCCCGTAGAGGCCTCTTGCCTTCATCCGGTCGAAGTAGACCGACCCCGAGAAGGTGTACTTGAAGCCCAGGCCCTCCTCGGTTGTCATTTGCGTCCCCACGTACCCGATCGCGTCGCCCGTTGCGAGCGTATCGGGCAGGATGAGCGGCCTCTCCCCCCGGATGTGCCGTACGGCATTGCACCCGGCAAGGGTCCCCGTGACGATGGCCTCCGTGTGGCCCACGAGAAGCCCCGCCTTCTCGCCCGCGCAGAAAAGGTTCTCCACGCCGTCGACCTTCAGGGCGTCGTTGCGGGGCGACATGCCCACGTAGCGGATGGAGTTGCCCAGGCCGCCCGCGTAGGGGTCTTCGTAACGGGCGTTTTCGAGCCCGGGGATCTTCCGCAGGGCCGCAAGCGGGAAAAAGGGGACCATGAGCTTGGCATGCCCCGTGTCGAGCAGGATGAGGTTTGCCTGGAATTCCGGGATGGCGTACTGCTGGCAGGCCTTGATGGAGGTCTGCGCCTCCTTCTGCAGGGAAAGAGGGAGGGGGATGACGACGACACCGTTCCGGGTCAGTACATCGGCGATATCCCGGGACAGGGACTCCTTGAGGAGCTTGCAGGAGCCGCTCATGGCGCCGATCTGGCTGCCCTTGCGCCCCACCAGCTCCTTGACGCCGCACAGGGCCGTCAGGCTCACCCTGCCGCCGAAGGCGGGGCAGCGAAGGATGCACAGGACGCAGCAAAGCTGACCGTCTCGTCGTTTTCGATTCCGTGGACGGCGATGATCCGACCGTCTTTCATCTCCGCGTCATTGACCCGGGTGGAGAGGCGGAGCCCCACCCCTTTCGACTCGAGGTGAGCCTTTACAATGGGCTCCATGGTGGCCACGTTATAGAGGGAGGCGTGGGGGTGCCCGGGAAACTCGATGTTGCGGTGCAGGGAGTTGGCATCGGTGAGCTTGAAGAGATCGCCCCCGCCCATGGCGATCATCTCCTCGGCGGCGGTGAAGCGGCCGTTGTTTCGCATGATCCCGCCGACAAGGCCTGTTCCCAGGATCATGTCCGTGCGCTCGACAAGGGTGACCTCGGCCCCCTTTTTAGCTGCTGACAGGGCGGCGGCGCATCCCGCCCAGCCCGCCCCGACGACGACGATTTTCATGCATTCAAAGCCTTCAACAGAGGATGAACCATCCTAATGATATCTGTGGAAGTTTCAACTGAAAAAACATTTCATCCGGGCACGCCCGCAAAAAAAGGGATTCCGGCATGAGCCGGAATCCCCCATCTGTCGATCCGCACAAGTCGGCTTCAGCCATTGCACTGCGGGCACATTCCCCGGAAGAGCTTCTCCGCTCCGTTGACGAATTGGTCGATGAGTTCTTGCACTGTCCGGACATCTCGTACGAGGCCGACACCCTGACCGCAAGTGAAAACCTCGTCCTGATCCCCCGACCAGTCCGTGTCGATCATCTCTCTGACGATGTCCTTCCTTGAGGCACCCGCGGCGATTATCTCTTCGAAGGCCTTC